>Ga0134121_10004409_pt1 | contig 11537 bp, 7 predicted proteins | sample KB301_FD_96463 | JGI IMG/M metagenome (GOLD analysis project Ga0134121, IMG submission 96463) | Terrestrial soil microbial communities without Nitrogen fertilizer from Kellogg Biological Station, Michigan, USA - KB3-0-1 | ecosystem: Environmental > Terrestrial > Soil > Unclassified ...
GATTGAAATCCCTGGCTACCATGAAAAACCGACCCCTGAAGGGGGCGGATCGGGGGTGTCGTCCCCTCGGGGACGATCTTTTTCGCGATAGCCAGGGGTTTTAACCCCTGGTGGGCGACCCCTGGCGGGCGCCGCGGGCACCGGAAGTTAACGCATATGCCCCCTGACCCCCTCTCCCATCCCCTCCCTTCCGCCGGGAGAGGGGAGATACGGTCTTCCTCCTACGGAACTTCCGTATCCGGATGAACGGGGAGAGGCCTCGTCACCGGCTCCTCTCCGGGATCATCCATTGCGATTTCCGGACACTTCGCGCCGGAATCGGTGTATGCTTCCACTGTTTGAGCCCGGGGGGACCCATGAGACACCGCGACGAGCATCTCACGGACGAAGAGATACGGCAGTTTGTCGAGAAGCACGGTGCCGAGATCCTGGAGGTCATTCGGGAGCAGAACCTCGTCGGGTTGGACGAGGCGACGCGGTTCCAGAGCGCGCTGGCCGAGCTGTCGGTCCGCTGGGGTGTGATCCCGCCGTCCGACACCCCGCTCTCGGAGCTCCTGGCCGAGGCTTTCGACGACGAAGAGGAAGACGAGCCGGCGTAGGCTCCCTCATTTGTTCCCATGCCCCTCTCCCCAACCCTCTCCCCACGGGGAGAGGGGGAAAGCAAGAGGGGGGACGTCAGGGGTGGTCCAGCGGCTCGCCGGCGATGACTTTGCCGAGCAGCTCGCGGGTCGGCTCGTACGGCTCGTGCGCCAGGGCGGAGCGCAGGAGGAACTCGGCTTCAGGCGGCCAGGCGGACCGGTCCCAGGCCGCGAGAGCCCTCACGGCCATATTGCGGTTTCTGATCACCGGGCTCTGCAAGCCGGCGCGGACGAGCAGCCATCCGTGACCGGGAAAACGCCGCAGGTCCTGCAGCACGAAATCGAGCGCGCGATGGTCCCGGAAGTCCGAGCCGAGGCCGAGCTCCTCGCCGGGGCCCGAGGCGATCCGTTCCAGAGGGAGCCTCTCCTCCGCCAGCGCCACCACGCGGTCGATCCGCTCGGGATCGTCCGTCTGCATGACGAAATACCACATGTCTTCCCCGTGCTGCAGTCGCTCGAAATAGAAGCTCCAGACGTCGATCTCGAGCACCTGGTCGGCTGCGGCTGCGCGGTGGAAGGTCTCCGGCTCGCTGCTGGTGAGCCCGCGGTTGACGATCTCCGGCCAGTCCGGACGCGCCAGGACGGCTTCGGCGTGCTCGACGATGGCGTCGTGCCGCGCCGGCCATCCGAGGTCCGGGTCCTGGGCCTCTCCGTCCTGCTCAGCGAGGAATTCACGGATGGCGCCTGCGGCCAGCAGGTGCTCGACGCCGAGACGGGGCCGCCGCCGCAGATGGGCGAGATAGAGCTCGGCGGCTTCCGCGCCTTCCGGATAGTCTCCGATTCCCTCGGCCGGACCCTCCCGCCCCCGGATGAGCGTGGTCAGGATCTCTCCCGCGCCCACCAGCAGCGCGTCATCCGGCTCGGGACAGCGGAGCGCGCCGATCAGATCACCCGCGGACGCGCAGGTCAGGGCTGTGTACTCGTAGAGGATGCTGTTGCGGTACCCCTCGCGGAGAAGCCATGCCGCGATCTCCGGGTCGGCAGCCTCGGCCAGCCGCTCGATGGCCTGGATGCGTCCCCAGCCGTTGACGTTGCGGGCGAGCTCCCAGAGGATCCGCGCCGGCTGCTCCCCCGAGTTGCCGAGCGCCACGGCGGTGTAGAGAGTGAGCTCCTCGTGACGGCCCAGAGCGAGGAGGAGATCGCGGTCCAGGCCGTCGTGGAACAGGCCGAGGAGCGCGATCGCGATCTTCACGGCCTCGCGGTCCGGTGCCCCGGCCGCGATCCAGCGGGCCACCACGCGCACGCGGTCCAGCGGCAGACGGTCGTCGGCGTGGACGGCCGAGAGCAGATGATCGACGTACTCGATGGCTGTGCTGTCGGCGAGGAGGCTGTAGAGCGCGGCGGCCCGCTCGCCGGACGCCTTGCGCGTGAACGCCCGCAGGGCTTCGAGCACCTCCTCTGCGGTCTCCTCCGCCTCTCTGCCTTCGATCGGGTGGTCGAACACTCCGTCGAGGGCCCCCGGAGCCCAATGGACCGGTTGCCCTTCCTCCACCAGCTCCTGATCGGGGAGCTCGTCGCCCCCCAGGGCGAGCCCCGGCTCCCCTGGACGGATGTGGGCCAGGATGTGCCGGTAGAGCGATGGGCGATCTCCCCAGGGAGGCGCGACGCCTTCGAGGCTCCAGCCCCACGGGCTCGTCGATTCGGCGGATGCGGACATCGTCGTGAGCGGCCCGTGGATTCGCGCGGGCCCGGTCGGGGCCGATCCTATAACGAGGCGATCCGCTCACCGAGCGGCTCAACTCGAACCGCGCGGCGAGCGCCCTTGCGACATCCAACCGTCCTCGCGTAGAGTCCGCCCCATCATGCCTCGGGACGACGAGATGGCGCTCATTCGCGCCCTGTTGCGCACGGCTTTGGCCGCGCTGCCGATGTCTCCCCACACGATCGAGGATGAGTTGGGGATCGGTCATGGAACGCTGCTGCGGCTCCTCGATGGCCGCATGGAGCTGAAGCTGCGCCACCTGCTGCGGCTCTGCGAGCTTCTCAAGATCCATCCCCGCGATCTCATCGAGCGCGGGCTCCCCAACTGGAAGGCGGTCCGCCGGCTCGACGACTGGCTTCCTCCTGATCAGAGGAGGGCTGCCCAACCTGTTGCCCTCTCCGACGAGGTTCTGCAAGCGATCCGCGCCGCGGTTCGCGAGGAAGTCTCCCGCGTAGGCGCTGCACCCGGCGGGGAGCGGCAAAAATCGCGGCGAGACCGCTAACGCCCCCGCGAGAGCGATGGACGCTCGGCGTAGCCGCTACACGCCGGAGATAACCGCTACACGCCGCGGATAAGCCTTAAAAGTCGCGCGTTGGCCTTGAAAATCCGGCATAGGCCTTATTCGTCCGGCGTAAGCCTAAAAAATCGGGGATAAGCCTTGAACGTCCGGGATAAGCCTTAAAAATCCGGGATAGCCACTAACCGCGGGAGATAATCACTAACCGCGGGAGATTGCCGCTACGCGCCGCGGGCCCATTACGTGCTTCGAATAACCGCTAACCCGCGCGGACAAGCCTTACAAGCCGGGCGTTGGCTTTAAGAACGGCGTAGCCGTTCGAGCTCGGCGCGTAGCCGGGCGATCTCGGCGTCGCGCGCTGCGATCTCGGCGCCGCGCGCTGCCACGGCCTCTTCCGGAGAGAGCATCCGCTCGCCGGTGGCGGCGTTCCAGAGGAGGACATGCTGGCGGTCCGGCGACAGCCCGATCCAGACGCCGATCGTCTCGGCGAGGAGGCGCCCCTGGTCGTCCGGCTCGATCCGCTGGTAACGGCCCGCGGCATCGAGCCGGTATCCGATGAGCTCGAAGGGGCTGTTCTCACCCCGGGTGGGCCGGTCGACGATGATGTACTCGGGCACGCCGGCCCGCCGGTAGCCGTCGACCTTGTCCTGCACGTCGATCTTGCGGATGCGCCGGCTCTTCGGGGAGACCACCTCGATGATCAGGCAGGGAGTCACCCCTTCGGCGATCACGTCGAAAACGCCGCGATCTCCGTGGCGGACACCGCGGACGACCGCGACGTCCGGAGCCGGCCGTGGCAGTCCGGAACCGAGCAGGTACTTCATGTCCTCGGTGACCAGGACGTTGGGGTCGCTCCGGAAGTGGAGGCGGAACATCTGGGCCAGGAAGCCCCGTACCGAGTTGTGGCGCTCTCCCTGCACCCAGGTGTCCCCCTCTTGCGGATCGAGATAGTCCTCGGGCGTCAGGGGAGTCTCCCGCAGCTCCATGCGGCCATCGGGCCGCTCGACCCAGCGCAGCAGGGTGCTGACGTCGGACGGATCGTCCTCCAGCTCCGCGTCAGCCTGGACCATGGCGGTCTTCACGGGCTCGGCCATGAGCCCAGTATAGAGAGTCTCCCCCGTTGGGTCAAAAGATATCGCGTCTCGGAGTCGTCAGGGAAGACTCGGCCTCGGTGGGCGCGACGCCGTGCCCCCTTTCCGGCGCCTGGCGGTCCGGCGCGGGCAGGCTTTCCTCGGGATCGGGCAGGGCCCGGCGGTCCACCTTGCCGTTGGGATCGAGCGGCAGCCGGCTCATCGGCACGAAGACCGCCGGCATCATGAAGGCCGGCAGGCGCTCGCGGAGCCGGTCGCGCAGGTCCTCGGTCGTCGCGCGCGCCGCCGCCGGGTCGAGGACCACGTAGGCCACCAGGTCTCCCGCCTCCCGCCCCACCACCACGGACTCGCGCACACCCGCGATCTGTCCGAGCGCGGCCTCGATCTCTGCGGGCTCGATACGGAAGCCACGGATCTCGATCTGCTGATCCGCCCGGCCGGCCATGGCGACCTCGCCGCCGGGCAGATAGCGGCCGAGGTCGCCGCTCAGGTAGATGCGGTCGCCCGGCTCGCGGGTGAACGGATTGGGCACGAAGCGCCGCGCGTTGAGCCCCGGGTCGTTCAGGTACCCCTCGGCGAGATGCGGGCTGCGGATGGCGATCTCGCCCAGCTCGCCGATGCCGGCGATGGCGCCGCTCCCGCCCAGCACCAGGAGCTGCACGTCGCGCGTGCCGCGGCCCAGCGGCAGCACCTGCCGCTCGCCGGCGCTTCCATCCTCGATCACGTGGTAGCTCAAGGCGCGCTGCGACTCGGTGGCGCCGTAGACGTTGAGGCACAGGGCCTGCGGCGCCAGCCGGCGAAGGCGCTCCACGTCGCGCCGGGTGAGGACGTCTCCGGCGAGGGCCACCACCCGCAGGTCGGGCAGGTCGACGAGCGGATCGCCGGGCGGCAGCTCGGTCAGCAGCCGGGACATGGCCGGCGTGAGGTTGGACACGGTGATGCGCTCGCGGCGCATCCAGGCGGCCAGATAGCCGGGCTCCTCCGTGCGGCCGGGATCGGGGATGCAGAGGGTTGAGCCGGTGCCGAGCGCATAGAAGATGTCGCGCTGCAGCGGATCGTGGGCGAGCCCCGAGAGCAGGGTATGGCGGTCCTCGTCGGTGAACCCGAGCACCTCCTGGTGCCAGGGAATGAAGTGCGACATCGAGCCATGGGTCTGGACGACCCCTTTGGGCGCACCGGTCGAGCCCGAGGTGAACGACACGGCGGCGGTGTCGCCGGGATGGATCTCCGGCCAGGCGGCGGGGAGCGGGATGGCGCCGAAGCGGGCGACGGCGACCTTCGCCGTGGCCGCGGGGATCTGATGCAGCGCGAGGAACGGCTCGGCCTCCAGATGGGCGTCCAGCTTGGGCGGCAGCGCTCCCGCGGCGTCGAGGCGCAGGAAGCCGTGGGGCCGGGCGAGCTTCAGGATCTCCAGCAGGCGGGCCTCCGGATAGGCCGGATCGAGGATCATGAACGCTGCGCCGGTGCGCAGCACTCCCAGGATGGCCCAGACCAGGGGCGCGCTGCGATGGGACCAGACCGCCACCCGGTCGCCCGGCCGGATGCCGTCGGTACGCAAACGCGCGGCGAGCCGGGAGACCGCGAGATCGAGCTCGCCGTAGGTCCACGACCCTCTCGGGTCCACCAGGGCGATGCGGTCCGGACGCCGGCGCGCCTCGCGGGCGAGCAGGTCGTGGACCGCTCCCGGCCAGATCCGGCCCAGGGACTCGCGCGGATCGGGGAGCAGACCCCGCGCCTCCGGAGTGACCAGCGTGTAGAGATCGATCATCTCGCCGGGCCGGTCCGCGATCTGCTCGAGGAGGAGGCGGTACTCGCGGAGCAGCTCCTCCATCCGCGGCCGGTCGAACAGGTCGGCATTCCAGACGAGCCGGAGGTGCAGGCCTTCCTTCCGCTCGGCGAGATCGAGGGTCAGGTCGAACCTCGCCGGCGCCTCCGGCAGCGCGAGCCCCTCCAGCTCCAGCCCCGGCAACTCGGGGTGCGAGCCCGGCCCCATCCCAGGCGCCATCCCAGGCCCCATCCCAGGAAGATTGAGCAGGTTGAACAGCACCCGGAAGAGCGGCGGCCACGACAGGCCGCGCTCCGGGCACAGCTCGTCCAGGAGCTTTTCGAAGGGGACGTCCTGGTGCGCGTACGCGTCGAGAACGGTGGTGCGCACCCGGCCCAGCAGCTCCTCGAAGGTGGGCCGCCCCGACAGATCGGTGCGCAGCACCAGGATGTTCAGGACGCAGCCGATGAGCCCCTCGACCTCGGGCAGCGGCCGGCCGGCGATGGTCGAGCCCACGGCCACGTCGTCCTGGCCGCTCAGCCGCTGCAGCAGGAGTTGGAAGCCCGCCAGGAGGACCATGAACAGCGAGGCGCCCTGGCGGCGGCCGAGCGAGCGGAGGGCGTCGGTCAAAGGCGCGGACACCAGCCCGGGGAGTGAGGCGCCGCGGCAGGTCTGGTGCGGCGGCCGCGACCGGTCGGCCGGCAGGTCGAGCGACGGCGGCAGGCCGGCCAGCTTGTCCCGCCAGTAAGCGATCTGCTCGTCCAGGCCGGCGGGCGCGGGAGGCACGGCCGGCGGCTCGCTGTCCGCAACCTCGCGCCCCAGCAGCCGGCCGGCGGACTGCGGGTGGTGCTTTTGGATGTACGCCGCGAGCCCGGCGATGCTCGGGGCGCCGAACAGGGTGGCCACCGGGAGGCTCGCGCCCAGGCGGCGCTCCAGGCGACGGATGAGGATCGCCCCCCGGATCGAGTCGCCGCCCAGGGCGAAGAAGTCGTCGTGGATCCCGCAAGATCTCCCCAGGGCTTCGCGCCAGAGCCCGGCGATGAGCTCCTCCAGGGCGTTCCCCGGCGCTTCGCCGGTCTCGCCCTCCCCTTCCGTTTGCAGCCGGAACGGATCGGGCAGGGCGCGGCGGTCGAGCTTGCCGCTCGGCGTGACCGGCAGGGCCTCCATCTCCACGAAGACCGACGGGATCATCGCCTCGGGGAGCCGCTGGCGCAGGAAGCTCCGCAGGTCGACCGGATCGACCGTGCGCCGCGGCACCAGCCAGGCGGCGAGGGCGGGCGTGCCATCCGCCTGGGGACGGGCCATGACCACGCTCAGGCGTACCGCCGGGTGCTCGTCCAGGGCGGCGGCGATCTCGCCCGTCTCGATGCGGACGCCGCGGATCTCGACCTGATGGTCGCGCCGGCCGGAGTGCTCCAGGACGCCGTCCGGCCGGAAGCGGGCGAGGTCGCCGGTCCGGTAGAGGCGCGCGCCGGGCGCGCCCGTTGGATCGGCAAAATGGTCGGGGACGAAGACCTCGGCCGTGCGCTCCGGCTCCCCGAGATAGCCACGCCCCACCCCGGCACCGCCCACACAGAGCTCGCCGACGACGCCGATCGGCACCGGCCGCAGCCTTCGATCGAGCACCAGGAGCCGGGTGTTCGCGATCGGACGCCCGGTCGGCCCGTAGGCGTCGAGGATCCGGGCCTGCGGATATTCGCGGCTCCAGGCGCGTGCCAGTCCCGGCGGCAGGTCCTCGCCGGTGGAGATGAGCCAGCGCAGGGTATCGAGGACCGGACGGTGCTCGAGCTCGCCCACGCTCTGCAGCAGGCCGGTCAGCAGGGACGGCACGACCTCCAGAATGGTGATCCGCTCGCGGTCGACGGCGGCGAGCAGGCGGAACGGGTCGTGGCTCACCTCGTCGGGGACGATGTGGACCCGCCCCCCGGTGAGCAGGGCGGCCAGATGCTGCCAGATCGAGATGTCGAGCACCTGCGCCGCGGTCTGCGCCACGGCGTCGTCCGGTCCGAGGTCCAGATCGAGGATCTTGGCGCGCAGGTGGTTGAGCATCCCGCCGTGGGTGAGCATCGCCCCCTGGGGCAGGCCGGTGGAGCCCGAGGTGAAGAGCACAGAGGCGAGGTGCTCCGGTAGTATTCGCGTCGGCCGCTTCGGCCGCTTCGGCGTGGCTTCCCTGCCTCCGCCCTCCTCCGCCAGCAAATCGGCGAGCCCGAGGGTCTCCACCGCATGACGTCTCCGGGCGGGCGCGACGTGCCCCTCGGCGATCACCCAGCGGGCATGGCTCTGGGCCAGGATGTGGGCCAGGCGCAGCGGCGGGTGCTGCGGGTCGACCGGGAGGTAGACGCCGCCGGCCTCCAGGATGGCGAGGAGCGCGGTGAGGTAGTCGATGCCGCGGCCGGCCATCAAGGCCACCACCTTCTCCGGTCCCACGCCGCGCGCCGCGAGCCGGCGAGACGCACGGCGGACCCGCTTCGCCAGCTCGGAGTAGGTCAGCTGCCGGCCGTCGGACACCACGGCCACGGCGTTCGGCGAGAGAGCCGCCTGGCGGGCGAACAGCTCGGGGAACGTGGCGGCGGGATGGCTGGTTTGAGAAAAACTGGCCGCGGTCGCGTTCCACTCCGTCACCAGCTGATGCCGCTCGGCGCTGGTCAGCAACGGCAGGGCGGCCACCGCGCAGCCCGGATCGTCGAGGCTCCCCCGCACCAGGACCTCGAGCTGCCGGGCGGTGCGCAGCACCGTGGCGCCGTCGAGCACGGCGGAGCCGAACCGCCACTCGGCGGACAGCCCCTGCGGGGCTCGGGAGACGCTGAGAACGAGGTCGAGCTCGCTCGTGCGGCTCTCGACCTCCGCGAACCGCAGGATCAGTCCGGGGAGCTCCACGGCGGCCCCCCCCGGCAACCCCGGCGGATCGAGGAGCTGGAAGAAGACCTGGAAGACCGGCGTGTGGGAGAGACAGCGCTCGGGGCGCAGCTCGGCCACCAGCTTCTCGAAGGGGAGGTCGGCGTGGGCGAAGGCCGCGAGCGAAGCCTCCCGCACCCGCTCGAGGAGGCGCGCGAAGCCGGCTTCCGGGTCGGCCTGCACGCGGATCGGCAGCGAGCTCCCGAAGCGGCCGATCAGCCCCTCGATCTCCGGACGGTCGCGGTTGGCGCTGGGCACGCCGACCACGAGGTCCGGCTCGCCGGTCAGCCGCAGGAGGAGCGCGTCGAAGGCGGCGAGGAGGGCCATGAAGAACGTGGCGCCGCTGTGCCGGGCGAGGCTCTCCAGCCCGCCCAGGAAGTCGGGACCGTAGATCACCTCCCGGCGGTCCCCCTGGAAGCTCCGGATGGGAGGCCGCGGCCGGTCCAGGGGCAGGGAGAGAACCGCCGGCGCGCCGGCCAGGCGCTCATGCCAGAAGCGGAGCCGCTCCTCCAGGACCTCCTCCGTGAGCCAGGCGCGCTGCCGGAGGGCGTAGTCGGCGTACCGGACCGGCAGCTCCGGCAGGCCGGCCCGCTCCAGGGAGCCGCCCGCCGCATAGAGCGCGATCAGCTCGCGGATCAGGATCTGCATGGACCAGGCGTCGGAGACGATGTGGTGCAGCGAGAGGAGCGCCAGATGGTCGTCCCGGTCGAGCCGCAGGAGGAGGGCGCGGAAGAGGGGTCCGGTCTCCAGAGCGAACGGCCGCAGGGCCTCGGTCTCAGCCAACGCGCGGCCCGCCTCGGCACGGAGGGAGGCGGGCAGGCCGGTCAGATCCACGACCGGCAGGAGCCCGCTCCGCGGAGGATCGACGGCCTGGACCGGCTCGCCGCTCTCGGGAGAGGCCGGGAAGCGGGTGCGCAGGCTCTCGTGGCGGGCGGCCAGAGCATCGACGCTGCGGCCGAGCGCCGCGGTATCGAGGGCTCCGGCCAGGAGGGCCACGGTGGCCCGGTTGTAGGTGGCCGTGCCGGGCTGGAGCTGTTCCAGGAACCACAGGCGCTCCTGGGCGAACGACAGGCCGGCAGCGCGGCCGGCGAGGCCGAAATCGGTAGCATCAGGACTCGTCATGACGACAGAGACATCCAGGGATGGAGACTCACCGCATTCCACGGATACAGGAATTATGGACCCCTCCGGCGAGAGTCGGAAGCCCGAGCAACGCGTGGTAGGCTCGTTCCGCCTTCCCGAGGAGCCCCCTGATGCCTGCGCCGGCCCACCCTGAAGTCATCCACCTCGTCGACGCCAGCCCGTACATCTTCCGGGCGCACCACTCGCTGCCCAACTCGATCAAGACCCCGGCCGGCGCGCCCGCCGCCGCCACCTACGGCTTCGCCAGCTTTCTCCTCAAGCTGGCCGCGGACGAGCGGCCCACCCATCTCGCGATGTGCTTCGACCGCAACCTGAACGGCAGCTTCCGCAACGACGAGTACCCGGAGTACAAGGCGCAGCGCGAGGACCCGCCGCCCGAGCTGGTCGCCCAGATCGATCCCTGTCTCGAGGTCGCCGCCGCCTTGGGCGCCGCCACCTTCATCGACGAGCGCTACGAGGCGGACGACCTGATCGCCACGCTCCTCGCGCGGCTCACACCCCAGGGGCACGGCGGCGTCGTGGTCACCTCCGACAAGGACCTGGCGCAGCTTGTGAGCGATCGGGTCAGCCTGCTCGACTTCGCCCACGAGACCCGCTACACGCCGGCCACCATCCAGGAGAAGTTCGGGGTCCGTCCCGACCAGATCACCGACCTGCTGGGCCTGGCGGGCGATCCGGTGGACAACATCCCGGGCGTGCCCGGGATCGGGAAGAAGACCGCGGCCGAGCTCCTTGCCGCCTACGGCCATCTGGAGGACGTCTACGCCCACCTCGACGAGATCCCCTTCTCGAAGCTCCGCGCGGCGAAGAGCACCGCCATCAAGCTCCGCGAGCACCGCGACCTCGCCTTCCTCTCCAAGCGCCTCGCCACCGTGGCCGCCGACGCGCCGATCCCCAGGAACGTAGGCTTGGATGATCTCGTCTATCGGGGAGCGGACATGGCGATGGTCGAGCCTCTGTTCGAGCGGCTGGGATTCAAAAGGATGAAGGAAAGGATCTGACTCCGCTTGACCGAAGAGACCGTCACCCAACTGCTCGCGAGGTGGAGCTCAGGAGACCAGAAGGCCGCGGAGCGAGTCCTCCCCCTGGTCTATGAAGAGCTGCGTCGCATCGCCGCTCGCCAGCTCCGCCAGGAGAGAGGCGACCACACGCTTCAGGCGACGGCCATCGTGCATGAGGCCTACCTGCGCCTCACGGAGCAGGCAGGCCTGGAGTGGCCGAGCCGCGCCCACTTCTTCGCCTTCGCAGCCCATCTGATCCGGCGCATCCTCGTCGACTACGCCCGCCATCGCAACCGGGCCAAGCGGGGAGGACCGGCCGAAAAGATCACGCTCGTCGAGGTGGCCGACCTGGCGCTGGAGAAGAGCCCCGACCTGGTGGCGTTGGACGAGGCGCTCTCCGGCCTCGAAAAAATCGATCCGCGCAAGGCGACGGTCGTGGAGCTGAAGTTCTTCGGCGGGCTCACTCTCGAAGAGATCTCCGCGCAGCTCGGGATCTCCACGGAGACGGTGAGCCGCGAGTGGCGCCGCGCCAGGGCCTGGCTCTACAGCGCATTGCAGACCGACGCGGCGAACGGTGCATGATCCATCGAGAAGGTCTCTCGGGCCGCACCATCTCCCATTTCCGGATCGGTGAGCCTCTGGGCAGCGGCGGCATGGGTGTGGTCTATGCAGCGGAGGACACCCGGCTCGGCCGCCCCGTGGCCTTGAAGTTCCTGGCCCCGGAGCTGATTCGCGATCCGGAGGCCAAAGCCCGGTTCCTCACCGAGGCGCGGGCTGCCTCGGCC
>Ga0134121_10004411_pt1 | contig 11536 bp, 10 predicted proteins | sample KB301_FD_96463 | JGI IMG/M metagenome (GOLD analysis project Ga0134121, IMG submission 96463) | Terrestrial soil microbial communities without Nitrogen fertilizer from Kellogg Biological Station, Michigan, USA - KB3-0-1 | ecosystem: Environmental > Terrestrial > Soil > Unclassified ...
CCAGTTAGGTGGCGGAACGTTGCGTTCTGTGAACTGCGGAAGGCGCAGCCTGCGAGTGGCGCAAGCTGGGATGGGCGGCAGATCCCGCAGGGTGGGATGCGGACGCTGCAGCTCGGGGAGCGCCGCGGCTGCCATGCGCGATCGCCGTCGCCATCGCCACCGCCGTCCTTCGTGGCAACGATCCTGGTAACAGCGACATGCACGGCATCCGTGTGCTCGGACGTATCGCCATCGCCGTCATTCATTCCAACTACCCTGGTGGCTTCCCTCAGACGCTGTGACGGTCGGCGCGCATGTCGTCTGTTCATGAATCTGGCCAGTTCGAGCACCGCGAGCAAGACCGCGCGCTTCATTCACGGCATCGTACGGAGATGCCAGTCATCGATTCCGCGTGGGCACGCACGTTCGCCATGTCCTGGGTCGCGGCGTGGAACAGCCACGACCTCGACGCGATCTTCTCGCACTACACCGACGACTTCGAGATGCGGTCGCCCTTGATCGTGGAGCGCGGCTTCTCGCCGACCGGTGCGCTGCGCGGCAAAGCGGCGATCCGGCCGTACTGGAGCGTGGGCCTCGCGGCAACGCCGCCGATCCGGTTCGAGCTGATCGACGTCTACGCCGGGGTCGATCAGATCGCGATCCACTATCGTAGCGTGGCGCGCAAACTCGTCGTCGAGGTCATCGAGTTCGATGCCGAACGCCGCGCGATCCGCGCCAGCGCGTGCTACGGGCCGCCCGCGTAGGCCGCGGTAGGCCGCTGATGGCTTTCCATCGCGCCTGCGCTACCATGCGTGCATGGATCCAGGGGTCGAGGAGGGGCTCATCGAGCGCGTGTTCGCCCACCTCAACGCCGGCAGCTCCGACGCGGCAGAGGGCGAGGCGCGCCTCCCTGTCGGCGAGTACCTCGACCCGGGGCGGCTGGAGGCCGAGCGGCGCGCGCTGCTCGGCCGGCTTCCGAGATTGATCGCGCCGGCGTCGCAGCTGGTACAGCCAGGCGACTTTGTCACCGTCGACCACCACGGCCCGCCGCTGCTCGCCACGCGCGACAAGGAGGGGCGCGCGCACGTCTTCCTCAATGTCTGCCGCCACCGCGGCACGCGCCTGGTATCGGAGGCCGCGGGCACGGCGCGGCCCAGCTTTGTGTGCCCCTACCACGCCTGGGCCTACGCGAGCGACGGGCGCCTCCTCGGCATCAACCGCGCGCAGTCGTTTCCCGAGACGGCGAGTGAGCGGCCCGGTCTGATCGAGCTGCCCTCCGTCGAGCGCATGGGCATGCTGTGGGCGGCGCTCGACCGCAACGCCGTCGACTTCGGCGCGGCGTTCGACACGTCGCTGGGCGCGCTTGGGCCGGAGCTGGAGGCGCTCGGCCGCGCGTACCCCTTTGCCTACCAGCCGCACGCGCGCAACTGGCGCGCCAACTGGAAGGTGCTCGTCGAGGCCGGCCTCGAAACCTACCACTTCCGCATTGCGCACCACGACACCATCTCACCCATGTTCCACGACGACTTCCTGCTGCGCGACCGCTTCGGCCTCCACCAGCGCATGGTGCTGCCGCGCCGCAGCTTCGCCACCCTCGCCGAGGGTCCACGCCCGCCCGGCAGCCTGCGCAAGCATGCGAACCTGGTCTATTTCATCTTCCCCAACGTCACGATCCTGGCGCAAGCCGACCACCTGGTGCTGATCGCGGCCTACCCGGTCAGCGTCGCCGAGAGCCACGTCGTCGTCACGATGATGCTGGCGGGTGCGGCCGAGGCCGAGGCCGACCGCTCGCGGGCATTCTGGGAGAAGAACCGGCGCATCACACTCCAGGTGCTCGACCAGGACTTCGACGTCTGCGAGCGGGTGCAGGAGGGACTCGCCTCGGGCGCGATCGCGGAGACACGCCTCGGGCGCAACGAGATCGGCATTGCTGAGTTCCACCGCGACATCGCAGCAGTGATCGGCCGCTTCACCCCTGCTGGCGAATCGCCGCCTTGCTAAGGCGATCTCCCGTTCGACGGGCCGCGCGCCCGATCATTTGGAGCTCTTGCCACGATATCTATCGAGCAGTGACTCGCGCTGGTCGGCTGTGATCTCGAGCCGGGCGATGGTCGCCACAGGGTCACACCCGAACAGCCTTTGCAGCTGGACCACCAGGCCGTCTGCGAACCCGAGGATCGCGTTACGATCGTCATGCCCGTTGATGAGCTGGTTCCAGCGATCCACCAGCGCGTCCGCGGTGGTTCGCGGCGCCAGCAGATCGAGGTCAGGGAGATCTTGCGCTTGCCCGCTCGCCAGCGTCAGCAGGAACAGGTCCTCGATGCGAAGCGCCCTGAGCTCGAGATCGGAGACCTTTCCGAGCACCGGCGACGACGCGGTGTCACGAATGACGAGCTGCCCCCGCGTGTTCTCGCTGGTGGTCACCTTGGGGCGGAGCGAGAACAGGTCCTCGATGCGAAGCGCCCTGAGTTCGAGCGTGGAGACATTTTGGGGCACCGGCGACAACGCGAAGTTGCGAATGAGGAGCTTCCCCCGGAGGTTCTCGCCGGTGGCCACATGGAGGCGGAAGCTCGCGCCGCGGCGTGCTCGGAACTCCTGCTCGACGAGCTTGACGGCGTCGGCCGAGATCTCGGGTATGTAGAGGTCGACGTCGCGCGAATGCGCGCGGATCTGCCACCCGGCCAATGCGGTTCCTCCGACCAGCACGATCGGAGATCGGAGCACCTCTCCGCGAGACCGTGCAACGTCGACGAGACGTGCGATGACAGCGATCGCGTCGTCATACGACAGGAGGTTGGTTGGATCGTCGATGCGTCGATCGTCGACTCTTCGCACGACGGGGTCAAGGTGAACGCCGTGACAGGGGCCGCTGGCTCCGACCGTAGACGGCCTGCTGGAGGACTAGCTGGTCGTCCAGGTAGCCAGCTAAGTAAAAACAGACAGTTGGGATAATTTGTATTGTATCAGTTTGCACAACAGAAAATGGCTGGCATCCTCCAAGCCATGGACGAGCAGGGTGGACCTCCACGCGGCGCGGGCCCTGGCCAGCGCGGCCGGCCTCGCAAGGATCCCGAGAAGCTTGCGACCTGGACGCCGCCCAGTGACTGGTCCCGCCTGGTCGTATGGATTTCAGACGATGAGCGCAAGGCGCTCAAGCGCGTGGCAGTGGAGGCCGATACCTCGGTGGCTCAGCTTATCCGCGCACTGGCCAATGGACTCGCGTTCGGAGTGATCACCTCCGACGAGCTACTCAAGCAGATCAGAAAAGGAATACAGGTCATGGAGAAGATTCCCACGATTTTCGATCGCGGTGACGATTTCAAGGTCGTCAACCAGCCTCGCAAGGGTTGCGAGTGGGTGTTCGCGGGCGAAGGCAGCGCGACCGAGAAGATCGACGGCACCAATGTTCGGGTCACCGTGCGCGCGGGCGAGGTGGTGCGGGTCGAGAAGCGCCGCAACCCGAGCAAGCAGCAGAAGCATCGCGGGATCATCGACGGCTGGTACGTGGACGCGGACGAGTACGGCAAGGAGGACAAGTGGATCTTCGAGGCGGTGCGTGGCACCGATCTGCATGGCTGGCCCGACGGTGAGCACTCGGTCGAGGCGATCGGCCCGAGCATTCAGGGCAACCCGCTCGGGCTCACCAAGCACATGTGCGTGCCGTTCAACCTCGAGATCCCCGTCTATAACGAGGTTCCTCGCACATACGACGGCCTGAAGCAGTTCCTCGAGACGCTCGACAGCCGGTTCGCGCCGGGCCACCTCGCCGAGGGCATCGTGTTTCATCACCCCGACGGGCGACGGGCCAAGATCAAGCGCAAGGACTTCGCGTCCCAGGCCGGCCGCCTCGCTGCCTCGGGGTAGCATCGGCGGTCACGGCGCCAGCTTGCCATCCCGCATGCGCAAGGTGCGATCGGCACGAGCGGCAACGTCGGCATCGTGGGTGACCACCAGCACCGTCGCATCCTCGGCGCCGAGCAGGAGGCCCAGCACGGCCTGCGCGGCCTCGGCATCGAGGCTGCCGGTGGGCTCGTCGGCGAGCACGAGCCGAGGGCGATTGACGAGCGCGCGCGCGACCGCCACGCGCTGGGCCTCGCCGATCGACAGCTCGGCGGCGCGCGACGAGCCGCGGCCTCCGACCCCGACCCGGTCGAGTAGCGCGCCGGCGCGTGCGAGTGCCGCGCCACGCCCGCCTCCCGCGCGCCACGCCGGCAGCGCGACGTTATCGCGCGCGGACAGGTGGCCGATCAGGTTCGAATGCTGGAACACGAAGCCGATCGAAGTGAGCCGCAGCTCCGCGCGGATCGCCTGGTTCTGCGACCAGACCTCGAGGGCGTCGAGCCGCACGCGGCCACCGTCCGGGCGATCGAGGAGCCCGATCATCTGGAGCAGCGAGGTCTTGCCGCAGCCGCTCGGCCCCATCAGCGCGACGGTCTCGCGCTCGGCGACCGCGAACGACACCGCGTGGACGACGTCGCGGCCGCCGAACCGGCGGCTCACCGCCTCGACCTCGAGCAGCGTCACTCGGGGCTCCGCAGGACGCGCGCCGGATCGATGCGCGCGGCGCGCCACGCCGGGTAGCTGCCGGCGACGAGCGCGGTCAACGTGATCACGAGCGACGGGCCGACGAATGCCGCGACCGTCACGATCGGGCGCACGACCATGGTCTCCCACGCGAATAGCGGGCGTGCCTGGAAGAACCTGATCAGCCCGAGGCCGAGCACCGAGCCGATCGCGCTACCGATCGCGACGACGACGAGGGCCTGGAGCAGGTAGATCGCGAACACCTCGCGCCGGCCGAAGCCGAGCGCGGCGAGGATGCCGATCTCGCGGCGGCGCTTCAGCACGTGAATGTAGAGCAGCGCCCACATCGGGACCGAGACCGCCGCGATCACCATCACGTACGACACCGAGCTGATGGTCTGGTTCGCGGTGAGGTAGGACTGCACGTACGGGTCGTCCTCGCGCCAGCCGATCGCGTCGAGGGTGGGGTCGCGCGCGGTGATCTGCGCCGCGATCGCGGTCGCGGCCTCGTGATCGTCGAGGTGGACGAGGATCGCGGACGCCGCGGCCAGTTCGCCCGATTCCCTGGCGAGGAACGCGCGGTCGACGTAGACGAACCGGTACGCGCCGGCGCTCCCCGAGACGATGCCCCGGACGGTCATCGTGAACCGGCCGACGTTGTCGTCGTCGATCGCGGCTCCGGCCGCGCCGAAGATCACGCGGAGCTCGAGCTTGTCCCCGGGCGCGACGGCGAGCCGCTTGGCGAGCGACGTCCCGACCAGGATGCCCTCGGCGTCACCCTCCGCGAGCATCGCGCCGCGCGAGATGTGAAACGGCGGCGACGCCGTGGGCGGTAGCGCGTAGACCGGTGTCGCGAGGAACCGGCTCCCCGTGCCGACCGCGCCGGGATAGACCAGGATCGGAACCGTCGCGCGCACCCCCGGAATGCCGCGCAGCCGGGCGGCGATCGCGTCGCCGTCGCGAAACCGCGGCGCGGCGTGAGGCTCGACGCGGACGTCGCCGGCACCGCGCGTCAGGGTCTCCTCGAGCAGCACGACCTGGAACGCGTCGAGGTTCGCGGTGTTCGCGATCTGGATGCCGGCGCCCGCGGCGATCGCGATCGTGAGCAGCACCACGGTCAGCCGGCTCGAGAACAGGCTCTCGTAGGCGAGGAACAGCAACAAGCGGAGGTTGCCCGGTGTTCGACGCGGGCCGCCGCTCGAGGTGGTCACCGCGTGACTATATCGCTTTTGCGCGCCGCCCCATCTACGCTCGGGCCATGCGCGCGCTCGTCATGCTGGCCGTGTTCGGCGTCGCCGCACGGGCCCGTGCCGAGCCGCTGTCCGCCGACGACCTCGCACGCAAGAACGAGGGCAGCTACCTGACCGCCGTGCCGCTCGCGGCCTACAGCGTCGACTTCGGCTACGGCTTCGGGGCGCGCGGCTACTACTACTGGAACGGCGAGCGCTCCGATCCGCGGTTCGCGCGCACGCCGTACCTGGTGCGCGTGTTCCTCAATGTGTTCGCGACCACGCTCGGCCTGCAGTACCACTGGCTCGATCTCGATGCGCCGGCGGTGTTCGACTCGCCATATCGCGCGCGCGCACAGCTGATCTTCGCGCGCAACATCAACTCGAACTACTTCGGGTTCAGCGATGCCGGGCGGGCCGGCTTGCGGTTCCCGGGCTCGGCGACGACGTACGGGTCGTACGACGACTACGCGGCCGCGCAGCGCCGCATCGCCGGCGGCCAGGCGTTCACCAGGTACGACCAGTACGACGTGATGCGGCCGGCCGCGATCCTCGCGCTCGAGCGCTCGCTGCTCGACGGTCGGCTGAAGCTGGTCGGCGGCGTCGGGCTGTCGTACGTGCGGATCCGCGACTATACCGGCACCACCGTCGACGCGACCGCCGCTGATGGTACGGCGACGACCGCGATCATGGCGCCGACCCGCGTGCGTGAGGACTGCGATCGCGGCTTGCTCGTCGGCTGCCACGGTGGCCGCGATGACGTGCTCCGGCTCGCGATCGCCTACGACACGCGGGACTTCGAGCCCGATCCGAACACCGGGGTCTACATCGACCTGTCCGTCGATATCGGGACCGTCGCGCTCGGCTCGGAGTTCACCTACGCCCGCGCGTTGTTCGCGGCGCGTGGGTTCTACAGCCCGTTCCCCGAGCGCGCCGATCTGGTGCTCGCCGGGCGCGTGCTGACCCAGGTGCAGAGCTCGGGGACGCCGTTCTTCACCATGGACGTGCTGCCGTTCGTCGAGGATCCGCGGACCGGGCTCGGCGGCCACCGCACGCTGCGTGGCTTTCGCCAGAGCCGGTTCGTCGATCACGTGATGAGCGCGGCCTCGGGCGAGCTGCGCTGGACGTTCGCGCGCACCACGATCTGGCGCCAGAAGCTCGCGTTCATCGCGGTTCCGTTCCTGGACGTGGGGCACGCGTTCGACAGCCTCGCGAGCGTCGGGATCCACGACTGGCGACCGTCGTACGGCGGCGCGTTCCGGGTCAGCTGGAACCTCGCCACGCTCGGGACCTTCGAATACGGCCGCAGCTCCGAGGGCTCGGGGGTCTACGTCAACTTCGGCCACATGTTCTGAGCCGCGCGCGGGAAAAGGCGAGGGCGATACAGCCGCTATCGCAGCGCCGGGAGCACGGTGAGCTCGCGGATGCAGGCGCCGTGGGTACGAATGCGGAGCGCGTCGGTGCGCAGCGGGGACGCGAGGTGGCGAGCTGGCATCTGAGAACACAGCTCAGAGACGTAGATGTCTGCCGATGTATCCGACGAGGACCCGGCCTCGCGGTGGGCCCTCAGTCGATTCTTCGATGAGCTGGCGAAACTCGAAGTAGATACGCCAATAGTCTGTCAGCTTGATGTGCAGCGACAAGCGCTTGGTCTCTCCCGAGGGTAGCGTGCATTCCCGTTCTACGCCGAGCTTGCCGTGCTGCAGCGTTCCTTCCGCCTCGGGCGAGAACTTCATGGGAGGCTCGAATGGGCCACCGGTCCAGGTGGCCGTGTATTGATTCAACCTCAGGAGGCGGTCGACGACGCTGTTAAACACCAGCTCAGAAAGTGCCAGTGAGCGAAGATGCCCCTCGGCTTCCCTCGACCAATCGAGATGACTGAACAGTTCGCCGCGACGTTGCCATGCGTGCTCGCCGCTCGTGATCGTGCCGATCACGCGTTCGGTGATCTGTTCTCGAACTCGTTCGACAGAGCCTTCATCCCAGACGTTTAGAACGCGCTCGTTGGTGGTCTGGATCTCGTCCGTATCAACGAGCACGGAGTGCGACACCGGCACGTCGGTGACGGCAAAGTCAGCCACGCCCACCAGTGAAACCGCCGTGGACCGCAGGAGCAGCGCCATGCCAAGCCCTGGGGCTGGCCGTTCACCGTAGACGACCTCGACGAGCCGTCTGGAAGCCTGCTCCTCGCGCGACTGCAGGGCTTCTACGAAAGGCGCCTTGTTGAGTGCGCTTCGTAACAATTGCCTGGCTTCGCGATGGCCACGGTTGGAGTATAGTGCTGCACGCATTGACTCATGTGGACTGATGAATTGGTCGAGCGCGTTGCGTGTTGACCGTAGCACGCGAGCGGAACCAAGCAGACGCAAGGATTTCAAGGTCGCCGCGAGCGTGAGCATGCGTTCGTCAGCCGAGATTCCCTCGATCGGCTCGACGGATAGCTCGTTCAAGAATGGTTCCACGGGCCCCTCTACTTACAGCAGGCGTTCCAGCGCCAGATCCCACTGGTCGAAGAACCCGTCGGGCCAACGATCGAGGCGACCGTCCGAGTCGATCCGGGGAGACTCGATCTCGTGAGCGAGCCGCCCGCCTTGGTCGCGACGCGTGAAGTAGTGAAACTTGACCTGGTCAGCGGGGATCTTGCCTTCTTTGACCGCCAGGCGGACGCCGTTGACGACGTGATCACTATGGGTCTCCGTGATCACCTGAATTCCTGCTTTCCCCGCGCGGGCCATGAGCTCGCCGAGCGCCATCTGGCCTCGTGGATGAAGATGGGCTTCAGGGTTCTCGAGCAGGACCAGCGCTCCAGGTCGCGCGGCCAGCAGCGTGATGACGACCGGCAATGCGTAGCTGATGCCGAAGCCGACCCCATTAGGGCGAAACCGTCCTGAGGTCGCACGCCCGGATGAAAAACTCACGTGGAGCGCCGCGGCGTTGACCTCTGGAACATGCTGGGTGTGGAGCCGGATCCCCGGGCTGATCTCCGTCATCCAGCTCGCTACCTGCGCAGCCAGCGTCGTGGCGGGGGCGTCAGCCCGGCACAGGGCGGGGATGACCTCCTGCCCGGCGTGGCTCTCAAGGAAGGCGACGGAGTAGGCGCCATCGTGGCCCACCTCTGCCAGATCATCGACGTGGTACGCTGACACGGCGTGACCCATGCGCGGGCCGATGCGCTCGGCGGCCACGTAAGGAATGCTACCCGTGAATGGTGGACCAACCCGTTGCTGGTGGGTTCTCAGAACCACGTGCGCGAGCGGCATCGCGTCGCGATCATGATCAGTCATCACGAAGCTGAGATCGGCATGGTGACCGTTCTCCCATTCGAGGCGAATCCGGATCTCATCCTCCTCTGCACCCTCGTGCAGGAGGTCCCGTGCCGTGCCGCACGCGATATAGCGGCCGTTCAAGATCAGCGACGCAACAGTCGATACCTCCCCCTCATGTGGGGCGCTGTCCGAAAAAATGGTTCGGGACGCGTCTATAAGGAACTGAGTGAGCACGTCACTCTGACGCAGGAGTAACAAGCTCTGCAGAACGGTCGATTTGCCCATCCCGTTCAATCCGGTGAGTAGCGTGAGCGCGCCAAGTTCGAAGCGTTGCTTCGCGAAGCACTTGAAGTGGGTCAGCTCAAGAGTTCGCAACATCATCACCCTCCGCGAGCGTGTCCCGGATGAGGTCTTCGATTACCTCGAAGCGCTTTACCACCTTCCGGGGGTCGCTGGTTCCCTGTGTGATCGCCTGATCAAAGCTTCGGTCCGACATTAGTTTTAAGTAGAAATAGTCTCTGAGCAGATCATGGCGCTCGATCAGCCGTAATGCCTTGCTCGCCGGCAGGGCGCCGAGTTGCGTGCTCCAGGCGTCGAACAGCGCCTTGTTGAGGGGGTTGCGTTTCGCGTCGCGAGAGTAACGCTTGCGAAAGGCATCATCGTGAAAGATCGCACGCGCGCACCGCATGGCGCGTCGGAACGCCGTCCGGAGCTGCTCGAGTTGCTCGGGCGACGCCCCGTTGAGGAACTCCATGTGACGCGTGAGGAACAGGTCGAGGTTCTCTTCGGCTTCGATCGAGGCCAGCCGGATCTTCTTGCCATAGTCTCGGTACGGCGTGTGGCTGAATGCGACAAACCGGAGCACGAGCTCGCGATCCTCCATGCGCTCGGTGGGGACGCTGTTCGTGGTGGCCTCGAGAAACTCGGGGAGCCTTGCTAGCTCCATCAGGAACTTGTTGGCCGCGCCACCGCGGTTCATCGCATGGCGGATCTCCTGGGAGGTCAGGATCAAACCACCCGTGTTGATACGGCGGAAGATGTTGTACTTGACGTCGCTTGGCGTGCCCGGCTGGATGAGGTGGACCGTTACCTGGGTTTCCTCGATGCGGCGCTGGAGATCCCGGGGGAGCTCCAAGAACGTCTTGCCTTCGAGGTGCTTGAGGTACTCGAGTCGGGTAAGCCGGAGCTTGTTCTCGACGATGAAGCGCTTGAAAGTGGAGAGCCTTTGAAGGCCATCGATCACCAGCCAGCTCCTGTCCTCGGAGGCATCGAAGTAGAAGACCGGTAGCGGAATTCGGATCAACACCGACTCGATGAGGCGGCTCATCCGTTCGTCGTTCCACAGATCCGCTGAGCGCTGGAACTCAGGCGCAAGGTCGATCTCGTCGTGTTTCAGGCGCCGTACCAGGAGATCAAGGCTCATCGGCTTGGTATCGATGACCGTTTTGGATGGGTCGTATGGGATCGTGATGTTCTGCGGCGGTAGATCCTCGTCTGGATCGACCTCCAGTCGTGGTTCGTCATCACTCTTGATGTCGAGGTCTGATTGGGGAGGCTCGCTCAAGGTAGCCACGGTACTTCTAGGTTACTCCGGTGACCGGGCGAACACCACCCGCTCACGTTCGGCAGCGTCGATGCTTTGATCGATGTCCCGAGGCCGTGCACGGGTGCAACGCGCTATCGCAGCGCCGGGAGCACGGTGAGCTCGCGGATGCAGGCGCCGTGGGTGCGAATGCGGAGCGCATCGGTGCGCAGCGGGGCCGCGAGAGTGGCGAGCTCGAGGTCAGCGTCAAGGGCTGGGTCACGGCCGGTCGGGCAGTCGGTGCTGGCGAGGACTTGGGCCGCTGGAGTTGCGGTGTACGCGATCGGGGCCCAGCTGCCATCGGCGCCGCGCGCCTCGATGGTCCAGGTGGTAGCTGCTCGGGCGTCGCCGCGCCGCCAGAGCAGCCGGGCGATCGTGGTGGGCTCGCGGAGCTCGATGTCGAGCCAGGCGTCGTCGCCGCCACACCAGGTGGTTGCGTCGTCGCCATCGGCGGCGAGCTCGGCGGACCCGCTCGAGGCCCGCAGCCGCGCGCCTCGCCAGGGGTCAGCGACGTTCATCGCGAGCACGAGGAAGTTGCGGAACACGAGCTCGGTGGTCGTGTTGGCCGGATCGCGCGCCTCGCACGGGCGATCGACGGCGTGGTCGACCCAGGCGAACAGCGTGCCGTAGATCGGAGCACCCGCGAGGCGGATGGCTTGCGCGGTCGCCGGCCGCGTCGGGATCGGCGGCAGCGACGGATCGCGGTCGGCGTAGCTCGCGATGACATCGAAGCCCGCGCTCGCCAGCCGCGCCGGATCGAGGGTGCCGACGTGGCCTTGCCAGACGCGAAACTTCGGATCGAGGAAGCGGAACAGGGCATCGCTGCGGGCGCCGCTCCGGGCCATCCAGTAGGGCGGCGCCACGGCTCGCCGCGGCAGGTTCGAGTACTCGCCGCAGAGATCCTCGGGGGCGCCGTCCTGCCGAATAGCCGGTTGCATACGTGGTAGATGCGGGCG
>Ga0134121_10004412_pt1 | contig 11534 bp, 14 predicted proteins | sample KB301_FD_96463 | JGI IMG/M metagenome (GOLD analysis project Ga0134121, IMG submission 96463) | Terrestrial soil microbial communities without Nitrogen fertilizer from Kellogg Biological Station, Michigan, USA - KB3-0-1 | ecosystem: Environmental > Terrestrial > Soil > Unclassified ...
CCGAACCATTTCCCCGCCGTAACTTATGCGAGAAATGCAGCCGCCAAAACCACAACCGCATCAGGCCGCCGACAGCGACCGTGATTCAGGCTACCGGCATTCCAGCCACAGGCCGCCGAACGAAGTCGGCCATTGGGTGCGTACTGCCGGCATCCTGGCACCGCTCGTCATCGGCGAACTGGTGAAAGACCCGGAAAAGAAATGGCGATTCATCCGGATATTTTCCGTTTCCGCCGCCCTCATATCGGAGGGGCTCTATACGCACCGAATCCACCGCGAACGTCGGGAACGGGAATCTTCCGAATATCAACGCGGATGATTCCACAAAGACGCTGCTGGACGGTTTCACTGGCTCGCTCTTTTCCCGTACCACTAAAACATCCGCACCGGAAGCACAGCTTCAAGAAGAACAGGAGATAGGCTTCCGAAGGGGCGACGCGAGTCGCCCCTTCACTTTTTGATTCACACCGGCGTTTATTTAGGTTTCGGAACCGCTCCGATGATAGTCAATGTCTTCAACACCAATGGAGCTCTCGTATAGGCCTGAAGGAGGAACGCGCTGAGATTGGTGTTGTAACGCATCGGGTCATCGAGGTTTTCTAAAAACAGGCTACTGCGCCAATCAGGTTCCTGTGTAAGGGAAGCTTTTGTCCTACTGCCGGGGATGTCCTTCGGAACTATCAAAATCGTAACAGTGTTTTCGTACTCCAATGTCTTCTGGTAGCTCATTCCCTGAACAAGCGGAGCATGTTCATTAACCGAGAGTTCTAAAGCACTGCCGGAACACTGCGTATTAACGGTTAGTGTTATATGGGAATCTATTTGGCCCTTTACTCCAATCGTGAAGGATTTACCCGCAACCGTCAGAACGGCTGTTCCGGGAGACATTTCGCCTTTTCCCATTTCGCCGGACGCGTATTTCCCCGGACCCGTCGAGAAGCATGGCTTATACGCATACTGGTCGCCCACATCGTCCTTAAATGTGAAGACAACGGTGAAAGGGAGCCCCTTCAGTGGCGCGGACTTGGCACCGAACAGCGCCGCTCCGTCGAATCCGACTCCGACAGTTCCGGTTATCGTTACAACGGTTTCAGCCCTGGCACGTGACACCATTATCAAAAACGCAAAGCCCAAAAACCCGAAGCGGCGTCCGAAGCGATTCAAACAACCCATAGAGTTCATACGTCACCATTTCCTTTCATTCACGGTCGGAGTAATTGATGGGAACATGCGAGTGATTTCAGGGTTCAGTCATTCACCCCAAGCGCCTTCCCGCCCTGCGCTTCAACGCCGCCCTCTTTTAGGCGCTGAAACGCTTCGATAGTGATATTCACCTCCCCGGCATCAAACAGGCGCGGCTTCAGCTCATGAATTTTGCACATTTAAGCCCACCTCCATCGCCTTCCCGCCCTTTGCCTCCAGTTCCCTGAGCCAGTTCGGCTTCTGCCCTGTGGCTTTCCACACAAGCGCCTTGTTGGTCGGGTGCTGGTACTGATGCCCGGTGTGATAGGCCGGGCCTTTCGCGGGCTTGCTCCCGACCTTTCCTCCCGCGACGTCTTTGAACGTAAGGCCCACTGCCGCAAGTGTTGCGCGTGCCTGAGCCATTGCGGTTTCCTTCCTTTCAATATCGTGCTGTTTCAGTAGCTCCAGGCAGCGCGCATCCACTGCCCTCAAATCGTCATCGTTCAACCCGTCGAGCATTTCGAGTTTCACGTTCGTCTTCTCCTTTGATTTCTCTCAACATTTCTTCAAAATCCGGATACGACTTCACGCTGGTGATAATGGGTTCGTTGTCCGGGTTGCTTTGTTCAAGCAGGGCGCATTGCCTGCTTGCCAGTTCGCTGATGCGGTTTAACTGGCCTTCGCGGATTTCGGTGATGAGCACGCCGAGATTCCGGCCTTCAATCTCCACTGCGCGCGGGCCGAAAATCACCACGAGCCGCTCATGGCCTCCCTCCTCCGTCCATTGGTAGTTCGAATAGTGCGACCATGCGAAGCCTTCACTTCGCCGTCCGTCTTTCTGCTCCACATGCAGGTTAAACGCCTGTGCGCTGTGCTGGCGTTCGCTGGAAAAGCTCTTCGGTTCATCGGCCAAGGGACTGTTTTTATTGATGAGATCCTTCAGGAATTTGCTCTTGGTATCAGGCATAGCTCACCCCTTCACGCCCGCGCCACTGCTCGGCAATGGCGTTCGCGCGCGCCTTCAAGAAGCGCCCCACACGATTGCGTTCCAGCGATTGGGAAAAACGCTTGCGCCAAGAATCCCGCAGCTTTGTATGCGTCAGCTCAACGGCAGAAAGCCGTTGCCCGGTGCGGGCGATGGCGTTACGCACGTCCTCTTTGGAGTCCACGTATACTTTCGCCATTTCCCGGCCACGTGATGCAGAGACGTACCACTGTTGCTGATTTGCCGCAGGAAGCGATTCATTGCCGACGGAAATAAAGACCCTGTCTGTCGTTTTTCCCTGACTGCTGAAACTTGTATCCGTATAGCCGAGGCTAAAATGTCCGAAGTTTTTGGGAAGCATCTTCCCGTTTTCGAGCCGGATGTCGCCTTCCCTGGAAAACCCCTCGACCGTAAAAATATCGCCGTTATTCAGGCGCGTACCTTTGGTCTGACCCTCGACCTTGGCTTCGCCATTGCGGGTAATGCGGATGCGGTCGCCGCGCGCAATGGCAACCTCACGCGTCCGGTACACTTCGAAACGGTCCGCGTTGCCCGATGGCAGCGCCGCCCTTGTTCCATCCTGCTTCTGCAGCAACGGTCCGTTTTCGCCTTCGATAACAACAGCCTTATCACCACGAGTGAATCCTTTGGCGTTCTGGTTCCACTCCAGCACCATGCCGGTTTCGTAATTGCGGGCATCGCCCTTTTGTGCGTCCGTCCATCCGGTGGAACGGCGGGCGATGAACACATGGTCCTTGCCCAGAGCGCCGCGCGCTTTCAGCGACTGGCGCAATTCATCGGTGAGCTTCTGGCCTTCGGCGTGGGTCGGCGCGATGATTAGCGCACTGCGTCCCTCGTCCTGCGCTTTCAGGTAGTCGGCGACGAGCATGCTATGGCGCTCTTCACCTGTGGCTTCAATAACGCAGCCCATCCGGTCGAGCGCATCGAATCCTTTTTGCGCGGCTTTGCCGGTACCTTGCGAGATGGATTCCACGGCCTTTTTGTATCCGGGATCGGTCTGCCTGCGAATCTCCGTCAAGCGAGCAAGACGGACACCCGCTTCCTGTTCCAGAAGCCGGAAGGCATCGCCAGCCTCGACACTGGAATGCTGGGTGTAATCCCCGGAGAGAATCAGACGGTTATTGCCTTTTTTCACAACATCCATGAGTTCCTTCATGTCGTTTGATGAAATCTGCCCGGCCTCATCAACCCAGATAATTTGCCCCTTCACCTGCTCCTGCATTTTTGTGCTTTTCAGAAGCGTTGCGAGCGTGGTTGCGTCTTTGAATCCTTCCTTTGCCAGTACACCTCGCGAAGCCTGCGACGATGGCGTGAACGCATAAACATGCAGGCTGGTCTCGCTTTCCAGTACATCCCGCGTGGAGCGCATGGAGGTTGTTTTGCCCGTACCAGCCTTACCGACCATTCCTGTCACCTGATCGCGGCTTGTGACTATATGAAGAGCGGATTTCCTTTGGTCTACCGATAGCCCGGCGAAAGCATCATTCGAAAGTAAAGAGGCATCTACAAACGGCTTGAATTTGCGCTGCCCGTCCTTCGCGAATTGCAGGAAGGCAATTTCGTTATTGAGCACGGTCTGTGTTGTGGTCATTAATTGGCCGTCCCGCTCTTTGGCAATCACTTCCGGATGCTGCGCTATATCGGCAACATCTTCCGGACGGACGGAACCGACTGCATAGGTAAGCGCTTCGGCTTTCAGGCGTTTTTCAGAAACGGCGGAAGCATTCTGAAACGAATGCTCCATCGCGAATTCCTTCGCCTGTTCCGGCGTTATCGCATCGTCACCTCTGGCCAATCCACTTCCCGCCGTTTTGATTGCCAGACGCTCTTCCGGCGTGAGGCGGCTGTCCCATTTTGTACGCAGCGCAGACATGCTGACGGGCTCTTTGCTTTTCTTCTCGCGTGTCCTGCGGCCAAGCTGGCCTTTCGATTTCGCATCATCAATTCCAAGTCGTTCCGCTTCGGCTTCGATAACGGCGGTGCGGCGTGAGAATTTCTCAACCGTGGCGCGTTCAATACCAGCTAACCGAAACGAATTGCCGTCCTTTTCAATTCCGTATCCGAGGTCTTTAAGCTTGCCTGCCAAACGCGAATGAAACGCCGCCTGGTAATAGCCTTTGTCGCGGACGATATCGCCTAGCTGAATCGCTTTCCAACGATTCTCCACGGAATCAAAAGTTGCATTGAAAACAGTGGCATGACAGTGCAGTTGAGGGTCGGGCGAACCATCCACGGGACGCGTAGTCCTGTGGATATGCTCGGCCCATAACATTGAGCCCGTTTTTCTATCGACATCCTTACCGCCCTTCCGAACGCGGGTCTGTGCAGCGGTTTCGATTTCCGCCATCGTTTCCCGGACGGATACACGGAGGGCACCCAAGACCCGCTCATCTTTACCCAGCTCGTAGGCAAGGCTTACCGACTTCGGTGCATCGAAGGTGAAATCGGTCAAAACGCGGCGGTCGTCTTTGGTACGCGCAGTCAATTTTTCGAGGGTCGAAGGATTAATGTTGTCGCAGAGCTTCAGGAAATCATCGTGGGCAACTTCGCCGGACAGGTGCAGCATTTTTGCACCACGTCCGTGCCACTGGCCTTTCATTTCGGCGGCATCCTTGCCGATGAAATAATCCCCCGGAGCGAGGTGCTGCGAATAGTAATCCTTCGCCTGACTCGCATTTTTAACGTGATTTACGAAGATCACGGCAGCTTCTCCAACTCGCGTTTTTGGAAGTGCGAAAAGTAGTAGCCGTTGTCGCAATCTGCAACCAAAACTTGTGGTGTTCTTCGCATAAAGTTATCCACAGATTTCCGTATAGACATGTCCCCTATCAGAGCTAGGGTCGCTAACGCTCCTATCGTCATTGCTCTTCCGGGCACATCATGATCGCCTCTCCGACTTCCGCCGAACAGACATGGCAATCCATCTGCGCATCGGGTTTCGCCCAGCCATTGAGCCCGCATATTGGGCAGGTGAATTTGCTCCGTGTTTGGGTCTTTCTGATTGCGCCCTGAGTATGCTCAGTCGCGTTACCGTTCTCCAAAGGCTGCATCGTTCCCTCCAATCCTGCCTGCGTGCCTGACTGCCTCCCGCGCTGCATTCCCGACGATTCCCATATCAAGCGGTATTTCTCCAGAAAGGTCCGACAAGCCGACAGGAAAAGCCCGTCCTTAAGGATGTAATGGGACACATGGTCGCCGGTCGCCGCGCCGCCTGGTTCGCCGGTAGCACTCGGCATCAGGCCAATGCTGTGCATCAGGACGGCCCATTCACGATTGTGATAACGGCCTCGGCCGGGCCGGCCGTATTCCTGTTGCCAGACATGCGCCATTTCATGCACCAGCGTTGAGAGGACTCCCTCGTCGCTCCGTTCGGGAAACTCATCGGGGTTCAATGCAATTTCGTGAATAACTTCGTTCTTTTCGTTACGACTCTGAAATCGCTCAGGTGAAAAATATCCGCGCACGCGAGAACGGCGCTGGAAGGTGATAAGCACTTGAGGAAGCCGCCCACCGAACAATGCGGCATTGAAGTGATCGTATGCGTTCTGAAATGTGCCGTACTCGACGGCCGTAATCGCCGTTTGAACCGTCTCGGTAATGAGAGCTGGATTTTTGGATTGCACAATACATTCCCCTTTCATTTCAGCTCACCTCTCCATTCCGAGGCCACGCCCGCGGGCAGGTTGCGTCGGTGCCGGCGGAACGGGCGGTGTAGGCGACGGGGTAGTGGCTTTTTCCATTAGCTGCGCCGCCGGGCGCGCTGCTTCCACAGCTTGGGCTTTCACATTTGCGGGCAAGCTTTCGACAGACGGTTGCGGTGCTGGTTGTTGCTGTCGCGTGGGAGCAACAGACTGTTGCTGAGATGCGTTTCGGTTGTTGATGAAATCGAGAAATGCCATCGGTTTTTTCCTCCGATGGTCATTCTCTTCAAAAGCAGGCGCTTGATTAAAGTTAAGGAGCGTTAGACAGTTTAAAATTGTGGATAATGGCCGGATCGATTTTGGCCATGACGACCAACAATGAACTGATTCCAGAAAGGTCGGAAGTCGAGGCGCAGCTTAAGACAATACTCGCCACCGATTTCTTTCGCCGCAACGAGGGGCCCGCCAAGATACTGGCGCTGCTTGTGACCAGTACCCTTGATGGTCATCCGATCACGACAGCCCAGCAGATCTTTGACCGACTTTTTAGGGGTCCTCGATATAAAGAGCCTTTAGGAACCGTGAGAATCAACGCGCTTTATATGCGAAACCACCTCAAGGAATACAACAAAACTGATGGCAAATATGATCCGGTCAAGATTCAATTTCGGGAAGACGATGAGAATCAAAGGAGACGCGCCAATTACATTCCGAAATTCAGCTATCAGCCAGACTATCAAGCTGCGAAAGCGCACAAATTAGCCATTTACTACTTGAATCGCGCCACCCCAACAGATCTCGAAGCTGCCATCGATCTTCTTAGTAAAGTAGTCCAGGAACAACCCGGCAATTATCTCGCGCATATCACCCTCGCCGAAACCCTTTTGCTGTCCCACTTTTTTGATTTTCCTATGATGGATATGACTACTCCTATTGAGTTTGCCGAACATGTGATTCAAATTGCCGTTCGGCTTAAGCCAAAACATTGGAAGTCTCACGCTGTTTCCGGCTCGCTCTGTCTCGCACGCCGTCAGTTCAATCAAGCGTCAAAACACTATCGAAAGGCACTTCGATCCAAAGGCAATGAAATGTCTCGATACGGTTGGTATCACGCGTTTCTCCTTGCCGCCGGAGAGACTCAAAAAGCACTAGAATTGCTTTCAGACAGTCTGACCGCAGCCCCTACAGATGCTCTGGCTCATGCCCTCTATGGCTTGATCCTTCACGGATTGAGGAAATTTGAAAGAGCCAAGCAGGCATTGGATTACGCAATTGTTTTAGACCCACTATGCTGGCTAGCTCACTTTGCCCGTTCTCTAAATTCCCTGACGTTAAACGAACCCCACAAGGCACTCGACAGCATCAAGAAATTTGATGTAATCGAACGAGTTGAAACACTTCCTTACCCCTATCAACGCTGGTTTTTCTCAGGCCTTGTACTACTCGCATGCGACCGAGCAATAAACGCGGCGTCAAGCAGCTACTCAAAACAAGAATATGAAACCTTAGCCAATGAAACGCTGGATCGTATGGACGCCGAGGAGGCGTTTTTCAAACACGACACCATAGATTATTACGAACATAAGCGATTCTTAGCATACCGCCAGGAACATACGCCTTGGCGTGAATACCAGTTTGCCCTTCTGGCCCTTACGCTGGACGACCCCATCAAGCTCTTAGAAGGCTTTGAATTCATATTAAAGGAGCTGAAATCTCCCCTGATTATGTGGCTGCACATGATGCCAGTATTTGATTCTCTTCTTAAATACGAACGCTTCCAATCTGTGCTAAAGCGCCGACTCAAGCCCCCTCCAAAGAAATCTGTCTAACGCTCCTTAACTTTAATTCGCTTTCGCATGGCTGTTACCTTCGCAGCCATGTTGACGCCCTTTCACACACCCACAAAAAACTCCACAGCAGCCCTGCCAGAACAGCCTGAGCATGCCTCGCGGTGTGCTCGGGCGTCCTTCCCATTTTTATATGGACTCTTAGACCACAACACGAAACGGAGGAACACCATGAAAGCTAGAACCATTGCATTGACCATCCTGCTCGCCGCAGCTCCGGCAGCGACCGAACAGTACCAAGGGATGACGCAGAAGGAAATCGCCGAGTGGCGCGCTGGGATCTACCGGCAGATCTCCGCGCTACAGGCGACGTTAAGCCAGCCGATTATCAATTGCGACGCGGTCCCCCCGGCATCGCTTGCAGACAAAGTAACAGACTCGGTCGGCGGCATTTTCAAGGGTCTCGGCAAGAAAGCGGGAACTGTCGTGAACACAGGCTCGAAATCGCCAGTCCTGCCGTGCTTCGACCCAACGAAAAAAGACGACATCAGCAAGACGCCTGCAGCAAATCAGAACCCGAAGTAATTACCGGGCGGGCTCGCTCTCTATTGGCGGCCCGCCCATTTTTCAAGGAGTGACTATGGCAAATCAATTTATATTCCACGATCCGACGGTTTTGAACATCTCCGAAACTGACCGCATCCGAACCACCGAGACCTTTGAGGGGGTCTTGATAACTGGCTCACCGCGCTCGGGGAAAAGTGCCTGTGTCGGCAAACAGCTCGCTTACGGAATGCTAAAGGCGAACCCGGCCTGTGGTGCATTAATTTTGACAGCGAAGGCTGAAGAAACTTCTAACTGGCTGCGTTATGCAGAACAGTGCGGGCGCTCTAAAGACGTAGTTCTCTTCAACGAGAAAAGCGGTCTTGTGTTCGATCCCATTGCTTATGAATGGAGCCGACCCGGCAGAGGGGCTGGCGACATTGAGAATACGGTCGATTTCTTCTCAACGCTCATTTCCTTAGGCAATCGGGAATCCGGCAGCGGCCACGATCCCTTCTGGGAAAGAGGCAACGAGGAACTGCAACGCAATGTCATTAAGCTGCTGGATCTCGCGGGAGAACCGATTTCCATCGTCAATATTGATCGGTGCATAAAATCGCTTCCTACGCGTACCGGACAATTCGAGGAGGCGTCCTGGCAGAAGGAATCCTACTGCGCAAAGCTGATTTCCAGAATCAAGTCGCGGCAGGAAACGCTTACCGAAGATCAGTGGAGCGACCTAGACTTTGCAACCCAATACGTTCTCTGTAAGTGGCCCGGCTTCGACGATCGGCCCCGCAGTTCCCTTGAAATGACATGGAGCGGAATGGCTTCGAAATTCCTGTTCTCGCCGTGGAACCGTATTTTTTCGGGCGGAAAATTTTCGATTTACCCGGAGATGACCACTCATGAATCGAAGCTGATCATTGCAGATTTTCCCTTGCTTGAATACGGATTTGAGACGGCCCGGTTGATGCAGGTAATCTTGAAGCTAACGTTCCAACGGGCGTGGTTAAGGCGGAAACTCGATGAATCGCCCAATCCCGTATTTTTGTGGCAGGACGAGTTCCAGTATTTCGCCACACGCAGGGACAATTTCTTTCAGCAGACTTGCCGTGGTAGCCGCGTTTCCGTCGTCTGCCTGACACAAAACATTCTGAACCTGTCCGAAGAGTTGGGCGAGCATCAGCCCGGCTCCAAAACGAAATCGTTCCTCGGAAACCTGGCACTCAAAATCTTCCTTCAACAAAATGAAATCGAGACTGCCAAATTTGCAGCAGATCAAATCGGCGAAGACTACCGTTATTTGGATAATTTCCACGCCAATTCAGGCGCTAATGCAAACTCCAGTGTAGGCGGAAGTAAGCATCTCGCCCACATACTCGACCCGATCGCGTTTAGTCTGCTCAAAAAACCAGACGCGGAATCGCCCCTCGCAGAAGCCATCGTTTACAAGGGCGGAGAAATCTTCAACGCCTCCATCACAAAAAACAACCCCCGGGGAACCAATTTTCTTCGCGTGCTCTTCTCGCGCGACATCTGAACGAAAGGAAACATCCATGATGCAATCTCAGCTTCAACCGCAAACGAACGTCTCCCGCCTCCAAGACCAGATGGTGGATCTGGTCTACAGCTTCTGTTCGATTTTCACGTTTCCCGTCGAAATGGTGATTCGCCCACAGTATGGCAGCCGGTATTTTCAGCCTGTCACCATGTTCCTCAGCGCCGTCTTGATGATCGTCCTTCCAGTGCTCTTTGCAATCACGAGCGCCGTCTCAGGATTGCTTCCTTTCGCGAAGCCCACTGTCACATTCGGCCTGATTGGTATTTGGGGATTCTCAAAACTGTTCTTCATCGGTTCAATCGTGCATGGCGTGAGGATCTTTCGGCGGATGATCAATATGTCGCGAGAACTTTCAGGCGTGTGGGAGGGACCTCCTCTTCCTTTCTTCACGTGGCTGCCCGGCGCGTCGCATTGGAAGATCAGATTAATATTCGAACCAATTGCTGTCTTCGCCGCCGCACTGTTACTTCAGAATTTCCTTTTGCTGGAATCCTCTGCAGCGCACTTCCTGATGTTCGTGAGTGTGTGCCTCGTTTTTAAGTCGTACACGGCATGGTTTGTGCAGTGGGAACACTTGCGAATTTTGATGGACATCAAATTTGCAGGCCCCATCATCGCGAAATTGGCTGATAACACCGCAACTGACGATGAACTGGCCTCCATCCATATCGCTTCGTTCCCCGACGGTCTGCCCCCGGACATGAGGCATGCAGCGGTGACGGATATTGCACAAGCCTACTCAGCTCAAATCCCGAAGCGATAAAACTCTGAATCTTCGAAGAAAGGATGTAGCCCGTGAAACCCACTGATAAACAAAAGAAGATCATTCTGGTTGTCGTCGGCGTATTTGCCGCATCGTATCTGTTTCGGTACTTGGTCAACTTTGCCGCGCAGATGGCGTACTACCAGAAGCAGGCCGCCCAGCAGGCCCAGGACGCGCAGGAAAAGAAGGCTGTCCCGTGCGCTGGCAGTGGACGGTCAGGAGGTCCATGCATTCCGAAGAACCCACAAGCGGGCGATTCCGATATAGACCCGGCTACCTTCTCCAAGCTTGCCGGTGTGTGGGGCGCCAAGGGAGAACTGAAGGGCCGCGGCTTCTGCGATCTCCGCTTTGAACTGACAGAGATTGCTACTGGCGAGTTTTCGGGTTTCTCGCGGTTTTCCTGTTCGGACATCGGCGGATATCTGAAGGACAAAAGTCCCAACGTCCTGTCCTTGGTGAGGGAACATACCAGCCCGGATGCGGCGATTCTCACCGGCACGGTAGACAAAGGTTCGATCCGCTTCCGAGCAACCAAATCGATCGGCACCGATATCAGCGGCTGCTCTGTGACAGCTTTTACGATCACTCCATTCGGGAGCAATGGCGTGCTTTCGGAATGGCAAGAGGGGAACTGCCCCGGCGGAAGCATGCTGCTGGAAAGGCAGAAATCATGAGCCCGACCCCAATGATCGATATTACTGAACTGTCAAGGGTCCTGCGCATCCCCAAGGGGACTCTTTACAACTGGGTATACCTCCGTCGCATCCCGTTTATCAAGGCGGGACGCTCCCTGCGATTTCATGTTGAAGAAGTGATCCAATCGCTCCCGCATTACGGTAGGATCGATCCGGCTGGTGGCAAGAGGTGGAAAGGCCACTGATCATGCCTGTCTACCGTCGAGGCCGAATTTATTGGGCCGGTTATTACGTCAACGGCGAGCGGGTCCAGGAGTCCACTGGAACCGCGAACCGGCGCGAGGCGGAATCCTTCTTCGCTTTGCGTCTGTCAGAAGTTCAGCGGGGCGTGTACGTCAGACGCATGCATGTCC
>Ga0134121_10004415_pt1 | contig 11530 bp, 8 predicted proteins | sample KB301_FD_96463 | JGI IMG/M metagenome (GOLD analysis project Ga0134121, IMG submission 96463) | Terrestrial soil microbial communities without Nitrogen fertilizer from Kellogg Biological Station, Michigan, USA - KB3-0-1 | ecosystem: Environmental > Terrestrial > Soil > Unclassified ...
ACTCATCAGCATTTCCAGATCGATGATCTTGCTGAAATGCGGTTCGTTGCCCTCCGGCACAACCGCATCGATGATCAACACCTTTCCGCCATCCGGCATCTGCTTGCGGATATTTCGGAGAATGACCTCGTTCTTTTCGTCGTACCAGTCGTGAATGATGTGCTTCAGTATATAGATATCAGCCTTGACCGGGATCTCGGCGGTGAAGTCGCCGGTGACCAACTCCACACGATTGGCGACACCGTAAGATTCGAGCATTTGAGGAGCTCCGTTCAATACTTCCTGCAGATCGAAGAGAACGCCCTTCGCTGACGGATTAGCTTCTAGAACAGCTGCCAGCAGGTGTCCGTAACCGCCGGCTATATCGGCGATCGTGTTTGCCCCCGAAAAATCGTACGCTTCGAGGACGGGTCCTATCGACTGATGCGAATAGCTGGTCATCGCACGGTTAAAAATATCACCAAGCTCCGTATTCGTTTTGAAAAGGTATGGGAACACAGGTTCGCCGTGGATCTGATCCCAAGACGGCTGGCCTGTTTTGACACTGTGCATCAGTCCAGCATAGACATTCCAATGATCTGGTTCGTTGAGCCAGATCGTCAGATCGCGTGTGCTGTGCGGATGATCTCCCCGCAGCGTGTCCGTTAATTCAGTATTTGAAAATGCTTTGCCATTCTTTTCCACAAAGGCTCCGACGCTCGAGAGCGATCGCAGGACACGGTAGAGGGAGCGTTCATCCGTTCCGGTTTCTTCGGCAAGCTGCTTAGCGGTCTTTGGGCCATTTGCCAACAGATCGGCGACGCCGAGTTTTGCGGCGACATAGATCGCTTGCGATATGAAAACTCCGGACGCCAACTGCAGAAGCTGTGCCGACGGAGGTAAAGCCTGCGGCACTGCCGCGGTAGATTCGTTACTCATAATATCCTCGTGAATGATTAGTGATTAAATCGGGTGTTGCTCGCCCAATAGTACTCGCGTAATTGCTGGATCCAAAATATCAACACATTGATTTTTTTCTGGTGACTCGTTTATCAGCCGAAAAAAAAAGAAAGCGGACGGAGAATACCGCCCGCTCATACGTTGAATCTGCGGTCTGGGGCTTACTTGCCGATCGCCGTGACGATCTCCTGAGCAGCTTGTTCCACAATCTGCGAAATAATGTCATCACCATTCGATTTCGCTTTTGCCTTGAACTGCTTGGCAACCACCGCGGTTCCGTCCTTCTGGAGTTTAAGGTCTAGCGTAATCTCGTCTTTGGACTTAACGTTTGCTGACATTGAGGTTGCAGTAACGATCGCCTGAGTGGCAACCTGCCCCGCGATGTTTGCCGCAGTGTTGCCTAGCCCGCCCATACCCACGCGGCTGACGGCCATACCCAGAGTCTGGCCAAACATTCCGCCGAACCCGCCGCCACCGCCTTTTTTGTGCGAGACAGTTGCGTAGATAAGATAATCGCAGTTTTTCTCTTTTGCCTCGGCATCGATCGCTGAGGGAAGTTTTGCCTCGATCACAACGACTTCGACATTCGGAACCTTTAGATACGACAAAAGCGAGTTCTGTGTGGCAGACGCCAGATCCGCCGCTGCGATCCCTTCGCCTACGGCTGCGGTTTTCACGCCAGCCAATCCAATGCGAATGACCCCGTCTTTCTTCTCAGCGCTCGCAGCAGAACTCGTCGGCTTCTGCTGAGCAAGAGCCGAAACGTTCTGCGCGACACCCGATGAAGTTTGACCCTCATAAGTGGAAGTCGAGATCGACGACGAAACAGGCAAAGACGCCATCGTTGTCGTCGAACTGCCGCGAACATTATTATTGCTCGTGCTTGTCATCGAAATATTGTTGGTAGCATACATTTGCGACGCGTCGCTAACCTGTCGATAATCAGGCGGTGTCTCAAAAAGAGCGGCATCGAGCGTTGCTTTCGAAAGCTCCACAACTTCGTTGACCATCGACATCGTTTCCTTGCCGCTGGCGTCCAACATGGTCATTTTCTCGTAGACCGGATAGCCACGTTTTGCCGTTCCGACAGTTTTGATCTCGTACTTGTCCTGGCATCCGGATCTCTTGTTGTAAGGATTGTTGTTGACCGATTGATAGCTTTGATCGCAATCTAGAGCAAATTCGGCATCGATGTACCATCCGTCCATTTGCATTTTCGAGTTGTTGGGATTGCAGGAATCCGCCGACGCAACCGTTTCCATCGTGATGATCAAGTGCTTGGCGGTAAACCCAAACATCTGCTTTCTTTCCCCGGTGTCTTTGGTTGTGATCGTGGTGGTCACCTTGCCTCCGACTGTTACAACGCCGTCATTTTTTGCTGCAGTATTTGCAGTTGCTCCTGCCTGCACCGCGGCAACAAATTCATTGATCATGTAGGTGCGCGAAGCTGAATTCATCTGAATTCCCCGATGAAGATCGCATTGCGTAATATTGATCATCATCCCGTTCATCGATTCGGCCCTTGAACGTTTGCCTTTAATATAGGTCGTATTTTCGTAAGACTGACCAGCTACAGTCTGCTTGGATTTGATCTTGACATCGGCAAGCACAGCCCCAGTCATCATCAAAGCTGAAAGTAATATTGCAAGTGTAAAAGTAATGGATCTCATTTTAATTGGTCTCCAGTTTGAAATATGAATTGCGCGGGTGAACCGCCATCACCCACTTAACGCGTGTGCAGTTCATTGTTCGTATCACCGAAGATGGAAGTGATTGCCAGAAACCATTAGTTTCCCTATAATTGCGGAGAGAAAAACCCAGATGAGCCAGGAAGATTCAAACCAAATCACGCAGATGCTGATAGAGCTAACCGACGGAAAGCCTGACGTTGTGGATCGCATCTATCCGTACATTTATGACGAGCTTCGACGCCTTGCCGGGAGCTATTTGCGCCGAGAGAGATCAGACCACACCTTGCAACCGACTGCCCTTGTCCATGAAGCGTATATAAAGCTGATCGATCAGACACGAGTGAAATGGCAAAACCGCGCGCACTTTTTCGGGATCGCTGCCCAGGTGATGCGCCGAATCCTAATGGACCACGCGCGAAAACATAAGGCCGACAAGCGCGGTGGCGAATTCGAGAAGCTGCCGATCGAGGAAGAAATATTGGTGGTTTCGCACGACAAATCCGCGGAGCTTGTGGCGCTCGACGATGCCTTACAGGCCCTCGCGGAGATCGACCCTCAAAAAGCAAAGATCGTTGAGCTCAGATATTTTGGCGGGCTATCGATAGAGGAAACTGCGGAAGTTATGGGTGTGAGTGTCCCTACGATCAATAGACAGTGGAGAATGGCAAAGGCCTGGCTGTACGGACAGATCGCGGGAAACTAAACCCGTTTTACGATAACAAGAGTGATATCGTCGTTTGCCGGGGCTGTTTGGGTGAACGCCGACAAAGCAGATTCGACCTTGTCGCGGATTCCAGCAGCGGACGCGGCGAGATTTCTTCTTACTACCTCCGACAGCCGATCCATGCCAAATTCTTCCTCATTCAAATTGTTCGCCTCCGACACGCCATCGGAATAGATCACGACAACCTCGCCGGCAGCAAGCTGGGTCTCGCCGACTTCGAATTCCGCGGCCGGTAAAATGCCAAGGGGAAATCCTCCCGAGGCAAGCTGTTCGATCCCTCCGCCTAAGCGCCCAACAAGCGGGGGGTTATGTCCGGCATTGATATATCGCAGTTTGCCTGTGGGCGGGTCAAGCTCTGCCGCAAAAAGCGTGACAAACCTGTTCGCAGGCGTGTTCTCCGCGAGATACTGATTTACAGAACTGATTATCTGCGGCAAGCGGCTGCCTGCCGAAACTTGCGCATGCATTGCCGCATGAACGCTCGACATTAGAAGCGCGGCCGCCGTACCTTTACCGGAAACATCGCCAAGTGCGATGAGCATCTTGCCATCGCTTTGTTGAATGAAGTCGTAGTAATCGCCGCCTATCTCATAACAAGAAAATGAGATCCCCTGAAACTCGTATCCCTCGATCTTTGGAGGAGCGGAGGGTTGAAAACGCTGTTGGATCTCGGTCGCCAGTTCAAGCTCCCGTTCCATCCGCTCGCGTTGAATGCGTTCGTCTACGAGTGTGGCGTTTTCTACACGAATAGCAGCAACTGACGCTAAGGTCGTAAGAATGTCCAAATGTTCTTCGGCAAACGAGCTTTCCCAAGTCGGCGAGTCTGCGTAGATTATGCCGAAGATATCTCTCTCGTCCACGCTAAGGGGAACTGCCAGAACCGACCGAATTCCCTGCAGAGCCATTGTTTGGCTCGCGTATCGCGGATCGTGCTGAGCATCTGAAGTTAGAACGGATTTACCATTCTTGAGAACTTCATCCATTACAGTACGGCTTATTCGAACCTCTTCTATCGTCTCAGTTCGATTTCGATCGCGAGCGACCATGATCTTCATGCCATCTGCCGCTTTCTCATCACGGAGCATGATAATACATCTCTCTGCCGGGACCGCTTCGAACACAAGCGACGCAACTTGATTCAATGTATCGTCCAGCCCGCTCGACGACAGAAGAGCCACCCCTACTTTACTTATCAAGCCAAGCAATTCAGTACGGGTCGAAACCTTTGAGTTCAGTATCTCGGCGGTCGGATTTCGGCGATGAGAAAAAGAGATGGTCTTAGACGGATCGAGGGCCTCGGTATGATCGGCAATCAAGGTCGAGCTGCCCAACTGCCGAGCTCGATCGTCTTCGAAAAGGATCGTTGTTTCACCGATCTGGATCTCGCCGCCGGAAATTAACGGAAGGGCAACTGTGACGAGATTTCCGTTATATCGAGTTCCATTCGCAGAACCAAGGTCCTGCAGCCAGAAGTTATCGCCCTCCTGGCGGATCTCCGCGTGAAGTCGCGAAGCGAAGGCGTCCGGAATACACACGTCACTTCTTGCTGACCGCCCGATAGTCGTGCGCAAACGCGTGAGCGGATATTTTTCTTCCGCTTGACCGCCGTTTCTTATAAGCAACTGGGCCATATTTTAAGATTGGACCGGTTTAACGTATGCTCCGTTTCGCATACACAACCGTCGTACCCGCTACGTAATCGTGCAAGGCCCTTCCCTTGTGGTTGAATGCCGCGAACAGGAATCCAAGGCAAAGTGTAAGAGCGGTTAACAGATAACCCAGCACATGACGCAGCAAGACCGTGCCGAAAGTGATCGCAGTGCCGTTCTTCTTAACGATCCGAATACCGGTAAGCATTTTGCCGATCGTCTGGCCGCCAACTGCGGGCAAAACAAAAAAATTCGTCAGCAACAGAAGCGTACTTAAGAGCCAGCCTGTGCTGTTTGAAATGCCACCGCTTTGGGCGCCCGACGCCCCCCCGAAAAGAACGCCGAGAAGGAGCGTGACGACGGGAATCGCAATCAGAAGAATATAATCAATACACAAAGCTCCACACCGAAGAACGAACGGTGCTTTCAATTCTTCCGCGCTAAATTCAGCTACTATTTCCTTTCTTCTTCGCCCTTGAGAAGAAACGGAACGTTCGGCGGTTGGGGTCATAGTTTCGTTCTCAAATGGCTAACCGATCATGAAATGTAAGGTAGTATCCCCGAGCTTGATCTTGTCACCGTTCGATAGCGTGTAAGGCTGGTGCGGCAAAAGACGTTTTGAATCGCTCGCGGCCGGTAAGATCACTGTACCGTTCGAAGAAGCAAGATCTTCCAACACATAATTCGGCCCGTCGCGCCAGATCTTCGCATGCCGCCGAGATATTTTTGTCTGCGGATCATATTTAGAGAGATCAACTTCCGGAAAGATGTTTGACATTGGATCGCGGCGGCCGATCAGATTTTCTGATTTCTCAAGCTGGAATGTAGGCGAATCAAGATCGTGGGTGCCGAGGACGAAAAGCTTGGCCGTCATCGGTGCCGGCGTATAGATCTCTGAATGTACTCCCTGCTGAGCGATCGGCTGCTTAGCTCCGCAGAATGCGCAGAAAAGATCGGTTGCAACGATCTTCTGTCCGCAGAAGCCGCAGAAAACACTTTGGTTCGCAAGGCTGATCGAGGCTGGGATCTCCTTGATGCCAAACGTAACGTTACCCTTTCTTAAACTGTCGAGGTGCTCCTCGAGAACATGCCTAACGTCCGCCGCAGAAGTATAACGCGACGATGCATTGTACTCGACCGACTTCATAAGAAACCGCTCGATCTGGTCAGATAACTGCGGGTTGATCTGACGGGGACGCGGATTCTTTTGGAAATCAAATATCAGAAGCGGATTGCTTTGGGGGTCAGCTCCCGTCAGCAGGTGAAACATAGTCGAGCCCAGGCTATAAATATCCGACCTTGGTTCGACATTCCCGCTAAAGAGTTCGGGCGGAGCATAACCCATTGTTCCAACCGCCGTAACACCTTTCTCTTCCTTTTGATTTATCGAGCGCGCGATACCGAAATCTATAAGCATCACCCGTCCGGAGTTACCATCGATCATTATATTGGATGGTTTGAGATCCCGGTAAACAATGGTGCTCGGCTGATTATGCAGGTAATCAAGCACGTCGGCGATCTGAATCGCCCACTCGGAGACAGTTATCTCATCAAGTTTACCCTCGGGTGCCGATCGAAGCCGCGAAGAGAGATCACCGCCCGAAATATATTTCATGACAAGGTAAAAACGGCACTCTACCTCGTCAAAGAAATAATCATAGATCGTCGGTATCGACGGATGATCGAGAGTAGAAAGGATCATCGATTCGCGTTTGAAGTCCTGGATGGCCTTGTCCTGCTGTTCTTCCTCGATATGGGCTTGGACCATTTCCTTCACGGCGCGTAGGACACCGCCGAGGTTATTGTCACTCGCCAGATAAACGGCGCCCATTCCGCCCCCGCCGATCTTTCTAACTATTTCATATCGATTGTTAAGGATCGTTCCTTCTTCAAGCGGCTTAAGCTTCGCGGCTTTCCGGCCATCGGTATCTACCATCCCGATGTTCGAGGCTGTTTGAGAACGTGCCTCACTGATGGGTCCGCTTTTGATGAGCGTTGCTCCTTCAGAGCCTCTTTGAGACACAGGCGGAATTTCCGGAACTCCCTGCTCGTTCGTCGACTCCATGATACGAACCGAGTCAAACATCGAAGGTGTCTGGTCTTGCTCCTCGGTTACAGGAACATCCAGCGGCATCGAGATACCGACCTCATCGGCAGGTTCGGCGTTCGCCGACGTCGCGTCCATAGGTGCAGGAGACGACTCATTTACCGTCTCGATCGACGGCAAATCTTCAGACGAGGACGGGACTTGCGCGGGTTCTTCCGGATCCTTCAGGTCCGAAACATCGACCGGCTCCCCACTTAGCTCCTCGGCGATCGGCTTTCCGCTGGGATCAGCGTCTCCGCTATGAGACGCGGTCGGTTCCGTGAGCGGTTCAGGCTTTCGATCATTGATACCAACAAACAGATGCCCGGCGGTATTTTCCAGTTCGGTGAGGACCGTCGGTACCGGCACGTCATCAATATGATGTTCAGCGGCGGATTCATGGGTACCTTCAGGAATGGACAGGTCCTGATCCGTTGGTCCCGCACTAAAATGGGGATCCGTTATATTGGTCTGGCTTGGCTCAGCCTCTAAAACGTCTTGACCGGTCGTCCCTTCATCCGCTCGTGTCAGTATCGACGGTGCCTCCGCCCGCGAGGCAGGAGTCGACATCACGATCGTGCTTTCGAATGCAGGATCAGCCTCGCCATCCTCCACCTGTATAGGCTTCAGCGAAATTCCGCAGAACGGACAAAAGACATCATTTTCTGCGACTTCTGAGCCGCACTCGTGACACAAAGCCATGCTGTTTAGTTATGAAAAAGACGATTTAGCTTACTATATGGAACCGCAAAAATGTCTTGCCTACAATTATCTCATCGCCATCAAGCAGAGATTGCGGATTTCCCGGGATCAAACGCCGGCCACGGTTTACATATGTACCGTTTGTTGAACCAAGATCTTCGACAAAGAACTGGCCTGCTTTGCGCAGGATACGTGCGTGGCGACGCGAGACCTTCGCTTCCTGATCATGAGAATCAAGATCGACATCTGGAAAGATCCCATTGTCAGCGTCCCAACGGCCTATATAAGATTCCTCCCCATCGAGGATGAATTCAGTTCCCGCGGCATCGCCACGCTCAACCATCAGGGATGCTCGCAATGTCTTGGGTGCCAGGGGGCCACTTCCATTAGATTCTTTATACGTCCCGGCAATCTTCTCAATGATCGGGGGCACACCTACCGAGGTAACACTTGCGCCTTGGACCACAGGATGCTCGGCAGTGTGAGGATCCTCGCTCGGTAAATCAGTATTATGGATGTCTTCGTTGAGCAGACGGGCACCGCATTCATCACAGAATCGCGAAGATTCCGGATTACCCTTCCCGCACGACTGGCATCGATTCATCTCTATTTTCCTTCTATTCTCAAGGCGAAAAACATGCCTCGAGATTAACTATATCTTAACCCGTACTATCGGTTTCCGTAAATCGTAAAACGATGCCCGAACATCGTCAACCGAGATATATGTCTTCTTTTTATACGCCAGCTGAATTTATACAGTTTTTTGAAACTCCACGACAAATCCTGTCGTAGTAAGGGCTTGACGCTTTTAAATCCCTGATTTTGCCTTAAAGTCGTCATTAACTTAATATTTCTGGTTGCGAGGAAAGAGAATAAAATGGCACTTAGCCGCAAATCAAAGATCATTATTGGGGCGGTTGCTGCCGTCCTGATAGTTGTCGTTATTATAGCCAGCATTTTTGCTACACGAACAGATACTCCCGAAGTAACGGTGGTCAAAGCGGACAAGCGCTCCGAGCTCCGCTCAACTGTTACCTCGTCAGGCGAGGTGCGTCCGATCCAGTTCATGAACCTCACGAGCGAGGTGCAAGGTAAGATCGAGGAGATCTATGTCAAAGAGGGCGATCAGGTCAAAAAAGGACAGCCTCTTGTAAAACTGGATCCGAATCAACTCCAGTCGAGCACGGATGCACAGTTAGCCGCCCTTCAGTCGGCTCAGGATGAGGTCCGTGTAACCCAATCGCAGGTGGTCGCGGCCCAAAATCAATACGCTCAGGCCCAGCAACAGCTCAATGTTTCCCAGGTTGCAATAGACACCGCCCGACAGCAGGTTGTCTCAGCTCAGACCGATGTCGACAAGGCCCAGGTCGAAGTGAATGCCGCAACCCGTGAATTAAAGCGCAACCAGCAGCTGTTAGAAAGCGGCGTTGTGTCCCGGCAGGCCTATGACGAGTCTAAAGATCGAGTTGACAGCGCTGCGGCTGTTCTAAGTACTGCGAAAGCAAATCTGGCTTCACGTCAGCTCGGGATCAAAGATGCACAAGCACGCTTGAATGCCCAGACGGTCGCCGTCACGGATGCAAAACGGGCCGTAAACACTGCAAGTTTGAGCGTAAATAGCAGCCAGGCGCGTGCAAGTCAGCAATCGGCGCAGCTTCGCGGCGAAAAGAGTCAGCGGGATAAGACATTAACAATTGCTCCGATCGACGGAGTCATTGCAGAGATCCCGTCAAAGGTTGGCACGTTTGCCGTCGCCGGGCTCTCAACAACAGCACTCCTGACGATTGCTGACATGTCCGAGATCAACATTGAAGTTAAGGTGGACGAGACCGAGATCGACAAGGTAGAGAAAGGACAGAAGGCGAAGATCCGAGTTGACGCGTTCGGTGATAAAGAGCTCGAGGGAGTGGTCGAAAACAAAACTCCGCTTGCGGTCGCCAAATCATCAACGACCGGCGGCCTATCAACGAACATAAATGTTCAGGAAGCGAAGGAATTGAAGGTTGTTATCAGGCTGGTCAACATTCCACCGGACGTGAAGGATGGGCTCCGACCCGGAATGAGTGCAACTGCAACGATCACTACGAAGACGGTAAATGATGTAATTGCGGTACCACTTCAGGCCATCATCGAAAAGCGTCCTGAGGGTTCGCCCTCACCGACGGTTCAGGTCGGTCAGGCCGAGAGCGTAGATAAGCCCAAACCCGTCAAAGGCGTGTATGTTCTGGACGGAAACAAGGCCAAATTCGTAGCGGTTGAGACAGGCATTACTGGAGAATCCGACATCCAGGTCACCAGTGGGCTCAGCGAGGGTCAGGAAGTGATCACTGGTCCCAGTCGCATTCTAAATTCCTTAAAAGAAGGGGCAGTTGTAAAACGTCAGACCAGGAAGGAAGGCGAAGGCGGCGTGAAGGTTTAGGTTTAACGGCGGGAAACCAAAGATATATGTATAGGTTCATGGATGAAGAAGTCGCTACTGTAACCGCGGTCCAACCAACCAACGGGTTGCCTAAGACCGAGCGCTCGCTTATTTCGATGCAGAACATCTGGAAGACCTATCAGATGGGTGTTGAGGAGCTTCATGCTCTTAAGGGTGTTTCCTTCGAAGTCAATAAGGGCGAATACCTTGCGATCATCGGACCTTCTGGCTCCGGCAAATCCACGTTGATGAACCTTATTGGGTGTCTCGACTCCCCAACCCAAGGGCAATATTGGATCAACGGGCACCTTGTCTCGGATATGACCGACGATGAGCTCGCAAGGATACGAAACAAGGAGATCGGGTTTGTCTTCCAGACATTTAATCTTCTTGCTCGTGCCACTGCGCTACACAACGTCGAGTTGCCATTGATCTATGCCGGTATGCGAGCCGGGGAAAGGCACGATAAGGCCCAGGCCGCCTTGGCTTCGGTGGAATTGGGCGACCGCGTGATGCATAGACCAAACGAGCTTTCTGGCGGCCAGCGTCAGCGTGTTGCCATCGCACGGGCACTTGTTAATCACCCGTCGATCCTGCTGGCTGACGAACCAACCGGAGCACTTGATACAAAAACTAGTGTCGAGATCATGGCGCTGTTCGAAAAGCTTCACGAAGAGGGTAATACTATCATCCTTGTAACGCACGAACCGGATATTGCAGCACGCGCTCACCGCGTTATCACGATCAGAGACGGTGAGATCGAGAAAGACGAAAAGAACCGATGATCGAGCACCTGCCGTTGTATGTATCGATAGTTTTCATACTTACGACGCTTTTAACGATCTGGCTTTTTCTTCGTTCCATTCCGAGCGCGAATAGAAACAATCTTCCCTCTCGCATCTTGTCCTTTGTGCTTCCCTTTTGGCTTCTTCTTCAAGGGGTCTTGGGAATCGACGATTTTTATCGCTTCTCGGATTCGGTTCCTCCGAGGTTTGTCCTTTTTGGTGTTCTTCCGGCTCTTATTTTTACAACTCTCTATTTCATTTTCTTCAGGGCCAACTTCATCGACCGTCTTTCGTTGAAGGCACTGACGCTCGTTCATGTTATTCGCGTTGTTGTCGAGATCGTATTGCTGTGGCTTTTCCAAAATGGTCAGGTTCCACAGCTTATGACCTTCGAGGGACGTAATTTTGACATTCTCTCGGGGCTTACGGCGCCGATAATTTATTTTCTTGCATTTCGAAACGGAAGGGTCAATCGCCCGCTTTTGGTTGTCTGGAACATAGCGGCGCTGGGGCTCTTGATAAACATCGTAACGAT
>Ga0134121_10004417_pt1 | contig 11528 bp, 9 predicted proteins | sample KB301_FD_96463 | JGI IMG/M metagenome (GOLD analysis project Ga0134121, IMG submission 96463) | Terrestrial soil microbial communities without Nitrogen fertilizer from Kellogg Biological Station, Michigan, USA - KB3-0-1 | ecosystem: Environmental > Terrestrial > Soil > Unclassified ...
CGGCGCCGTGCGCATCGCGCTGCGCGGCTATGGCGGCCGCATCGAGCTCTCCGTGATCGACAACGGGCCCGGCGTGCCGCGCTCGCGGCAGGGCCAGCTCTTCGAGCCGTTCTTCACCACCGAGGCGAAGGGCACCGGCCTCGGCCTCTATCTCGCGCGCGAGCTGTGCGCGGCGAACCGCGCCACGCTCGAATACGTCAACGACTCGGCCGGGGCGCACTTCCGCATCCGCTGCCTCGAGGCGCGCGCCGCATGAAGCGCGACCCATGAAGAGAGCTGCGGCCCACGTCCTGGTCGTGGATGACGAGCCCGACATCCGCGAGCTGCTCGAGCTCACGCTCGTGCGCATGGGGCTCGATGTCGCCACGGTGGGCACGATCGCCGAAGCCAAGGAAAAGCTGCGCGAGGACCGCTTCGACCTCTGCCTCACCGACATGCGCCTTGCCGACGGCGAAGGGCTCGATCTCGTGCGCCACATCGCCGGCCAGGCGGCCGACGTGCCGGTGGCGGTCATCACCGCCTACGGCAGCGCGGAGAACGCGGTCGCGGCGCTGAAGGCCGGCGCCTTCGACTACGTCTCGAAGCCGGTCGGCCTCGACCAGCTGCGGGCGCTCGTGCGCTCGGCGCTCTCGCTCCCCGAGCGGACCGAGGCTCCCGCGCGGGACAAGCGCCTGACCGGCCGCCTCCTCGGCGAGAGCGCCCCGCTCGTGCACGTGCGCGAGATGATCGCCAAGCTCGCGCGCACGCAGGCGCCGGTCTATGTCTCCGGCGAGTCGGGCACCGGCAAGGAGCTCGCGGCGCGCCTCATCCATGAGAACGGCGCGCGGCGCGAGAAGCCGTTCGTCCCGGTGAACTGCGGGGCGATCCCCGAGAACCTGATGGAGAGCGAATTCTTCGGCTACAAGAAGGGCGCTTTCACCGGCGCGGCCGACGATCGCGAAGGCTTCTTCCAGGCGGCCAATGGCGGCACGCTGTTCCTCGACGAGGTGGCCGACCTGCCGCTCGCGATGCAGGTGAAGCTGCTGCGCGCCATCCAGGAGAAGCGCGTGCGCAAGGTCGGCGCGCCGCAGGAGGACCCGGTCGACGTCCGCATCATCTGCGCCACGCACCAGAAGCTCGCGCAACTCGTCGCCGCCGGACGCTTCCGCCAGGACCTCTTCTACCGCATCAATGTCATCGAGCTGGCGATGCCGCCGCTCCGCGAGTGCCGCGAGGACATCGGCCTCATCGCCGCCGCGATCCTCGAGCGCCTCGCGACGCATTCGAGCGGCACGCCGGCGCGCCTTACATCCGACGCGCTCGAGGAGCTCAAGCGCCACGACTTCCCGGGCAACATCCGCGAGCTCGAGAATATCCTTGAGCGAGCGCTCGCTCTCTCCGGAAGCCGCGAAATCTCTGTGGACGACCTTCATCTCGGCGGCGAGACCGGGGACGAGCCGGAGGGCGACGTGGCAGCCGGCGCCCTGCCCGATTACCTAGACAACATCGAGCGCAAGGCGATCGTCGACGCCCTGGGCAAGACCGGCTTCAACCGCACGGCCGCCGCCAAGCTACTCGGCATCACCTTCCGCCAGCTCCGCTACCGGATGCAGCGCCTTGGGATAAAGGAAGAAACCAAGGGGTGAGACGGAAGAGAGCGCAGCCTGACCGCTTCGTCCGCTCGCCGAACCACGACGCGCGTCCCGGTGGCGCCGAGATCACGTTGCTCGTGGTCCACGCGATCAGCCTGCCGCCGGGCGAGTTCGGCGGCGACGCGATCGAGCGCCTGTTCACCAACCGGCTCGACCCGGCGACGCACCCCTACTTCCGCGGGCTCGCCGGGCTCAAGGTTTCGTCGCATTTCCTGATCCGGCGCGGTGGCGAGCTCGTCCAGTTCGTCCCGCTCGGGCGCCGCGCCTGGCACGCCGGGGTCTCGTCCTGGCGCGGGCGCGGGCGCTGCAACGACTTCTCGATCGGCGTCGAGCTCGAGGGCACCGACGATCGCCCATTCGCCGATCCGCAGTACGCGCGGCTCGCGCGCCTCGTCGCCGCGCTGAAGCAAAAGCTGCCGCTGCGCGACATCGCGGCGCACAGCGACGTCGCGCCCGGTCGCAAGACCGATCCCGGCCCGGGCTTCGACTGGCCGCGGCTGCTCGCCGCACTCTCGTAGCACACAACATCTAGTTTTTTGGCAGGGCATGAACGCTGCTCATCGTTGTTGCATCGCGTCAATGCCCAATATGTAGCGTCGATAGCTACATGGATCTCCCTATTTAGTAGGTCGTGCTTGCAAATTCTTTTTTTCGTGCGTACATTGGCCACAAGAACTAGGTGGTGCAGCACCGTAAGCGCACTAAATCTAGTACCGAAACAAAACCCAGGGAGAGGGGATATGCAGATCGCACAGGACAAGGCCGCCGTCACCCCTGGCTTTGGTGTGGCGATGGCCGAGGCGGGCGCCGGCGGCCGCCATGTCTTCGCCGACTACAAAATCATCCGGCGGAACGGCGCGGTGGTCGGCTTCGAGCCATCGAAGATTTCGGTCGCCATGACCAAGGCGTTCCTGGCCGTGAACGGCGCGCACGGAGCCGCCTCCGCCCGCATCCGCGAGCTCGTCGGCGCGCTGACCGACACGGTCGTCGCGGCGCTGCTCCGCCGGCAGCCCCAGGGCGGCACGTTCCACATCGAAGACATCCAGGACCAGGTCGAGCTCGCGCTGATGCGCTCTGGCGAGCACGACGTGGCGCGCGCCTACGTCCTCTACCGCGAGGAGCGGTCCAAGGCCCGCGCGGCCGAGAAGGCGGCGAAAAAGGAGCCGGGCCTGAACGTGGTCGAGAACGGCAGCCGCAAGCCGCTCGATCGGGCGGCGCTCCGCGCGCTCGTCCAGGCGGCCTGCCAGGGCCTCGCCGAGACCTCGCCCGAGGCGATCCTCGAGGCGACGCTGCGCGACCTCTATGACGGCGTGCCGATGGAGGAAGTGCGCAAGTCGATCGTCCTCGCCGCGCGCGGCCTGATCGAGAAGGACCCGGCGTACAGCTATGTGACGGCGCGGCTGCTGCTGCACGGCGTGCGGCTCGAGGTACTGGGAGAGGAAGTGAGCCAGGCCGACATGGCGGCCCGCTACGCCACCTATTTCCCGCAGTTCATCGAGCGCGGCATCGCCGCGGAGCTGATCGACCCCGAGCTCGCCAAGTTCGACCTGGCGAGGCTCGGCAAGGCGCTCAAGGCCGACCGCGACCTGCAGTTCGGCTATCTCGGCCTGCAGACGCTCTATGACCGCTACTTCCTCCATTCCAAGGGGCAGCGCATCGAGCTGCCGCAAGCCTTCTTCATGCGCGTGGCGATGGGCCTCGCGCTCAAGGAGAAAGACCGCAACGCGCGCGCCATCGAGTTCTACGGCGTGCTTTCGAGCTTCGACTTCATGAGCTCGACGCCCACCCTCTTCAACTCCGGCACGCTGCGCTCGCAGCTCTCGAGCTGCTACCTGACGACGGTCTCCGACGACCTCGAGGGCATCTACGAGGCGATCAAGGAGAACGCGCTCCTCGCCAAGTACGCGGGCGGCCTGGGCAACGACTGGACGCCGGTGCGCGCGCTCGGCTCGCATATCAAGGGCACCAACGGCAAATCGCAGGGCGTGGTGCCGTTCCTGAAGGTGGTCAACGACACCGCCGTAGCCGTGAACCAGGGCGGCAAGCGCAAGGGCGCGGTCTGCTCGTATCTGGAGACGTGGCACCTCGACATCGAGGAGTTCCTCGAGCTGCGCAAGAACACGGGCGACGACCGCCGGCGCACGCACGACATGAACACGGCCAACTGGATCCCGGACCTCTTCATGAAGCGGGTGATGGAGAACGCCGAGTGGACGCTCTTCTCGCCCTCCGACGTGCGCGACCTGCACGACAAGTTCGGCAAGGACTTCGAGGAGCGCTACCTGCGCTACGAGGAGAAAGCGGCGCGGGGCGAGCTCAAGCTCTTCAAGAGGATTCCGGCCGTGCAGCTCTGGCGCAAGATGCTCTCGATGCTCTTCGAGACCGGGCATCCCTGGATCACGTTCAAGGATCCCTGCAACCTGAGGAGCCCGCAGCAGCACACGGGCGTCGTGCACAGCTCGAACCTCTGCACCGAGATCACGCTGAATACCTCCGACGACGAGATTGCCGTGTGCAACCTCGGGTCGGTGAATCTGGTCGCGCACCTCGCCGAGGGCGGGCTGGATTTCCAAAAAATAAAAACAACAATTTCCACGGCGATGCGGATGTTGGACAACGTCATCGACATCAATTACTACGCGGTCGACAAGGCGCGAAACTCCAACCTGCGTCACCGTCCGGTGGGCCTCGGGATCATGGGATTCCAGGACTGCCTGCACAGGCTGCGCATCGCCTATGGATCGAGCGAGGCGGTGGAGTTCGCCGACCGCTCCATGGAAATGGTCGCCTACGCGGCCTACTGGGCGTCGACCGAGCTCGCCGAGGAGCGCGGCCGCTACGCCTCGTTCCCGGGGTCGCTGTGGGATCGCGGCGTGCTGCCGCAGGACACGCTCGATCTACTCGCGGCCGAGCGCGGCGGCTACGTCGAGCTCGACCGCTCGTCGACCCTCGACTGGGACGCGCTGCGCGGGCGCATCAAGAAGCACGGCATGCGCAACTCCAACTGCATTGCCATCGCGCCGACCGCGACCATCGCCAACATCATCGGCGTGTCGGCCTCGATCGAGCCGACCTACCAGAACCTGTTCGTCAAGTCGAACCTCTCCGGGGAGTTCACCGTCGTCAACGAGTACCTGGTGGCCGATCTCAAGAAAGCGGGCCTGTGGGACGAGGTGATGATCGCCGACCTCAAGTACTTCGACGGCAACCTCGCGCGCATCGACCGCGCGCCGGCCGAGCTGCGGCGCCTCTACGCCACCGCGTTCGAGACCGAGCCGAAGTGGCTGGTCGAGGCGGGCGCGCGCCGGCAGAAATGGATCGACCAGTCGCAGTCGCTCAACATCTACATGCCGGGCGCCTCGGGCAAGAAGCTCGATGAAACCTACAAGCTCGCCTGGCTGCGCGGGCTGAAGACGACCTACTACCTCCGCGCGATGGGCGCGACGCACGCCGAGAAGTCGACCAGCAAAGCAGGCGCCCTCAACGCCGTTTCCTCGGGCGTCGAACCCGTGGCCGTGGCCGACGCCGGTGTAAAGGCCTGCTCGATCGAAAACCCCGACTGCGAGGCCTGTCAGTAATGGGTAATCGCACGTGATAACGCTCGGCTCGCTCAGCTTCAACGGGCCATTCCTCGCGCCGCTCTGGACGCCGCCGAAGACCGCCGGTCTCTACGCGGTCCTGGTCCCCGGCTGGCGCCTGCTCACCTTCCGCGCGCTCTACTTCGGCCAGGCCGAGACCTTCAGGGCCGACCTGATCCGCTCGCACGAGCGCCACGCCGAGTGGGCGACGATCGCCGGCACCGACTGGAACCTGTACATCGCCACGCACGAGATGTCGTTCGCCACACCGGCGCGGCTCGAGTCGGCCGCCCGCGAGCTCGCCCGCAGCTACAAGCCCGAATTCAAGCCCGTCGACGAGAAAGAGACGCCCAGCCTGCGCACGCTGCTTCTCGCGCAGGCGATGCGCAACGCACAGGACAAGTGACTGCCATGCTCAAATTCGAAGAACTAGCGCCGTCGGCGGGATTTGTGCCGACGAGCGTTGCCCGCGAGCCGGTCGAGGCGCCGGCGGACTTCCGGCGGGTGACGGTCGAGGACAAGTCGGTCATCAACTCCAAGGCCGACGTCAACCAGCTCGTCCCCTTCAAGTACAAGTGGGCCTGGGAGAAGTACCTCGCCGCCTGCGCGAACCACTGGATGCCGCAGGAGATCAACATGAGCCGCGACATCCAGCTGTGGAAGGATCCGAACGGCCTCACCGAGGACGAGCGGCGGATCGTCAAGCGCAACCTCGGCTTCTTTGTCACCGCCGATTCGCTGGCGGCGAACAACATCGTGCTCGGCACCTACCGGCACATCACTGCCCCGGAATGCCGCCAGTACCTGCTGCGCCAGGCGTTCGAGGAGGCGATCCATACCCACGCCTACCAGTACATCGTCGAGAGCCTCGACCTGCCGGAGTCCGAGATCTTCAACGCTTATCACGAGATCCCGTCGATCCGCGAGAAGGACGAGTTCCTCGTGCCGTTCATCGACGTGCTGACCGACGCGGCGTTCAAGACCGGGACGCCCGAGGCGGACCAGAAGCTCCTGAAGAGCCTGATCGTCTTCTCCTGCCTGATGGAGGGCCTGTTCTTCTACGTCGGCTTCGCGCAGATCCTCGCGCTCGGCCGGCAGAACAAGATGACCGGCGCCGCCGAGCAGTACATGTACATCCTGCGCGACGAGTCGATGCACTGCAATTTCGGCATCGACCTCGTGAACCAGATCAAGCTCGAGAACCCGCACCTCTGGACCGCCGCCTTCCGCGAGGAGGTGAGCGGCCTCTTCAGGCGGGCGGTGGATCTCGAGTACCGCTACGCCGAGGACACCATGCCGCGCGGCGTGCTCGGCCTGAACGCGCCGATGTTCAAGGAGTACCTGCGCTTCATCGCCAACCGCCGCTGCCAGCAGATAGGGCTTGAGCCGCTCTTCGCCGGCGCGCAGAACCCCTTCCCGTGGATGAGCGAAATGATCGACCTGAAGAAGGAGCGCAACTTCTTCGAGACGCGCGTGATCGAGTATCAAACGGGCGGAGCGCTGAATTGGGAGTAGCTGCCAAGAAGCAGGGAACGAGGGGGAGCAACATGAACGAGGAGTGGGACCTAATGCACAGAATAACGGCCTGCAAGGCGGAGGATGACTACAAGCTCTGGCTGCGCTTCGAGGACGGCCTCGAGGGCAGCGTGTTCCTCGGCAACCTGCTCGAGATCGGCGCCTTCCAGCTCTGGCGCGACGTGCGCGAGTTCGAGAAGGTGAGCGTCGACCCGGACACCGCCACCGTCACCTGGGAGGGCGGCATCCGGCTCGACAACGACGTGCTCTACCAGGACCTCGCGTCGCGCTCCCACCCCATTCAGCATGCCGGCGGCGGCAACACCCCGTCGGCGGTTGGATAGTCCGGCCTCGGCCGGGCTTCTTTGTTCAACAACCTTGAAGGAGATTGAGCATGGCGAAGAAAAAAGCGAAAAAAGGCGGAAAGAAAAAGAAGAAGAAGAAAGCATCACGAAAAAAAAAGAAACTAAAAAAAGCAGGTAAGAAAAAGGCGGCAGGCAAAAAGAAATCCGCCAAGAAGAAGAAAAAGGCGGGAAAAAAGAAAAAGGCGATGAAAGCCGCCAGACCTAAGGCCAGCCCTGCGGGCGCGATGGCGACCATGCCGTCCACCGCTGCGACCTCCGGCGCGAGAACCGCGCTGAATCCAGCGGCCGCTTGGCCTTTCCCGACGGGCTCCCGGCCGTAACCGGGTGCCTTGAAAGTGGAGGCGGGGGGCGAAAGCCCCTCGCCGGCCTCGAAGCTCAGCGGACCGGCTTGGTCCAATCGGCCCAAGAAACGAGACCTAGGCCGGTCCGCGAGGCTTCATATCGAAGCGGTTCAATCCCCATCTTAGCGGGGCGCACGGCGCACCAAAAAACGGCAACGGAAACAGGCGTTTCGCAGGTCTGTAAGGACTTGCGCGAGGAGAGGAGAAGTAATTGACAGGATTGAGAAATGCCTAATACCATTGCGTCCGCTGCACCGCAACAATCAGCCGCTTTGCCGGCTGGTGCGTTTAACCATCTAGCCCCGGTCGTCGACCTGCTCGGCAGGTCGCTCGCCAAGCCCAAGCCTCAAGGGCGCACCGGGGTCCGGAGGTGGCCTATGGCAGGGAAACTCGCAAGACGCGCCTACGACGGGCTGAAAAGCCTGCTGGCGCTGGTCGGGGTGGTCGCGATTGCCACGCTGCTCGCGCTGCCGCTCGCGCGCGGAGACCTTTCGGCGCTCGCCACCGAGGCGTTTTTCGAGCCGACGACGATCGTTGCCGGGCCGATCCAGGCCCAGGTCGACACGCCGCTCGAGCGCGAGCAGCGCGCAGTGACCGAATACATCGCCAAGCGCTACCGCGTCTCCGAAGGCGCGATCGCGGGCTATGTCGCCACGGCCTACCGCGCCGGCGAGCAGAACTCGGTCGATCCGCTCCTCATCCTCGCGGTCATGGCGGTCGAATCGCGCTACAACCCCGTGGCGGAGAGCACGGTCGGCGCCAAGGGCCTCATGCAGGTGATGCCGAAATACCACCTCGACAAGCTGATGGACCACGGCGGCGAGCCGGCGCTCCTCGAGCCCGAGGTCAACATCCAGGTCGGCGCGCAGATCCTGCGCGAGTACCAGCGGCGCTTCCGCGACACGGAGACGGCGCTGCAGGTCTATGCCGGCGCCTTCGAGGAGCCGAGCTCGCAGTACGCGAACAAGGTCTTCGCCGAGCGCGCGCGCCTCGAGGCGCTGCGCGTCAAGGCCAAGAAGCAGCCGCAAAGCGTGTGATGCGGCGGGCGGCCTCTTCGAGCTCGCCCATCGCGCGCGTGTAGGCGAAGCGCACGAACCGCTCGGTGCCATTCGCGCCGAAGTCCGCCCCCGGCGTCGCCGCCACCGCTTCGCGATCCAAAAGCTGCATGCAGTACTCGCGGGAGTTCCGGCCGCAATCGGCATAGATGTAGAACGCCCCGTGCGGCGCGGCCGGCACCGCCAGGCCCGCCTTCTTCAGCGCCGGCAGCAGGAAATCCCGGCGCCGCGCGAACTCCCGGCGCCGCTCTTCCAGCACCTCGAGGCTATCCGCGTCAAAGGCCACGACCGCCGCGTGCTGCGCAGCCGACGGCGCCGAGATGAACAAGTGCTGCGCGAGCTTCTCGAAGCCGCGCACGGCCGCGGGCGGCAGCACGACCCAGCCGAGGCGCCAGCCGGTCATGCAGAAATACTTCGAGAAGCTGTTGATGATCACCACGTCGCCCGGCAGCTCGAGGGCGGTCCATGGCTCTGCGTCGTACGTCAGCCCCTGGTAGATCTCGTCGACCATCAGCACGCCGCCGCGCTCGGCGATGAAGGCCGCGATCGACGTCAGTTCTGCTTTTGATATTGAAGTGCCCGTCGGATTGGACGGCGAGCCAAGGAGCAGCCCCCTTGTTTTCGGCCCCCACGCCTCGCGCACCATGGCGAGCGTCGGCTGGAAGCTGTGCGCGGCGCCGACGTTGAGCGCTCGCGCCCGCCCTTCGAACGCGCGCACGAAATGCCGGTAGCCGGGGTAGCCGGGATCGGGCACCAGCACCTCGTCGCCCGGCTCGATGCAGAGCGCGGCGATCGTGAGCAGGCCGCCGGAGGCGCCGGAAGTGACAACGACTCGCTCCGCCGGAACCTGAACTCTGAATCTCGCAGCGTAGTGCGATGCGATTGCTTCGCGCAGCTCCGGCAGGCCGAGCGTCGCGGTGTACGCGGTGCGGCCGTCGCGCAATGCGCGGATGCCCGCTTCGACCACCGGTGCGGGCGCGCTGAAGTCGGGCTCGCCGATCTCCATGTGCACCACGTGACGCCCGGCGCGCTCGAGCGCATGCGCGCGCGCGAGCACGTCCATCACTTCGAAAGGCTCGATTTCCGCAGCGCGGCGCGACGTGCGCATCCAAGGGATTCTAAGGGGGTGCTGCTATAGAATCGCGGCGTGGATGAGTCGCTGAAGCAGAACGCCCTGGAGTACCACCGGCGCTCGCCGCCCGGGAAGATCTCCGTACTGCCGACGAAGCAGCTCACCAACCAGCGCGACCTGGCGCTCGCGTACTCTCCCGGCGTCGCCGCCGCGTGCGAAGAGATCGTGCGCGACCCGGCGTGCGCCGCGCTGTACACCGCGCGCTCCAACCTCATCGCCGTCATCACCAACGGCACCGCGGTGCTCGGCCTCGGGGCCATCGGCCCGCTTGCCGCCAAGCCGGTGATGGAGGGCAAAGCGGTACTCTTCAAGAAATTTGCCGGCATCGACTGCTTCGACATCGAGGTGAACGAGCTCGACCCGATGAAGCTGGTCGACATCATCGCCGCGCTCGAGCCGTCGTTCGGCGCGATCAACCTCGAGGACATCAAGGCGCCGGAATGCTTCATCGTCGAGCGCGAGCTGCGCAAGCGGATGAAGATCCCGGTGTTCCACGACGACCAGCACGGCACCGCGATCACCGTCGGCGCGGCGATCTACAACGGCCTCAAGGTGGTCGGCAAGCGCATCGAGGAGGTGAAGCTCGTCGCCTCGGGCGCCGGCGCCGCGGCGCTCGCGTGCCTCGACCTACTGCAGAAGATGGGGCTGCCGCTCGCCAACATCACCGTGACCGACATCAAGGGCGTGGTCTACAAGGGCCGCCGCGAGCTGATGGATCCGGACAAGGAGCGCTACGCGAAGGAGACACGCGCGCGCACGCTCGACGAGGTGATCGCCGGCGCGGACGTGTTCCTCGGCCTTTCGGCCGGCGAGGTGCTGAAGCCGGCGATGGTGCAGAAGATGGCCGAGCGCCCGCTCATCCTCGCGCTCGCCAATCCCGAGCCAGAGATCCGGCCCGAGGCTGCCAAGCAGGCGCGGCCCGATTGCGTGATCGCCACCGGGCGCTCGGACTACCCGAACCAGGTGAATAACGTGCTTTGCTTCCCGTTCATTTTCCGCGGAGCGCTCGATGTCGGCGCCACCACCATCACCACCGAGATGGAGCTCGCCGCCGTGCGCGCGATCGCGGAGCTCGCGCAGGCCGAGACCTCGGAGCAGGTGGCGCTCGCCTACGGCATCGAGACGATCAGCTTCGGGCCGGAATACATCATCCCGCGGCCGTTCGATCCGCGCCTGATCGCGCGCGTCGCGCCGGCGGTGGCGAAGGCCGGGATGGACTGCGGCGTGGCGACGCGGCCGATCGCCGATCTTGGCGCTTACGAGCAGTCGCTCACGCAGTTCGTCTATCACTCCGGCCTCATCATGAAGCCGCTTTTCACCGCGGCGAAGGCGGCGCCGCGGCGCGTCGTCTTCACCGAGGGAGAGGACGAGCGCGTGCTGCGCGCGGCGCAGATCGTGGTCGACGAGGGCCTCGCCAAGCCGATCCTCGTCGGCCGGCCGCAGGTGATCGAGCAGCGGCTCGAGCGCCTCGGCCTGCGCATCCGGCCGGGCAGCGGATGCGAGCTCGTCAACCCCGAGTTCGATTCGCGCTACCGCGACTACTGGTCGACCTACCACCAGCTCACCGAGCGCAAGGGCGTCTCGCCCGAATACGCCCGCGCCCAGATGCGCCGCAACCAGACGCTGATCGGCGCGATGCTGATCCGCAAGGGCGAGGCCGACTGCATGCTCTGCGGCACCTTCGGCGTGCATGCGGAGCACCTGCACTACATCGACCAGGTGATCGGCCTGCGGCCCGGCGTGCGGCACTACGCGGCGATGAACGCCATCATCCTGCCGACGCGCTACGTGTTCATCTGCGACACCTACGTCACCGACGATCCCGACGCCGAGCACGTCGCCGAGATGACGCTGCTCGCCTCCGACGAGATGCGGCGCTTCGGCATCGCGCCCAAGGTGGCGCTCATCTCC
>Ga0134121_10004420_pt1 | contig 11527 bp, 10 predicted proteins | sample KB301_FD_96463 | JGI IMG/M metagenome (GOLD analysis project Ga0134121, IMG submission 96463) | Terrestrial soil microbial communities without Nitrogen fertilizer from Kellogg Biological Station, Michigan, USA - KB3-0-1 | ecosystem: Environmental > Terrestrial > Soil > Unclassified ...
CCAACTTCGCAACGCGCAGGAAATGGCCACCGCCGGCGCCGGCCGGGTAATTCCGGAGCCGGAACTCACGGCCGATCGCCTGTGCGCGGAAATCTTCTCATTACTGGACCAGCCGCAGGAGATTGCACGGATGTCCGCAGCGGCGCGCAGGCTGGCGCGGCCCGACGCCGCTCGCGAAATCGTCAACCTTATTGACGCAATGGCCCGCCCACGGCCGGCCCAGGTGAACTGAAATGGTCTCGTTCCGGAATTTCCAGCGCATTCACATGGTGGGAATCGGCGGCATCGGGATGAGCGGGATCGCCGAAGTGCTACTCACGCTCGGCTACTCCGTGTCGGGATCGGACACCAAACCCTCGCCGATCACCGAGCGCCTGCAAAATCTTGGCGCTAAAATCTACGAGGGGCATCGAGCCAGTAATGTCGAAGGCGCTCACGTTCTGGTCGCCTCTTCAGCGATCAAGTCGGACAATCCGGAGGTCGCTGAAGCCCACAAGCACAAAATCCCGGTAATTCCACGCGCGGAGATGCTGGCGGAGTTGATGCGCCTGAAATACGGCGTCGCGGTCGCCGGCGCTCACGGCAAGACCACCACGACATCGATCGTTGCATCGGTGCTCGCCGCCGGGCATCTGGATCCCACATTTGTCATCGGAGGCCGTGTCAACCAGGCAGGCACCACGGCGCGTCTTGGGAAAGGCGATTTCTTCGTGGTGGAAGCGGACGAGAGCGACCGCAGCTTCCTGCTGCTGGCTCCGGTGGTCGCCGTGGTCACCACTATCGACCGCGAGCATCTCGATCAATACAGCTCGCTGGAAGACATCCAGGACGCGTTCATCCAGTTCGTGAATCGCGTGCCTTTCTACGGCTCGGCGGTGCTGTGTCTAGATGAACCCAACGTTCAGGCCATCATTCCGAAAGTCAAACGCCCGATCATCACTTACGGAACTTCCAGCCAGGCGGATCTGATCATCACCGACGTCAAACTTCAGGGTTGGGGCAGCGCGTTTCGCCTCACCTACAAAGGCGAGGACCTCGGCATCTTTCAGCTTCCGCACCCCCCAGGCCTCCATAACGTACGCAATGCCGCCGCGGCAGCCGCTGTGGCTCTCTATCTCAGCGTTCCGGCCGAGTTGATACGCGAGGGCCTGGCGAAGTTCGCTGGAGTGGGCCGCCGGTTCGACGTCAAAGGCGTCGTGAACGACATCACGGTTATCGACGACTACGGACACCACCCTGTCGAGATTCGTGCGACGTTGGAGGCCGCGCGCGGGTGTAAGTTCAATCGTCTGCTGGTGCTGTTCCAGCCCCACCGCTACTCTCGTACCCAGCACCTTTGGGATGATTTCCGCCGCGCCTTTAATCTCGCCGACATTCTGGTGCTTACCGACATCTACGCCGCCAGCGAGGCCCCTATCCCTGGGGTAACCAGCGAGGCACTGGCCAGAGCGGTTGGCGAGGCGGGGCACAAGAATGTGTTCTACCTTCGCTCGATGCAGGAAAGTATCGAGTTTCTCCTGCGGGAAGCCAGACCCGGCGATGCCATCCTGACGATCGGCGCAGGCAATGTCAGCCGCGCCAGCAACGAGCTTATGGTCCTGCTCGGGACGGAGCACACAACGCATCATGCGCATTGATAATCCCAAGCTGATCTCGGCGCTGCCGGATCTGGGTATCGAACTCCGCAACGGATCGGCGCTTTCGGAACTGACTTCGCTTGGAATTGGCGGCACCACCGATCTTCTGCGCATCAAGAAGCACGAAGGCATCCCGGATTTGTTAAACCTGCTGGACTCCAACGGCGTTCCACACCGGTTTTTAGGTGGAGGCTCCAACCTGCTTGTCGGCGATGGCGAACTGCCCTGGGTAGTGGTGCAACTGGCCCGGCCTGAGCCTGACGTGGTGCTGGAGGGCAATCTCGCGCGTGTGGACGCTGCCGCCGATCTCGGCGGCATGGAAGGTTTGATCGGCGTGCCGGGCACGGTTGGCGGGGCACTGCGGATGAATGCCGGCGCGTACGGAATGCAGATAGGAACCTACGTTCGGGAGGTAAAACTGTACCGCGCGGCCGCGCGCAAGATAGAAATCCTCAGGGGCGATCAAATTTCCTTTGAATACCGGCACACCTCGTTTGCGCCCGATGATATGATGCTTGCGGTGACGCTGGAACTCCCCTCCAAGCCGTTCAAGGAAATACTTCAAGGGATTCGTATCTGCAACGAGAAGCGGCGTTCAAGCCAGCCGCTTGGTCAAAAAAGCGCAGGCTGCATTTTCAAGAACCCTCCAGGCGCCTCTGCTGGGCGCATGATCGACGAACTAGGACTTAAAGGGAGCAACGTGGGTGATGCTCGCGTCAGCGATCGCCACGCGAACTTCTTCGTGAACGCCGGCACTGCATCCGCCAAGGACATGCTTACGCTGATCGGGCAGGTGCACGAGAAGGTGCGCGCTTCCTTTGGCGTTGAGTTGGAGAATGAGGTGGTGTTTTGGACCGTGTGAAGTCCATACCACGGAGTGCTTCATCGGCGGACGCGGACTCGTACCGCCCGGAGCTGCTTGGCGAAGACGAGCCACGTTATTTGCGCCGCCAGAAACCAGTGGAGATCCGCCGCAAGAAATTTGGCGGCAAGAACTGGTCCTTCTATCGCCGCGTGTTGGTGGTTGGTGCGGTCGCGATCGGGTTCTTCACTGCCGCCGGGGTGGCCAGCGAATTCCTGCTGTATTCGCCGAAGGTCGCGCTGCTCAAGCCCGATCAAATTGAATTGACTGGCAACCGCATCGTCAGCCGCGAAGCGGTACTCCAGCAGTTTGCACGCGACCGCAATCGCAGCGTGATCCGCATACCGCTGGATGCCCGCCGCAGCGCGCTGGAAGAGTTGCCGTGGGTGGAATCGGCCAGCGTGCAGCGCATCCTGCCGAATCACATCCGCGTGGAAATTACCGAGCGTACGCCTATCGCTTTCCTGCGCAATGGCACCGAGCTGGCGCTGATCGACGGCCAGGGCGTCATTCTCGATCGCCCGCGCGGTGAAAATTTCCAGTTCCCGATCGTCACCGGCTTGAGCGAAAACATGGCGCGCGACGAACGCGGTAGACGCGTGCAGACCTACCAGGAATTCTTGCGCGATATCGACATGGTGCGCGGCGGGTCTTCCGACCTCGTCAGCGAAGTCGATCTTGCCAATCCGCGGGATCTGCGCGTGGTAATGACCGGCATCGCCTCGCCCAACGATTCGCAAGCCGTCAGCATCCAATTCGGCCAGAACGATTTCGCCGCCAAGTACCGCATGGTGGTCGACAATTTTGCGCAATGGCAGGCCAGCAACGGCCGCGTGCGCTCCATCGATCTGCAATATTCGCGACAAGTGATTTTGAACACGGATACCAGCGCCGCGGCTACGGTCGCGAGAGCGAGATAATTCGGAAGCAGGAGCAAGTTTGGCAAAGAAGGACAAATATTTAGTTGGGCTGGATATCGGAAGCACCAAGACGTCGGTGTTGATCGCAGAAATCGACGACGAGCAGGTGAAGTTTCTCGCTCTGGGCGCGGCGGAATCGAAGGGCCTGCGCAAAGGTCTGATCGTCAATCTTGATTCAACGGTAAGTTCGATTCGCCGCGCGGCCGAAGAAGCCGAAGGCGTGGCTAACGTTCCGGTGGAATCCGCGCTGATCGGCGTAGCCGGCGGGCACGTGCGCGGCGTGAACAGCCGAGGTGGAGTTACCCTCGGGCATCGACCGCGGGACATCGAGCGCGAGGACGTGCGTCGTGCAATCGATGCCGCCCGCAACATTTCACTGCCTGAAGACCGCGAAGTTTTGCATGTACTGCCGCACGAATTCCTGGTGGACGCGCAGGAAGGCATCCGCGATCCGGTGGGGATGATCGGTCAGCGGCTGGAAACCAACGTTCATCTGGTTACCTCGTCCATCGCCGCGACGCAAAATCTGGTTACCGCGGCCAATCGCGCCGGCGTCCTGATCAGCGACACCGTTCTTGAGCCGCTGGCATCCGCCGAATCCTCTCTGACGCAGGACGAGCGCGACCTCGGCGTCTGCCTGCTCGACATCGGGGGCGGCACCACCGAAGTCGTCGTTTACGGTGGCGGCGTGGTTCGGCATACCAGCGCCGTGCCCATCGGGGGCGACCATTTCACCAACGATCTCGCCGTCGGCTTGCGCACTCCCATCCCCGAGGCCGAGCGCATCAAGCGCCACCACGGCTGCGCCGCAGCATCCATGCTTCACGAGGACGGCGCTATCGAAATCGCCAGCGTCGGGGACCGCCCGCCGCGCACCATTTTCGCGCGCATGCTCACCGACATACTGGAGCCGCGCACCAACGAACTTCTCGCCTTGATCCGCGACGATCTCCGGCGCGCTGGCCTGGACAAGCAGATCCCAGCGGGCTTTGTGCTGGCCGGCGGCGGCGCGCGGCTGCATGGCCTGATCGACCTCGCGGAGCAGTCTTTCCACCTGCCCGTGCGCATCGCCGAACCCAAGGGCCTCGTCGATATGCCCGAGCAGGTCGCTCAGCCGGAGTACGCAACCGTTGTTGGTCTGGTGATGTTTGGAGCGAAGGCGCGGCGCTCTAGCCCGCAGCGCTCGGGAAATTTGGTATCGAAACTGAAAGCCATGTTCGCCGGAGCTTCGTGACCCTGCCTGCGGCGCGCTGCAGCGCGTTCGCGACGCGACGATTCGGCGAACTGGGGAAATCTGAGGGAAGCATGACGAGTAAAGATATGGGAATCCGCATGAGCTTCAGTGAAGAGCTGTCGCCGGCGAAAATCAAGGTGATCGGTGTGGGTGGCGGTGGGTGCAATGCCGTCAACCGCATGATCCGCGCCAAGGTCGAAGGCATTGAGTTCATTACCGCCAACACCGACCTGCAGGCGCTGAAGTTGTCGCAGGCGCCGACCAAGATTCAGCTTGGCGCGAAACTCACGAAAGGTCTGGGCGCCGGCGCAAATCCCGAGGTCGGGCGCAAGGCGGCTCTCGAGGACACCGAAAAGATCATCGAGTCGCTCGAAGGCTCGGACATGATTTTCATCACTGCCGGACTCGGCGGCGGCACCGGCAGCGGCGCAGCGCCCGTCGTTGCATCGCTGGCCAGCGAGCTCGGTGCCTTGAGCGTAGCAGTGGTCACGAAACCCTTCGCCTTCGAAGGCCGCCGGCGCATGATGCAGGCCGAACAGGCACTGCAGGAACTGATCGGTGCTGTCGACACCGTCATCGTCATTCCCAACGAGCGCCTGATGGAAACCGTCGAGCGCGGCACCAGCTTCTTCGACGCGTTCCGCATTGCGGACGATATTCTGCGCCAGGCGGTGCAGGGGATTTCCGACATTATCACCGTGCCGGGCATCATCAATCGCGACTTTGCCGATGTGAAAGCCATCATGCACGGACAGGGCTACGCCGTGATGGGTACCGCGGTCGCTAGCGGCACCAGCCGGGCCGTCGATGCCGCCAACCGCGCCATCGCCAGTCCGTTGCTCGAAGACAATTCCATCCAGGGCGCGCAGGGCATCCTGATCAACATTTCTGGCAGCTCCAGCCTCACGCTGCACGAGGTCCATGAAGCCTCCTCGGTCATTCAGAAGGCCGCGCATGAAAACGCCAACATTATTTTTGGCGCCGTGCAGGACGATGCGATGAAAGACAACGTGAAGATCACGGTGATCGCCGCGGGCTTCAAGGACGCCAACAAGAAGACGGTTAAGGAAAAGCCCTCGTTCCTGCCCAAGGCGTGGAAAGCTGGACCGGAAGTGTCCGAGCCGGTTGCCGTCGCGGCACTCGAGCCGCCGCCAAACGTTGTGCATCAGGTTCAGCAGAACGTCCGCGAGGTCACTCACGAAATACCCGTCGACGATCTCGACGTGCCGACATTCCTCCGCCGCCAAGCACAAAAAGCCTAAGATTGCTGTTGGATACTTTGTCGAGAGCGCAGCCACAAGCTGCGCTCTTACCCTTTTTCTGGTTGGCTGCGCTTATCGATTTGCGGACGTCGTTTATTGGCCGTGCAGCACGCAGTAGCGTGCGATCGCGAATCCCGTCGCTGCCCCAAACAATACGTCGGACGGAAAATGCGCGCCGGTGGTGATGCGCGAAAAACTGATGGCCGTCGCGACTCCGTAAGCCACCCACGGCAACCAGCGATGCTGGCGGTACCGGTGCGCGAAAATTGTGGCGATCGAGAAGCTCATCATCGCATGGCCCGAGGGAAAGCTGCTGCCCTTGCCTAGCGGCCCGGCATCGCTTTTGAAAAATGTATGGGCATAATTTCCATTCACCGGGATGTCCGTCGGCCGCTGCCGCCTTGCGATCGCCTTGGTTACGATCATCAGAATCGTGTCGTCGACTACCGCTTCGCCCGCCAGCAAGCTGGTCGCTTGCCCATACGAATCGTGCCGCAGCAAGCTGACCACATAAAATGTAGCCGGAACTGCGGCGATGATTCCTCCGGAAACCTTGCTACCCAGAGCGCGATCCGAGTCCTGGAAAAAATCAGTTTGTCGAAAATACGGCATGGTCTGATGGTCGCTGGCAATTAAAGCCGCTGTTCCGCCCACCACCAATGCAGTCGGTAACAGATAGTGGCCAGTCACCAGCTTTCGTGGGTAGGTCACCCACATATCCTTCTGATCGTGGACGAAATTGCCTGGCAACTTGCGCCAAACGCCTTCGCGGACGTGATCCGAATTTGTCGCAGGCTTGGGCGAGCTCTCCGTTTGGGTTGAAGGCTGCTGCGGCGAATCGTCAAGAGGCTGTTCGAAGGAATAGGTCTTTGGCCCGGAAGCCGCGCACTCGAGCGTGATGCAGCCATGCATTTTGCGCACGACGTCATCGGCGCGCGACGGGCTTGCAAGAACCGTTAACGCACCGACGAACACAGCTGCAACTGAAGCGTATGTGAGTGGCCGTAATGCTTTCACGAGTATGCCTGTCGGAGTTCTGAAACGGCTTTGCGAATCGCTTGTACTGAAGGTGAGATGAGTTCGTGGACAAGAAGGTTTGCGCCTCTCCTGACGTGCGATCAGCAGTTGTTTGTCAGGCAAGCACGCGCGTGAGAGGAGCGGCGACCCAATCCCAATAAATTACGGCGACGGACGCCGCATTCCACGCCCACATGAACAGGCGCATCTCGCGCGGCTTGTAGGGATGGTTTCTCCACAGCAAGGTTGCGTCCATCACGAACCACAGCGCACCAATGCCAAGGAAAACTGCGATCAGTGCGGTGTGAAATGCGAAGAAGACCAGTGCCACCTCGATGCCCAGGATCGCGCCGATTAGAAATTTCGTGTTCACCGCGCCGATGACCGTCGCCGTCGTGCGCCGCCCCGCAATGCGGTCCGGGGCGATGTCCATCACTTCACCAAACAGATGTGAGTGCATCGCGAATAGAGCGCCGAACACAAACGTCTGCCATGGCAATTGAGCAACGCGATTCAGCCAGCTGCTGAGCACGAACATCAGCAAATAACTGGCCTGAATCAACACGTCGAGCGGCGGACGGGCTTTCCATCTAAATCTTGGGGCGTTGTAGATCCCGACAGCGACTAGCAGTAGCGCAAGCCACCATAGAATCCGTGGGCCGATCGTAATCAAAAACAAAATCAAAAAGGGGAGTTGCACGACTGCGATCTGCCACCGCAAGGCCCGCAGTTGTTCTGTAGCGCCTTGGGATCCGAACAAAAAAGTGCCTTTGCGCGGGTTGTAACGATCCGCTTCCGCGTCCGCGATATCGTTCACGCCGTACAGCACGAGACCAAGCGGAAAAAGGACATAAAACAGGCCAGCCCAGAATTCTGGCGATCGAAATGCAGTCCAATGCCCCAGCGGAATCAAATAAAAGAGCGCCGTCGTGCTCCACAACCCGGGCCGCGAGACCTGAATTAAGAAACGAAACGTCGACATAGTCCGATCATCCCGGCGCGTGAATTTTCAAAAAAGTGTCAGATCATAGTCCTTCTTGCGCTCCTTGTGGTAGTCTTTCCCGCCAGACAACCGGGTTTCGCTTCGGTTTCTTGGCCACTTTCATCTCCGGGCCGGCGATGAGCAAAGGAGACCTTCGATGAAATCCCTTCGCAAGCTTTCGTTTTTGTTATGCGTTGGTGTCACTGCATCATTGTTGGCGTGTCAGGAGCCGTATCACCAGAAAGAAGAACAATTCTATTTCATCGCGGCCAACATCAATTTGCCGTATTGGCAGGAGGCCCAGGCTGGCTTGATCGATGCCGCGAAGGCCATGGGCGTCAAAGCGGAATTGGACGGCCCGACGACCATGTCGCCGCAAGAAGAGGTGGAGTCTTTCCAGAAAGCGGTGGCGCTGCATCCGGCGGGCATCATGGTTTCCGTCAGCCGGCCCGATCTGTTCAAAGGTCCAATCGACGCGGCGGTGCAGCAGGGCACTCCGGTAGTCACCATTGATTCCGACGCGCCGGAATCGAAGCGCGTACTGTTTGTAGGCACTGACAATTTTCGCGCAGGTCAGGAAAGTGGGCGCCGAATGGCCACGATCCTGAAAGGCCAGGGGCAATTGGTGGTGGTCACCATCCCGGGCCAGCTCAATCTCGAAGAGCGGCTTCGCGGGGTAAATGATGCGTTGCAAAAGTCTCCTAGTTTGAAAATAACGCAAACGATCGACGATAAAGGCGACTCACGTCAGGCCTACGACGGCATTTCCGCTTTGCTTTCCAAGAAGGCCAAGGTCGACGGAGTGATCTGTCTCGAAGCTTCCGGTGGTGCGGGAGTTGCCGATGCGCTTCACCGCGTGGACATGGAAGGAAAAATCGCCATAGTTTCGTTCGACAGCGACCCTGAAACGCTGGAATGGATCTCGCGTGGCGGTATCAACGCCACTGTCGCGCAGAAACCGTATGTGATGGCGTACTACGGATTGAAATTCCTTGATGACCTGCACCACAACGCGGTGCACGAGTTCAAGGATTGGCGCACTGCACCGACCGCTCCGCTGCCTGCCTGGGTTGACACGGGAACGGTTATTGTGGACAAGAAAAATTTGTCGATCTATCGGGAAGCGCTAGCAGCTCACCCGAAGCCACTCTAACGCATCTTCATGCAGGTGATCTGCGGAGGCTGTAAGGTAGCGTTGTCCTGCCCGCCCATCAGAACGTAGGCAGACAGTTTGCCAAAAACTTGATCCGGAAATTCGGGCTACCCGAATCTAAGCCAACCCAAAAGAAGCAAAGGCCGTAATCGAGGCACAGCCGAGCGCGACACCGAGTACAGCGCCTGCCAGCACATCACTGAGGAAATGCATTCCTAGCACGACGCGAGAAACCGCGATACTTAGCGCCAGGAAGAACAGCGGACCTTCGAGCGAAGGGTAGAAGTAACTCACGACCAGCGCAATCGAAAACGCGGTCATGGTATGTCCCGACGGAAACGAAAATCTGTCCGGAGGCAGCACCTTGGACCAGCAGTGGGGTTCGTATTGGCAAGGCCGCGGGCGTTGGCTAAGCAGCTTGAGAATCTTGAAGACGAGAACGCCGGCGATGGCGGCGGAACCGGAGGCAGCAACGGCAGCATAACGGGAGGCGCCCCCGAAAATCAGCAGCATGGCGCCCAGTCCGTACCACAGCCAGCCGTCACCCATGCGGGTGGCTGCAATCATCCAATAGCGAATCCACCGCGGCGCGCGCCAACGGTTCAACCGCCGCATCACCCGATGGTCGCGGCGCTCGATATGGCCCCAGAGGTTGCGAGCGATAGCCATCGCGACCCCTCCTCAAAACTTGACTCGCCGACTGTCGCCAGAGCTGTCAGCTCGCCGGATTGGCCTCCAGGCCGGAGTCCAGTTTCCACAGCAGCCGTGGGCGTCGTCCTTCGCTTTCCAGAATGGCGGACCACTTCTGGCAGAAGCGAATCTCATTCAGCCAATGCCCCGCAGTGATCGCAGGAATCAGCGTGATTAGAGGCAATACCGGCAGCGCCCAGGGTTTTTCGCGGAAGAACGCCAGTGCGATCCGATAAACGTCGATCGTGAGTTTTGCCAGGCTGCCATCAACCCCGTGAACGATTCCAGAGCCGGATCGCAAACCCCCAAGGAACTCATCGACGGTGCGGACGCCCAGCACTTCGGTGTACGTTAATCCCACACCCGAAAGCGTGTGCGCGTCACTCCCGGCCACGCCAATCTTGCCCAAGCGCCTCGCCAGGCAGTCGGCAGCGACGTTCGCGGTCGGCCACATCTGGCCGTTGCGCACCTCAAAGGCGGGCACGTAGGACGCGAACCAGCTGAAATCGTCGCCTTCCCGACGCCCGGTAAGCCCTGAAAACACATGATTTACGCTGAAGAAAAGCTTTCGCTCTGTCAAATACATCAAAAGAGCGATGAAATCTTTGCGGCGCCGCTGGATTTCCGTGTGGTCGCGTTCGGCAATGCCGTAAACGCCCAGGTGCATTTCGGTTCCACTGGGCATTCGGGCGGTCACTTCCTCGCTAAGGAAGAAGTCCGGAAAGCGGCGAAGGGCCTCAAGGGCGTCGATGGAATCGTGGTCGGTCATGGTGACGATGGACATGCCCCGTCGCTTAAGCCGGTCGTATACTTCGAGGGGATCGTTGTAGGATTCCCGGCACACACGGCTTAAACCGGGCGTGTTGCACATTCCCGATGCAGTCGAATGAACGTGAAGGTCGCAACGCATGAAACGATTGTGAAGCAGAGATATGAACAGTCCGTGAAACAGCGGCGAAATCTCCATAAATGCGCTCATGGAACTTATTGAACACAAATAGCTTGCGGCATTATCCACATGGCATGCACCTTGCTCTGTGTGGAGCAGTTTGGCGGTGTGTGACAATTCCTCCATGAATAAAGTGCACATCCTCTTTCACGATGCGGGTGGCGGTCATCGCAACGCGGCAGTGGCGCTCAAGGCCGTTATCGAGCAGCAGCAGCGGCCCTGGAAGGTCGAATTGGTCCAGTTTCAGGAACTTACCGACCGGCTCGACGTGTTGCGCCGTCTGACCGGGATTCGGATCCAGGAGCAGTACAACAAGTTGCTGCAAAATGGCTGGACTTTGGGCGCGGTCTATCTGCTGCGACTTCTTCAGTTCACCATTCGCGTGTTTCACGGCCCGATGGTCACGCTGCTGGAGAAATTCTGGCGCGAAAATCCCGCCGATCTGCTGATTTCCGTGATCCCACACTTTAATCGGGAGATTGCCGAAAGCTGGACCAGAGCCTATCCTGGCCGCCCCTTCGTCACCATCATCACGGACTTGGCAGACTACCCGCCGCACTTCTGGATTGAGTCAATCCCGGATCAGCACGTCATCGCCGGTACGGAGCGGGCAGCTGAGCAGGCGCGAGCCTTAGGGCATGACGACTCTCACATCTTTCGCACCTCCGGGATGATCCTGCGTCCGGATTTTTACGCGCCCGACAACACCGATCCTCTGGCGATTCGCTCCGAGCTCGGTTTGAAGCCCGATATCACCACAGCCATCGTGCTCTTTGGTGGACACGGCTCCAGGGTGATGTATGAAATTACCCAGCAGCTGG
>Ga0134121_10004422_pt1 | contig 11525 bp, 14 predicted proteins | sample KB301_FD_96463 | JGI IMG/M metagenome (GOLD analysis project Ga0134121, IMG submission 96463) | Terrestrial soil microbial communities without Nitrogen fertilizer from Kellogg Biological Station, Michigan, USA - KB3-0-1 | ecosystem: Environmental > Terrestrial > Soil > Unclassified ...
AAGGCTACGTGTACGCGGCGCGCAAAGAGGGAGCGTGGCTGGCCGGGTTGACCGGGCTCTCCGATCGCGCGGCGCAGCTCACCCGGGGAGCCGAATCTCTCCGCGAGAAGTTCGAATCCGCGTTCTGGTCGGAGTCGAATTGCTGCTATGTGCTCGCCCTCGACGGCAAGAAGAAAGCGTGCGACGTGCTGGCCTCCAATGCCGGGCATTGCCTCTGGAGCGGGATCGTAGCCCCCGATCGGGCGGCGCAGGTGAAAGACCGCCTTCTGCAAGCCGATTTCTACTCGGGTTGGGGCATTCGCACCGTGGCCACCGGCCAAGCGCGCTACAACCCGATGTCCTACCACAACGGATCGGTGTGGCCGCACGACAACGCGATCATCTCGGCCGGCCTGGCGCGTTACGGATACAAAGACGCATCGGCACGGATCCTGAGCGGGCTTTTCGACGCGAGCCTGTTCATCGATGGGCATCGCTTGCCGGAGCTCTTTTGCGGCTTCGAGCGACGCCATGGATCGGGACCGACGCTCTATCCGGTGGCCTGCTCGCCCCAATCGTGGGCGGCGGGCGCCGTGTTCCTGCTCCTGCAATCCTGTCTGGGACTCAGCGTGGACGGGGCCGAACAGCGCATCGTGTTCGATCGACCCATCCTTCCCGAATCGCTCCCCGAGATCACCCTCAAGCGGCTGCGGGTGGGTAAGGGCATGGTGGATATCCGCATCCGGCGTTACCCGCACGACGTCGGGATCACGGTTCTGGAGCGGAAAGGAACGGTGGACGTGGTGGTAGTCAAGTGAACGCGCGACGTATGATCACGGGAGCGTCGCATCGATCATTCATCTCATTCTTTGACGAGGCATCTCATGGCTATCTGTGAAGTCTGCGGCAACGATTATCAGCTCTCCTTCGAAGTGATCGCGTTCGGCTCACGGCACGTGTTCGACAGCTTCGAATGCGCCATTCACAAGCTTGCCCCCACCTGCCATCACTGCGGGTGCAAGATCCTGGGCCACGGCATGGAGGCCCAGGCGAGCTTTTACTGCTGCGCGCATTGCGCCCGGGCCGAGGGCGTCTCCTCGGTCGCCGATCACGCCACGGAACGAGCCTAGCCGCCTGCGATTAAGTGAGTGAGTGATCGGGGCTCTAAGGTCGGGCCCTGTCCGCTCGCTCGCGGGTCCGCGCTTCGATCCGTCTTGAACCAAGGCCAGCCTAACCGCCTGCCGGTGTTTAAACGGGTTGAGAGTAGATTGAGAAAAAACCCAAGAGCGGACGGCAACATGCGCAGCACCCTATGCGCTCGGATCTGCATTGCGAATCTTGCGAGGAAGTTGCCATAGCTCTTGGGTTTTTTCCCAATCTACTCCCGATCCCGGTTCACTGACGCGAGAAGATGAGCTTCTCGAGCGCCTCGGCTAATCGGTGGCTCACCGGCAGACCATCCACATCGCCGGCATCCGAGGTCACCACGATCACTGTTTGCTCCTTGGGATAGGTCGCCAATACCGCGCCATGGCCGAAATCCTCGTGGCCACGCGTCCAGACCTTGGGCGTACCGAGCGGAGTGCGCGAACTGAACCACCCGTAGCCAACCCCAAACCCTTTTTGCGAGCGCGTGTGCGGCGTGAGCATCACGTCCAAACTGGCCCGTGAGATCAGCTTTCCCGCTTGCAACGCCTCGTTCCACCGGTAGAGATCTCCCGACGTGGAAAACATGCCCGTTGCCCCGCGAAACCCCCAATTGGGGCGAATGTTTGCGCTGTCGGCGAACTGGCCGCGGATGGGGGCAACCTCGGGGTGCTCGCGCGGCCCCCAAAATCCCGTGTGCAGGAGCCCGGCCGGACGCAGCAGGTTCTCGGTGAGGTAACGTTCGTACGGTGTTTCCGAGACGATCTCGACAATGGCCGCGATCACGTTGTACGCATCGTTGGAATAGCCGAAGCCCTCGCCCGGTTTCCTGTCGAGCGGGACGGCAAAAATCGCGCGCATGGCGCTGTCCCGATCTACGATCCCGTCCGCGGCATATTTGCGGGCCAGTCCCGCCGTATGATCGAGAAGCTCTTCGATCTGGATGGGACGTTTGTCCAGGGGAACATCGCGAAAAAACTGGGGCAGTGAGTCCGACAGCGACAGCTTGCCTGCTTCGGCCAGCTTGAGCGTGGCCACGGCACCGAATTGCTTGGAGATGGAGGCAATCCAAAACGGGGTCACCGTGGTCACGGAGTCCTTGCCCGCGTGATTCAGGGTGCCGTAGCCACGGTGCAGAATGATGTGGCCGTTCCGCGCTACCAGTACGGAACCATCCCAACCCGAGTCCGCCTCCTGAGTCAGAAAATGATCGAGCTGCTGCGCGAGATCGCCCTCCACCCGCGGCGTATCGATCGTGTCCGCGTGTTTGGGCGGCCCGCAGGCGACCAGCCACCCGGCGCACAATGCGACCGGAATCAACCCCTCTACCTTCAAGCGTCCTCCGGTTTGCCCTCCATGCGTATGGCATGTGGCACCTGATCGGCGTGCACGATGTGCCCTCTTCCGGGCAAGGATTCGAGATAGGCGGCGAACACCTCGTTGTAGAGAGCGCCGGGCCGGCGATCCCTGAGGAGCGCGACGGCGTCGCGGCCGCTCATGCCGAGGTGAACGAGAATGAGCCCGGCGACCAGCGCCGAGCGGTTGAACCCGAGCAGGCAGTGACACAACACACGCTGCCCCGTACCGACCAACTCTGCGCCCATGGCCGCGACCGCGTGCAGCTTCTCGAGGTCGGGGAGCACTTCGTCCTGGAACGGGAAATAGACGTAGAGGAGTCCGCCCGGAGTGGTGGGAACACCGGGATCCAAATCACCGTCGAGGTCGATGACGGCGGAAATGGAATGCGCGAGGATGGCGGACCAATCGTCGATGTCCGGCGACAGATAGAGTCCGCCCCGCTCGTCGATGCGGATGACGTCCATGTGGCTGAGGGTCCGATCGAGACAGCTTGGGGGCTGGCGGCAGTGTAACAGGTCCCTCGTTGCGGCCAAACACTCAATCGACGCGGGGCAGGTCCTGGTTGGCGGGGCCGTTCACGACCTTGCCCAGCGCGTCGAAGCGCGAGCCATGACACGGGCAGTCCCATGTGGCGGCCGCAGCATTCCAGGCCACGATGCAGCCCAGGTGCGTACAAACGGCCGAGAAACGGTGCACAGTTCCCGAGGAATCGCGGTACACCGCTAATTTTTTGAGGCCGTCTCGCAATATGGCACCGTGTCCTAGGGCAATGTCATCCTCGCTGGACACATCGCCTCCCTTAATCCAGTCCGCATACTGTGCCGCCATGTTCGCGGCTTCTTTGATGAACCTGCCGGCGGCCCGCACCGGCTTGCGAGACGGGTCGTAGACGTGTGCCCAAGGGTTTACCCGCCCCTCGATCTGATCCGTGAGCAGCATCCCGGCGATCGTACCGTGGGTCATGCCCATCCCCGAGTCGCCGGTGACCACGAATACGTTGTCTTCGTCCATGGGATTCGGGCCGATCAACGCCAGACCGTCCAGGGTCTCCATCACTTCACCGGCCCAGTTGAACATGCGTTCCTTCATCTGGGGAAAGCGATCGCGGGACCACGTTTCCAGTCGCGCGAATCGCGCATCATGGTCCTCGGCTTGTCCGCTCTTGTGATCTTCGCCGCCGACGATGAGCAAGTCCGCATCATCCGAAAGCGGCGTCAAGCGGACGTAGTGATAGGGATCCTCGGTGTCCCAGAACAGTCCCTTCGGCACGGAGCCTTTCGGTACCGGGGCCGCGATCACATACGTCATGTAGGGAAACTGCTTCGTATGGAGCTTCACCCGGTCGATGAACGGCGTCAGGGTCGCTACGACCACGCTGTTGGAGGTAACATGTTGCGAACCCGCGACCACTCGCGCGGGGTGTCCGCCTTCTACACGATCCACGTGCGTTCCGGTGTAGAGCCGTCCGCCCCCGCGCTCCAACCCCGCGATGAGACCGTTCAAGTATTTGAGAGGATGGAACTGTCCTTGCTGGGGAAATCTAAGACTAGGCGCGGCATCGAAGGGCAACCCGCCCGAGGGAAGTTTTTCCACAAGCTTTAGCCCGGCTTTGTGCGCGGCCTCGAGCTCGCGGTCGAGCAACGATTCACGATCGTTAGGGGACAGGAATAAATATCCGTCAAGCCGCGTGAACTCGCACTCGATGGATTCCTTTAGAACGATGGACTCGATGCGATCGATGGCGGCAGTGTGGCTTTCCGCCGCGAGTCGGCTCACGTCTTCGCCACGGACGCTCTCGAGGTGAACGTACCGGTCATCCAGAGCGTGGGTGAGATGCGCGGTGGTGGCGCGCGTCATGCCTCCGCCCGCCGGTCCATCGTCGAGGACGACCACCGAGCGTCCGGCTTGGGAAAGCAAATACGCGGTGGTGAGTCCTGCGATTCCGGCTCCCACGACACACACGTCGGCCTCGGTCGAACGACCCAGCGGCTCCCGCTTGGTCAATAAGGCGGTCTTTTCCCATGGCGATCCGGTTTGGGGGGATCGCGTCTTATCACTCATGCGCCACCGTGAGAAGCCCTCCAAGTGCCTCCGCCTCGGGGCTTCGGTTTAGGATTTCTTTTCCGGTACTTTTGCGCCCTTCTCCCGCGCTTCGGAGAGGCCGATGGCAATCGCCTGCTTGCGGCTCTTCACCTTCCCCCCCTTGCCGCCGCGACCGGAGCGAAGCGTGCCGTGCTTGCGCTTGTGCATGGCGCGCTCGACGGTCTCGCTGGCCTTAGCCCCATACTTCCGGCGCGATTTGCGCTTGGCCGATTTCTTCCGCCCCGTGGTCCGGGACGAAGATTTCTTTCGCGACGATGATTTCCGACCGGCTTTCTTCTTGGCCATGATTACTCCCTTTCGTTAATAGAAGCGCCTCCAGCATCCCCGGGCAGGCATGCCATCGAAGATGAGCGCCACCACCAGACCCACGATGGGCCAGGTCGACCAGACGCCACCGAACCAGTGCTGGACGGCCGAATACCAGAGCAGAGTGGTGGGCAAGAAGATGAATCCGAGAATGGGCCAAAGCACAGTGTTGAAGATGCCCTGGAACCAGTTCGTGAAAAACCACAGGACCGCGATAACGACGCGGGGAAAGATAATGGCGATGAAGCCGATCAGACAGCAGGGCATAACAACTCTCTAATACTGAGCATTATCACAAATATACATTGATTCTCTGCGATATATGCCGGGCCGGGAATCAGGGTGCTCCCCATAATATTCGGGCGCACCGACCCACCTACAAGGGCAGCGATACCAACAGCGCTTGCAGAGCGTCGAAATCGACCGGCTTGATCATGTGGTGGTCGAAACCCGCCTTGCGGCACCGGCGGCGATCCTCTTCCTGACTCCATCCCGTGAGCGCGATCAAGGTCACGTCCTTGAGCTGGGGATGCTGCCGCACCTGATTCGCGACCTCGTATCCGTCCATGCCCGGCATCCCGATGTCGAGCAATACGACGTTGGGCTTGTAGGAGGTCATGATTTCCAGCGCCGCGGGTCCGGAAAGAGCAACCCGTACGTCGCTGCCCATGAAGTTGAGCAGCATGGCCAGGCTTTCCGCGCCGTCACGGTTGTCGTCCACGATGAGAATGCGGCGCTTGGAAAGCGCGCGGCTCGTCGCGGCGCTTTGCTCCTGGGTCGGCGTGGTGCGCGCCGTGGGCGAAAGAGCCAGGGGCAACCGCACCGTGAACTCGCTCCCCCGGCCAACCCCGGCGCTATAGGCCTGCACCTTGCCGCCGTGCATCTCGATCAAGCCTTTCACCACGGTGAGTCCGATCCCCAAGCCGTTTTGCCGCGAGCGCGACGCATCGGTCTGGCGGAAAATGTCGAAGATGCGAGGCAGGATGTGTCCGGGAATACCGATGCCGGTGTCGCGCACGCGAATGAGGACTTCGTTGTCGAGCTTTTCCGCATTGAGCCAGATCCGCCCGCCGTGCTCGGTGTATTTGGCCGCGTTGTTGAGCAGGTTGGACAGCACCTGGGCCAGCCGGACCGGATCGGCTTCCAGAACGATCGGATCCGCGGGCAGGCTCACCGTGAGCTCGTGGCCGGCGGCATCGATCAAAGGGCGCGTGGTCTCGAGCGCGGTTTCCACGATCGACACCAGCTCGACCCGCTCCTTGCGAATCTCCAGTTTGCCGCGGCTGATCCGCGAGATCTCGAGCAGGTCATCCACGAGCCGAACGATGTGTTGGATCTGTCGGTCCAAGGTATCGAGCACCCGCTCTTGGGCGGCGCCCGTGGCGCCGGTCATGCGCAGGATTTGCAACCCGTTGCGAATCGGCGTGAGTGGATTCCGCAGTTCGTGGGCCAGGGTGGCCAGAAACTCATCCTTGTTGCGTTCCGCGTCCCGCAGCACCTCTTCGGCTTGCTTTTGCCCGGTGATGTCCACGAGGACGTTCACCGCGCCGATCAGCTTCCCATCCTCGTCGTGGATCGGGTTGGCATGGGCGAGCACCATCACCCGCGTCCCATCCGGACGCTCCATCACGAGCTCGTAGCCGTTGTATTCGCGGTTCTTCTGCAGCGCGAGGGCCATCCAGCACTGATTGTGTTGGATGGGAACGCCTTCCGAGGTGAACAGCTTGTAGGATCCGCAGTAACGATCCGCGGGATCTCGCAGCTTGGGTTCACGCCCCCACGCTTTGGCCGCGGGGGGATTGAAGTACGTGATCAACCCCTCGGCGTCGCAGGTGTACGCCGCCACGGGAAGCTTGTCGAGGAGACGATGGAACTCCGCTTCGCTCGCAGTGCCAGCAACATATCCCCGACCGAGCTCCTGAAGTGACTGATCCGCCATGAGTATGAGTCCCCTTCGACTCTGGGCAACACAGAGCCACTGCATCCGGTTCTGGGGTCAATTAATGCCATTCTAGCACCGGCAAAATTCCAACGCGTCAACTGACTGTGTTGGCGGGCGCAATTACTAGCGTCACCGATGCGTGCTGAATGGGGAAAACCCCTATTCTCTCGCCATTGCCTTGTTCCATCGAGCAACAATTTGATTTGAGCGTCAATCCAGGCGTTCGATGGTGACGATGTCGACGGGACGGCCCCACATGTGCGTGCTCACCTTGTCGGTCAACGTGGCCTGGTAGTGCACGCGGAGGCTGTCGACTTTGAAATCCTCGGGCATATTCGAAGGATCGTAACGTTCACCGAGATCGTCGACGATCCCATAGAATCCGCCCTCCAGATCGACATGCAACACGAGCCCTGTTCCCGTCACGATGCGCACCGTGTCGGGAGGGCTCGAGTTCGGTGGGTTGTCCGCGACCGTGGTGTCGGATCCCTTCGTGTGGGCGGTCGTTTGGGATGTTTCTCGCTCTGCCCGGCGCTGGCACGCCGTGAAGAGCACCGCGACGAGTAGGAGCAAGAAGATCCGAGTCATGACGTCACCTCCAGCTTGAGCTCACTCATCTGCAGCACAATGGTGAGCGCTCCAGTGGCGCTTCCTTTGGCATGGTGTTCACCGCTAGCGAAATAGACCCCCTGCCCTGCGTCGAGATCGACCCGCCCGCCGTCGCCTTCCGCCCACGCTCGCCCTTTGAGCACGAAAAAAATCTGATCGAATCCGGCGGGATGCGTCCCCACTTCGCCACCGGGATCGAAATGGAGCGTATGGAGGCGAATGTCGCCGTGGCCTTCTCCCAGCCGGAGACTCGAAGCGCCCCGACTCTGAAAGTCACGCACGGAAACCATGGGCAGAGCGTCGAAATCGAGAACGATCACGTGCACCTCATACGAAACATGAGAATCCAGAACGACGCACATCCTGTCAATTGCAGGAAGAACACTAGGCGTCGAGGGCTCGTTTGACCTGACCGGCGGCGCGCTCGCCGCTGGCCAGAGCGCCTTCCACCGTGCCCGGAGCCTCCGTATCCGTCGCCTCGCCGGAGAAGAACAGGGTCGACTGCACGGGCTTGGCCAGGTCTTTCGCCGCGCCCGTTCCATTCACGCGCACATAGCTGTACGCGCCCCGGGTAAATGGATCGGCGGTCCAGTCGTGCCACCACGATGCTCGCACTCGCGAGGTCACACGTCGGCGCGAGATACCGAGGTGCAGAGCCAAGGAGGAAAACGCGAGGCCCTCTACCTCCGTTCGCGCCCGGCCGCTGTGGTCGGTGGACGAAGGGCCCCCGCACCAGGCCACGGCCAGGGGCACTTCGAGGGGATACGCCGTCCACCAGACGATGAACGGGCCGCGAGGCAGATGGACGAATCCAGTTCGATTCGCATCGGCACCCTTGGGAAGTCGCGAGCTCCAGGGAAATTCGTGAAACCAGACCACGAGTCGCGTCGCCCTGCCCATGGCCAGGCGGTCCAGGCTTTTGCTCACCGACGACGGGAAAGGATCGATCCGAAGCCCGTTCTGGGTTCGACGCGACGCCTCGAGAACCCCGATCGGAAACGTCAACACGGCGGCCCGCGCCTGAATGCGTTCCAACCCTCCCGAACTGGTTCTTGCCGTCAACTCCACCTGGCCGGGTTGCCAGCGTACCTCCACGACGTCCGTTTCGAGGCGGATGTGCTCGCCGAGATCGCGGGCCAACCAGTGGGGCACGATGTCATACCCCGAAACGACGCGACCGATTCGGAACGCCGATTCCAGGTCCTCGGGCGCCGCCGACTTCGTGCTCACCTGATCGAGATCGGCGGCCTGAAATCCTTGCACGAACCTCGCCGCCGCCCGCCGGTCGGCCGCCAACCGTTTTCCACTCACGTGTCGCTCGAGGAATTCCGAGAACGCGAGGTCCTTGCTCCTTCGATCCACGCGACCGAGCACGCGTGCGATGCGTTCCCATTCGTCGGCGGGACGGAGCTTGCCGCCCTCCGCGTGCCACTGGTCTCCGCGAAGATCGATCGCCGCTTTCGTAGCCTCGCGCAAGAGTTGTCGCGTGCGCTTGGCTTCGCCGTGAATGAACTCGGCGCCCAATTCGATGGGCACGGGGAGCCGCCCATCCCGGTGCGTGAGCACGCGCCCGCCAATGCGATCCCGCGCTTCCAGCACGAGAACGCGGTGTCCGGAAGCCTTGAGCGCGGCCGCGGCGGCGAGGCCGGCCACCCCGGCTCCGACGATGGCAACGTCGATCATGAGCCGTAGGCGAGCCAGATCTCGACCACCCGCGGGTTGAGCGCGCGCATGGTCGAGTCGCTCGAGGAGAACTCGCGATCTCCCATCACCTGCTTCATGCGAGGATCGTTTTGCCGGGCGCTATCCACAGCAAACCGGGCCCGCAAATGGCAGGGGTTCGTTTCGAGCGCGCCTCCCGACCAGGAGGTGACGCTTCCCCCGCGATCCCACCCGAAACCGGCCAGCGCGAACGGCCCCTTGTTGAGTTGCTCGACTTGTTGGAGATCCTGACCCAAGGCAAGCCCCCCCGGTGCGGTCCAACGGCTCGTGGTCCCATGAATCTTGATCGAACGGGGATTCCGTTTCGTGCCGGGATCATTCCAGAGAATTTCCACGGTGCGCTCGGGATCGTTCGGGAAGAGCACGGTGCCTTCCTCGGTCTCGCCTTCACCGACATGAATGGAAACGGACACTTCGTTCGAAGCCCCGAATCGCTGGACAAGGTCCTGCACCGAAAGCTCAGCCGGAAATGACGCGCAATCCAATCGGAGAGAAACGGTGTCGGTAGCGCTCGTCGCGGTCTCGGAGGTTCTGCGCTGGGTCTCGGAAGAGCGGCCGCATCCCGCCACCGAGCCCGCGGTCAAAACGGCAAATCCGCTTAGGAGGGCCAGCGCGGCACGAGCGCCGGCACGCGGCGGGCGTAGTCGTCGTAGCGTGTGCCGAAGGTGGTTCGCAGGAGTCGTTCCTCGACCCGGGCCCGAATCATGGTGCCCAAGATATAGACCGCCGCCCCTACCAGCGAAAAGGGTAAACGCCCCACCCCCAGGCCGGTGGCGACCAGCATCCCGAGCATCCCCGTATAGATGGGATGCCGGACCAGACCATAGGGGCCGCTCGTGATGAGATCGTGCGCGTCGAGCACACGCGCGGAAAGACTCCATTGCTTGCCGAGTTGCCGGCGCGCAGCCAGGGTGAGGGCGATCGAGGCGACCAAGAATGCGACCACGCAGAGCGCGCGAACGAGCTCGAGCGGGCCGGCGGGGCCGACCGGATTGCGCCGGAATCCCCACACGATCCCGTAGCCCATTCCCTGCAGGAGCATCCCGATCACGGAGCGACGATCCCGGCGCGCGGTGCCGGTCCGAGGCATGCGGGATTGCAGGATGAACACGAGAGCAAACACGAGCCAACCCACGACGACGACGCAGAATTCGAGCGTGACCAATCCAGGCATCAAACCCCCTCCGCCAGGAGATCCTTGGCCTTGTCCAGGATGTCCTTTTCATTCTTGAACGCCAGGAGCTCCCGGGCCTCGTCGATGGGAAACCAGCGCGCTTCGTTGACTTCATGATCGTGATCGTCCGTGCTACCCGCCCCGAAAGCAATCAGGTAAAAATGGACGACTTTGTGGAAGCGAACCTTACGCCCTCCCTGGTCTCCGTAATACCAGTATTCAATGGTGTCGATGAGCGATCGGAGCGTCCCGGTGAGGCCGGTTTCCTCGCTCACTTCCCGAAGGGCGGTTTCTTCTTCCGATTCTCCCGTATTCACCAATCCTTTTGGGAGTTGCCATCGATGGGACGCCCCTACGGAGATCAGCACGACACGGACGGCATCGCCATCCTTGCGATATACGACGCCTCCGGCGGAAACCTGAGATTGAGTGGGAGGGCGAGGCATTGCGGTCGCGAAGGCCCTCAAGGCCGGTTGAGCCGAGGGGTGATCCAAACCGGCTCCTTGTCCTCCGGGGACATGACGCCGATCGCGGTATGCGGGTACCGGCCGAAGATGGCGGCAATTTTTTTCCCATCCGGTGACGAGCGCGCGAAAAAAGCGAGACGATCGCTCACTTTCTTCACGTCCGAACCGTCGGCCTTCATCGTATACAGCGCGTTCGCGCCATCGCGATTCGAGGAAAAGAGAATGCGTTTTCCGTCCGTCGACCAGGAGGGATAGATGTTGTTCTTTTCGTCGCGGGTGAGCCGCGCGAGATGCTTGCCATTGGGCTCTACCGTGAACACCTGGTCGTGTCCCTTTCCCGAGCCGGAATAAAACAAGATCTTCGACCCTTGCGGTGCCCACATCGGGTTGCAAGCCAGCGTGGTGTCTTGGGTGACCTGACGCGGATCGGTTCCATCCGAACGCATGACGAAAATCTGCCATCGCCCGGTCCGGTCGGACATGAACGCGATGTGGGACTGATCGGGCGCCCAGGAGGGCGCTTGATTCCGTCCTGGCCCCTGGGTCAAGCGATGCACGTCTCGTCCTTCTGCATCCATGATGTAGATGTCGGTGGCTCCGTCCCGCTCCGACGTGAACGCCAACTGCCGTCCATCGGGGGACCAGGACGCCCACCGGTTGGACTTGCCGTCGTGGGTCAGCGATTGCATGGCGCCTCCGGAAACGGGGGCGAGCCAGA
>Ga0134121_10004423_pt1 | contig 11525 bp, 9 predicted proteins | sample KB301_FD_96463 | JGI IMG/M metagenome (GOLD analysis project Ga0134121, IMG submission 96463) | Terrestrial soil microbial communities without Nitrogen fertilizer from Kellogg Biological Station, Michigan, USA - KB3-0-1 | ecosystem: Environmental > Terrestrial > Soil > Unclassified ...
CGGCACCTCCTACACGCTCTCCCTGCTCTCCACCCAGGTGGACGAATCGCTGACGCGCGAGCGCCTGCTGGCCACCCTCTCCGGTTTCTTCGGCGTCTTGGCGCTCTTGCTGGCCGGCATCGGGCTTTACGGGACCGTGGCCTATAGCGTCGCCCGCCGGCGGCACGAGCTCGCCATCCGCCTCACCCTCGGCGCCTCGCGGGCTCGGGTGCTGCGAAAGGTGCTCGGCGAAGTCGGCCGGATGGTGGGGATCGGCGTCGGCCTCGGCATCCTGCTGGCCCTTGCCACCACCCGCTGGGTGGCGTCGTTCCTGTTCGGACTGACGGCCTCCGACCCGGCGGTGCTCGCCCTCGCGGCCGTGACGCTCGCCGCCGTGGCCCTCGTCGCCGGGGCGGTCCCAGCTTGGCGCGCTACCCGCCTCGACCCGATCGTTTCGTTGCGGGAGGAGTGAGCAGCCGGGCGCTCCTGCTGGCAGTAGGTCGCCCCAAAAGACCCCCAAAAGGGGCTGAAGCCGGGCTTCAGCCCCGCTCTTCCGGAGATCTCTAGACGACCAGCGGGCAGCGACCCTTGATCGGCGTCACGCAGGCCTTGCAGGTGCCGCCACTCAGGGGTGGGTTGCCACAAACCCAGCAACAGAGCTGGCCCGTCGGGCACTGGTCAGTGCTGGTGCAGCCGGCCATGAAAGAGGGAGCGGGAGTCAGATCGCTCGAAGCCGGGGCCTGCCCGTCCGCGAGGGTTGCCAGGAACTGAGCGGTGTCGGGCACCGGGGACGCCGGCGGAGCCTGGGCCATGGCTTGCGCGAACGGGAGGACGGAGAGGAGAGCGAGAAGTACGAGAACTGGCTTTTTCATACGGTCATCTCCTGGGGTTGACGGGACCGGCAGGAAACCGGCCGCCTCCTAAGGAGAAGGTGCACCAGCGCGCCTGGACCGGGTCAATTTGCCCCTCACGCCCGGATTGGAGAAGGCTCGCGAAACTTCCTAGCTAGGGATGTGCCCGTAAGAAAACCGAGCCAACCATCGATGAGCAACCGGGGCGTGCCAGTGGCACGTCCCTTTCCTGTGTAGTCACCGATTGACCACAATCACATAGGCTGTTGTCGTGGGCTCACCCGCCACCTTGGCAGGGGAAAAGTGCCACTGGCGCAGGAAGGCGAAGTGCAGGAAGACTTGAAGCGGTTGGGCTCCTGGGGAAAGAAGAATAGGCTGGCGAGCGATTCCGTCGGAGCCGATGATCAGCTCGACCACGATCTTGTCGCTCACCGAGTACCACCTCGGAGCTAGCGAGGGCGCGACGGCCTTTACCCTCTCACCGTCTACCTCTTTTCCCGTTGGCAAAGTCACCTGTGGATGCGTGCCCTCCTTCGCAAGGCTTGTGACCGGACTGCGCGGGGGGGACAACCGCGTCAGGAGACCGTTGGATCGGAGCTCAGGCAGGAGGCCCAAAGCCGTTTTGGAGTCCATCGCCATTGCGGTGAACCACCACCAGTCGGCAGCCTGATCATCTCCAGCCCCGCTTTCCACGGCCGCGCAGAGAGCCGCCAGCTCCGCGAAATGCGAACCGGGAGACTTCCCCCGATCACGGCCGGATTCCTGATCCGGCAAGAAGTTACAGTCCGCCACCCCCTGCTTCCACTCGTGAGAGGCGATGATGCCACGCAGCTTCGCCGGGCTGGTGGTGGCGCCTGGACGGCAAGCCCAAACAGGAGTGAGAAAGTCAGTGCCCTCAAACCAAGTGTCGGCATGGTCTGGCTCCGCCTTCGAAGGCCTAGTGTGTTTCTGAGTGCCCGAGTCCTATCACAACTCGTAGTAGCGGTCCAGTACGATCCGCTGAGCCGCCATGACCTCTCGCGAGGTTGACAGCGTGCGGGCGCGGTGCCGTCAGGCTCCAAAATGCGCAGACGGGGAGAGGCTTCTAAGATTACCTTTATGTCCTTTGCTTCGGCTAACGCTTCGGCGCGCTGAGGGTGCAGGTGGTTCGCGCGGGTTGGGCGAGCGTCGCGTCGAGCTCCTCCGGACGGACTTTCACCGAGGTCTGCACCTTCCGGTAGGAGGAGGCGACGAGACGGCGATTGGCCTCCTGCGTGTAGTCGGCGAAGCGGCGGGTCACGTCTCCCTCTCCGGTCTGGACGTCGAGGACCTTGACTGGCGCCGAGCAGGCGAGGTCGAAGCTGGAGAGGGCGACGGAGCGCACGGTCCGGTTCTGCCGGGTGCGCCAGTGGACGCGGCCGGCCCGCAGGTCGTAGACGATGCTCCACTGGGTGAAGTCCCCTTGCGCGACGTCATCCAGGGTGGCGAAGGCGTAGCCGACTGGATCGCCGTCGCCGCGGGAGCCGAACGCCTCAGCGCGGGTCGCCGCCCGGGCAAAGCGCTGGAGCGAGCCGTGCCCCGCGAGAATCTGGCCGCTCCCCGGCCGGGAGTCCTTCCGCTGGGCATTCAGGAACCGCAGCGACTCGTCGTAGGTATGGTTGGTAAGCGCCGGCACGGGCAGGGAGGCACCCGCATGGACGACCGGCTTGCCGTCGAGGAATTCGACGGTGGCGCAGCTCCCTCCCTTGTCGCAGGCCAGGAAATGGACCTTGCCTTCCGCGGTGACCCGCAGCCGGCCGGCGTTCTTCACCACCTCGTCGACGGTGGCGTAATTGTCGAGCTGGTACTGGATCCACTCCAGGGAGCCGAGGGCGGGCCGCGGGTCGGGCGCCGGGTAGAGGGTCTCGTCAAGCCACATCAGCTCGAGGGCGAGGCCGGCCTCGTTCAAGCCGCCGTTGGGGAACTCCCGACCGAACTGGTTGAAGGTCACGCTACCATACCTGGAGGTCCACCGGGCCGGCACCCCTTCGGGCGGCGGCGTGGCGGTCTTGGCGACGCCGCGTTTGTTGACCATGACGAGCCCGTCATCGAAGTGCCAGTCATAATTCTTCCCGAACACCGCCGCGGATCCCTTGTGCAGGCAGAAAGTGGTGCAGGCGTCGGCCGGGAGATTGATCCACGCCAGGACGAGAACGGACACGACGATGCCGAAAGGGGAAAATCGTTTCATGCCACGGATTCTATAATAATGGGGTGCCGGCGACTACCGGCCCTTCCACGCCGCCCACGACGCTTTCCGGAGTGACCGTTCCGCGAGGAGCCCCCCAAGGCGCGTTCACACTTCGGCTGCCTGGGGAGCCTTGGCGACGCGGCGCTTCCGGATGGAGGAGATCTCCGGTCTGCCCCCGATCCTCGTCGTCACCTAAAGAATTATAGTATGCTCAACATTTCGATCCACAAATGACCCCGTGAGGAGGCGATGATGAGTTTAGTGAGGCGGCTCACCCCGAAGCTCCTGCTCCAGCTCCTGACCCTAGCCCTAACCCTCGCGTCGATCCCGGCCGTCGCCCAGGACAAGGCGGCGCCGGCGAAACCGGCGAAGACGCCGGCGATGGCGACGGCGCACGCCCAAGGCGAGGGCCTGCTGCCCTTGCCCAAGTTCACCCCCTGCGCCTCCGGCACCCATCCTCTCCTTCCTGCCAAATGGGAAGCCGTGGGCCTGTTGCAGGACTTCTTCGAGAATTCTTTCTGGGTCGGGAAGTTCGTCTATGACGAGAGCGCCAAGGCCTTCCGTTCCTCTCTCGTCGACCAGTATGGCATCGAGGCCGACCTGCTGGTGACCACGGACCGGAAGCTCTACCTCCTCGCGGGCGGCGAACAACCCACCTCCTGTACTCTTTTGACGGGAGCGTCGCCCTTCACCGTGCCGGCACGGGATTGGCTCGATTCCGGTGCCGTCTGCGTCGGTCAGGCGCCGATCCTCGATCGCCAGCAGCAATGGTGGAAGAGCCCTAGCGGCGTGGGAGCCAACTGGTACTGGTACAACAGCGCCAACCGGCTCCCCTTCCGCAGCATGTATTACGCCGACGCCAAGCCCACCACTCCGGTGCCGATCTATGAGTACTTCACATTCAATTACTTCCCCACGTTCAAACCCGTTCCCGCGACCAACCTCGCAAAAATCCTCGCGATGTGCCAGAAGGGCAAGGCCGAGCCGGCCGCCGCGGCGGAGTACTCCCGTCTGTCGATCGAGCCGCTGAAGAAAAAGAGCACCTACCCGAAGCAGAACGCCGAAAAGTTCGCGCAGATCACGAAGTGGATCCCCGGGCTGACCAACTGCTCCTCGACGGGCTCGCTGCCGCCGGAGTGGCCGGATCGGGTGCAGGCGACCGCGTTCATGACAGCCGTGAGCTTCCCGCCCAACCCCTTCCCGACCCGCATCTTCTATGACTGGCCGAAGAAGGCCCAGAACACCACCCTCAACTACAATCCCCAGACCGTGGAGAACGGCGCGCAGAAGGCGCTGCTCCTGGGCAATACCGGCTACATTGCCATCGTGCGCAAGGACGGCTCGATCTCGAGCTGCGCGCAAGCCCTTCCCGGCCCCCAGGTTCGGAACTGGAAAAAAGTCGACGGTTGCGAATGCCGCGCCCAGATCGCGCCGCACACGATCCTCAACCCGAGCGCCGTGCCGACCAAGATCCTTTGGTGCCCAACGGACCTGTCGCAGAAGCAGGTCTTCTGGACCTGGTATTCGGACAAGGGAACGCCGGTCGTCTTCATGCAGTCGAACTCCAGCCCGACGGCGGGCACCGGCCTCAATCTGGCCGACTACACCCACTGGGAGCCCGGCTCCGTCGCCCCACCGGGCACCTTTGACCTGCCGCAAGCCTGTAAGGGACAACCGGTCGTCGAGGTACCCAAGGCCTGTCACAACTGCCATCTGCCGCTCAACACGAAGACGCCCTGACGGACCACGATGTCACCGCGAGATGAGTGGCTTTGTGCGCGGGCAGTGAGACCCCAGGCGCTCACGGCTCAGGCTCGCTTTGCAAGAGGCCGCGCACCTGAGCTTATGGGCAGCACAAACGCCGCGGCGAGCCGCGGACACTCGAAACCGGACGAGATCCGCCAGAATCGTCCACGTGGCCAGGGAGAAAGTGATGAAAAAGGAACAGAAGAAGGTGAAGCTGAGCCTGGATGATCTCGAGATCGAGAGCTTCGAGGCGAAGGTGGCGCCGATTGTGTTGGGCGGTACCGCGTCCAGCTCGTCGATCCTCAGTTGCGCGCACTCCTCCTGCCCTCGGGGCGGGCCCTGCTAGACCGGGCTCGGCGATCCCGGCGAACCGACCCCGCCAGCTCACGGAGCTGGTGGGGCGGGCTCTAGACTGACCCCGAAGCATGACCGACAGCCAGCTCTTTCCCCACTTCGTCTGTCGGGTGGCAGGGGTGCCGGTCGGCGGCCTGGAGGATCTGGTCGCCGCGGAATCCGTGACCTCCTACCGTGCCCTGCGGGAGCTCGAGGCCGAGCTCGGCCCACTGCGCGGTCCTCTGAGCGAAGCGCTCTTCGAAGCCGTCGGCGGCCTGGAGGACCAGGAGCTCCGCAGAGACCTTCTGCGGCTCAAGCGAGACGTCCACAACCTCCGCCCTCCAGACCGCTTCGTTCTGGAAAGGATCCGGAGCCAAATCCCCGACCTGGAACGCTACGACCGGCTCACCCACTCCCTCCGGCAGGCCGAGGCCCGCTTCGAGGCCTGCTTCGAAGCCGAGCTCGTCCGCATCCGGCGCAGGTTTCAGGAGGCCGTCACGGACGAGGACTTCCGCAACGGAGTGCTCCTCGCCAGCACCACCCTGTTCGACGAAATCGAACGCTACACGCGAGCGGAGGCTGAGCACCCGGGCGCGAAGGCGCGCCAGGTCGAACGGAGCCTCCTGCGCTACTACACCCGGACCGCGGTCAAGACCACGCCCTTCAGCACCTTCGGCGCCATCCTCCCCGGACGGATTCCCGGACGACTCGGCGGCGATCCTTCTCCGGGGGCCTCCGGCTTCCTCGGCAATCCCCGCGAGAAGTCGAGCGTCCTGCGCCTCAACAAGGCCATGGTTCCCTTTCTGGTCCAGGCCGTCACGGCTCGCCCGGCGGTGCGCCGCCATCTTTCCGTCGAGCTCAACCCGACGTTGCGCCAGATGGACGGACGGTGGTGCTTCCTGACCGGAGTCGGCCGGCGGGAGGTTTTCCAGCACCTGGCGCCGAATCCGGTCCTCGGCTTGCTGCTGGACGTCCTGAGAGAGCGGGGCCCCCTGCCCTTTGCCGCCTTGGCGGAGACGCTCCGCGAGGACGTAGAGGCCTCCGAGGACGAGATCGCCGGCTATATCGACCGGCTGCTGGACGCCGGCTTCCTGCGCTTCCGGCTCGGCATCCGGGAGCAAGAGCTCGATTGGGACCGCTGCTTGTGCCGGCTCCTCGAAGGCATTGAGGCCGATCTGGCCCGGCGCACCGTCGATTTCCTCCGGGAGTACCGGCGTCTCGCCGGCGCCTATGCCGAGGCCTCGCTCGCGCAGCGCAGAGCTTTGTTGGAGAGTGTGACCGCCCTGGTCGACGGCTACTTCGCAAGCGTGAAGGAGACTGAAGGGTGGATCCCAGGCACGGAGACGCTCTTCGAGGATGCCAAAGGCAACGCGAGCCTCGGTCTCGACCTCGGCGACCTCGGGGAGCTCCTGGTCGAGTACGTGCGGCTGATCCGTCCTTTCATCTGGCTCCTGGGCGAGCAGGCGAACATGCGCCATTTCTTCAACCGTCACTATGGCTCGGAGCCCGTCCCTCTGCTCCGCTTCTACGAGGACTACTACCAAGAACACCTCAAGGACCGCCTGGAGCGCCAGGAGCAGGTCTGGGGGCAGCGCCCGGGGGAAGCTGACGAGGAGCGAGAACGGGAGACGTTCGCGCAACTGGCCAACCCCTTCCGGTTGGAGCTGGTGGAAAAGCTCAACGCGGCGCGCCAGGGTCTCGGCGAGCGTATCCGCGAGCTCTGGCGGGCGGCTCCGTCCGCGGAGGAGATCGTCCTCGAGCGCCGGGACCTGGAAGAGCTGGCCGCCGGGCTCCCCGACCTCGAAGCGCCGTTCCGCTCGGTCTCCCTCTTCGTCCAGCCTCTGCCGGACGGCCTGGTGATCGACGAAGTTCTCGTCGGTTTCGGCAAGTACTTCTCCCGCTTCCTCTACCTGCTGCCCGGCGAGGTGGAAAAGGATCTCGTGGCCGCGAACCGGCGTCTCACCCGCAGCGAGCTGGCGGAGATCTGCGGCGACGCGAGCTTCAACGCGGACCTCCACCCGCCGCTGCTGCCTGAGGAAATCGCCTACCCGACGGCGGAAGGGGGCAGCGCCCGCGATCAGATCTCCGTCTCGGACCTTACGGTCGAGCCCGATCCCCGGAGCCCTTTCCGCGTGCGGCTCGTCAACGTCACCACCGGCCGGGAGGTCGTTCCCGTCGACCTGGGGTTCCGCAACCCGCAGATGCGCCCGCTCCTTTTCCAGATGCTCTCCCGGATGACCCCGGCCTCCGCCTTCGTGCTGAGCCCACCCTCACAGCCCGAGGAACCGGAGGACGCCGGCCGCGAGACTCCCGGGCACGTAGTCCACCGTCCCCGGGTGAGCTATCGGGGCCGGCTGGTCCTGGCCCGAAGACGATGGACCCTGCCCCAGGCTCTTTTCCCCACCCGCGACCGGCAGGAGAGCGAGGCCGGTTATTTCCTCCGCATCCAGCGATGGCGCGAGGAGCTCGACCTGCCGGAGGAGGTCTTCGTTCGCATCGTGGACTCGGGAGGAGAGCGCAGAGTCCTGCCTGAGACGATGTGGCCCGGGCAGATCCTGCAAGGAAAGAACCCGCCCGGAAAGAAACCGGGCCTCCGCGATCACCTCGCCAAGGCTCAGTACGTCGACTTCCGCAATCCCCTGCTGGTCGATCTGTTCAGCCGGATGACGGAGAACCTCGGGACGTTCCAGGTGATCCTTGAGGAGCGTCTGCCCGGGCGGGACCATCTGATCGCCTCGGGAGAAGATCGATTCGTCACCGAGATGATCCTGCAGGTGGATTTTCCGGAAAGTGCAGATGGTCAACGTTAGTCGGCCATCTGCGCTTCCCTTTTCACGACTTCAAGGCAACGGTAAAAGCTCACGATAAACGTGGCTGACTGCCACCTTGTTTGTGAAATGACACGAGAAGCAGTTTGCACTTGGATCTGATGGCGTTTGTCCTTGCGCAAACGTCTCCATGGTGGCATTGGCAAGGTGGTTGGTCCCCACCTCGTTGGCTCCGTTGGGTGCCGCGCCGCCAATGGTCCACGTAGTGCCAAGCTGGAAGTACTTTCGGCGTACGTCCGCTGCGTTCAGTTGAGAGATCACGCTGGCATTGGACGAGATCACTTGAGTATTCAAGCCCGCGGCATTGGCGGGATTGCCGCCGTCGTTTGAGCCCCATGGCTTCGAACGCAGCACCGCGGCCGGAGCAACCGGCGAGCCGGTAATAGCGCTTCCCGTCCAACTATTGCTCGTTGTATTGAACGGACCCGCCGATCCACTCGGCGTGAACAGCCAGGTGCCCGCTGTGTTTTGAGCAATCGTCTTCAAGCCGCTCGTCGAGTTGTAAGCATAGGTAGCATTGGGCGCGTTGCCGAGATGCTCGAACGTCCCCCACACCATTTCGCCATGGCCGTTGGTTGAGCCCACCACGTGAATGCCCAGCATGACCAGCTTCAATGTGGTCTGTCCATTCGGTACCCAGTTGTTGGGGTTGCTCTTGTTGAACGTTGGCACGACTGCGTCAGCTTGAATGTAGTCGCCCGGATTCGGCACGGCGCTTGCCGCCATCCAACTCGACTTGGTTTCAATCGCCAGCGCGTTCGGATCTAGAACCGTGTGCCCCTTGCCCGATGCGAACGTCACCACCGGAGCTACTTCCGCCGCTGTCCTCGGAAACGTGATGGTGGTGTTAGACGGAATGACTGCTGCGCCTTGCATCGAACGATGGTAGGCGAACACGTCGTTGACCGCGGTTATGTAGAAAATCAGAGACCCATTCTGCGAGATCAACACGCCGCTATCGGCCTGGCCGGGCTCGACGTCGATCACACTGCCGGCCGGATCGAGAAAGATCGGAATCTTGTTGATCACCAGCTTACGAGCTTGGATGGCTTCCTTGAACGCGGCCGCGGGGACCACCGGCGCAGGCCGTCCCGGTGCCAACATGACGCGCTGACGTACCACCGGCGCCAGCTTGAGCATCCGCGGCTGCACCTGCTTGCCGCCTTTGTCGAAGAACTGCAGCTTGCCTTCCGCTGTCTTCTGCACCCTGGAGATCTGCGCAGGCGTGCCATTTGCCAGGTTGATGGTCGGCGGCTTTTGGCCTGGTGTTTCGCGCTGTACTTCTACCACCTGACCGGTACGTGACAACACCATGGGCAAGCCATGCGGACCGAGTTCCATGGCGCGCAGGTTCATACGAATCGGCAAGCGCGGGTCGTTGCGAATGAACGTGCGACGGTGGGTAGTGCTATCTTCGGGGGTCACGGTAAAAAACTGTGGCGAGAACATGATGCGGCTGCCACCACCATAACGCTTCGGAGCAGGCGAAGTCAGCCATAAAAACATTTGCTCGGTCCATTGAAAGAAGCCGCAGTTGGGAGACAGCACCAGCGTACTGTCCGCGGGCTTCACGACACCATTGAGTGTGACCGAGCCGCTTTCAAAAAAGCTAGCAACCGTGGCCGGCGGGATAGGACAGCCTCCGGAAGGGTCCGTAGGGACTGCTTGCGCGTGGGCTGTTGGAGCAGCGCCCAATGCGATGGCAAACGCGCTGCTCATGATGAATACCCGAATGTTTGCGATGGTTGATTTCATCTTCTTCTCCTCCGAGTTATCGACACCGATTTGTCCAACATGCACCAGCCGGCTGGCGAAGTGCTCCGCCAGGAGGCTTTCTGGCGATATCCGGTTGACCCGAGGCCGGGCAACTTGGCTGCGACCTGCCGCCGGCTGGGCGCGGCAGTAACAACCCTCTGCGTTTGCAGGCAAACTTCCCTTCCCTCCCCGGATCGTGACATCGGAAAAACGAGTCGAGGTTGTCGATCCGTCTGTTTCTCTTAGGCGCCGAGCCATGGCGCATCGTTACAGCCAGAGGAAGGCAGCCCTTAATTTTCGGCTGGCACCTTTTCCCCCGGACACGTCGTCCACCGTCCCCGGGTGACCTACCGGGGCCGGCTGGTCCTGGCGCGAAGACGATGGACCCTGCCCCAGTCTCTCTTCCCCAGCCGCGGCCGGCAGGAGAGCGAGGCCGGTTATTTCCTCCGCGGCTCTGTGCGAAGATGCCGAAGGGACCCGAGGCGATGCCGGCGGGTCTTGGCGAGCTCACGGGAATTTTCGATAAATCTCTTTGCGGTTCAGCACGCGCTCCAGAGTTACGGTGTCAGCGATGACGCTCAGGCCGACGCGATAATCTCCGAAGCGAGCTTTGAAGAAGGTCGCATGCCCCTTGAGCTTCTCGATTCTTCCCGTGCTCGGCAGTGAGTTGGCTCGGGGGAGCTCTTCGAAGACGAAACGCTCTATCGGGCCACGAAAGTTGGCGGGGATTGAGGCGAGATCTTGAGAAAGCGCTTTCGGTAAGCGACTTTCATGAAGCCTTGTCCAAAGAGTCGTAGTACTCTTTGGCAGCCTCAGGGCTCAGTGCTGGCTCATCCTGGGCGTCAGTGATCCAGCGGGCGAGCGCGAAGTCCTCCAGGACTTCCTCGATCCTGGCAAAGGTCTCCAAGTCGATCTGGACCGCGACTCGACGGTCTTGCTCATCGACGACGTACCTCTTCTTGATCTCGAGCATCGATACCCCCTCAGGTGCCCCTCGGCCTCAGATTCTACACCCCCTCGCGCCAGAGGACGGTCTCGATCTCCGGCCCGGTGACGGCGGAGGGTCCGTGGCGGCCCAGGCGACCTCCAGAGACGCCAGCTCTTCGGCCAGGACTTGGCAGTCGATGCGGCGCGCAGAGGTGCTCAGGCCCGCGTCACGCGCCGAGCCGCGCCTCGATCTTCAGGTCGACAGCTTCTCCTGAATGTGCCGGAGCAATCGTGGGGTAGTCCGGAAGGTGGTTCGCTCCAGACGCTTCAGGGCATCTACCAAGTCCACCAACCCGCGGCTCGCAGCCAAGTCGAGAACTCCCAAAGTGCCAGTGACGACGAATCCCAGATCCCGTGCCGCTTGGCGACCCTTTTTCTCGTCGAGCAGGACGAGGCTCGCACCCACTGACTGAGCCAGAGCGATGGCCTCCTGCTCACCGGGATCAAGTTGCTGCAGAACCTGAGGAACTTGAGAGACGATTCGGCGTTCAAGCCAGCTTGGCCAGGTTTCGAGGAAAGCCTTCACCGGTTGCGGTGCCGCAGGCGTGCTGAGCTCGCGCCAAACGGCCTCCGGGATCAGAACATGGCCGAAGAGAACAGGGAGGACATCTTGATGGTCGATGAGGACAAGATAATTCAGGGGCGAGGTGTCCGAGACGACCGTCATCGGAGCATGAGGCGATCGAGGTCTCTACGATCTTGCTCGAAGTCCTCCTCCGTGTAGGCAAGATAGGCCTGACGCTCCTTGAGGAACGCTTCCGTCTCCCAGAAGGAGAACCCGAGGAGCCGTTCCACCTGACCGCGTGTCAGCGCCCCTTCACGGTACCCCTCTACGGC
>Ga0134121_10004424_pt1 | contig 11524 bp, 10 predicted proteins | sample KB301_FD_96463 | JGI IMG/M metagenome (GOLD analysis project Ga0134121, IMG submission 96463) | Terrestrial soil microbial communities without Nitrogen fertilizer from Kellogg Biological Station, Michigan, USA - KB3-0-1 | ecosystem: Environmental > Terrestrial > Soil > Unclassified ...
GCGCGCGAAGATGCGCTCCGCCGCTCCGAGGATCCGCTCGCGCTTGTCGCCGCCGTTTCGGTCGTTGCGGTCCGGCCGGTCCGGCGATGAATGAGCGGTCATTCAGTCGTGTACATACTCCCCGTGACGCAGGACGTCAAGATGGTCCGACACGCTACGGTCGCTTGAAACAGCCATGTCCGTGCACTACAACCTGCAAGTGTCAAACGCACGAATTTCGGGGCATTGCGTCCTCGCAGTCCTGTGCGCCCCACTCCTCATGGGTGGTGCGTGCGAGAAATCAGCGAACAAGCCCAACGATACCGGCGCGATCACGGCGCTGGACCACGCGGGTTCCGGGGCCACCGGCAACGCGGCCACTGAGGGACCGGTCGACACCACGCCGCTCGCTGGCGTCGATCTCGGCAAGCTCGAGGGCGACAAGCTGAACGTGTTCTACAAGCTGGTCGGCTCGCTGAAGTCGCCGTGCGGCAAGGCGCACAGCTTGCGTACCTCGTACTCGTCCGATACCACGTGCAAGCGTGCGCCGTTCGCGGTGCGCTACGTGGTCTCGTTGCTCGAAGATGAGGCCAGCGAGACCGACGCTCGCAACGAATACACGAAGAAGTACGAGAAGTCTGGGCAGCCGGTCACGTTCGACGTGAGCCGAGCGCCGCACGCCGGCAGCGACGACGCGCGGATCCGGCTGGTCGAGTTCTTCGACTACGAATGCCCGCATTGCGCGCTGTTCAAGCCGCAGATGGAGCAAGTGATCTCCGACAAGTCCGGGCAGATCAGCGTCTACTTCATGATGTACCCGATCGAGTCGAAGCACCCTGGGTCCCGGAGTGCCGCCCAGGCAGCGCTCGCCGCGAATCAGCAGGGCAAGTTCAAGGAGATGCACGACAAGTTGTTCGAGGCAACGCCGCGGCACGACCACGAGAGCGTGACCGGATACGCCAAGGAGCTCGGCCTCGACATGGCCAAGTTCGAGAAGGCCTATGACGACGCCTCGGCCCAGGTCACCAGCGATCTCAAGCAAGGCGAGACGGGAGGTGTGGACTCGACGCCCACCTTGTTCTTCAACGATCGCAAGTACGAGGGGCCGATGCACCCCAAGTACATGGAGATGTGGATCGACGAAGAAATCGCGGTGAATCGGTAATCCGCCGATGCGTCCAACCACCATGCGAGGTCGATTCAACGGTTCGTTCATCGTTCCGGTCATCGCTGTCATGCTGGCTGCCGCGGGAACCGCGCACGCCGATGTCCTCAAGGTGGGCGATCGCCTCGCCGAGCTCGACGTCGCGACCGATGCAAGCGGCAAAGCGGTCAAGCTCAAGGCGTGGAAGGACAAGTGGGTGGTCGTCACGGTCGGCGCCGATTGGTGCAAGCCGTGCGCGAAGGAGCTGCCAACCTGGGACAAGCTCGCCGGCGAGCTCAAGGGTAAGGTCGTGTTCGTCGCGATCGACATCGACGATGACATCGAGGTCGGCAAGAAGTTCCACGACAAGCTGAAGCTCAAGAACATGGTGCGGGTCTACCTGCCGTCTGACAAGTCGGGCGTCGTAGGCAACTACGGCTCGGACCACATGCCCTCGACCTTCGTCGCCGATGCCAAGGGCGTGGTGCGGCTGGTCCGCGAGGGCTTCGAGGCCGGCGACGCCGACGGCGAGTACAAGAAGTTCAAGGACGCGCTCGACAAGCTCGTGAAGTAGCCCGTCGTCGGCGGCCCGCAATGCCGCGGCTCACTCGCGTCGCCAGCGCACGAGGCGTGATGGCTCTGGCCGCGACCACGCGCACGGCGAGTATTCCAGCGGGGGCGACGGATCGGCGAGCACCAGCTCGATCGTGTCGCCCGCGCAGCGCATGACGTGCACCGGCAGATGCGCATCGCAGTGCTCGGCGCGCCGCATGTAGCGCCGCCGCAACGTCCCCACGAGGCCCACTCGCCCGGCCGGGAGCGGCGGCTCCTCGCTTTGCTGCGGACTGGAAGCCATGGAGCCGGGGCCGGCCGCGCCCGGGTCGGCGGGCGCCCGCTGGAAGTCGATCACGCGCGGCGCGACGATGACCCCGGCGGGAATCGGTCCATGCGGATCCGGACCGGGGCTGTCGGGGAACAGCGGATAGGCTTCGAGCGTATCCCCGTTGTCGAGGATCATCCAGCGCTCGTCGCCGGCCACGTACACACCGCGCAGATCGTCATCGCACGAGGTGAGCTCGGCGCGACGGCTGCACGCCGCGATCGCGAGCACAATCGCGCGCTTCATCCAACCGGATTCCCACGCGCCAAGACGTCACCCCAAAGGGATTCCCTCGGGCTAAAGAGGCGCGGGGGCCCCTTCCCCGCGCTCGATCCATCGCCCTCGGTCACATCCCGGCCTGCGCCTTGAGGAGCTCGGCCTGATCGTGGGCGCGCAGCGCCTCGATGATGTCGTCGAGGTTGCCATCCATGATCGCGGGCAGGTTGTGCTTGGTGAGCCCGATGCGGTGGTCGGTCACGCGATCCTGCGGGAAGTTGTACGTGCGGATCTTCTCCGAGCGATCGCCCGAGCCGACCTGCGACTTGCGGCTCGCCGCTTCGCTCGCCATCTGGCGCTCGCGCTCCGCCTCGAGGATCCGCGATCGCAGGATCTTCATCGCCTTCGCGCGGTTCTTGATCTGCGAGCGCTCGTCCTGACACGCGACGATCACGCCGGTCGGCAGGTGCGTGATGCGTACCGCCGAGTCCGTCGTGTTGACGTGCTGGCCGCCGGCGCCGCTCGAGCGATACGTATCGATCTTGAGATCTTTTTCGTCGATCTTGACGTCGACCTCTTCGGCTTCAGGCAGCACCGCCACGGTGGCCGCGGACGTGTGGATCCGGCCCTGCGCCTCGGTTGCCGGCACGCGCTGCACGCGATGCACGCCGGACTCGAACTTGAGCTTGGAGAACACATCCTTGCCGTCGACCAGCAGGATGACCTCCTTGAAGCCGCCCGAGGTGCCCTCCGACAGCGACATGACCTCGAGCTTCCATCCGTGGCGCTCGGCGAACCGCGCGTACATCCGGTACAGGTCGCCGGCGAACAGCGCCGCCTCGTCGCCGCCGGTTCCACCGCGGATCTCGAGGATCGCGTTCTTGCCGTCGCTCGGATCCTTGGGCAACAGCAGGATCTTCATCGCCTGCTCCGCCTCCACCCGGCCGTCCTCGAGCTGCTTTGCCTCCTCGCGCGCCAGCTCGCGTAGCTCGGGATCGCTCTCGGCATCCGCCATCTGCCTGGCGGACGCGAGATCCGCGAGCAGCTTCTGATAGCTCTTCCATGCCAGGACGAGCGGATCGAGCTCGGAGTGCTCGCGCGAGAGCTTCAAGAACTCGACGCGCTTGTTGATCACCTCCGCGGTGCCGAGCAACGCGCCGAGCTCTTCATGGCGCCGCTCGAGCGTCGCCATCTTTTCGCGGAAATTCTGCGTGTCGAACATGGCGCGGATCCCCGCGGCCCACCAAGCAGCCTACGACTTCTTCGCGTACTTCTTGTTGAACCGATCGATCCGGCCGGCCGTGTCCATCAGCTTCTGCTTGCCCGTGAAGAACGGGTGGCAGTTCGAGCAAATGTCGACGCCGAAATCGCCGCGGGTGGAGAACGTGTCGTGAACCGCACCGCAGGCACATGTGATGTGCGCGGGCCGATAGTGTGGATGACCGGCTGTGTCTTTCATGGGATACCTCGTTACCCGGCGTGAGCCGGGGGCTCAGGTGAGCCCGTATCTATAGGGACGAGGGCGACCGAAAGCAAGCCTGGCAGGCGTGGGGACGCTCCCAGGAAGCCCCACCCGCGAGGCGTAACTTGCGGAAACCAGTCACGTAGCCAGCAAGTGTGGTGGTTGGGAGGCGCCCCGCTAGCTGGCGCGGGCGCGCCCACCCAGACGGGCAGGCGCCTTGTCCGGATACAGCGGGAGGAGCTCGTGGCCGATCCGGAGGTCCTGCACCCCCCGGTAGTGCGCGCCGAGATCGAGGCTGACGTAGATCTTGTTCGAGTCGAACAGCCCGAAGCTCGTCGAGACCACGATCTGCGTGTCACCGATGGTCTCGAAGCCTTCGGGGATCACATCGTGGCCAAAGATCGAGATAGTCCCGTTCGTCGCGCGCAAGAACCGCCGGGCCTCGGCGTCGGTGGCCGAGCGCGCCCACAGGATCTTGCCAACCACGGGGTTATCGAGCACGTCGAGCGGGCTCGCGTACTGGGCGCCCGAGATGTCAGCGGCTTCGAGCTCGGCGAGCGAGTCGATCTGCGCCGCGGGTGCGCCGTGCGTGAACACCACGCCGCACTTGCTGACCGCCACAAGCGCGAAGGTATGGATGATGCCGCACATGCGGGCGGTCGCCGAGGGCCCGAGGATCTGCTCGAGCAGCGCGACCTCGTCGGCCGCGAACTTGGCCGTGTGCGGACCGCCGATGTGGCCGTGCTCGTGGTTGCCGAGCAGCGCGTGGACATGGCCGGGGAACTGCGCGGCGAGCCTCGCATACGCCATGATCACGTCGCCGCTCGCGTCACGATAGTACTCGCCCAGGAAGTCGGGCCAGTCTTCCGGATCGATGTGCGGCCCGTGGATCAGGTCGCCGGTGAACAAGACATGGGCATCCCCGTGATACTTCAGCAGCGCCTCCTCGAAGATCTGCACGAAGCGCCGGAAGTCGCGCATGCAGCCCTGGAGGTCCGTGCATACGAGTAGCCGACCATGGTCGGGTAGTCGCAGCACACGCGCCATCGACTCGTCACGGTATCAGCTGAGCACCACCGCCGGTAGCCACGTGGTCGGACAATCGCAACACGCACAACGCAGCCGGCCATGCCACATTCTCCTCACAATGCGTCGTGTAAGAGCGATTGTTAACGGCCGCGTACAAGGGGTCGCATTTCGCGCGTCGACTGTTGAACAGGCGCGCGAGCACGGGCTTACCGGCTGGGTGCGCAACCTGGCCGATGGTTCGGTCGAACTCGAAGCCCAAGGCGACGAGGTGCGAGTCCAGGCCTTGCTCGCATGGTGCGCCCACGGCCCACCGGCGGCGCGCGTTACCAACGTCACCGTCGAGGAGCGCGAGGTGATCTCCGGCGAGCACGGGTTCTTGCAGCGCCGCTAGGTCTAGCTCGTTCACACCAAACCAGACGGAATTTTGCAGTACAAGAACTACGGCGTGAGCCCGAGGAGCTCCTGGGCTTCGGGATCCGGGGGGCGGCACACGATGCGGTCGACCGTCGCCATCTTCGCGTGGATCACGTCGCACACCGGCGTGAACGACGCCTTCTGGAACGCGCGCAGCGAGGCGTGGTTGTCGGCCGCGATCAGCGCCCACGAGCGGTACGCATCGGTGGCACGCAGCTCCTTGGCGAGCTGCTCGAGCATGACCGGGGCGACGGCGCGGCCACGAGCGGCAGGCGCCACGTAGACGCTGTGGATGTACGCGTCGTACTTCGACATCCGGAGCACGCGGCCCAGCTCCGGAGCTTCGATCGGACCGCGCGCGGCCCACGCGATGCCGGCCGGGCGAACCCCGAGCAACGCGAGCACGGTGTGATCGCCGCGCCGCCACTGCATGCGGGCGGTCGCTTCGTTGAACGCGAGCTGGTCGAGCAGATCGGCGCGGCGCGACTCGTCGAGCTTGTCGTAATCGGCCTCCGTGAAGTTCGTGAGCTCGAGCCCGGCGACCGGCACGATGCCACGCGTCCACAGCTGCCCGCGGTACAGGCAGTAGCGGTCGTACTGGGCGACGCTCGCGGCGGCCGAGCGGATCCGCGTCCACGCGGCGCGCGCCTGGGCGGCGGCGACCGACGGCGTCTCGCGGGCGCGGCGGGCGCGGCGGGTGACGCTCGACAGCGTGCGGCCGACCGACGCGGTCGTCGAGAGCCCCCACACGCGAACCGCGAGCACCGGCTGCTTCGACGATGGCAAAGATGGCAGCGTGTACTCGACCGCGCCCTGCACGACGTCGAGCGCGATGCAGCCCCGCGCGCGCGCGGCGAGCGCTTCGGCGTACAGGAGGCGCGCCGAGGCACGGCCGGATTGCGGATCGACCGCCATCGCGAGCACGACCGCGCGATCGCCGTCGTCGACGACCAGGGCCACGGCGCATGCCTCGCCCTGGGCATCATCGAGCCGCGCCAGCCGGACCCGCCCCTGCTTGCCGAGCTCCATCGCGATCTGTTCCAGGAGCCCCATCGCCTCGGGATCGGCGAGCGGCGAGGGCTCATCGCGCTCGGCCCATTCGAGGCGAGACAGCCGGCGCAGCGCGCTCATGCCCTTGCGCAGCGCCGCCAGATCGTCGCCAAACGTGGTCACGATCCGCGAGGCATCGGTGGCATCGAGCGGCGCGAGCGCGAGCGCGATCCGCGTAGCGCCGCCCGCCGACGGCGAGCTCTCGACCGTGAAGCCGAGCGGCGAGAGCCGCTGGATCAGGTTCGCGCGCACCCGCGACGGATCGGCGAGCGGCTCGAGATCGATGAGATCCCAGGTCGCCGCCTCGTCGATCAAGAGCTTGCCGATCGCAGTGCCGGCGCGATCTTCCCAGCCGGTCCGGGCGAGCAGATCGAGCGCGGGGGGCCTGGGCCCGGCGTCGCCGATCATCCGCAGCTCGCGGGTGTCGAGCAGCGCGACCTTGACGGTGCGGCGATACAAAGGCGCGATGCACACGATCTCGCCGGCGGCGACGCCGGTCACGTCGGCCTCGGTGGCGCGGCCGACGATCACGTGGAGCTCGGCGGCGAGCGTGGCGTGATACGCCTGCCACCACGGGATGAGCCAGTCGGGCCCGCGGAACAGGCCGCCGCTGCCAACGCTGGCGAGGGCCCGCCACTCGGCCTCGATCGCTCGTAGCTCGGCTAGATCGCGGACCACGGAAACGTCGACACCCATGCGCGGCGCGACGTTATCACGCCGTTCGATGCGCGGCGCGTTGTCATCTGCAACGCCGCGGGTGCGGTCTGCAACGTTCTCGCCGGGGGTGGTTGGGTTCGTCCCGTCGAGACCTGGCTCCATGGCGCGGCGCGATGCATGAGTAGTGCCTCATTCGGCTGGTCCGGGGCGTCCGACTCGCTGCAGGACCTGTGCAAAGAAGCCATCCGTGCCATGGCGGTGAGGCGTGACCGTCAACGCCAGCCCGTTGCCGAGCTGGTGCGCTCGCTCACCCAGGATCTCGGTCAGCGGAACCGAGACGAGATCTGGCCCGGTCACCGCCGCGACGACGCCGGCGTTCTCGATGTCGAGCAGCGTGCAGGTCGCGTACACCAGCCGGCCGCCGGGCGCGACCAGCGCGCGCGCCTGACCAAGGATCTCCTTCTGGCGCGCGGCGAACATCGCGAGGTCGGTTTCGCGCAGCCGCCAGCGCGCCTCGGGGTTGCGCCGCAAGGCGCCGATCCCCGAGCACGGCGCGTCGACGAACACCACGTCGGCTTTGTCGCGCAGCGCGTCGAGCGCCGCTGGCCAGCCTCCGCCCTCGAGGTGCATGGCCTGGGCGCTCGAAACCCCGGCGCGGCGGGCGCGGCGGCGGAGCTCCTCGAGCTTCTTGCCGTCGACATCGGTCGCGACGATCCGGCCGCGGTTGCCCAGCCGGGCCGCGATCGCGAGGGTCTTGCCACCGGCCCCGGCGCACAGATCGACGACGAGCTTTATGCCGCCAGCGGCCGCGCCGCCGCGGCCCGCGGCCACGGCGAGATCGGCGAGCAGCTGGCTGCCTTCATCCTGCGCTTCCATTGCGCCGCGCCGGAACGCATCGAGGCCGAACAGATTGGTGCGCGTCTCGACGTGCAGCGCGGTGTCGCACCATGCGCCGGGCTTGGTCGCGATCCGCACGCGCGCGAGCTCGGCGGCGAGCGCGTCGCGATCACCGACGAGCAGGTTGGCGCGCACCGTCATCGGGGCGCGCTGGTTGAGCGCCAGCGCGAGGGCTTCTGCCTGGTCGCCCCAGTCGGTCACCAGGCGCTCGGCGAGCCAGTCCGGCAACGAGGCGGCGAGCGCGATCCGCGGCACGAGCTTGCGCTCGCGGGCGATCGCGTCGTCGATCCCGGCGACCGCGTTCCAGTCGAGCTCGCCAGCGGCACGGGCGGCGCGCGCCGGATCGATCAACCGCTCGAGCACCAGCAGCGCGATCAGGCGCTCGAGGTCACGCGGCGCGCGAGAGGTCTTGCGTCCGCGTGCCAGCGCGGCGTCGACCCGGCGGAGGTGGCGCACGAGGCCGTACAGCGTCTCGCCGACGAACCGGCGCTCGTGTGATCCGATCCACGTTTCCTTGCGAAACGTCGTGGCGAGGCGGTCGGTGACGAATCCCCAGTCCATTCGGGTGCGTTGCCAGAGCTCGAGCACGAGCGCGCGCAGCCGACCACCGTCGACCACGTTCGACGCCAGCTTCTTGTCCGCGATGCGATCGAGGTCCGGCAGAGATGCCCTGTATACCCGCAACGCAGTGCGGCGCGAGGTGCTTCCGCGAAATGCCCGCAGATCGGATTGAAAAGCTCACCTCCGGAGCGTAAGCCGTGGCTAATGAGTACTGAGACCAAGACGCTCTCGGCCACCAAGCCGGAAGGCGGCGTCACCAGCTTGAAAGATCGCGGAAATCTCTTCGAGATCGCGACCCGCCAGATCGACAAGGCGATGCGGCTCATCAACATCGATCCTGATGTTGCCGAGATCCTCCAGCAGCCGAAGAACGAATTGATCGTCAACTTCCCGGTCCGCATGGAGAGCGGGAAGTTTCAGATGTTCAAGGGCTACCGCGTCCAGCACAACAACATCCTGGGCCCCTACAAGGGGGGCATGCGCTACCACCAGGAGGCCAACCTCGACGAGATGAAGGCGCTCGCATCGTGGATGACCTACAAGAGCGCGCTCCACGAGATCCCGTTCGGTGGCGGCAAGGGCGGCATCAAGGTCGATCCGCGCCAGCACAGCAAGATCGAGCTCGAGCGCATCACGCGGCGGTTCACCGCGGCGCTCGGCTCGAACATCGGCCCCGAGTACGACATCCCCGCGCCCGACGTGAACACCAACAGCCAGACCATGGTCTGGATGATGGACACCTACATGAACATCGTCGGTGCCGGTGATCGCAACACCGTGCGCGGCGTCGTCACTGGCAAGAGCGTGACCTCGGGCGGCAGCCACGGCCGCGCCGAGGCCACCGGCCAGGGCGTCGTCCACTGCATCACGGAGTGGGCCAAGGATCGCAACTTCAACCTCGACGGCTGCCACGTCATCATCCAGGGCTTCGGCAATGTCGGCAGCTACGCGGCGCGCCTGCTCTCGCAGAAGGGCGCCGTCATCGTCGGCGTTGGCGATGTCGGCGGCTACATCGCGAACAGCGAGGGCATCAACCCCCACAAGCTCGGCGAGCACGTGGCCAAGACCGGCACCGTGGCGGGCTACAAGGGAGCGCAGAAGATCGAGCGCGCCGAGTTCTTTGCGCTCGACGCCCACATCTTCGTCCCGGCCGCCCTCGAGCTCGAGATCGGTGTCGCCGAGGCCAAGGCCCTCAAGGTGAAGATGGTCGTCGAAGGCGCCAACGGTCCGACCTACCCCGAGGCCGAGGCCATCCTGCTCGGCAAGGGCATCGACGTCATCCCCGACATCCTCTGCAACTCGGGCGGCGTGATCGTCTCGTACTACGAGTGGCTGCAGAACAAGCGCGCCGAGCAGTGGGACCTCGCCGACGTGCTGGGCCGCCTCGAGCGCCGCATGAAGCAGACTTACGCCAACGTTCGCCACTACGTGAACACCCAGAAGACCGACTGGCGCACGGCGAGCTACGCGATCGGCCTCGAGCGCCTCCAGCACTGCTACCGCGAGCGCGGCATCTTCCCCTGATCTGGCCGTGATGGCCGTGATGGCCGTGATGGCCGTGATGGCCGTGACCTAGTCGCAGGCGCCGGCCTGGCACACGCAGGCACCGGCGCATTCGTTGACGATCTGGCCGGTCGCGAAGAACTCCTTGATCTGGCGGCGGGTCGCTGGCTGCTTGCGCGTCAGGTTGTGCATGCCGAAGTCGGGGGCAGGGAGGTTCGTCACCGGGGATGCGGGAGCCCCGCCGTCCATGATCACCATCGCGCTGCCGGTCGCCAGCGGGCCAGGCTGGACGCTGAGCCCCCACGGTGTCGTCGGAGTCGGGCCCAGGATCGGGATCCCCATCGTGCGCGCCAGCCAGTACGAGCCGAGGTTCGGCACCTGCTCGTCGCCGAGCGCGATCTGCACCAGGAGCTGCTTGGGCGGCACGCCGGTCGGTGCCCCCGCAAGCACGGTGTTCGCGACCCCGGAGCCTTCGACCTTGTCCCAGCGCATCTGGAACAGGCTGACGGCCATCGTGATGTCGAGCGCGTCGGGGTAGGCGCGCGATAAGATCGTGCGGTAGAGCGGCCAGTCGGCCGAGCGCTCGAGCAGCGTCGAGTAGTTCGCCGCCGCGACCCCGAGCACGCCGCGGGGGATCGTCGGCTCGTAGGCCATCACGCTCGTGCCCATGATGCCGCCCTGCGACAGGCCGTAATAGAACACCTTGTCCCGATCGACGAGCGAAGCGCCCTGGGCGTTGACGAACAGCGCCTGCGCGAACGACGTGCGCATCGCGCGAACGAGCGTGATGTGGTTGACCAGGCCTTGCTCGAGCACCTCCATGACCTCGTCGGCCCGGGTGAGCTCGGTCAGCGCGTGCGCGACCGCCGTCAGGTCGTTCACCGACATGCCGCGCATGTCGGTGCCGGCGAACACGGCGCACAGCTCGGCCGCGGTGGTTTGCTGCACGCTTCCCGCCGTCTCGCTGGCGCTGCCGAACAGGCCGTGGCCGTAGAGCACCATCGGGACCGGAGCCTTCGCGCTGTACGCGCAGGCCGGCACGATCGCGGTGAACGGGATCTTGTAGAACCCCTGCAAGGCGGGCAGGCCGGCGCTGTCGCGCGCGATCTTGGTCCCCAGGTTCGACGCACCGCCCCCGGTCAGGAACAGCGGCGCGTCGAGCGTGCCGGTGATCTTGCGCTGGATGACCTTGCCGTCGTCGATCATCCCGTCGGAGGTGATCGTGAACTCGATCGCATGGGTGTCGAGCGCCGCGATCGCGCGATCACGCGCGGCGATCATGTCGCGATGGAGGAACTCGTCGGAGGCCACCGTGAAGTCCCACGCGACGACGAGATCGTCCTCGGGAAAGCCGGCGGCATCGAGCGCGTCGAGCACCTCGGCGAACCGCGGGCGCATCGTCTCGAGCAACGCGTGATCGGTGTCCTTGTGATCGCGCAGCGCCGCGAACCCGGGCGGGACCGCGAGCTCGGAGCCATCCTTGGCGTGCACGCGGTTGGTGATCCCGACCGCGTAGCGGTGCCCGCCGATGAGCCGGGCGGCGGGCCGCAGCAGCAATGCCTGCGCATCGGGTTGATCAGCGGCCTGCGCGTCGACCTCGGCGAAGTGCGCGACCCGGGTTCCCGTGGTCATGTCGAGGATCACCGTCGGGCTATCGGCCGCGAGCGAGAGATCGAAGTTGTCGTGCGGCGGCAGGCCGTCGGGCGACACGCCGCCCTTCCACACCATCACC
>Ga0134121_10004425_pt1 | contig 11523 bp, 13 predicted proteins | sample KB301_FD_96463 | JGI IMG/M metagenome (GOLD analysis project Ga0134121, IMG submission 96463) | Terrestrial soil microbial communities without Nitrogen fertilizer from Kellogg Biological Station, Michigan, USA - KB3-0-1 | ecosystem: Environmental > Terrestrial > Soil > Unclassified ...
AGGTGCGGCGCCCGACGCCGCAAATGATGGCGCCGTTCGACGTCCTGCTGGTCGACCTGCAGGACCTCGGCTGCCGCGTCTACACATTCCTGACGACTCTGCGCTACGTCCTCGAGGCCGCGGCCGAGCACGGCAAGAGCGTGTGGGTGCTCGACCGGCCGAATCCCGCGGGGCGGCCGGTGGAAGGCATCAAGCTGCGCCCCGGCTGGGAAAGCTTCGTCGGCGCGGGCGCGCTGCCGATGCGGCACGGCATGACCTTGGGGGAGGCGGGGCGCTGGTTCATCCACGAGCACGAGCTCAACCTGGACTTCAAGGTCATCGAGATGGAAGGGTGGAAAGCGGATGCGGCGCCCGGTTACGGCTGGCCGCTCGGCGAGCGCGAGTGGGTCAACCCGAGTCCGAACGCGCCGAACCTGTCGATGGCGCGCTGCTATCCCGGCACGGTCATGCTCGAGGGCACCACGCTGTCGGAAGGGCGCGGTACCACGCGCCCGCTCGAGCTGTTCGGCGCGCCCGACCTCGATTCCGCGGCGGTGCTGAAAACCATGATCTCGATGAAAGCCGACTGGCTGCGCGGCTGCCGCCTGCGGCCCTGCTGGTTCGAGCCGACCTTCCACAAGCACGCCGGCAAGCAGTGCGCGGGAATCCAGATCCATGTCGAGGCGGCGGGCTACGACCACGCCGCCTTCCGGCCGTGGCGGTTGATGGCGCTCGCGTTCAAGGCGATCAGGACGCTGAGCCCCGATTACCCGCTGTGGCGCGACTTTCCCTACGAGTACGAGAAGCGACTGGCGATCGACGTGATCAACGGCGGGTCGCTGTTGCGCACCTGGGTGGACGACGCAGCCGCCACGCCTGCCGATCTCGACGCCGCGGCGCAAGCCGACGAGAAGGCCTGGCACGCCGAGCGCAAGCGCGTGCTGCTCTACAAGTAGGAGCGGCTAGTTTTTCTTCGGCCTGTTTGCCGAAATGGCGCGCGCCAGCGCGTCGTCCTGCGGACCCCAGGTGGGCAGAACCAGGTCGACGGCAATGAGGAAGACGTGCGAGGGCGGCACGTCATCGCCCTCGAGCCAGCGGTAGACCAGCGCGGTCGATACCCGCAGGTGTGCGGACAGCTGCTCGACGCCGCCGACGATCTGGCAGGCGCGGTGCAGCACGCGCGTGTAGACGGTGACGCGCGGAGCCGGCGCGACCGGGCACTCGTTTTTGGCGACCTGAATTTTTTCCATGCCCCCGAGTGTGCGTGGCGGGCACGGCGACGCTCAAGTCGGGGAGCGCACGAATTCCAAGTAGTGGAAACGCGGCGTCGCTAGGTGGCGACGGCGTCGCGCAGCTTCATCATCGTCTGGTCGGCCCAGTACTCTGGGTCCTGTTCGATCTTGGCGTCGCCGCGCGCGCGCGCCGCGGCGTCCACGCCCTTGCGCTCACAGAAGTCGTGCCAGAACTGCTTGATCTCCTCGGCGCTGATGTCGTCGGCGCGGCGTCCTTGCTTGGGGCTCATTTCCAGTCGTCCTCATCTTTCAGCGGTTTGACTCCAGGGGGCGGCTTCTCTTTGCGGCGCATCCATCCGTAAAGGAACAACCCGATCAACCCGGCGATGGCCAGGCCGATGAAGACCAGCCACCCGTTATCGCCCATCGGGGAATGCCGACGCCGCGCCGCCCAGCCATGCGCTTCCGTGACGATACAGCTTCTCGACCTCGGCGCCCCTGAGCTGCGGCAGGTCGCGCTTCACCCTGAAACCGAGCCGGCTCTGCAGGTAGCCGAGATGACGGTAGCCCTCGGGAATCGAGCCCAGCAGATCGGGGTCGAGCTTGATGCGCACCGACGGATCGACCGGGTCCATGCGGTCCTTTTCATAGATCGGCTGGCGTCGCACGATGGCCCATTTTCCCGCGCGCTTCTCGAAGAAATCGTAGAAGCGTCCGGTGCAGACCACGTCGACGGTCTCGCCTTCGCAGCTGCCGCGCTGGCTGATGGTCATCTTGGTCTGCGCGATCGCGCGGCTGCCCTTGAGGTCGACGCTCGAGCCGCCGAGGAAGTGCAGGATGCTGACGCCTTTCTCGAAGCCGGCCTTGCTGACCTTGATGAATTCCTCCGCCGGACCCTGGAACCAGGTCGCCGTCATCCAGCCGTCATCGTGCCACACGGTGCGGAAGCGCTCCCAGTCGCCGGCATCGCGCCATAGCGCCCAGTTCTGGACGACTTCAATGATTTCGAGTTTCTCGCTCAATCGACCTTCATGCCCGTGTCTTTAACGAGCTTCGACCATTTCTGCACGTCCTCGCGCAGGAACTTGCCGAACTCTTCCGGCGACATCCCCATGGGGACGGCGCCCTGCTTGGCCCAGTTCTCTTTGACGTCGGCAGCGTTGATGACCTTGATGACCTCCGCATTCAGCTTGTCGATCACCGGGCGCGGCGTGGCCGCAGGCGCCATCAGGCCGAGCCAGATCGTGGCTTCGTAGCCCGGCACGCCGGCTTCGGCAATGGTCGGCACGTCGGGCGTCACTGCCGAGCGGTGCTTGCCGCTGGTGCCGAGCGCTTTCAGCTTGCCCCCTTTGGTGTGCGAAACGATGGTGCTGATCGCATCGAACATCATGTCGACCTGGTGGCCAAGGACCGCGGTGCGCGCCTGGTCGCTGCCCTTGTGCGGCACGTGCACGATGTCGACGCCGGCCATGTGCTTGAACAGCTCGCCCGCCATGTGATACGGCGTGCCCGGGCCGGAGGAGGCGTAATTCAGCTTGCCCGGCTGCGACTTGGCGAGCGCGATGAACTCCTTCAGGTTATTCGCCTTCACCTCGGCGTTGATCACCAATAGCAGGTCCTGGGAGTTGATGCCGGTGATCGGCGCGAGGTCCTTCATCAGGTCGTATGGCTTCTTCGGGATCAGCGTCTCGTTCACGGTGTGCGTGTTGGACATCACCAGCACGGTGTAGCCATCGGCAGCCGATTTGGCCACCGCATCGGTGCCGACCACGGCGCCGCCGCCGGGCCGGTTCTCGACCACGACCGGCTGCCCGAGAGAATCGGACAGCTTCGCGGCGAGGAAGCGGCCGTACACGTCGGCCGAGCCGCCGACCGCGAACGGCACCACGATCTTGACCGGCCGCGCAGGATAGTTCTGCGACCAGCACGAAAAGCTCGACAGCAGCAGCAACGCCAAAACTGCACGGGACATCTACTCCTCCTTAATTAGAATGCTTGTCGCCATGAGAATACTCGTCACCGGGGCAGCGGGCTACATCGGTTCCGCTCTGGTCCAGGCATTGACCGGGCGCGAGGTCATCGGCACCGATCAATCGGCCCCGGCCGCGGTGCTCGGCAACATCGCCTATCCGCAGTTCGCCCGGTCCCTGATAACGCCGGAGATCGGCACCGTATTCCACCTGGCCTCGCTGGTGTCGGGCGGCGCCGAGCAGAACTTCGAGCTCGGCACCAAGGTGAACCTCGACGCCACGCGCGACCTGCTCGAAGCGTGCCGCCTCGCCGGACATTGCCCAAAATTCATCTTCGCGTCCTCGATCGCGGTGTACAGCGGCGTGGACCAGATCGACGACGCTACGCCGCCGGCGCCGCGGCTCTCGTACGGCGCACAGAAGCTGGTGTGCGAGGTGCTGATCGACGACTACGCGCGCCGCGGCTACATCGACGGGCGCGCGTTGCGCCTGCCGACGGTGATGGTGCGGCCCGGTAGCGCCAACACCGCAGTCTCCGGCTGGGCGAGCGCGATCATCCGCGAGCCGCTCGCCGGCCGCGATTACATCTGCCCGGTGCGACCGGACACGCGCATGGCGTGCATCTCGCTGCGCCGCGTGGTCGACGCTTTCATTCGTATCTCGGAAATCGCCGGCGCACAGCTGGGCAGCAAACGCACGGTGCTGCTGACCGGCATCCCGGTCTCGGCGCAGGAAATGTGGGACGCGGTGAAGGGCAGGGCGGCGGGGAAGGTCCGTTTCCAGCCGGATCCCGCCATGCAGGCAATCATGGATCGTGTAGCCAAGTCCACGTTCTCGAAGCGTGCGGAACAGCTGGGCCTGCGCCCCAGCGCCAACATCGACGAAATCGTCCGTGAATACGAAGAAGCTGCCCTCGCGCATCACCGTTGAGGGGCTCGATCGCGCGCCGCACCGCGCGTTCCTGCACGCGCTCGGGCTGAAGAACGCCGACCTGCAGAAGCCGTTCATCGGCGTCGCCTCCACCGATTCGCGCGTCACGCCGTGCAACGCGCTGCTCGGCGAGTTCGCGCGCGAAGCCTGCGCCGCCGTGCGCGAGGCCGGCGGGGTGCCGTTCGACTTCGCCTCGGCTTCGGTCGCCGACTCGATGTCGATGAACCACGGCGGCATGCGCTATTCGCTGGTGTCGCGCGAAATCATCGCCGACGGGGTGGAAGCCGTGGTGCGTGGCCATGCCTACGACGCGCTCGTCACTTTCGCCGGCTGCGACAAGACCCTGCCCGGAATGATGATGGCGATGGTGCGTCTCAACTTGCCGGCGGTGTTCGTGTACGGCGGTGCGGCGCTGCCCGGCACCTGGCAAGGCCGCGATGTCACCGTGCTCGATACCTACGAAGCGGTCGGCGCCGTAATGGCTGGCACCTTCGCCGAGGAGGACCTCAAGCAGCTCGAGGAGATCTGCATCCCGACGCTCGGCTCGTGCCCGGGCCAGTTCACCGCCAACACGATGGCGATGGTTTCAGAGACGTTGGGGCTCGCGCTTCCCGGCTCCGCCACCCTGCCTGCGGTCTCCAGTGAACGGGCAAATCTGGCGCGGCGCGCCGGCCATGCCGTGATGCAGCTACTGAAAAACGGCGGTCCGTTGCCACGCGAGCTGGTCACGAAGAAGAGTCTGGAGAACGCCTGCGCCGCCGTCGCGGCGACCGGCGGCTCGACCAACGCGGCTCTGCACATCCCGGCGATCGCACACGAGGCCGGCATCCGCTTCTCGCTGGACGACTTCGCGCGCGTGGCGAAGCGCACGCCGCTGATCGCGGACATGAAGCCCGGCGGTCGCTTCCTCGCCAAGGACCTGCACGCTGTCGGCGGTGTTTATTCGGTATTGAAGTCGCTGCTGACGCACGGTGCCCTCCACGGCGAATGCCTCACCCTGTCCGGGCAAACGCTCGCGCAAGCCCTGCGCGATCATTCGGGAGTCGATGGCGAGGTGGTGCGCAAGCAACCGATCACGCCGAGCGGCGGTCTCGTGGTGCTGAAAGGCAATCTCGCCCCCGACGGCGCGCTGATCAAGGTTGCGGGGCTCAAGTCCCTGGTGTTCGAAGGCCGCGCGCGCGTGTTCGACTCGGAGGAAAGCTGTTCCGAAGTCATCAGGAAAAGAGCGTACCAGGCCGGCGATGTCCTGGTGATCCGCTACGAAGGCCCCAAGGGTGGGCCGGGAATGCGCGAGATGCTCGGCGTCACCGCGCTGATCTACGGCCAGGGCATGGGCGAGAAGGTCGCGCTGCTCACCGATGGGCGCTTCTCCGGCGCGACGCGCGGGATGATGGTCGGCCACGTTTCGCCGGAAGCGGCGGCCGGCGGGGCGCTCGCACTGGTCAGAAATGGCGACCGCATCCGCATCGACGCTGCACGCGGGCGGATCGACCTTCAGGTCGCCGCGTCGGAGCTGAAAAAAAGAAAGGCGAGCGCGCCGAAGCGCTCGCTATCGGGGGTGCTGCAGAAGTACGAAGCGCTGGTCGGCCCGGCGAACCTGGGCGCCGTCACCCACAGCGGCGGGACCAGTACGCGAAAGTCCCGCGCACGATAGAGGGCTGCAGCAGGAAGGCGCGCGCTTCTTCGGCGAGCTCGGGCTTTACCTCCTTGAAGCCGCCCGCGGCCATGGCCATGAGCTGCATGCGCGCCGCGCGCTCGAAGAACACGGCGAGGTAGGTTGCTTCCTCGACGCTCGCGCCCGCGGCGAGCAGACCGTGGTTGGCAAGCAGAATGGTCTTGGCGTTACCCAGCGCGCCTGAAATGATGCGGCCTTCGTCGTCGGCGACCGGCACGCCGGGCCACTCCGGCAGATGCGCGGTGCCGTGCAGCATCGCGCTGTCCATGTGAATGGTTTTCAGTGCCTTCCCAGTGGATGCAAGAGCCGAAGCGTGCGGAGCGTGTGTATGCACTATGGCTTGCACATCCGGGCGTTTCCGGTAGATCCAGACGTGGAAACGAACTCCCGGATTCGGCCGGCCGCCAGACAGCGGCTTGAGGTCTTCGTCGACCAGCACCATGCGAGCGGCAGTGGCTTCGTCGAAGCCGTAGCCGAATTCGAGCGTCCACCAGGTTCCGGGCTTCTCGGCGCGCGCGCTCACCTGGCCAGCGAGCCCAGACTCATGATTTTCTCTTGCCAGGATTCGACAACACGCGGCAAGCAGCTCGGGCGGGGTTCCCCTGAGCGCAGGCAGATCCTCGGCCATCTCGCGGTTCACGCGGTCGATGAACGCCTGCTTCATTTCATCAGGCTCGGCAGATACAGCGAAATGATGGGAAAGGCGATCAGGATCGCGAGGCGCACGCAGTCGATGGCCATGAACGGCAGCACGCCGCGGAAGATGACGCGCGTCGGCACCTGCGGCAGCAGGGTGTTGAGGACGAAAAGGTTCATCCCCACCGGCGGGCTGATCAGGCCGATCTCCACCACCACCACGATCAGGATGCCGAAGTAGATCGGGTCGACGCCGAGGTGCACGATCAGCGGGAAGAACACCGGCACGGTCAGCAGGATCATCGACAGCTCTTCCATCGCGGTGCCGAGGACGACGTAGATCGCCATGATCACCGCCACCACCATGATCGGGCTCAACTGCAGGCGGTTGACGAAGTTCTTCAGGTCGTCGGGCATGGTGGTGATGTTGACGAACTCGGCGAACATCAGCGCGCCGATCAGGATCATGAAGAGCATCGCGGTGGTGCGCGCGCTCTCGACCAGCGCCGCATAGAGCGCGCGCCAGGTCAGCGAGCGGCGCGCGAGCGCGAACACCATGGCGCCGAAGGCGCCGACGCCGGCGCCCTCGACCGCGGTGAACACGCCGCCGTAGATGCCGCCCATGACCAGGGCGAAGAGCGCGATCACGCTGGTCACGCCCTTGTAGATGAGCGACAGGCCGAACACGGCGAGCGCACCGAGCACCGCGGCATCGTCCGACTCGAGCCAGCCGAAGCTCGCGGAGCCCACGACCGCGACGCCGACGGCCGCGAACCAGCCGACGCCGTGCAGGGTGTCGAAGCGTTCCTTCCAGGACAGGCGCTCGCCGCGCGGGCCGGCCTCGGGCTGGCGCCAGGTCACGTACTGCACCGCCAGGCAAAGGAGCACCGTGGCGAGGATGCCGGGCAGGATGCCGGCGGCAAACAGCTTGCCGATGCTGGTGCCGGTCATGATGCCGTAGATCACCATGATGGTGGAGGGCGGGATCAGGATGCCGAGCGTGCCGCCCGCGGCGATCGAGCCGGTGGCGAGCGAGTCGGAGTAGCCGAACTTCTTCATCGACGGATACGCCACCTTGGCGAAGGTCGCCGCGGTGGCGATCGACGAGCCGCAGATCGCGCCGAAGCCGGCGCAGCCGACGATGGTGGCCATTGCCAGGCCGCCGCGCAGGTGACCGATGAACGCGTAGGCGGTGCGATACAGCTCCTGCGACATGCCGGCGCGGGTGACGAAGTTGCCCATCAGGATGAAGAGCGGCACCACGGTGAGCGCGTAGTTGCGCCCGGTCTCGTAGATCTTGGTCTGCGCGGTGGCAAAGGCGACCGCCCAGTTCCAGTCGCGCATGTAGGCGTAGCCGACGATGCCGACCACGCCCATCGACAGCGCGATCGGCAGGCGCAGGAAGGCGAGCACCATCATCAATCCGAGGCCGACCAAGGACTCGGTCATGAGCCTAGGTGGTCACCTGGTTGGTGCGCGCCGCTCCCGGCACGAACATCTTGAACACGTGCACGATGCCGGTGAGGCCGATCATCAGTGCCATGAAGTAGACGAACGGTCCGATGGTGATGCGCAGCACGTCGGTGGTGTCGCTGTAGGAGGCGATGCGATTGGCCTTGATCCACACCTGCCAGGCGAGGAAGAACATGATCGCCGCGCAGATCGCGTGCACCACCCGGACCCACGCGCGCGCGATGCGCGCCGGCAGGATGCGGTCGATGAAGTCCATGGTGACGTGCTCGTCGGCGTGCGAGACCAGCGGCAGGCCGGCGAAGATCAGCACCAGCAGCCCGAGCTCGGTGATCTCGAACGCGCCGCGGATCGGCCGGTTCAGCAGGTAGCGGCCCACCACGTCGAAGAACGTGAGGACCATCATGCCAAAAAGAAGGGCGGATGCCGCGATACCGAGGACGGCGTCCGCCCGTCTTTCCCAGACCGTGTTCACCGGTTACTTGCCGGCGGCGACCTTCTTCAGCTCCTCGTGGAACTCGTCGAGCACCGCCTTGGCGTTGGGCACCTTGACGCTCGCCTTCTTGATCCAGTCCTCGATGATCGGGCCGGCGCGCTTTTTCGCCTCGGCCTGCATGCCGGCGTCGGCGGTGTGAATGTTGGCGCCGGCGGCCTTGAGTGCGTCGAGTCCCACCTTGTCGGCCGCGTCCCAGGACTTGCCGTTGCTGCGCGCCGCGTACTCGTAGGCGTGCTTGTCGATGATCGCCTGGTCTTGCTTGGCGAGCTTGTTCCACTTGTCCTCGTTCATGAAGAAGCCGAACGCCGAGCTGTACAGCCCGCCCGGGAACACCGTGGCCTGGCCGATCACCTTGTCGAGCTTGAACGAGACGATCGACTCGAACGGGAAGAACACGCCGTCCGCCACCCCCGAGTTGAGCAGCTCGTACGACTCGGGGGCCGGCTTGACGAACGCCGAGGCGCCGAGCGCGTTGGCGACCGCCTCGGCGATGCCGCCGCCGGTGCGGATCTTCTGGTTCTTGAAATCGGCCAGCGACTTGATCGGCTTCTTGGTGAACATCTGGCCCGGGCCGTGGGTCCAGACCGCCAGCAGCTTCACGCCCTTGTACTCCCCGACCTTCTGGAAATACTTCCAGTGGATGCGCGAGTAGGCGACCGAGTTGATCTCGGCGGTGGCGCCGGCGCCGGGCAGCTCGGCCATCAGCGGCAGGATGTGGCGCGCCGGGGTGTAGCTCGCCGTCACGTACGAGAGGTCCACCAGGCCATCGCGCACCGCGTCGAAGGTTCCGGGCGGCGCCGCCGGCGCCTTCGGCAGGCCCTGGAACTTCACGCGTCCGCCGGTCGCCTTCTCCACGTCGGCGGCCCAGTTCGCCTGCCAGATGGTGAGGTGGTGCGTCGGCGGCACCCAGCTCGAATAGGTGAGCGTGGTCTGCGCGTGCGCGGGGATGGAAAAACTTGCAACCGCGGCCGCGGCAACGCCGCTCGCGAGTTTCAACGACCTGATCATGCGTCCTCCTCCTTGAGGTGGCTCAATCATAAATGTTTGTATCGCTGCGTGCGCAAAATCACGATGGCAGCGCGCGCTGCGCGTTGTATTTCGATTTCGGTTTCGATACGATTCTCGCTCGCACGTCAGGGGGGAGAGCCGATGCCACACGTGGTCACCAAGTCCGATCTGGTCCAGGTCGCGGCGAAAGCCGGAAACGTCAGCAAGGTCGCGGCCAACGAAGTGGTGAACGCGGTGTTCGATGCGATCGTGAGCAACGTGGCGAAAGGCAAGCGCGTCACCCTGGTGGGCTTCGGTACCTTCCTGCCGCGCACCCGCAAGGCGCGCAGCGGGCGCAGCCCGGTGAACGGCAAGGAGATCAAGATCTCGGCCAAGACCATTCCGGCTTTCGCCGCCGGCCAGGGGTTCAAGGAAGCGGTCGGCAAAGACTAGCTGGAGGTTCCTTCCGCAGCCCCTTGTTTTCTCGTATATTGGGGGCTTAATGGACAAGCCGCTCATCCTTTCGCTGGACGCCCACGGGGTGCCGCATCGCTGGATCAGCTGGCAGCAGGCCTGCTTCTATTACGCCAAGGACCTGGTGGCCTGGACCCTGGGCGACGAAAAATTCACCTACTACGGCGGCATCTGCCGCGTCACCGGCGAGCGCTCCAGCATCACCGCGCATTCCATCGTCGCGATCAAGGGCAAGGCGCTGGCGGCCAAGGGCTTCAACCAGGTTCCGCCGCTCAACAACAGAGAGCTGTTCCGCCGCGACCGCCACATGTGCGCCTACTGCGGCGCCGAATACAGCTACTTCCGCCTCACGCGCGACCACATTACGCCGCTTTCGCGCGGCGGGCGGGACACCTGGATGAACGTGGTCACCACCTGCCGCCAGTGCAACGGCCACAAGCGCAATCGCCTGCCGCAGGAATGCGGCATGGAGCTGCTCTACGCGCCTTATGTGCCGAACAAGGCCGAGTACCTGATCCTCACCAACCGCCGCATCCTCGCCGACCAGATGGAGTTCCTGAAGCAGCACGTGGCGTCGCATTCGCGCCTGGTCATAGCACCTGCGTAATCGGTCTGCCTGAGTTCTGGCGTAATAGCGGTTTTCACCTCCTAGAGCGCGACCCGGCCGGCAGGCTGCGGGTCACGGACGATTTCCTGCGCGCCTATTACCTGCGCCCGGAAATCCATCCGGTCGAGGAATCGGGTGACGCGGAGCGGCGCCTGCATGCGGCGCTCATGGAATCGCCCCGCAGGAAGGTTTCCGAAAAAGAGCTGACCGCGGTCGAAGACGCGGACGCGCAGGACAACTACCGGGTGATCCTGAAGTTCCGGCAGAAGCTGCTCGACGCCGGCACGGTCGAAGGCTGCTACATGAGCCTGTTCAAGGCGCCGATCGACATCCCGCCGATGTTCGTCGACCAGCTGGTGCACGTCATCTTGCGCAACATCCTGGACGGCAGCGACGACGCGCTGCGGTTGCGCGCCGCGGAAGTGTTTTTCCGCGAGCAGAAGGCGACGATTCAGGAAGGGCACGCGCTGCTCGCGGACCTCGAGACGGTGGAGATGCACGCGAGCGGCAACCGTTACGGCAGCATCGGCCGGCTGATCGTCGAAGCGCAGGGCGATCTCGCCAAGGTGGACCTCGACGTGCTCGACCGGTCCAACGCGGCGCTCTACTGGGAGCGCGAGTCGCGGCACGACACCGTGATCAGCCTTACCTACGGACGGCCCGCGCTGGATGCGTTGTGCCGCGTGGTCGAGGGCTGGGTGCTCCACTTCATGGGAACGCGCGTGCAGGTCAAGCCGGTGCGCAAGATCGACGAGCATCCCTGGGCCTGGCACATCGGGCTGGACGCCGAGTCGAGCGCGATCCTGAACGAGCTCTGGTCGGGCAAGGAGATCGAGCACGGCCGCATGCGCAACATCCTCGCCATCCTCGCCATGCAGTTCGAGGAGCCGGCGGCGATGCGCGCGGACATCGCCGGGCGCACGGTCTACCTCGCGCTCTCCTGCGAAGCGGAGGGCGTGGTGCGCATGAAGCCGCAAAACCTGCTGATCAATCTTCCGCTGCGTGAAGCCTGAATATTGGGACCGCGCGAAGCGCGCGCTCGCGCGGCGCGATCCGGTGATGGGCGC
>Ga0134121_10004426_pt1 | contig 11521 bp, 5 predicted proteins | sample KB301_FD_96463 | JGI IMG/M metagenome (GOLD analysis project Ga0134121, IMG submission 96463) | Terrestrial soil microbial communities without Nitrogen fertilizer from Kellogg Biological Station, Michigan, USA - KB3-0-1 | ecosystem: Environmental > Terrestrial > Soil > Unclassified ...
AAGTTCCTTCAGTTGCAGGCGCACCGTGGTCGATTGGCCGTTGACGTTAATGTTGTGTGGCCCCAGGCCGTGCATCAATTCATGGGTCAGAATGTGCGTGAAGAAAGATTCGAACGAGAGCTTCGTCTGATCGGCCGGGGTCAGCACCACGCGCGAGATCGGAATCAAGGTCTTGTTGAACTTCGCGTCCTGCACGTTCTTCAGCATGATGCGCTTTGAGCCTTTTTCTTTCACCACGCGCTCGTCGTTCGGCAGATTAAACGCCGCGGTTTGCACCCCGCTGTTGCCTTCGCCGGAGCTGAAGACTTCGTTGACGACGCGAATCGGGGAAGCCGCGCCGAGTTTCGGATTGCGATACTTGGGATCGATCGGCAGATTGTTTTCGAGTTCCTGCAGATACGAACTGAACTTCTTCAGCTTCGCCGTCTCTGCATCGTCGCGCAGCGTGACGTAGGCTTCGAAAGCCGCTTTGTAGCCGAACAACTCATCTTCATAAGTTTCGTACGGCCCCATCGTCAGATCGATCGGCGAATCGAGATCCATCCAGGCCACGTCGCTGTCGTAATAATCGTTCGTATTGAACGCCACCGCGCGCTTAAACAGGAAATTCTTCAAAGTCTGATTCGTCGTCAAACGTCCAGCCTCATTGAGTAGTTGCGCCGCCGGCTTCAGGTATTGCTCGTACTCTTCGCTATAGGAAACAGGATGAAACTTTCCGCCCGCGTCGCGGCGAATCACATAAAAATAGCCGGTGGCCTTGGCCTTGTCCGAATCCGACAACGAACTCAACCACCCATTGAATTCGTCTTTAGTCAGGTCGTCAGGGTAGAAGTTCGCCTGCGGCGGACGCGGCGGCACGCCTTCGATGAACGGCGCATTTTCATCGAGCTGCGACCACGGCCCCTTGTTAATCATGAAGTAATGAAAGCGCAGACGACCGAGCGGCGTCCGATCAGCCTCCAGCTTTTTCAAGAGCGACTCATTACCACTCCAAATCTGGCGGAGATAAAGCGCGTCGTAGAGCTTCGCGGCGGCAATGATCTTCTGCAGCGCTTTACGATCGTTGGGCGAGAGCCGCGCCGTGTTCGCGGTCAGCACGGTCGGAGCGAAGCGACGAATCTTCTGGTTCAGCTCGGCAGCTTCGCCGGAGAGTCTTGTTTGCGAAGCGGTCGGCCGATTGGCAAACGCATTCATCACGAAGACGGTTAGAATTACGAAGACAATTCTACGATTGACAACTCGCATTTCTTTTCCTCTCACAAATCCTGTCGATTCTTCAAAATCTTCACGAACGACGCTGATACCAACTCGTCATGCGTCAGCGTCGTCAGTTGCATCGCTTCATCTTCCGTCACCGCGCCGCAGTTGATTGCGCGCAGAAAATAATTCAGCAAACCCTGGCCCGTCGCCGCATCGTCGAACACGTCGCCGACCAGCGTGGCCTTCGCAGCTTTCTCGACAAAGTTGCGCAGACGTTCTGATGCCGCATCGAGACTTTCCAGGAAGAAAGCATAAACGGCGGCGTAACGTGTCGGCAGTTGCGCCGGATGCAAGTCCCAACCTTGATAGAAGCCGCCGACCAGTGAATGCTGAATGTGATCGTAGTGAAGCTTCCACGCGCGATGAACCACCGCGCGATTTTCGTCGCTTTGATCCTGCGCTAACGAAGAGCCTTCGGCCGCGCGATGCGGACCGACGGGCATGATGTTCGTCGCGCCGTCAGACAACCAAATGCCCGTGCCGGCGAATGAGACCTGCATCATTTGCTTCGCAAAGTCACACGCGGGATGCATCATGTGCTGATGTGCAGCGGTGATTGAACAACTCGCGGTGTAATCGTAAGTACCAAAGTGAGCTGCGGTACAACGGCCGCGCGCCGCTTGCAACAGCAGCGGCAGATTAATTTGACCTTCATAATTGATGATCGACTGCGTCGTCTCGATCATCATCTCCATCTTTAGCGAACCGGCGGCGATTCCTGTTTGCTTCTCAAGCAAATCAAAGATGTCGGCCAGGGCTTCGACCTGTTCGGGAGTGGTAATCTTCGGCAGCGTGACGACAAAATTGTTCGGCAGCTTGCCGCCTTCTCCTAAAACTGTCGATACGAAAATATCGAGCGTGCGCATGCTTCGCGCGCGCAACTCTTCGTTGAACGGCTTGATGCGAATGCCGATAAAAGGCGGCAGCGTGCCGGCCTGCATTCCTTTTACGACTTCCTGCGCGGCGGATTCAGCGTGGCCGTCTTCTTCTGCATCGGGTCGATTGCCATAGCCGTCTTCAAAATCGATGCGAAAATCTTCGACCGGCTCGCGCTTCAACTTTTCCTGAACGCGCGAGTAGATCGTATGCGCTAACCATGCGGCTTTGTTTTCCTCGCGCACCGCGTCGGGCTCGTGCTCCAGCCGCTGTTTCAATCCGGTCGCGAACTCCAACACATCGGGCAAATCTTCCGACAACGGCAAGCCAATCGCGCGCGCGAACACCACGAAGTCTGAAGCGTTCTCAGTCAGGGCGCGTTCCGCCACTTTCCCCAGCCGTGCGGCCGAATCCGACTTGAACAAATGCGCGCCACCGTAAACCGTGTGCACTGGTTGCCGCCGGCCCGTTTCGCCAGGATAGTTGTCTACAAAAGCGCCGTTGGCCGCGCCTAGTTTTCCGGTGATTTCTTCCAGAGAGACTGCTGCCAGAGAGGTTTTCATGCTGTGGTTCGACGGTGCTTCAACCGCTGCCCTGTGACTTTATTATCAAAGCGCACTAAGTCGCAACCGTCCCCTCGAACTCGCATTGGGGGCGCATGAGCCAAATCACGTTGCGACTCGGGGAAAGAATCGTTGACGCAGCTTGGTTGAATCAATTAGATTTGAAGTTACTTCGTTGCTTCCGACGAAGGTCCGCCCCGATAATCAAACGCCAGAGTGAAAAAGAGGAACAACTTGAATAGACGATCTCAATACCCTTCTCTTAAGTTTGCGCGCCGCGGCGTGCAAACAGTCTCATCTCTCAGATCCAAATCCTATTTTGCTTTGCTGCTCTCATTAGCAGCGGCCGGGCTAATCGCCGGCTCAACGCTTTCGTTCAATCAGGTTGGCGCCCAGGGCGGACGTCTGCGCATTGACCAGGATCTGCAACAAGTTTTTACGCAGCATGAAGACGTCACGTTGGACACGCGAGCATTCGCCGCTAAAGTGCGTAACGAAGGCCGCGCGTCGGTCAGAACCGCGGCGAACGATTTTTTGATGCAGTTACAGCCGAACGATCTGCGCGCCGCAAATTACCGGGCTGATGCGGTGGAGGATGACGGCAAGACCTATGTTTTGCCGCCTGCGGCCGTAAACACTTATAAGGGCAACGTTGAAGGCGTCTGGGGCAGCGACGCACGCTTTACGATTAATGACGACAAGATCGAAGGCATGATCCTCATGCCGTCGGAATCGTACTTCATTGAGCCGGCGGCGAAATACTCTACCGCTGCTTCGTCCTCTGACTACATTGTGTATCGCGCTTCGGACCTGCGGAAAGACATCGTGCGAAGTTGTGCCGACTCGTTTAGTGAACAGGTCGCGATGAACGCAAGTAAGTTCATGTCGAGCGCTACGACCGGAGTCTCTCCAGCAGTGTTCTCGCCACTTAAGCAAGTTGAGATCGCAACTGAGGCCGATTTCGACTATGTGTCGGCCCATGGCGGCCCAAATCAGGCCAACCAGGACATTCAGACCGTGCTCAATGGCGTGGACGCAATCTATAAACGAGATATCGGACTCACATTCAAGATTGTCTTTCAGCACGCGTGGGACACCGCGGCAGATCCCTACAATGCGAGCGGCAATCCGATCACCATGATCAATGAGTTCGAAAGTTATTGGAATGCAACCTTCGGCAACACCGCGCGAGATGTTGCTCACCTGTGGACCGGGCGCAACATGGGCGGTCCGAACGGCATCGCTTTCACCGGAGTTGTTTGCGCCGATCCGGCATCGTCGTACGGCATGTCGGACAACGAAACGATAACTCCGTTCACCGTCACCATTCCCGCGCATGAGATCGGTCACAATTTCGGCGCGCAGCACTGCGACGGCCAGGCTGGCTGCGACAACACCATTATGGTCGCCATCCAGAGTCAGTCGAATACTTCGGCGTTCTGCCAGTTTTCGATCGATCAGATCACTTCTTTCGTCAGCGCGCACTCGTCGTGCCTCAGCGATGTAGCGGCATCAAACCCCATCGACGATTCGACGTTCTTTGTCAGGCAGCACTACCTGGATTTCCTTAACCGCACAGCTGATTCAAGCGGATTGAATTTCTGGGTGAATAACATCAACAGTTGTGGAAACAATCCCGGCTGCATCGACGGCAAGCGGGTCGACACTTCAGCAGCGTTCTTCCTTTCGATCGAATTTCAGGAAACGGGTTATCTTATCGAACGCACGTACAAGACAGCGTTTGGTGATAATACGAGTCAATCGACGCTTGGCGGGACGGCTCACAACATTACCGTGCCGACTGTTCGGTTTACTGAATTCCTTAACGATCTCCAATTGCTGGGCCGCGGCCTAGTGGTAGGACAAGCCGGCTGGGAGAACCAACTCGAAAGCAACAAGGTCAATTACTTTAACTCATTCATCCAATCGAACAGGTTTACCACCAAGTACCCATCCACGATTGCACCTTCGACCTATGTCTCAACCCTGAACGGCAATGCCGGCAGTCCTCTGTCGAGCAGCGAGGTTACGACGTTGAGCAATGAAGTTGCGTCGGGCGCGAAAACGAGGGCCCAGGCTCTGCGCCAGGTGGCCGAGCATCCGAATCTCAACCGCTCAGAATTTAACCGCGCGTTTGTGTTGATGCAGTTCTACGGCTACCTCCGACGCGATCCGAACGCTCCACCTGACTCGGATTACAGCGGTTATGAGTTTTGGCTCACGAAGCTCAACCAGGCTAACGGTGATTTCAAAGCGGCCGAGATGGTCAAAGCGTTCATCACCGCGACTGAATACCGGAAGCGCTTCGGTACGCCGTAACTGATAATCCTGACTCTCTGTAAAAGGAAACGGCCACCAATTGGTGGCCGTTTTTCATTTGGAAATGCGCGCGTAGCTAAGCAGCTCCGATCGCGCCGGGATAACTCTGTCCGAGTTTTCCCGCATCGCCTTCGGCCAGCAGGTTTACCAACTCCTGATGAAAATAATCATGTCGCGCAGCGACCGGCGCGGCGACGCGCTTGTCGTACATCTGTCGCGAACGATCGATGTCATCCCGCAGACGATCGTACAGGTCGGCGTTACTTCGTCCTTCCTTGACCTTGTTCTCGTTGTAGAGTTTGATCTCCGACACCAGCAATCGCGCAAAGCGACGCGCGTCGTTGTGCAACCGACGCTCTTCTTCACCGACTTCGATCGGCAGTTCGGGCTCGCTGACGCCATAGCGGCGAGTACTTCCCAGCGGCGTAACGTATTGTGAAACAAACTCCGGCTGAGGAGCCGACGCTGGTGGGACCGAAGCTTCCTCCGGCTGTGGTTCCACTTCAGCAGTTTGCACTGGCGGAGCTTCGACTTCCGCCGCTGCAGGTAGTTCAGCCGTGACTGCCTCAGGAGCGATTTCGGACGGTGTTGTGCTAAACGATTCCTCAACTACTTCACTCGAAGGTTCAGAAACTTCAGCTTCAACCGTCGTTGGCTGTGTCGCTACAGGCTCGGCGAACTCTTCCGGCTTTGCTTCAACGGCTGGCTGTACTTCCGCAGCAACTTCCGCCGGTACCGACGGAACTTCTTCAACTTGCGGCTCGATCTGCGGAGTGTACGCGGGTGCTTCGACCGGGACCGCAACCTCGGCTGTTGTGGGCGTCGCTTCCAGCGCGGGCTGCACAGCTTCTTCGCGTTTAGGCGCAACCGCGGCGCGATGAATCGAGACGATATTCACCGTCATCGCCGCCACCCGGGCCAGAATGTCCAACGCGTCTGAATTGATTGCGCTCGCTTCGGCGGAACTTGAATCAGCGTAGAGGACGGCCACCACTTTGCCGCGAACGACCAGCGGGATTACGGATGCCGATTCGGGTGAGCCACCAAGCTGATCCACCAGCAGATGGTCTTCCATATTCTCGCGCGCCGAACCGGACCACGATGCTTGCGAATGAATCGCCCTGGTCAATCCCGTCTGCGCGCTCAACGGCAAAGATACTCCGCCGATCGGCTGTGAATTTGCGGCATTGGCCGCGCTGGAGATGCGCCAGCCAATCGCCTGCTCACCCTTGACGATGAACATCGCCACCCGCTCAGCGAATTGAGCAGAGCCGCGGAGCAGCGCCTTGAGAATGTCCGATTGCGACTGCTGGTTCTCGATGTCGGCCACGGCACGCTTGATAGCGCCGGCCTCGCCGACGGGTCCCGCCGAAAAAGTAGCGCCTGAAAGCCGCTGGCCGCGCGCGGTTTGCAGATGAGCGAAGATCGCCGCGGAGAGGTTTGTCCCGTCGAGGCTCTGCGCCTGTGAAGCTTCCTGCAATCGCGCCAGAGCTTCGCTCAATCCCGTTTGCAATTGCGAAATCTGATTGTTGATGGGACTCAGCCGTTCGTTCAGATAAGCTTCGACGGCCTGTTGTAAACTGTTCTCAAGTTCTTCGCTCACTTAGTTGGCGACCTCCGAGTTAAGACTAGGCAGGGCAATAAGGGGGATGGATCAACTCAAGCCCGTGGTTTACCTGCACTTGCTCCACAGACCGGAAAGTCTGTGAGGCGTGAATTCGATTATGCTGGGCGGCGCGAATGGGCGTCAAGAAGCTTTTTTAGAGTGGTGCCCGGGTTTCGATTTCCTCTGCGGAATCCTCTGTGACCTCTGCGGTCAATCCAATGTTTCGGCGATAGCCGTTCTAAGCCGGCAAGCCTTGCCGCGCCACGTCAGCCATGACTTCGCAGAAACGGTCCAACTCCCACAGGGTCGTGTATACATTCGGCGTGATGCGCAGGCCGACGAATTCCTCGTGAACGATGGGCGTGGTGAAGATGTGATGCTTGCTGAAAAGGTAGCTGCCAATCTTCCCCTGGTCCAATCCTTCAATTTGGACGTTTGCGATGGCGCACATCTGGCTCGGTTCGAATGAAGTATTGAAGCGCACCTTTGGGATCGTTTTCAGTTTGTCCATCCAATATCGAGACAGAAATCGCAGCCGAGCTTCTTTCCGTTTGCCGCCGATGCCGTGGTGAAAGAGGATCGATTCGCCGATCGCCAGTCTGGGCGCAGCTGAATGCGTGCCGATCTCTTCGAACTTGCGAATGTCGGTTTTCTGTTTATCCTCAGCCGCGAACAACGGCCAGATTTTCGGAATCTTGTCCCGCTTGATGTAAAGCAGGCCGGTCCCCTTGGGCGAGTAAAGCCACTTGTGCAGTGAAGTCGCGAAGTAATCGCAATCGAGATCCGGCTGTTTGAAATAAAACTGCGCGAACGAATGCGCGCCATCGACGATCGTCTCAACGCCGTGCCGCCGGGCCATCTGACAGACCGCTTTGACCGGCGTGATTTGCCCGGTGAGATTGATTTGATGGGCAATCTGAACCAGCCGCGTGCGCGGCGTAATGGCGCGCTCAAAGGCCGCGGTGATCTCTTCGATGTTCTTTGGTGGAATGGGAATCTTGATCAGGTTGAGCTTGATGCCTTCGCGCTGTTCGCGCTGACGAATCGTGGTCAGCATCCGTCCATAGTCCTGCGTCGTCGTTAAGACTTCATCGCCGGATTTAAGATCCATTCCGAGCAGTAACGTCTCGAGCCCTTCCGACGCGCCGCGAGTGATGGCAATCTCTTCACGATCGCAACCGAACAACTCAGCCAGCCCGGTGCGAATCGTTTCCGATTGCGGCTCGAGGATCTGCCACATCGTGTACGCGGTCGCATCTTCCTGTTGCCAGATGTAACGCACCAGCGCTTCAGTTACGATCCGCGGGCTGGGACTGACGCCGCCGTTGTTGAGATTGATAATGCCGCGCGTAACGCTGAACGCGTTCTGTATCGTCGACCAATAGTCTTCATCCATCGCCGCCTGTTCCGGCGTGAGGTGCGCGATTGATTTCGTCGCTGCCTCGATCTCCTTCAACATCGAGGCGATGGTGGTTGATGAAAGCGCCGCGAGGCCGAGTGACTTTCCGGCTAGCGAAAGAAAGTTGCGTCTGGGGAATTCGATTGTCATTTGTGTTTGCCTTGCCAAATGAAGATTTCAACCACCGAGGACACAGAGAAGAATGCGTAAGCAGTAAGCAAAAGCAAACTAGACAATTTGCGATTTGCAGTTTTCAATTTTCATTTTTCATTTTGCGCATTCTTCTCTGTGTCCTCTGTGGTTAATTGTTCTGAATCGAAGGAACTTCGACCTCGTATCCGGCCTTGATCCAGGCAGTAGTTCCGCCGGTTACGTTGAGCAAATCAGAGAATCCCGCAGCTTGCAGCAGGCTGGTCGCAGCGCTCGAGCGATATCCGCCCGCGCAAATCACTGTGGTTGTTTTGGCCGGATCGAAAGCCAGTAACGGCCAGGACTCGCGCAGTTTCGATAGAGGCGAGGTCACCGCCCGCGGAACGTGACCGCTGTCGTATTCGGCAGGGCGGCGCACGTCGATTACTTGAAGATCGGAGCGGGATTCAATCAGACGTTTCAAATCGTCCACGCTGATCTGGGGAATGATCGCAACTTCAAATCCAACTCCTTTCCACGCGTCCATTCCGCCGGCGAGGTGACCCTTAATATTCTCAAGACCGACGCGCGCCAGTCGCATGCGCGCTTCTTCAGCCTTGGCTTCCGACTCAGCCAAAAGCACGATGGGCGCGGTCATGGGAATCAAGGTGCCCGCCCACGATGCGAACTGTCCTCCCAATCCAATGTTCATCGAACCCGGCACATGCCCGGCGCCAAACTCGTCGGCGGTTCGCACATCCAAAACGATGCACCCGTGCTTAGCACATTCGGCGATTTCAGCCGGCGTCATCGATTGAAGCGGCGGCAGTCCTTCCAACGACGCCGCGCCGCCACGATTAATCTCAGCGTCTTTCGGAAAGTACGCCGGCGCTTCGGGCAGATCGGTTGTCATCATGCGCACGAACTCGTTTTTCGACATTGGCTGTAGCGCGTAGTTGAATTTCCGTTGCTGTCCAATCGTCGAAGAAGTGTCGGTTGAAAGATTCTTGCCGCACATCGAACCCGCGCCGTGCGCCGGATAAACCTCGACGTCATCAGCCAGTGTGAGAATCTTTTTGTGCAGGCTGTCGTACATCATCGCGGCCATATCCTGCGACGTGTAACCCCGACCACCAGCAAGATCAGGTCGGCCCACATCACCGATGAACAAAGTGTCACCCGTCAGAAGTTTGGGTACGCAGGTGTCCCCGCCTGCTTTCGCTTCAACCTCGGTGACCAGTACGCAAATACTCTCCGGCGTGTGACCTGGAGTTTCCATGAAGCGCAACTTCGCGCGACCAATGGTCAGATGATCACCATCTTTGACGGCGGTATGCGGGAAAGTCGCTCCGGCTTCCTTGCCAAAAACAATTTCGGCTCCGGTCTTGTCTGCGAGTTCCCGATGGCCGCTGACAAAATCGGCGTGCAGATGAGTTTCGATGATGTACTTGATTTGGAGATCCTGCGCGTTCGCTTCTGCGATGTATTGATCGACGTCGCGCTGCGGATCGATGACGGCAGCTTCACCGTCTGAACCGATCAGATAAGACGCGTGAGCGAGACAGCCAAGATAGAACTGCTTGAAGTACATCGTCACCGAAGATTATAGGCCGGATTCGCCGAAACGTACGCTATTTTGACGGAAGTTTGTAAAACTCCCTTGCCGGCTTCAAAGGCCGCAGCATCCAGTAGGGCCGGCGCTCACCGTTAGGCGAGAATTTCGCGGCCGGGCGAGTCTCGGCCAACCATTTCTGGAAAACTTCACGAGACTTCGCTGTATCGACGTGGATGTCGGCGTACTTGTCGCTCGGCTCAGCTTTGCGGACGCGCACGACCTGATGCCAGCAATGCATTCCTGAAATTGGATCCGGATGAACCGGAAAGGTGAGGTTCTGATGGACGCCGACATCGTTCCACCAGATGTGCCGCGTGTCGCGATCGGTCGATTCAAAAGCTGCCACACCGCGCTCTCGTTGCAAACTCCAATTCGAACCGTTCTGGTCGAGCTTCACCGTGGCCATCAACTGTCGCTCGCCGCTCTCATGAGTCTTCCAGCGGCCCATGTGATGGCTGCACGCGACGATGCCCGGCTTGATGCCTTCAGTCACCCACGCGCGCACCACGAAGTAACCAATCTCAGTTTCCACGCGCACGAGATCGCCCGTGCGCACGCCGAGTTTCGCTGCGTGGCTCGTATGCAGCCACAGAGGATTGGTGTGCGCGATCTCATTCAGCCATTTCGCATTCGCACTGCGCGTGTGAATTTGAATTGGAAGTCTAAACGTCGAGATCAGAATCGTCTGATCCTCATCCAGCTTCTCCGGATGAGCATGCCCTTTGATGTAGGTCGGAATCGCGTACTCGGGCCAACCCCAATCAGCCAGCGTGCGAGAAAAGAATTCGAGCTTTCCGCTGGGAGTGGGAAAGCCACGTTTGATCTCGCCATCAACTTTCACCCCCACGAATCGTCGTCCGTCACCATCGCCGTCAGGACTCGGAACGGGGACGACATTTGGCGAAGCAGGTTTTGCGGATCGCACGAAGACACGACCAAATTCGTCCTGACGAACATCGAGAAGCTCCGTGGGCGGAACCATCTCTTCGTAGAGCGCGCCCGTCTTCCGGTTGATTTCAAACGAACCATAGCGCCGCATGAATTGCAGCGGCGAAAGATTTTCTGCGGCCGCTTTTTCCGGCAACCCGGGAACTGAATTCTCAAAGATCCAACCGTAGTATTCATCGACACTAAGACGCGTGCCCGGTTTCTGCTTTGACTCAACAAACTGGCGAATCCCAAGTGATCCGTCCTCGTCAATCCGCCAGGTCAATTCCATCCAGAATTCGTTCTCTTCCCAGACTTCGCCCGGATTTACTTCACGAGTATCTTTTACGTCATCGCCGTTTCGCTGGCGCGCGGCGCGCATCACCGGCTGCCGAAAACCCAGCCATTGCGCATCGTGCGTCTCGTATGAATGAATGTCATGACGCTCGGGCCCCAGGCCCATGGGCAAAACATAGTCCGCGAAGTAAGCGGTCTCGTTCCAAACGGGAGTCAACGCAGCATGACATCCGATTAAGCTTTCATCAGTAAGCGCTTCGATCCATGAGAAGCCGTCGGGATTCGTCCACACCGGGTTGTAAACGCGCGTGAAATACGTGTCGAGTTTCCCGCGGCCTTCTCTTAAAAGATGCGGCAGCAGAAAGGACATCTCATGCATCGACAGCGGAAATTCCTGCGGCCAATTGACCTCGCCCCACATCTTCGGATGCGGCGGCGTGTGAATCGGCTTCGGCACAAACTTGTTCCACGCGTTGGGGAACACGCCGCCTTCGGTCGCGACCGCGCCGAGCAGAGCATTCAACATGAAG
>Ga0134121_10004428_pt1 | contig 11518 bp, 8 predicted proteins | sample KB301_FD_96463 | JGI IMG/M metagenome (GOLD analysis project Ga0134121, IMG submission 96463) | Terrestrial soil microbial communities without Nitrogen fertilizer from Kellogg Biological Station, Michigan, USA - KB3-0-1 | ecosystem: Environmental > Terrestrial > Soil > Unclassified ...
CGATACCGGTCGGCTGGGATGCGCGCAGTGCTACGGCGCGTTCGCCGAGTCGCTACGCGAGCTCCTGCGGCGCGTCCATGGGCACGCGCGGCACGTGGGCCGGCGGCATGTTCCGCGGAATCCGGAAGCGGCGAGCCGGGCGGGCTCGCTCGCCGTACTGCGCGAGAAACTCCGGCGCGCCGTGGAGCGCGAGGAGTTCGAGCTCGCCGCCGCGCTCCGCGACGAAATTCAGGGGCTGGAATGAGCTTCGACCTGTCGCTCCTCCCCGACGGCGGAAGCGCCTGGCTCGACGGCAGTGGCGAGCAGCCGGGGATCGTGCTGTCGTCGCGCGTGCGGCTGGCGCGCAACGTGATCGGGTACGCGTTCCCGCCTCGCGCGCGCGATGGGGAACGGCTGCGCTTGCTCTCGCAGGTGAACGACGCGGCGAAGCAGGTTCCGATGCTCTCCAGCGGCGTGCTCGTCCGCGTGGACGAGCTCGGCGAAGTGGACCGCCAGCTGCTGCACGAGCGCCATCTCGTGAGCAAGGAGCTCGCGGGACTCGAACGGCCGCACGTGCTGCGCAGCGGTGCCGCGCTTTGGCTCACCGATCAGGTCTCGGTGATGATCAACGAGGAAGATCACCTGCGGCTGCAGGCGCTGCGCTCCGGATTCGCGGTGGAATCGGCGTTCGCCGCGGTGGATCAGCTGGACCGCCAGCTGGGGAACGAGCTTCCGTATTCGTTCCACGACGAATTCGGATTTCTCACGGCCTGTCCCACGAACGTGGGAACCGGAATGCGCGCGTCGGTGCTGATCCATCTCCCCGGCCTCGTGCTCACGAAGGAGATCGGCAAGGTCCTCGCGTCGCTGCAGCAGATGGGCCTGACCTATCGAGGACTCTACGGCGAAGGCAGCGAGGTTGTTGGCAACTTCTTCCAGGTCTCGAACCAGACCACGCTGGGCCGCACAGAGGAGGAATTGTGCGAGCTGCTCACGCGCGTGACGAAGTTCGTCGTCGAAAAGGAGGAGGAAGCGCGCCGCGTTCTGGTACGCGACGCTGGTTATATTATTGAGGACAAGCTGTGGCGGGCCTTCGGCACGTTGAGGTACGCGCGCAGCCTGTCGTTCGACGAGGCCATGAACTACCTGAGCGGTGTGCGGCTGGCGGCCGGGTTACACCTGATACCCGGGCTCAGTGTATATACGCTCAACAAGCTCCTGATCTTCAGCCAGGCGGCGCACCTCGCCGCGCGCGAAGGACGCCAGCTGACTGAGAGCGAGAGTGATGTGGCACGATCGAAGTACATCCGCGGCGTGTTGGCGGCGGAAGTACGAGGGGACGGTTGACTGAGGGATGGCCCTCCGAGGGGACGATGAACGGCTACAATTTCACGGAACGGGTGCGAAAGGTCCTGGCGATGGCGCGCGACGAAGCGGCGCGCCTGCATCACGAATACGTCGGGACCGAACACATTCTCCTCGGCCTCATTCGTGAGGGCGAGGGCGTCGCGGCGGCCGTTCTCCAGAATCTCAGCGTCGATCTCGACGAGATCCAGCAGAAGATCGAGGAGCACGTCAAGAAGGGCAAAGCCGCCCAGGCGACGGGACCCGACCTCCCGTACACGTCGCGCGCCAAGAAAGTGCTCGAGCTCGCCATGGCGGAAGCCCGCGAGTTGAACCACAGCTACGTCGGTACGGAGCACCTCCTCCTCGGCTTGCTGCGCGAAGAGAAGGGCATTGCCGCGCAGGTGCTCACCGAAGCGAACGTCACGCTCGAGTCCGCGCGCTCGGAAACGCTGCGCCTCCTCGGCACGGAAATGCCGCAGGGGTCCACGGGCACGCCCGCGCAGGCCACGCCGCCCGCGGGAAGCGCGACGGCGAAGGGCGAGAAGAAGTCCAAGACGCCGGCGCTCGATCACTTCTGCCGCGACCTCACGCAGCTCGCCGCCGACGGGCAGCTCGACCCGACGATCGGACGCGCGAAGGAAATCGAGCGGGTGATGGAAGTCCTGACGCGCCGCAAGAAGAACAATCCGGTGCTCATCGGGGAGCCGGGGGTGGGCAAGACGGCGATCGTCGAGGGGCTCGCGCAGCTCATCGCGACCGGCGAGTGCCCCGACATGTTGCGCGACCACCGGGTGTTGTCGCTCGACATGGCGGCGGTCATCGCGGGCACGAAGTATCGCGGCCAGTTCGAGGAGCGTCTCAAGGCCGTCATGAACGAGATCGCGCAGAACAAGCACGTGATCCTGTTCATCGACGAATTGCACACGCTCGTCGGCGCGGGCGCGGCTGAAGGCGCGATTGACGCGAGCAACATGCTCAAGCCCGCGCTGGCGCGCGGCGAGCTGCAGTGCGTGGGTGCGTCGACCCTCAACGAGTATCGCAAGTACATCGAGAAGGACGGCGCCCTCGAGCGCCGCTTCCAGACGGTGGTCGTTGAACCGCCGTCACTCGAAGAGACCGTCGATATCCTCAAGGGGCTGCGCGGGAAGTACGAGGAGCATCATCGCGTCACGATTCCCGACACGACGCTCGTCGCGGCCGCGAAGCTTTCGGAGCGGTACATCACGGACCGGTTCCTTCCGGACAAGGCGATCGACGTGATCGACGAGGCCGGCGCGCGCGCGCGCCTTGCGGCGCAGGTGCCGCCGCCGGAAGTCGCCGAGCTCAAGGTGGAGCTCGAGCGCATCAGCGCGGAAAAGGAAGCCGCGGTACGCGACCAGAACTTCGAGCGCGCGGCGGCGCTGCGTGACCAGGAGCGCGATCTCCAGGCGCAGATCCGTCAGCGCCAGGAAGATTGGGAGCGGAAGCGTGCGTCGTACCGGCCCGCGATCGGCGAAGAAGAAATCGCCTTTATCGTGAGCCGCTGGACGGGCATCCCCGTGACGCGTCTCCAGGAAGCGGAGAGCTCACGGCTCATGCGCATGGAAGACGAGCTCCACGCGTCGGTGGTCGGGCAGGACGAAGCGATCAAGGCGATCGCGCGCGCCATCCGCCGCAGCCGTGCGGGACTCAAGGACCCCAAGCGCCCGATCGGGAGCTTCATCTTCAGCGGTCCCACGGGCGTCGGCAAGACCGAGCTCGCGCGGTCGCTCGCGAAGTTCCTGTTCTCGGACACCGCGGCGCTGGTGCGCGTGGACATGAGCGAATACATGGAGAAGTTCTCCGTGTCGCGGCTCATCGGCGCGCCGCCGGGCTACGTGGGCTATGAGGATTCGGGCACGCTCACCAAAGCCGTGCGCCGCAAGCCCTACAGCGTGGTGCTCCTCGACGAGATCGAGAAGGCGCATCCGGATGTGTTCAACATCCTGCTGCAGGTGCTCGACGAAGGGCACCTCACCGACAACTACGGACGCGTGATCGACTTCAAGAACACCGTCGTGATCATGACGTCGAACGTCGGGGCCAAGGACATCACGAAGAACAAGACGATGGGATTCTCGAGCGGCGATTCGCGCGGGAATTTCGAGCGCATGGCCGATAAGGTGAAGGAAGAGATGACGCATGTGTTCAACCCGGAGTTCCTGAACCGGGTCGACGACGTGATCGTCTTCCACGCGCTTGGCCGCGAGCACATCGCGCAGATCGTGAACATCGTGCTCAAGGACGTGCAGACGCGGCTTCGCGAAGAAGAGCTCAGCCTGCACCTCACGGACGGTGCGGTGGACTTCCTCGTGCAGCACGGCTATGACGAGGCCTTCGGTGCGCGTCCGCTCAAGCGGGCGGTGCAGAAGTGGATCGAGGACCCGCTCTCGGAGAAGATCCTGGTCGGCGAGTTCACGAAGGGCGACGACGTCGAAGTCGACCTCGCCGAGGGCAAGGACAAGCTGGTTTTCCGGGTGCCGGCGAGCTCGCCGAAAGCCTAGGGAGTGCCCGAATACCCGAGTACCCGATTTGTCGGGTGCTCGGGCATTCGTAAACCTTGGCGCCCCTTTCACGTGTATCAAGTCAGAATGCCCTGTCTCAAGCGCGCCGCGGTGGCCGTGGCGCTTACACTCGGTCTGGCAACGTCCGCGGCCGCGCAGGATTGGCGCGAGCGATGCAGCACCCCCGACACCATCGTCGTGCGCGGCAACGTCCGCACGACCCGCGCAACCATCGTTGCGCTGTTCGGGCTCACGCCGGGGAAGAAGATCGAGTCGTACGCTGAAGTGCAGCGGGGCGTGAAAGCGCTCTTCGAGAGCGGGGACTACGAGGACGACGTACACACCGAGTGCGAGAACCTGCCGAACGGCAAGGTCGGCGCGGTCGTGTACGTGAGAGAACGGCCGCTGCTGGGCGACATTTCGGTGAAGGGCGCACAAACGCAGACGCAGCGCGCGGTCGAGGACCGCGTGGAACTGCTGATCGGCCGCCCGGTCGACCCCATGCTGGTCGCGCGCGGAATTGCGCGCATCGATTCGCTCTACGAAACCAGCGGCTTCTATCTCGCGAGAGTCACGCCCGAGACGACGTACGTCGACTCGACGCACATCAAGCTCGTGTTCCGCATCGAGGAGGGACGCCGCCTCGCCATTTCCGGGCTGACCGTGCGGGGCAACAAGCGCGTGTCCGCGTCCGACATGGCTGGCGTGATGAAGACACGGCCCGAGGGCTGGCTCTGGTTCAGGAAGGGCGAATACGACGACGAGAAATTCGCGGGTGATCTTGGCGAGCGCCTGCCGTCGCTCTTCGCGCGCAAAGGCTATCTCGATTTCCAGGTCCTGCGCGACACGATGATTGTCGACCGGACGGTCGGAAAGGGCATGCTCGAGATCGACGTGAAGGAGGGTCCCGAGTACCAGATCGGCACGTTCAGCTCGCGCGGTAATCGCTTCCTGCGCGATGACCAGGTCAGGGCGCTCTATCCGTTCGCGGACGATGGTCTGTCCGCGGCGCAAAAGGCGCTCAACGTGCTGCGCGGCAAGAAAGTGGACCCGACCGTGTTCGACAATGCGCGCTGGGAAGCGTTCATCACCGCGCTCTATCAGACCTACCGGAATTCGGGCTACATCTACGCCGACATCAATCCGATTCTCGAGCGGAGCGTCCGGTCGGATTCCACGCCCGTCGTGAACATGCGGCTCGAGATCGACGAGCAGAGTCCGGCGATCATCAACCGTATCAACATCGTCGGCAACGAATACACGACCGAGAGCTGCATCCGGGACGTGCTCCAGGTCATTCCCGGCGACGTGTTCAGCTTCGACCGGCTCATGCGCAGCTACCAGGCGCTCGCGAACATGGGCTTCTTCGAAAGTCCGATTCCCGAGCCGGAGCAGACGCGCGCCAACGATGCCGGCGACATCGACATCACGTTCCACGTGAAGGAAAAGCGCACCGGCACGATCAATTTCGGCGCGTCGATGGGGCAGGGCACGGGACTCGGCGGATTCATCGGGCTCGAGCAACCCAACCTGTTCGGCAAGTGCAAGCGCGGAAGCCTCAACTGGCAGTTCGGCAAATACATCAACGACTTCAACCTCGCGTACACTGATCCCGCGATCAAACTCTCGCGCATCTCGGGAACGGTGAACGTCTACCGTTCGCAGGCGCGGTATCAGATCGCGGACCTGGGCCAGACGACGCGCATCGGTGGCAGCGTCCGCGCGGGCTTCCCGATTCCGCACACGAACTATTCGCGCGCGTTCATCAGTTACACGGGCGAATCGGTGAAGTACGGGACCACCGGCTTGCTTGGCACGGTGCAGGATTGCAAGAACTGCTTCCGCTCAGCCGTCGGGCTGGATTTCACGCGCGACACGCGCGCGGGCCTGCCGTTCCCCTTCCAGGGCTCGCTGCAGTCGTTCAGCGCGTCGTTCAACGGCGGGCCGCTTGGCGGGTCCGCCAACTTCCAGCGTTATACGGGCGAGTACCGCGCGTTCGCGATGCTCAAGCAGATCGGCGGCAAGAAACAGGGCGCACAACCGATCTTCCTCACGGCCGGGCTTTCGTCGCGGGCGGGCGCCGTGTTCGGCAACACCGGGCCGTTCTTCTTCTCGCAGAAGTTCGCGCTCGGCGGCGTCCAGTTCGGCGAGCCCCTGCGCGGGTATCCCGAATTCTCGATCACGCCGAAGGGCTTCCTCACGGGTACGTCGACGTACAACGCGCAGCGGGAGTCGTTCGGCAACGCGTTTTTCGCGACGACGATGGAAGTCGGCCTCCGGTTCAACTCGTCGTTCTATCTGAACGTTTTCTACGACGCGGGTAACGTCTGGAATGCGCCCCGCGAGTTCGACCCCACCAAGCTCTTTCGGGGGGCGGGCCTCGGCCTCTCGACTGTAACCCCCCTCGGCCCCCTGGGCCTCGACTGGGCCTACGGTTTTGACCGCCTCGACGCTGCCGGTCGTCGGGCCCCGCAGTGGCAGCTACATTTCAGGCTAGGCCAGCTCTTCTAGGCTTCTTTTCGGAGTTCTCACATGAAAACCATGGTTCGCGCGGCATTGACCGCGCTCGTAATCCTTGGGTGGTCCGGGACGGCGCCCGCCCAGGGGCTCAAGATCGCGTTTGTCGACTCACACGTGCTGCTCCGCAGCGCCCCCGGCACGACCGAGGCGCAGCAGATGCTTCAGCGCGAGACCGCTGCGTTCGACGCCGAAGTGGCCAAGATGTCCGATTCGCTGAAGAAGATGCAGAAGGCGTATCAGGACGCGGAGGCGACCCTGAGCCCGCAGTCGCGCACGGCGCGGCAGACGGAGCTGCAGACCACGCTGGAGAAATTCTCCAGGAACTCCGACAGCCTCCGGGAGCTGGCTGGGAATCGCCAGCGCGACGTGCTTCAGCCCGTGTACGACCTGATCAACAAGGTCCTGCAGGATGTGCGGGCGGAAGACGGCATCAGCGTCATCTTCGATCTGGGCGCGGACGGCCAGAGCGTCGTCGCCTACGACAAGAATCTCGACATCACGGACAAGGTGCTCGAGCGTGTGAAGAAGCAGCCGGCGCCCAAGCTGCCGCCGACGATCCTCAAGTCCCCCGCCAAACCGCCGCCACCGGCTCCGAAGCCGGAGTAGCGAGTTGGCCGGGCCGCCGCTGGTTGCCCCGGCAATTACCGCCGCAGAAATCGCGGCGCTGACTGGGGGAACCATGACGGGTGACGGGGCGCGCCGCGTGTGCGGTGTCGCCCCGCTCGACCGTGCTGGTCCCGACGAGCTGACGTTTCTCGCCGACAAGCGCTACGCCGATCACCTGAGCGCGTGTCGCGCCGGCGTGGTGCTGCTCGCGCCTGAATTCGCGTCCGCGCCCGCCGCGGTCGGCGCGCGCGTCGTTGTCGCGAAGCCGTACGACGCGCTCGTGGCACTGCTCCCGAGATTTCATCGCGCTCCGGAGCGGCCCTTGGGTGTGCATCCCACGGCGCAGATCGGCCGCGGCGCAACCATTGCTCCGACGGCGTCGGTCGACGCGTACGCGGTGGTCGGCGCGCGCGCGACGGTGGGCGACCGCGCGTGGATCGGCCCGCATTGCGTGGTCGGTGACGGCGTAACCATCGGTTGCGACACATGGCTTGTCGCGAACGTCACGTGCTACGCCGGCACCACCCTCGGCGACCGCGTGACCATTCACGCGGGGGCGCGTATTGGCAGCGACGGATTCGGCTACGCGTTTTCCGATGGTGCGCATCGCAAGATCATGCATGTAGGCCGCTGCATCATTCATGACGACGTCGAGATCGGCGCGAACACCTGCATTGATCGTGGGAGCGTGGACGACACCGTTGTCGGAGCCGGCACCAAGATCGACAACCTCGTGCACATCGCGCACAACGTGCACATTGGCCGGCTGTGCCTGTTGATGGCCCAGGTCGGTATCGCGGGGTCGGCGCACGTCGAGGATGGTGCGTTGCTCGCGGGACAGGCCGGCATCGCGGGGCACGCGACGATCGGCGCGGGCGCGCGCGTGGGGGCACAGGCCGGTGCGTTCGGCGACGTGCCGCCGGGCGAGACCTGGTCGGGGTATCCGGCGCGGCCGCACCGCGAATCACTCAAGGCGACGGCGGCGCTTTTCAGACTCAGTGCACTCATGAAACGGATCGAACGTTTGCTCGACGGCGGAGATTGATGCGACGACGCCGAACGATCGCCGCAGGGGCATCGCTGTCGGGTGTGGGCCTGCATCTCGGGACGCCGTGCCGGCTCGCGTTTGCGGCGGCGAAGCCCGGCGACGGCATCGCGTTCGTGCGCAACGACCGCCCGGGCGCGCCGCGCATTCCCGCCACCGCGGACCGTGCGGTGCTCACCGAGCGTCACACGCAGCTCGGGGACGGCGAGAACGCACTGCACACCGTCGAACACGTGCTCGCGGCGGCCGTCGGCCTCGGATTCGACGATCTCACCATCGAGCTCGACGGCCCCGAGCCGCCGGTACTGGATGGAAGCGCGCGGCCGTTCGTCGAGGCGCTGCAGTCCTGCGGTGTGGTGCTGCAGGAAGGCACACCCCGCGAGCTCGTGATCAACGAGCCGCTGCGGGTCGAGGACGGCGATTCCGTCTACGTTGCCGAACCGGCCGCCGGTCTCGAGCTCGAGGTCACGATCGACTTTCCGCATCCGCTCATCGGCAAGCAGTCGGCGAAATGGAACGTGAACGCCGACACGTTTGCGAAGGAGCTCGCACCGGCGCGCACGTTCGGGTTTCTGCGCGAGGTGGACGCGCTTCGCGCGAAGGGGCTCATTCAGGGCGCGTCGGTCGAGAACACCATCGCGCTCGACGACGCCGGTGTCGTGAGCGGCACACTCCGCTGGCCCGATGAATTCGTCCGGCACAAGGCGCTGGACGTGGTCGGGGACCTCGCGCTGGCCGCCGGCCGGATTCGCGGCCGGATCAGCGCGTACAAGCCGAGCCACAGAGGGACGATTACGTTCGTACGCAGTCTGTTGACTCGTTTCGCCCGGGAGGATCGAGTGTACGGCATCGAAGAGATCATGAAGGTGCTGCCGCACCGCTATCCGTTTCTGCTCGTCGATCGCATTCTCGAGATCGAGGACAAGAAGCGCATCGTCGGTATCAAGAACGTCACGATCAACGAACCGTTCTTTCAGGGGCATTTCCCCGGCGACCCGATCATGCCGGGCGTGCTCATCATCGAGGCGATGGCGCAGGTGGGCGGCATGCTGTTCGTTGGCTCCGTCGAAGGCGCCGCGCGGAAGGTCGTGTACTTCATGTCGCTCGACAACGTGAAATTCCGCCGCCCCGTGCGCCCCGGCGACCAGCTGCGTTTCGAGATCGATCTCGTGCAGGTGCGCGGCAACGTCTGCCGCATTGCCGGCGTCGCGAAGGTGGACGGGAAAGTGGTCGCCGAGGCGGAGATGGCGGCGATGGTGCGCGACCGGTGAGCACGTCCGTTCACCAGACGGCGATCGTCGATCCGAGCGCCGAGCTGGGCGAGAACGTGACCGTTGGTCCGGGTGCGATCATCGGCCCCGGGTGCGTGATCGGTGCGGACTCCGTGATCGCGCCGCACGCCGTCCTCGAACGCAACGTGAAGCTTGGCACGGCCGTGAAGGTCGGCGTTGGTTCCGTGCTCGGCGGCGATCCGCAGGATCTCAAGTGGAAGGGCGAGGATACGTCCGTCGAGATCGGAGACCGCACCGTGATCCGCGAGTATCTCACGATCAACCGCGGCACGTCGCACTCGTGGAAGACGTCAGTAGGCGCGGACTGCTTTCTCATGTCGTACGTGCACCTCGCGCACGACTGCCAGGTCGGCGACGGCGTGATCATCTCCAACGCCACGCAGCTCGCCGGTCATATCGTCATCGAGGATCGCGCGACGATCTCCGGTCTGTGTGCACTGCACCAGTTCGTGCGCATCGGCAAGCAGTCGTTCATCGGCGGATGTTCGCGCATCGCGAAAGACGTTCCGCCGTACGTGAAGGCAGTCGGGAATCCCGTGAAGCTGTACGGCCTCAACACCATCGGGCTGCAGCGAAGCGGAATGCCGGAGAACGTGCTGCGGGAGCTCAAGCGCGTGTACCGGCTGTGCTTCAACTCCGATCTGCATCTTGCACAGGCCATGGAGAAGACGCGGTCCGAGGTGGAGCAGCTTCCCGAGGTGCAGCACTTTCTCGCGTTTCTCGACCAGAGCGCGCGCGGAGTGGTCATCTGAGCCCGGCGCGCCCGCTACGGATCGGAGTGGCCGGCGCCGGCGCGCTCGGCTTCCACCACATTCGCTTGCTGGGGAAGGTCGAGGGTGCGGTGTGCGCGGGGTTCTTCGACACCGACGTCGTCCGCGCGAAGAACGTCGCGGAGCAGCTCGCCGTGCCGGCCATGACCTCGCTCGACGCGCTGCTCGACACGTGCGACGCGCTCTGCATTGTCGTGCCGACCCCCGCCCATGCGCCGGTGGCGCATGCGGCCGTCGCGCGCGGCAAACACCTGCTCGTCGAAAAGCCGCTGTGCGCGTCCATTGAAGAAGCGGACGCTCTCCTCGCCGCTGCGCGCCACGCCGGCGTGCTTGTGCAGACGGGTCACGTCGAGCGTTTCAATCGCGCGCTGCGCGCAGCCATTCCGTATGTGCAGGCACCGAGGTTCATCACGTCGGAACGGCTGGCGCCGTTCAATCCGCGCGGGAGCGACGTTGCGGTCGTGCTGGATCTCATGATCCACGACATCGATCTCGTGCTCACGCTGCTTGGCGGCAACGTGTCGGACGTCCAGGCGCTCGGTGTTCCGGTGCTCACGCCCAGCGTGGACATTGCAAACGCGCGGATGGTGTTCGCGGGCGGCGAAGTGGCGACGATCACGGCAAGCCGGGTGTCGCGCGAGCGCATGCGAAAGCTGCGCGTCTTCCAGCGGAGCGGGTATCTGTCGCTCGATCTCGCGGCGGGGACGGGACATTTCTATCGCGTGCGCGGCGACTTCGATCCATCCACGTTCGGCGACAGTCCGCCGTCGCTCGAATCCGTGGTCGAATACGTGCCGCTGTCCGCACCGGAGGACGAACCGCTCCGTCTCGAGCTCCAGTCGTTCGTCGATGCGGTGCGCGGGAGCGGCCCGCTGGTCGTGACGGGCGACGATGGACGCGCGGCGCTCGCGGTCGCGCTGCGGATCATGGAGGAGATCGAGCGCTCGATGCGCGGCCAGATGCCTGTGGGCATGCCCGCCGCCGCCGCGCGTGCCTGACGTCCTGATCGTCGCCGCTGAAGCCTCGGCGGATCTGCACGGCGCTGCGTTTGTGCGCGCGCTCAAGAGCCTGCGAAGCGACTCGCGCGTTGTAGGCGTCGGGGGTAACCGTCTCGCGGCCGAAGGAGTGGAGATCCTCCTCCGCAACGAAACCCTGGCGGTGATGGGATTCGTCGAAGTCCTCTCGCACATCCCGAAGCACTGGGCGCTGCTTCGCCAGCTTCGCGAGCGACTCGAGAATGGATCGGTGGGCCTCGTGGTGCTGCTCGACTATCCGGGATTCAACATGCAGCTCGCCGCCGCCGCCGCGCAGGCGCGCGTGCCGGTGCTGTACTACATCACGCCGCAGGTGTGGGCGTGGCGCGCGAGCCGCCTCGACAAGCTGGCGCGGACAATTACCAGGGCGGCGTGCATTCTTCCGTTCGAGGAGCCGCTCCTC
>Ga0134121_10004432_pt1 | contig 11513 bp, 6 predicted proteins | sample KB301_FD_96463 | JGI IMG/M metagenome (GOLD analysis project Ga0134121, IMG submission 96463) | Terrestrial soil microbial communities without Nitrogen fertilizer from Kellogg Biological Station, Michigan, USA - KB3-0-1 | ecosystem: Environmental > Terrestrial > Soil > Unclassified ...
CTACCCGCCCTCCTGGGTAGGAGCAACGGCTTGCCGGGCTAAGCGGTTACTGGGTCGATCGCTCCGGTGAGTGCTTCGCGGTGGGGCTCAAGACTGAGCGTCGGGGCGGCGGCAACGCCGCTCCGGAAGTTAACCAAAAGGTTGACAGCCCCTGACACTTTTGAGCTGCCACGCCCAGCACCCACTTTACTGGGCCAGAAGGAGGTGGCGAATCAGGCGTTTGCGGATTGTCGGAAGGCTTTGTCGTTTTGCCTGGATCATCGCAACACGATTTCTCGGGGACAACCGGCGCTGGGTGAACCTGACAGCAGGCCGCCGGACCATGGCGAACGGCGCAGCAGCAATTATCATTGACATGCGCATCCGCCTGGCAACAGCATGCCGCGGTTCGTCCAGAAGAAGTTTCCACTTCATTCGAAACGGCTGGGAGAGGGTAACCAAAAATGGTCGCCACGTATGAAAGCAGCACCAGGCCGGCCGTGATTCGGCGGCGCAAAGGTCGCGTCAGGATAAATGCATGCGGTAGTTTCATCGGTGCATGATCCAGCGTTTCCAACGCGACATCCAACGTACGACAGAGCAATTCAGCAGTCAATCAGATTCACATTCAAGGCCACGGTCCTAAGGCCGATGAATTTACTGCCCCTTCGCGATGCTGTAGTATTCCGCCAAGTGAGCGTCCGTGGTCGTGATGCCTTCGTCGTGGAAGCTCACTGCGCCCACAAAAACGGCCCGATCCAATGGCGTCGGCGTCGCGGTGCCGTTGCCGCGGGCCACGCGGAATACCAGGCCAAGGCGGCCATAAACGTTGGCCGCGGTGCCGGCCGCGTCGTCGCTAAAATGCACCGGCGCATCCGACATCACCTTGCCAATGGCCGTGGACTGTTTGCCCAGGCCCAAAATCACATAGACATCCCCGGTGTTGCCCGGCTCGTCGCGAACCACGCCGGTCGGGGCTTCGGCCGCCGCTTCCTTCAAATACGTTACCGACAGGCCCTTGGCCACCGCTTGAAACGTTCCCTTGTAGGGGTTAAACGTGGGCGTGCCGCCGTTGGCCGTCAAGTTAGCCTTGGTATCATACAGGTCCGCGAGCCGCGTAATCCCCGCGGCCACCAACGCCGCCGCCTCCGTGTCCTGAAGACTGCCAACCGTGATTTGCCCCGCCGCTACTCCGGGCAAATAGTCGATGACCGCACTCGTGCCGGCCAAATTGTCCAGGGCATTGGGATAGCCTTGATAAAGCTGCTCATAGGTCTGAACCAGCCGCGTTACCTCAGAGGAGTTTGTCGCTCCCGAGGAGGTGTGCGCTCGGCCCAGCATGTTGGGCAGCAAGGGGATGACAACCCCCGCCAACGCCACCAAGATGACCAAAACGACAATCAACTCCATCAAAGTCAAACCACGCCGAGCTTTACCAGCAGTCGCCAACCGATTTTGTTGCCGTAACATCGATAATCTCCCCAGGACGGCCCAAGCTCACCAGCAAAGATTGCCAAATCACCACGATTTGGCCCAATCAATTGGTAATACTTGGTATGTCGTGGATTGATATTATACGACGTAATACCTCACGGCAAGAAAAATGTATAACAAAGTCATATATACTGCCCCAACCCGCAAAATGCGATTGGCTCTTGAAGGTCACAACTTCAAGAGCCAATCCATTGACCGAATTTTTCAACCTTGCGAGGCGAACAATAAAGCCAATATCATGACCCATCGCCGCCGGCTACGTCTTTCCAGAAATCCCGAATGGCGTCGTCGCCCACGCCGAGCGTGCCGCCGAATCGGATCACCCGAACGAATTTCGCATGAGCGAAGTCGATGATCGGGCCGGTGGCGCCGGCGCTGGCATTCGTCGCGGAGACGCCAGAAACCTGAAAGACCACGCCATAGCGCGAGTAGCGGCTGTCGGGAGACAAGGCCGCATTGTCAAAGAAGTTCACGGGGGCCTCGTTCATGCCCACTCCGATGAGGCTCGTGCGCTTGCCCAACCCGAAGACAACATAGGTGCCTGTTGAGGTGGAGGCGTTGTCTGACAAGTTGAGTTGAAACTGACCAAGGGAGGTCAGGATTACGAGGTTCGACGTGGTGGAAATAGCTTGACCGCTGCCGGCGGTGGAGCGGTCGGTCAAACTGGAATAGGGATTAAAGGTTACATCCTGGCCGCTGTTCGTTGTGGGAGCCGTGGTCGAGAAGAGCTGCACGCGGTTGATGCCAGCGCCAGTTAGAGCGCTTACCTGTGCGGCGGTCAACGTGGAGAGTTGCAACGGACCACCGGTCTTTAAGCCGATATTCCCGTGCACGCCATCCGTGCCGTCGAGCCAGTTACATGGCGTCGCGCTGCCGTCGCCAAGCGCGTCCCAATCGGTCGGGTAGTGGGAATACATCGACTCAAAAAGTTGGACGGCTTTGTAAATCTCCTGGCTGTTGGTGGCGCGGCTGCTGCGTTCCGCACGGCCAAGCAACCCAGGCAACAGGGGCACGATTATCGCCGCCAGCGCAATCAGCACCGACATGACGACAACCAATTCCATCAGCGTCAGGCCACGGCGGTACGCGGCTCGATGCTGGCGCAACGAAAAATACATAGGCGTTTTGCTCCTTTACACGATAAGTAAAAGGTGGGCTGAGAAAGGGACGCGACCCTGCCCTTTTACGCTGTCAGCCACGAACCAATGGTCACTCGGTTTTTTTTGAAAATGTTCGCGCTCGAACCACGCCACGTCACCCATTCCGGTGGCTTTCCAATGCCCAAATGCGAGTAAGCTTCCAGCTGAGAAGAACAATGGTATTCGCCAGTTTTTGCATTTGCAACGATTAAACTCGAAAAATGAGAATAATTTAAGACTTGCCAATTTCGCGCGTCTGCAGCGCCGCCATTTTTCCTTCGCATCCGCCGCGTGTTCCCTTTACAATCGGATGCGTCAATCAATCCCTCCAGGAGCCTTCCATGCAATTGCCACATTACCGTCCCCGCCGTTCGCTGACCGTGCTGGCCGCCTTGTTGACGACGAGCATCGCCGTCCTGTGCCTGACGCAAACGGCCCCGGCGCAGGTCAAGAAAACCCCGAAAACTCCCGAAGTCATCGACAATAAACGGCCGCTGACGCACAAGGACTATGACATCTGGAACACCATCCAGACGCCGCTGATTTCGCCGGACGGCAAGTTTGTGGCTTACACGCTGGCCTCGCCCGAGGGCGACAGCGAGCTGGTGGTCCGCAACGTGGAAAGCGGCAAGGAATTTCGCCATAGCCGCGGCCGCATCGGCGGCAAGGGCGGCGCCGGCACAGAAAACAAAGTCCAGTTCGCGTCCGACGGCGCGCGAGTGGTGTTCACCATTTTCCCGCCCAAGGCCGACCCCGCCAAAAAAGGCGACAAGGACGCGCCCCGGCCCAGTCTCGGCGTCATTAACGTGGAAGACGGCAAGGTCAAGATCATCCCCAATGTTCGGGCCTTCCAGCTTCCCGAAAGCGATCCCGAGGGATTGCTTTACCACAAGCTGCCACCCGTAATGGCCGCCGCGGAAAAGGGCGGCGGCGGCGACGATGTGGACGACGATGACGATCCCGATTTCCTGCAAACCAAGGGCAAAGGCCAGGGCAAAAAGGGCGGCGACGCCAAGCAACCCGCCGCGGCTCCCCAGGCCACGCCCAGCGATCTGGTGATTCACAACATGAAAGAAGGCATCGAAGCCATCTTTGCTGACGTGTCCGCGTTCACCATGACCCGCGACGGCGCAACATTGTTGTGTGTCATGGCCGGCAAAGACGCGGACAGCAGCGGCCTTTTCGCCTTCACGCCCGGCCCTGACGGCAAACCAGCCAAGAAGCACCTGGTCACCGGCAAAGCCAAGTTCAGCCGTTTCACCTGGGACGAAAAGCAACAAGTGCTGGCCTTCTTCGTCGACCACAGCACTGCTCCCAAGGAACCCGGCAAACTGTCCATTTACCTCTGGGGACGCCCCATTGTTGACAAAAAAGGCAAAATCACGGAGGATTTTGGCGCCATTGAGATTCTGAACTCAGGCAACACCACCGGCCTCAAGGAAGGCTGCGTCCTCACTGAACGCGGCGGCCTCAGCTTTTCCGAAGACGGCACCAAACTTTTCGTCGGCGTCGCTCCTCCCGCAACACCCGGCGACATGGATCCCCCCGCCAAAGGCGCTGCCAAGGATGACAAGGCCGTCGTCGAGCTCTGGCACTGGAAGGATGATTTCATCCAGCCGATGCAAAAGGCCCGCGGCAATCAGGATAAGATGCGGACTTACACTGCCGTCTTCACCGGCAAAGGCAACAAGCTTGTCCAGCTGGCCGACAGCAAAATGCCCGCCGTGACCGTGTCCCGTGACGGCAACTTCGCCCTCGGCACCGACGACACGCCCTATCGCCAACTCGTGGCCTATGACGCCACCTACGCCGACATCTACCTCGTCAAAACTTCCGACGGCAGCCGCAAACCGCTGCTCAAGAAACACCACTGGGGCATCAGTTTCTCCCCCAGCGGCAAATATGGCATCTTCTACGATGGCAAGGACTGGAAAACCGTCTCCATGCCCAACGGCACCATCACCAACATTACCGCCAAGATTACCACCGACCCGAAGAACAAGGAGATCAAGTTCTACAACGAGGATCACGACAGCCCGTCGGCAGCACCGGCTTATGGCATTTGCGGCTGGAGCGGCGACGACCGCTTCGTCTACATCTACGACAAGTACGACATCTGGGAAATCAGCCCCACCGGCAGCAGTCTTCATTGCTTGACCAGCAGCGTGGGCCGCAGGGAAAAAATCCAGTTCCGCTATGCCAAGCTCGATCCCAAGGAAAAGGGCATCGATTCCAAAAAGCTGATGTTGCTCCGTGCCGAGAGTCTCATCACCCGCGAAAGCGGCTTCTTCGCGCTCAATCCCGAATCCACCAAGGACCCAACCATCCTGGCCTTCGGACCCGCCTCCTTGAGCGTTCCCGTCAAGGCCAAGAACGCCTACAAGCTCCTGCTGACCAGCCAGTCCTTCTACGAATTTCCCGACCTTTATGTGGCCAGCATGGATTTCAAAATCACCAACAAGGTCAGCGACGCCAATCCCCACAAGAAGGAGTTCAACTGGGGCAAATCCATTTTGGTTCATTACAAAAACGCCGATGGTGTGCCGCTCAGCGGCGTGCTGATCGTCCCGGAGAACTTCAGCCCCGACAAGAAATATCCGATGATCGTCTACATCTACGAAAAGCTCTCGCAGAACGTGCACCATTTCGTATTGCCCAAGGAAGGCACGTCGATTAATCCGACCTACTATGCGTCCAACGGTTACCTGGTGTTCATGCCCGACATCGTTTACAACGTCGGCTATCCCGGCCAGAGCGCCCTCAAATGCGTGCTGCCGGGCATTCAGGCGGTCATTGACCGCGGCATCGTGGACGAAAACGCCATCGGCATTCAGGGCCACAGCTGGGGCGGTTATCAGATCGCCTACATGGTCACGCAAACCAACCGCTTCAAGGCCGCCGCCGCCGGCGCTCCGGTCTCGAACATGACCAGCGCCTACGACGGCATCCGCTGGGGCACCGGCATGCCGCGCCAGTTCCAGTACGAGAAAACGCAAAGCCGCATTGGCGGCTCGCTCTGGGAATTCCCGATGCGCTTCGTCGAAAATTCCCCGGTCTTCATGGCCGACCGCGTCAAGACGCCGCTGATGATGTTGCACAACGATCAGGACGACGCTGTGCCATGGTATCAGGGGATCGAGTATTACCTGGCTCTGCGCCGGCTCGGCAAGGAAGTGTACATGTTCAACTACCCCGGCGAAAAGCACGGCCTGCAAAAGAAGGCCAACAAGATCGATTACACGATTCGCATGCAGCAATTTTTCGACCACCATTTGCGCGGCCAACCGGCGCCGCAGTGGATGACCAAAGGCATACCTTATGCACCCCGACCCGCGTTGAAAGCCGACCCCGCCGGAGGCGGCGGCGATAAATGAGAAATGTAGGACGGCCTTCCCAGGCCGTCCATTCTAGACAGGACGGCCTGGGAAGGCCGTCCTACGAAGGAAACTGGCAGCAGGCAGTAAAATCTGCCTGCTGCTTTTTTTTCAAAATACAGGGAGCGAACCGCCGCCTCATGCGTCCTTAATCCACAGCGAGGGCCGAAAGTGACCCTGACGGATCAGCAAATTGCCGCGCGGGCGGTCCACGGCGACGTGCACGCCTATGTGCAACTCGTCGAGCGCTATCGCGCGCCGCTGATCGGCTACGTCTACGGCCTGACCGGCCGCCGCGAAGAAGCCGAGGAACTGGCACAGGACGCCTTCTGTAAGGTTTGGGAGAAATTGCCGACATTGCGGCAGCGCGACAAATTGGCGAGTTGGCTTTACCGCATCGCTCATAATTTGGCGGTGTCGGCGGGGAGACGGCCGCGTTTGGCGGTGCTGAATACCGACACGCCGAGCAGGCCGGAGAAATCGAATGATGATTTGTTGGCAGTGCACCGTGCCGTTGCGGAGTTGCCGGAGCCGCAGCGGGTGATTGTGTCGCTCAAGCATTTTTCCGGTATGTCGCATGAGGAGATCGCAGAGGCGTTGTCGATCCCCCAAGGAACGGTGCGCAGCCGGTTGTCGCGGGCGTATGAGCGATTGCGGGAGACGTTGCGGCCCCCGATTGCGGAATAACGTCACGAGGAACACAACATTCCGATGAGAGATAGCGCTGTTTTTGGCCCCGGAGGGGCAACCTGATAATAGCCAGGGGTGAAACCCCTGGAAACCAATGACGCAAAACACATGCAGCCCCGGAGGGGCGACCTGAGCGAGCGTATGAACGGTTAGAAGGTAGCCCCTCCGGGGCCAAAATACAACATCGTGCCGATGGTCCAGGGGTTGGCACCCCTGGCTATTAACAGGTAGCCCCTCCGGGGCCAAAATACAACGTCGTGCTGTTGGTCCAGGGGTTGGCACCCCTGGAAACCAACGGCGCAAAGCACATGTAGCCCCGGAGGGGCGACCTGAGCGAGCGCATCGACAGAAGGTAGCCCCTCCGGGGCCAAAATACAACGTCGTGCCGTTGGTCCAGGGGTTGGCACCCCTGGCTATTAACAGGTAGCCCCTCCGGGGCAGTAAATGGCCAGATTCGGCCGAGAATTCACACAATGCCGCCCCCCGATCCCCAACGTCTGGAAGACCTCTTAAGCGCCGCCGGCCGTGCGGTGCAGCCCAGCGTCCCCGGTTGGCAAATGCTGCCGGATCGCCTGGCCGCCACACCGCAATTGCAACCCCGTTCACTGGGCCGCTGGGCGACGCTGCCGCTAGGCGCCGCAGCCGCCGCGGCAATCTTACTGATCGTCTGGTGGTCGCTATTCCGATCACCGCTCCAGGCCCAAGAACAACCCATCGAAGTCCAGCGCGTCAGCGTCGATCTCACCATCCTCAGCATGGCCAAAACCGACGGCCCAACCCTTTACATGCCCGTCGCCGCCAAACAAAACTCCGAAGGCCAGGCCCTGGTCAAAGACCGCCGCCTGGTCCTCAACCTCAAACCCGGCGACAACATCGTCAAGTTCACCGACATCGCCGCCAGCATCGATCCCACCAGCGTGCGGTTCGAGAGCCTGACCGATCCCAAGGGGACCACCGTCGTCGAGCAGAGCTTCGAGTACGACCTGGCCAGCGCGGACGCCTTGCTCAAACGTTTCATCGACCGCGAAATCGTCTGCGTGGACAAAACGGGCCAGGAAATCACCGGCCTCTTGGCATCCTACGATGCGGCGACGATTGTGCTGACGGCCAAGGACAAGGACCGAACGACGCAGAATGTCAGCCGGTCGTCACTGCAAGCGGTGCGGCTCAGCGAAATGCCGGCCGAGTTGATTGCCAGGCCGACGCTGGTCTGGAAACTGCGGACACAGCAGGCGGGCAAGCATGAGACGATGCTCAGTTACATTTGCGGCTTCATGAAATGGCAGGCCGATTATGTGATCGACGTGACGCCGGGCGAGACGGCCGATTTGTTGGAGGTGAATGGGTGGGTGACGTTGGAGAATACGAGCGGTTCGACGTATCCGCGGGCGGGGTTGCGGTTGATTGCGGGGGATGTGCGACGGTTGCGCGATCCGTGGGCACGCCCTAAATTTGGTTACAACATCCAACCGGGATCTGACGTTGGTGATTTGAACCGGTTGGAAGAATACGGTATTCACGATCTTGGTGGAGGCAGAAACAAACCGCCCGCATGGGTTGAGCAATCCTTCTTCGAATACCACCTCTACACGCTCAATACCCCCTGCACCGTCGCCGACCACCAAATCAAGCAGCTCAGCCTCCTCAAGAAAACCGGCGTCAAAGCCAGCCGCCGCTATCTGTTCGATCCGCAAGACGGCCAACGCAACCTCGCCATCGAGCTAGTGGTCAAAAACGACGAGGACAACAAGCTCGGCGTCCCCTTGCCCAAGGGCCGAGTCACCCTCCAGCAACAGGGCGACGACGGCGAACTGGCCGTCATCGGCCAAACCGAGATCGACCACACCGCCGTCAAGGAGGAACTGAAGCTGCGTTACGGCCACGCCTTCGACGTGGTCGGCGAGCATCGCGAGGTGGGCGTCGAGAAGATCGGCAAGAATCAACGCATCACGTATGAGACGAAGATTCGCAATCATAAACCGACGGCCGTGGCGGTGAAGTGTTACGGCGAGCGCTTGGGGCATGACGCGACCTTGCGCGAGGCGTCGATGCCGCATGTCGTGGAAGATACGCGAACGTATTATTTCGAGTTCACCCTGGCGGCGAACGAGGAGCGGGTGATTCGGTATTCGGTGGTTAATAGGAGTGAGAAATGACACATTCACCTCGTTCCCACGCTCCGCGTGGGAACGCACTGCCGCGACGCTCCGCGTCGCAACGCGCATCATGGGTGGGACCTGCTCCCCATACCCCAGTTACTGCATTATCGTCCAAGCACCACACAGCGCAGGACGCGCGTCCAATGAGTGGAACGCTGTCGCTTCGTGGGATGCCGCTTGCGACGCAGAGCGTCGCGGCAGTGCGTTCCCACGCAGAGCGTGGGAACGAGGGGTTGCGATTCCTATTTGTGGGTTTCATGCTCCTCGGGATTTGTGCGTTCTTGGCAACTGCTCACGCCCAACCCCCCGCCAAAACCCCCCTCCCCGAATCCGACCAAGGCGAAGGCGTCAGCCTCACCATCTACAATCAGGACTTCGTCGTCGTCCGCGAACGCCGCCTGCTCGACCTTCCCAAGGGCAAGGGCATCGTCCGTTTCCGCGACGTGGCCGCCACGATTGTGCCCGAGACGGTCCAGTTCACGCCGCTGGGCCAGAGCGATGTGGCCCGCGTGCTCGAGCAGAGTTACGAGTTCGACGTGGTCAGCGCCGACAAGCTGCTCGACAAATACGTGGACCGCGACATTGCCGTGGTCACGCGCGACGGCGACACGCTCAAGGGCAAGCTGCTCAGCTTCGACAACCGCCATCTGACCTTGCAAACGCCCGCCGGCATCGACCTGGTGCCGCGGGCGGGGAACATTCAGGATATTCAATTCTCGAAGCTGCCCGAAGGTTTGCTGACGCGGCCGACACTCGTGTGGCAGGTCGAAGGCAAAGCGGCCGGCAAGCAATTGGTCAAGGTGGCCTACGCCGCCGAGAGGATGACCTGGCGGGTGGATTATCGGGCTACGGTCAACAAGGCGGGCGACAAGATCGACCTCACGGGCTGGGTGACGGTGACCAATCAAACGGGGACGACGTTCAAGGATGCGCAGGTGAAATTGATGGCGGGAGATTTGCACCGGGCACATGGCCCGAACCCTACATCTCCGGTCCAGGATTCATCTATCGCCTATGGGCCTGCAGGGGGCCGACCGCCGGTATCGGAAAAGTCTATTGCCGAATACCACCTCTACGAACTCGGCCGCCCAACCACCATCACCGACCACGCCACCAAGCAAATCGAATTGCTCAACATCGACGCGATTCCCGTCAAGCACAAATACATGGTCCCCTGGAATGAAGACCGCGTCGCCGTCCTGCTCGAATTCAAAAACAGCAAAGAAACCGTCAAAGACCTCGGCATCCCGCTGCCCAAAGGCCCGATCCGTGTCTTTCAAACTGCCCCTGACGGCGACGCCGAGTTTCTCGGCCAGGACGCCATCGACCACACCCCCAAGGACGAATTCGTCCGCGTTCGCCTGGGCTATGCGTTTGATCTGAAGGCGGTGCGCAAGACGCTTGCCGAACGCGCGACCAAGGAGAAGCAGTATCTGGATCAGCAGATCAAGATTCGCAACCACAAGGCGGAGGCGGTGACCGTGGAGTTGATCGAAAGAGTTCGCACGAATTCCGATGCGGTGATTTCGGATAATAGCCAGCCGTTCACGCGGCGGGATGTGAATACGTTGGTGTTCAACGTGACCGTGCCGGCAAACGGCGAGGCGGTGGTGACGTATACGGTGCGGTATGCGGTCAAATGACGTTTTTGACCCCGGAGGGGTCAAAGCCATTAGCCGGGGGTTGAGCGTAGCGCAGCGAAGCGATACCCCCGGACAGAGATTGGACATGACGAATCGACCCCGGAGGGGTCGCAGCCGCTACGACCCCTCCGGGGTCGAAACGTGTTGGGTGGTCAAGAACCGGGGGTGTCGCTTCGCTCAACCCCCGGCTAATTGCTGAGACCCCTCCGGGGTCAAAAACAACGGAGAAAAACCATGAAACGCATTCTATTTCTGTCCATTTTCGTTCTCGTCGGCACGACCATCGTCGCCGGCGCTGCACTAACCAATAACCCACCCGTCGCGGCTCCGGTGGCCCAGGCTCAACCGCCCAAAAAGCCCGCCCAACCCAAAGACCCCGGCAAACCCGGCATCCACCTCACCGTCTACGAAGACTTCGCTCTCGTCAAGGACCGCCGCGAGCTGCCCGACGAGTTCAAGAAAGGCGCCAACATCATTCAGTTCCGCGATGTGGCCGCCACGCTCGATCCGACCAGCGTCCATTTCCGCTCGCTGACCGATCCCGACGCCGTCGTCCAGGAGCAAAACTACGAGTTCGACCTGGTCCACGCCGACAAGCTGTTGCAAAAATACATCGACCAGAAAATCACCGCTCACCTACGCGACGGCAAATCGTATGAAGGCATCTTGCTCAGTTACGACAACCAGCGTCTGGTCCTCGCCCCTGATAAAGAAAAAGGCCCGATCTTCGTCGTCGAGCGCGGCGACAACATCAAACGCATCCAGTTCTCGAAATTGCCCGAAGGTTTGCTGACGCGGCCCACATTGGTCTGGGAGATCGCCGCCCAGAAACCCGGCAAGCATCTCGTAGAAGTCTCCTACATCGCCAAGCAAATCCGCTGGCGGGCCGATTACAACCTGGTCGTCAGCGGTGACGATAAAACGATCAACCTCTCCGGCTGGGTCACCATCGAAAACAACTCCGGCGTCGGCTTCGCCAACAGCAAAGTCAAACTGCTCGCCGGCGACACCACGCTCGACTACCAGCGCATGCGC
>Ga0134121_10004433_pt1 | contig 11510 bp, 7 predicted proteins | sample KB301_FD_96463 | JGI IMG/M metagenome (GOLD analysis project Ga0134121, IMG submission 96463) | Terrestrial soil microbial communities without Nitrogen fertilizer from Kellogg Biological Station, Michigan, USA - KB3-0-1 | ecosystem: Environmental > Terrestrial > Soil > Unclassified ...
AATCGACCTCAATCCGCGCTGCCTGCTGCTGCAGCATCTGCAATACCTGCCCATCGAAGCTGTCGGCCTGGGCGTTCTTGGCATTTTCTTTTTCTTTTTCCGCGATAAATGCACTCCGCTTTTTACTCAAATCGAGCGCTTGCTTGTTCAGTTCCTTGCGCTGCGTGTCGATTTTTTCCAGGTACACCTTCTGCTCGGCGAGCGTCATCTTCTGCATTTCTTCGGGCAGATGCTCTTTTTTGATGTCTTCGAGCTTGACCTTGCCGTCTTGAATATTTTGCAACAAATCGAAACTCGTGCCCTTGCCGCTCTTGGCGAAATACTCGGCCCGGTCGGCGGCGATGGCCGGAGGCGCGGCCTTGGCGCCCTTTTTGGCTGCAGCGTCGCCCTTGCCGCCAAACCCGCCCTTGGCCCCGCCGCCGGCAGCCGCTTGTTGTTTGGCATCGCCGAATACCAGCGTGGACTTGATCATTTCATCATTGATCTTGGCCAGGTCTTTATCGAACGGCGTTTCAATAACTGCCACCGCTCCGCCCTTGGCGTCGATCTGCACGCTCCGGCCTTCGCCGAGCTTGGCGATGTCGAGCCAGTATTTCCTGGTTTCGGGATGATCACCACACTGGACCGTGTTGATGATGATGTTATTGGTGACGGCCAGCTTGCAGCTTTCGGTGTATTTCACGTCGTCGCCGTAATCCATGTGCGGCGGCGCGTCGCCGACAAGGAATATCAACTTGAGCACGCCCTTGTCCTTGCTCCAGGAGATCTTGGTGACCCCCTCGTACAGCGCCTGATTGACGCTTTCCGGAAAATCACCGCCGCCCTCTGCCTTGAATCCCATCAAATTGGCGTAAACAGCGTCGAGGTCGTCGGTAAGATCGTAGACCTTGGTGACATAGGCATCGCCGCGATCGCGGAAGGCCACCAGACCAACCTTGAGAGACGGCGTCGGCTGGCCGCCAATGATCTGATTGCTGATCGCCCAGATTTTCCTTTTGGCGGCGTCGATAAGGCCGCCCATGCTGCCGGTGGTGTCGAGAACAAATACCACTTCGACTTTGGGTTGAACTTTCTTCTGCTGACCGGCTTTGACCGGGCCTGGCCCCATCATGGCGACGGCGGCCGCGGTCAACGCCAACAGCGCGACTCGCACCAGGCTCGAACGCTGGAACATGGCTGACTCCCTTGCACGGAAATGGGAAATGTGTTGGTCCGGTATTAAGACGAGGGTGGCCGGCAAACGGATTTCCAACGCAACCGCTCGGCGGTCAAGGAATCTTGTGCTTCGGACTTGTTATTTAACATCGGAGGCAACGAAGAGTTTCGCGGCAAGTTCGGGCGCACTTAGGAGCGCCCACGCCGGTGTTTAATATTCATGAGTGCAACACGGCGGCATTGATTCAGTCCACGTACATAAACTCGTTCGTGCTGACCAACACTTGGGCATACTGCTCCCAGCGCGTCAGTCCCGTCTTGGAATTGTCGGTTTTCGGCGCGGCCAGAAACGCCAATCCCAAGGCAAGCTCCTTTTCGGTGGCATCGCGCCCCAACACCAAGGGATAAGCCTTGCGAATCCGGTCGGCATCATTGCCCGCATCCTTTTTCAAGCGAGCCGCCAGCGCCCTGGCATTGCGGACCATGAATTCGCTATTCAGCACAAATAGCTGCTGCAACGGCACGGTCGTGACGGTGCGCTTCTCACTGGTAATGTTGGGATCAGGGAAATCGAACAGCCGCAGCAGCGAGTTCAGCTCATGCCGGCTGACGGCCCCATAAAGTGTGCGGCGATTGTTTTTGTCGTTGTTCAAATCCATGGGCGCTCCGCCCATTTTGACATCGAGGTTGCCGCACACCGCAAGGATCGCGTCACGCCAGGCTTCCACCTCCAAGCGCTGCCGATTCATGCGCCACAGCCATTTGTTTTCGGCATCTGTCTCGACATATTTGGGATTGAAACCGCTGCTCATCTGATACGCCGCGGTCAACATGATTTCGCGATGCAGCGCTTTCATCGACCAGCCCGAGGCGATGAAACGAGTGGCCAAATTATCGAGCAATTCGGGATGCGACGGACGTTCACCCACCACGCCAAAGTTGCTCGGCGTCGCAACCAATGGCCGGCCAAAGTGGTGCTGCCAGATGCGGTTGACCATGACGCGGGCTGTGAGCGGGTTATCTTTGCTGGCGATGGCTTGGGCAAGCTCAAGACGGCCGCTGCCGTTCTTGAACGGCTGGCTGTCCTTGCCACCCAGGATTTCCAGGAATCGCCGCGGTGCATCCTCGCCCAGCGTTTTCGGATTGCCGCGGACATGCACTTTCATCGTCACCGGCTTGACATCCTGGATGGCATGAATGAACGGCAACTTCGCCTGCTCTTTCTTGACATCCTTGGCTTCTTTTTTGTCCTTGGGCAGTTTCGGCAACGGTTGGCCTTCCTTGCCGGGTTCCAGCGATAGCTCGACATAATCGGTGCTGGCGATAACACCCGCCAAAGAGTAGTAATCCTTGGTCGAAATCGGATCAAACTTGTGATCGTGGCAACGGGCACAAGCAACGGTCAAACCAAGCAACCCTCGTGTTAGCGTGTCAATGCGGTCGTCAATTTGATCGAGCTTTTTGCCGTCGCCGTAATAGACCGGCCCTGTCGCAAAAAAGCCCAGCGCCGGCAAGTTATCCACACGTTTGCTCGGTAACAGATCTGCGGCGATCTGCTCCAGCAAAAACTGATCATAAGGCAAATCGTCATTAAACGCCTTTACCAACCAATCGCGATAGCGGAAACCGTTGGGATACTTGCGGGCCTCAAAAGTATGCGCCTGGTCCTCGGCATAACGAGCCACATCTAGCCAGTGCCGTGCCCAGCGCTCGCCGTAATGCGGCGAGCCGAGCAAGCGATCAATGACTTTGGCGAAAGCGTCGGGCGATTTGTCATTGATAAACGCGTCAATCTCCGCCGGCGTGGGCGGCAGCCCGATCAAATCAAACGTGGCCCGGCGAATGAGGGTACGCCTGTCAGCCGCGGGACTCGGCTGAAACTTGTGTGCTTCCAATCCCGCAACAATGAACTGGTCAATCGGCGTCTTGGCCCACGTAGCATCCTTGACCTTGGGCAGTTTCGCCTGGGTGACGGCTTGAAACGCCCAAAACGCCCGGTCCGCCGGCGTGATCTTGAATGCTTTCCCCGCGGCGGCGACTCGTATCGGCGTGCCGGCGGTTTCCGGCCACGGTGCGCCTTGCTTAATCCACTCAGTTAAGACTGCAATCTCGGACTCACCCAGCTTGCCGGTCGGCGGCATCTTGGGAGTGTCAACGTAATGAATCGCCGTGATCAACAAGCTATCCTTGGGGCTGCCTGGCACAATCGCCGGGCCGGTGACGCCGCCGCCCATCATCGACGCACGGCTATCGAGCCGAAGGCTGGCCTTGTGTTTGTCGGGGCCGTGGCACTCGAAGCAATGCGTCGCCAAGATAGGGCGGACCGATTTCTCGAAAAACTCGATTTGTTCGGGAGAAAGTTGTTTTTGCTGCCCGTTCGCAACAGATACCGCCATCAAAAATGCACACCCGGCAGCCACAACACCGTAGGTAAGAAATCGGCACAGAGGCATGATGGCATCCTCAAGGGCGCCAATGGGGCAAGTTTATCTACTGCAACAACTTATATCCGCCATTTGTCGGATGTGCAATTGTATTCCCTTGACGTTTGCAACGAATTGCCGGCTCACACGGGGGCGAACATCGGGTTGCTAAACAGCCGCTTGGCCTCCGCCAAACAGCTGTCCTTGGGATCGAGCGAGCCATGCACCAACGGCCCCGCGGGCGGCTGATAGCTCACCGGCACCTCAAACATCCAACAGCCCAAAAAATTCGCCTTGGCGAGAATTTCAACCTGGGCAAATGGCCCGTGCGATTGAATCGGCATCCGCGCCAGCACCGACCGCCGAAACAACCGAAACGCACATTCCACGTCATGCACCCGAACGCCAAAAATCCATCGTGCCAACCAGCGCTTGCGCTGACCATGATCGCCGAGCCAGGAGGGCAATGGGTCCAATGGCACGCCAAACAGCACCCGAATGGCTAGTCGATAAATCCAGCCAAGCGTGCGCAGTCCGCCCGGCACGCTCAGCCATTGGCGATAGCCGGTGACAAGGTCCACCTTGTCGATCTGGTCAAGGAAAAGCTTGAGATCGGCCGGCTGATACTGTCGATCGCATGTAGTGTAGGCTAACAACGGATGCTTGGCGGCCGCAAAGCCGGACTTCAGCGCATCGCCGAAACCAAGCCGTGTGGGATGATGAATGAAGCGCACCCGTTTGTTCTGGGCGGCAAGCTTGCTGGCAAGCGCTGATGTTTCATCGGTGCTGCCGTCATCCACCACAATGATTTCCGTGGCCCGGCCGAGCGTATCAAGTTGCACGTTCCAGGCGGCGACAACGCTTTCGATGTCGGCAGCCGCGTTGCAAGCGACCAGCACGAGGCTCAGCGGCTGATTGGCGATGGGAAGGCGGTCGGTGTTGTCGGGCATGGTGAGGGCTCGCGATGATTTTGTAGGACGGCCTTCCCAGGCCGTCTGGGACGGCCTGGGAAGGCCGTCCTACAAATCCTAACGATTGGTATAGGAATTCGCCTCCGTCGTCGGCAGTCGATGCGTGCGGACCAGCGCATAAGGCCGCTCCCGAACATCCATCCCCAGCTGAGCAACCCATTGCAACCACCGCGGCCGCTGCCCCAAGGACGGCGCCATCTGATCGCTCCACACCAGCACTTCGAGAACGCCCTGCTTGACGTGTTCGCGATGTTCCTCCAAAGCCTGCGGCGACATGACGACATAAGACGCCTCCCCCCGCCCGGCCCAATCATCAAGGACGGACCACTCCACCGAAGTCGTCATCGGCTGCCCCAGATGAAAGGCAATGACATGCGCCTCAGTCCAGAAAAATAGCACTTCCTTCGCCGTATGCTTACGCACTTCCTCCGCAAAACGCCGATGCGTGCGGGTCTCTTCCACCGCCGGCAAAACCAACGTGATGTAGCCCAACCACACCGTCCCTGTAACGGTCATCACCGCTGCAAAACCCGCCACCAGCCAGCGCGACGGCCTGGCTTGATACCACTTTTCCATCACGCAACCCAGCGTCCAGGCCGCGCCCGGATAGGCCGGCAACAGATAATCAGCTCGCTTGAACCGCATGCACGACAATAATAACAACACAGCCAACAGCCAGACGCCGCCAAATTGAGCATCGCGATCGCGATTGCGCCACAGCCACCACCCGGCCAACGGCAGCAGCAAGCTCCACGGCAACATGTCAAGTAATACGTGCGGCCCATAAAACCACCACGGATAAGCACGTAGGCCTTCCTCGACACCAAAGCCGCGATCAAGATTGTGATACACAAAGAAAACGCGAAAGAACTCACCGTCGGTCTGCAAAGAGGCCCAAACAAACCACGGCACAGTCAGAATCAAAACCAGCGGCACGCCCCAAAAAAAATGCCCGGCATTAGCAAAGCGCTCGTTTAGCCGCGGGCCAAAGGCCCGCGCGGCGAGACTCCCCGCCGCAACATGATTAACCACCCACCAAGCCCCGCCCACCGCCAACGGCAACGCGACCGCGATTGGCCCCTTGAACATAATCCCCGCCGCAATGGCAACGTACCCAGTCAAAAACCAAACTCGCCCAGATTTGCCGCGCTCACGCCGCCGACATCCCTCGCTAAACCCGATCACCGTCAACGCCATCGTAAACGTCAACGGCATGTCAATCCGCCCAGTGCGAGCGAGATCGGTGAAATGCAGACAGGTCGCCAACATCATCGCCGCAAGAAAACCGGCAAGCGGCCGCCCGCGACGAATACCCCACCATTGCAACAGCAGCACGCAACCCAGCGCCGAAAGTGCCGAAGGCAACCGCACACACAGACCGTCGACCTGCCCGCCATTGAGCAAACCCAAAAACGCAACCAGCCAGTAAAACAACGGCGGTTTTTGCATTTCCACACGGCCGTCGAACAAGCGTGGCAATGTCCAATCGCCGCTGGTGAGTATCGCTTGAGCGTTTTGGCCTGCGCGAGCTTCGTGGCTACTGGCGAGTTCGCGGTCGCCGAGGCGGAAGAAAAAGAGCATGAACGCCAAACAGAGCGCAGCACAAAGCCAGCTGACTCGAACCCTAGGCTCAACTCGGCTTGAGGCCGCACAAGCTTTAAGCTCTATGAAAGCTGTCGACATCGGTTGTGGGAGTTAGCCTCGCCAGTGGTTGCAGTTTCTGTGCCTTGCACATAGCAATCCACAAAGCGATAGACATGCCAAAATAAGTGGGAAAAAGCGCTACATACATTAGCAGCGTCCAACCAAACAGCGGATCTGGCCACCAATAAAGCTTCACCTTGCCAATTCGCCAGTTTTCATGGGCCGCCAATGTATCCAGTGTAAGGACAACGAATACAGCCAGGACGGCCACAACTGCTCCGGAGTACTCGCTGGCGGCCGGATAGCGTCGCCATGCCTTGATCGCTACTATCAGGGGCGCGACCAAGAAAACCGCCACGAGAAACAGGAAGAAGGAAGATTGAATCCAGAACATAAGCGGCAACGCGGCCAAAACGACAATTGCGCCAAAAACCGCAGCGGCGAGATGAGCGACTTGTGGATAACGCAGCCATCCCCAAACAGCGAGAACCGCAGGAATGATTAGGAGAATCGCGAAGAGCAACAAAAAGGAGTTTTCAGTGGTTCGGAATGCCGCAAACACGAACATTTGCGCCCCCTCCTTGGGACATCGCAGCGAGGGTGGCACGCCCAAGAAGGGCGTGTTGTCACGCCATCGGGTCGCCGCCTACAACGCCATTAAGGGGCGTCCCACCCTGCCGAGTCCGGCGATATTGCGATTGGTATTTGCGAATCGCGACGCATACCAAGCCCAGCGTTAAACCCAAATTCAACAACAAAGCGAACAGCCAAACAACTTCGCCAAGATTATGCGTAAGACCACTTGGGCGGTACATGCTCCATCGGCCGCCCCATTTGGAATACCCCAATTGGTCAACGCAAATTGCTGCCGCGCCCCCGATGGTGACGTACCAAGTCAACAGAGCCAAGGCCGAAATCTTGATGTGTCGCGGAAATCGGTAGGCCGACCAGACGGCCACCCCCAAGGAGGACGCGGCATAACCAGCCAACAAAACCAGCAACAAAACGGAGATGTCGTTCATAAAGGTGCATGTTCAACGGCGCCTCAAGCCACCAGCCGCTGCGAATGCGCCTCATGCAACCGCTGATACGGCAAGCAAGCCTTGAGCAATTCGTGATGCGTCCCCACCGACACAATCCGTCCATTATCCACCACGACGATGCGATCCGCAATCTCCAAGGTTTGCAAGCGGTGCGTAATGACAAACGTCGTGCGACTCTGGCGGAAGTCGCGCATGGCCGTGTGAATTAAGGCCTCGCTCTCGGCATCGGTCTGGCTAGTAAACTCGTCAAGAATCAAAATGCTGGGATTGAGCAGCATAACCCGCGCCAGAGCCAAGCGCTGCTTTTGGCCGCCGGACAGTTTCGCCCCCGCTTCGCCGACGCGGGTCTCGTATCCCATCGGCAACGAGGTGATGAATTCATGGGCATGCGCCAGGCGGGCCGCGGTTTCGACTTCCTCACGGGTGGCGTGACGCTTACCGTAGGCAATGTTGCTGTGGATCGTGTCGTCAAAAAGCAGCGTGTCCTGCGTGACCACACCCACCTGACGGCGGAGGCTGCGCAGATTGGCCAGGCGAATGTCGATGCCGTCAATGAAAATCGAGCCGTGGTCGGGATCATAAAAGCGCGGCAACATTCCCAGCAGCGTCGTTTTGCCGCAACCGTTTTTGCCGACAATGGCAATGGTTTCGCCATGATTGACATGCAAATGCACACTTGTCAGGATCGAGTGCCCCGGATCATAGGAGAAGCAAACGTCCCTGAATTCAATGTCCTGCGAATGCCGAGGCAACAAATGGCCGTCACTATTGGGCCGCACCTTGGGCTGGCGGTCCATGAAGAAAAAGATGCGGTCGCTGGCAGCGGCCCCGGATTGAATCTTGGTGTAAACGCTCGATAACTTGCGCACCGGATCGGCAATCGCGGCCAGCAAGCAATAAAGTTGCAACAGCGACTCGGCTTCCAGTGGCTGTTCGGTCATGCGCAAGCCAAACAGGCGCGTTTGTTTGCCCAGCACCAGCCAGGCGCCTGCCAGCAGTGCCAGCGCGATTGTGACGACGCCCAGCAACTCAATGATCGGTCCCGCCGCGGCGTCGAGCTTCACGACCCACATCGCCTTTTTGTAATAATCCTTCGTGGCGACCGCGAACCGGTGCCGCTCAAATGCCTCCCGCGTGAACGACTTGATCAACCGGATGCCGCGAAAGCTCTCTTGCAGGATTTTGTAAATGCTCGACATCCGCTCCAGCAAACGCCGGCTGGCACGCTTGATCGTGCGCCCGGTCTTGATAAGAATGAACAGCGCAATCGGCACCACGATCAAAAACATCAGCGTCAGCTGCCAGCTGATCCAACACGCAACCGCCACGCATGCCAGGGCCCGCAGAGGCTCGGCCACCACCTTGCCGAACAGCGTCTTGAGGCCGCCGCCCAAAAGCTCCATGTCATTGGTGAACCGGGCCATCAGCTCATGTGTGCCTTCGGCGGTAAAGTTGATCACGTCGAGGTGGATGGCATTGCGGAAGAACTTGTTGCGCATGTCGAACAGCGCCAAATTAACAACACTGCCGACCAGCGTTTCCTGCCAAAACTCAAACAGGCCCTTGAACGCCACGGCCATGACGACGAATGCAACCACCCAGGCGAGCGTGTCAAACCGGCTTTCGGGCAGCCAGCCGTCAATGTACTTTTGCACGATCAGATAGCGATTGAGCTCACTCTGCAGTGGTTGCAGTTTGCCCTCCACCTTGCTCAAATCACTCGCGACGTTGCGCAGGTCCCGATTGCGCTCGCGGCCTGTCGGCGCAGCTTCGAGCTTTTCTTGCGCCTTGGTCAAATCGTTGACCTGGTTGCGCAAAGGCTCGATCTCTCTCTTGGTTCGCTGGATCTCCTCGTCTACCCATTGTTGCAAGTTTTTTTCGGATCCGAGGATCTTGAGGACCGGATAAATGGCCGTGAAATTGAGGCCCCAGAAGGCCGCCGCCAGCAAGGCGCAAATGACCGACACAAATAGCCGGCCGCGATATTTCCAGGCAAAGCGAATTGTCCGCAGGAAGTTCTTCATGCCTCTTGCTTCCCCTCCGTGAGCGAGCAAAGTGGCGGCCATAGTGCCTACGAAGGCCGGATTGTAGCAGAGGGGGGACAAGGCAAACAAGGCGAAGCGCATTTCGCGCGAGCGCAAAAAAAACCGCTTGCGGCTTAGCGAATGTTGCTAGGCCGCAAGCGGCAATGTTAACAGCTGGCAAATCTCAGTTAATAGCGCCGGCCACCGCCGCCGCCACCACCGCCGTAACCACCGCGGCCGCCACCGCCGCCGCCACCTCCACGGCCGCCGCCACCGCCGCCACGACCACCCTCGGTCTTCGGCCGAGCTTCATTGACAGTCAGAGTGCGGCCACCCGCATCTTGACCATTCAAGGCAGCTATCGCAGCTTGCGCTTCTTGGTCGGTCTTCATTTCCACGAAGCCGAAGCCCTTGGATCGACCGGTGTCCCGGTCCATAATGATCTGGGCCGACTCAACCGTGCCGTGCGCGCTGAACATTTGCGACAATTCGCTGTCCGTCACGCCGTAGCCGAGGTTGCCCACATACAGCTTCTTGCCCATCACCTTACTCCACTAACAGAGGCCACTCACCCGCCTCCGGGGAGTAAAGCCAGTACACGAAACGGAAACAAACCACTCCATCCCGCATTATAGCAAAAAGCTCCCCAAAAATGCTATGCCGGTTGTTTTGTTAGCGCTTAACCAGGCCAAAGGCCACTCCTACCCACCGTGCCGCCGCCATGAACAACAGCGTAAGCACCGACAGGATGATGAATAACGAAAAGCCGATGTTCAGCCAGTTTTTCAGCAAATCCCGGCCCGCATCGATCTCGCTCCACCAGCGTTCAATCATTATTTTCCCGGCCGTCAGCGTCGTCGCTGTCACAAAAAGCATGGGCACCAAGGTCACCAACGCGAAGCGGCCCCGCCCCGAATTCACAATCCACGTCGTCACCAGGGCCAACGCCACCACCGCCAAAAGCTGATTGGCGATGCCGAACATCGGCCAGATCGTGTCAATCGACCCGTCCCAGACCAGCCCTCCCCATCCCAGCGTCACCACCGCCGTCGCCAGCACGGCACCCGGCAACCAATCGGTCTGGGCGAATTTCGGATAGACGTTGCCCAGTGCTTCTTGCAACAGAAAACGCGCGATGCGTGTCCCCGTGTCGATCGTTGTCAATATAAACAGCGCCTCGAACATGATCGCGAAGTGATACCAGTAGGCGATGATGTCCTCCGACACCAAACCAGTCCATTCTAGCGCTTTGTCAAAGATGAGTGCCATGCCGACGGCAAGCGTCACCGCCCCGCCCGTGCGGCCGCGCAGCGACTCGCCGCCGCCTACCATTCTGTTGACTTCAGCAATGTCGTGCGTTTTCGCCACCGGCAAATCGTGCAGGCCAGTGCCCTGGATCAGCGTTGGATAGTCGCGGTAGACCTCTTCGAGTTTCGGCCGAAATTCCTTGGTTTTGTCGCGCGGCACATTGATGTCGTAATAAAGGTGAGGGTCGAGCGACGCCGCCGAGATCAAGGCGACCACGCCCACCAGCCCCTCCATCAACATCGAACCATAGCCGATCATGCGAATCTGGCTTTCCTTGTCCACCATCTTGGGCGTTGTGCCCGAGGACACCAGAGAGTGGAATCCGGAAACCGCGCCGCACATGATGCAAATGAAGACGAAGGGAAATATCGAACCGCGAAACGTTGGTCCGCCATCGGCAAATACGTCGTTGATGGGAGGACAAAGCAAGGGCGGGTTAGCCAGCAGAACGCCAATTACCAGCAAACCGATGGTGCCAACCTTCAAAAAGCTCGACAGATAATCGCGCGGACAGAGCAGCAACCAGACCGGCAAAACGGAAGCGATGAATCCATAGCCCGTGAGCGCCAGGATGGTTTCATGCCTCGTCAGCGAAAACACAGATTCCAACGGCGAATCAGGAATCCATTTGCCGATGATGACAGCTGCCAGCACACCGGCGGCGCCGAGCAGCGATGCCTCAACGACGCGGCCCTTGCGAATCCTGTACATGTACAGTCCGACGAACAACGCAATCGGAATGGTGCAAGCAATGGTAAAAGTGCCCCACGAACTGCCGGGCACCAATTCCACAGCATCCGCCGGCAATTGATACCAACCGTCCCGCGCCTCCAATTTGTCGTTCCGCGGCACTTGCACCAAGAATCCCTCGGGCTGGCGATAAGCGTGGTGCTCATCGTCGCTCCGGTCTCGAATGGTGCAACCGCCCGGAAAGCGGTAAGC
>Ga0134121_10004434_pt1 | contig 11508 bp, 10 predicted proteins | sample KB301_FD_96463 | JGI IMG/M metagenome (GOLD analysis project Ga0134121, IMG submission 96463) | Terrestrial soil microbial communities without Nitrogen fertilizer from Kellogg Biological Station, Michigan, USA - KB3-0-1 | ecosystem: Environmental > Terrestrial > Soil > Unclassified ...
ACGCTGATGATGCCCGCGACTTCGCCCTCGCGAAAACCGAAGCCGCGCTCGGTACCGTAGCGCACCTTGACGTCGGCCGGCGCGTTCTCGGCGCTGGCATGGCAGGAAAGGCACGACGCCTTCACGTAGAGCGTTCGCGCGTAGCGGTACGTATCGGGAAGCATCTCGTAATATTCCGCGAGATGCTTGCTGCGGATCGCGTCCAGCGCCTTGCCCTCGAACGCGTCCGGCTTGTTGACCGGATTCATGAAATTGTGCGAAGTGACGCGAAACTTCGCCGGAGAGGCCGACTTTTCCACGACTTCCGAAAATTCGCGCTGCGCCAGCGCCGGATTCTTCGAGTAGAAATGCCAGAGCGGCGGCGCGGCGCCGTCCACCGATGTCGTGCTCTGACCGGGTTCGGGCGCGCTGACAAGCGTCACCTGGCCGAGATAGCTCTTGTCGTTGTCCCTGACCCAGACGCGGCCGTATTGCGAGACCCAGCTGCCGAATGCATCGACGTTGTCGGCCACCGTCTCGGCCTGCGCCTTGAGCTGGTTGCGGTAGACGCTTTCGAGCACCAGGTAGAAGGAACCGACGACGAGTAACAGCGCCACGATGAAGACGATCGTGAACTGCGTGGTAATCGAGCGATTGAGCAGCATGGCTTTCCCCTTTCTCGTCCGTGAATCGCGGCGCGTTTATACGTGGATGCAGGCGCGCGCGTCGCTACTGAACGCTTCGCGTCTTTCGGTATCCGCGATGTGCCGCGCCAGCAAGGCGACATATTCCTGGACGTCGGAGGGCCTGATCTTGTTTCCGGTCGCGAGCCACGCGGCGCGCGCATCTTCGGCGAGCTGCCGGCCGAATGGTCCGACCTCGACGACAAAGAGGTGGTCGATTTCCGCGCAAATGCGCAAAAGGACCGGTAGCGCGCGAAAGTCGGGCGGCATGCCGCGCATCGTGCCCCACAATGCGCGTCAGGGCAACTCCGCGGACGGCATGCCCGCCATGATGATCGGGATCCTGCGCGCCAGAACTTTCGATCCAGGATTGCGTTCGTATCGGCGCGGATTCGGCGTCATCGCGGCAAGCCTTGCCGCCTGCTCGGCATCGAGCTGAGCCGCCGACGTGCCGAAATAGTGACGCGCGGCGGCCTCGGAGCCGAACACGCCGGTGCCCCACTCGATGACGTTCAGGTAGATCTCGAAGATGCGGCGCTTGTCCAGAATTGCCTCGAGCATCACGGTGATCAGTGCCTCTTCGCCCTTGCGCCAGTAGCTTCGATCACCCGACAGGAAAAGGTTCTTCGCCAGCTGCTGCGAAATCGTCGATCCTCCGGCGACCACGCGGCCCTTTTTCAGGTTCTTGTCCATGGCGTGCTGGATGCCTTCCCAGTCGAACCCTTCGTGCTCGACGAATCTCGCATCTTCGGCGGCAATCATCGCGCGCTTCAGCTGGACCGAAATGCGCTGATACGGCACCCACGCATACTGCAGGCGCGCGCCGGGGTTGACTTTCTTCAGCTCGGCCAGGCGAACCGACATGAAAGCCGTTTCACTGGGCGGGTGATCGCGCCACCACCAGATGTGAGCCGCGTACCACAGCTGCAGCAGCACGAAAGCGGTCAGCAGCACGAGCATCGCCCGGATCGCCCAGCGCAGCGCCGGACGCATGGCTTTAGTCTCGGCCGGCTGCCCGGAGCAGCCGGAAAACCGGATCGGTATCGGGGCGCACGCCGCGCCAGAGGTAAAAGCTTTCCGCGGCCTGCTCGATCAGCATGCCGAGCCCGTCCGCGGTGCGCGCCGCACCTTCGGTGCGCGCCCAATGCAGGAACGGCGTCGTCTGGTCGGCATAGATCAGGTCGTAGGCGAGCGCTTGCGCGGTAAAGAGGCGATGCGGCCATAATCCCGCCGGGACCGACATGCCCAGTCCCACGCTGGTCGCATTGACGACGATGTCGAATTGCTGGCCGGACAGCGAGGCTAGCGGCTCCGCGCTGATCGGGCCGTCGCGCTCGAATTGCGCCGACAGATCGATGGCCTTCGCGTGCGTCCGGTTGGCGATCACCAGTCGCAGCGGCCGTTCGGCGAGCAAGGCTCCGGCGACGCCGCGCGCCGCACCTCCGGCGCCGAGCACCAGCAGCTTCCGGCCGGCGATCGGCTCCCCCAGATTGCGGGTGAGATCGAGCACCAATCCGGCGCCATCGGTGTTGTCGCCGAACCAGTGGTCGCCGCGCCATGCCAGCGTGTTGCAGGCGCACGCCGCTTGCGCTCGCGGGCTGCGCTCGCGCGCCAATGCGAACGCCTGCAGCTTAAACGGGATCGTGACATTGAGGCCGAGTCCATTTGTCTCGGCAAATTTCCCGACCGTCGCGACGAAGCCGTCAAGCGGCGCCAGCAGCCGCTCATAGCGCATGCGCTGGCCGGTGGCTCGGGCAAAGGCCTCTTGAATCACCGGCGACTTGCTGTGCGCGACGGGATTCCCGATGATGGCGTAGCGGTCGAGCGTCTTACCGACCGAAGATTGCTGCGGAGCTGGCCCGGCATCGGATGTCCGGTTCGCCGATCGCCTGGCGGCCGGCGATGCCTTGCCGCCGGTCACGCGCGCACCGATGCGCTCATTGCGACGTCAGCGAATCGCCCGGCGCGAACGTCCAGGTCCGCGTGATATACAGGATATCGGTGTCGCGCCGGATGTCGGGCGGGAATGGCGAATAGGGTCCGCCCATCTGCACGATGTGGGCCGCCGCCAGGTCGAGAACCCGCTTTCCGGACGAGCGCTCGACGACAATGCTCTCGATGCTGCCGTCGGCGCGGATGCCCGTCGTCAGCAGCAGGCTGCCGTAGAGCTTCTGCGAGCGGGCCGCTTCGGGATAATTGAGATTGCCGATCCGCTCGACCTTCAGCCGCCAGTCCTCGACATAGCGCGCAAACCGATACTCCTCGGCCCGGGCGCCGATGAAGCGGCGTTTCGGCCGTTTCTGGTAGGCATCCAGATCCTTGGCGATCTGCGCTTCGAGCCGCATCGACTCCAGCGTGCGTTGCATCTGTTCGTTTGCGGTCGGAAGGTCTATGCGCTCGGGCATTTCGTTGGGCTTGGACTGCGGCGCCGCAACCGGGGCCGCGGCCTTGAGCTGCGCCATCATTTCAGTCGCACGCTGCTCCAGGGTCTCGACCTTTTGCGTGGCCGTCGCGAGCTGATTGCTGGCGCTTTCCCTCGGCAGGACCGGCAGCGGACTTTTCGCGCGGCGATTGGCGTCGGTGTTGCCACCGCCATCCAGATGCGCCTGCGCGAGGAGCTCCGCCTTGGTTGGCTTCGATACCGACTTGGCATTGACCAGCGCGATCTCGAGCGGCGGCCCGTTGCGGTCGAATTTCGCCAGATCCACCGGACTGAAGTGCACGGCCAGTGCGGCGAGATGCAGCAGGAGCGATCCCACGATCGCCTTGAACAGCAGACGCTTGCCCGGCGTCGCGTCCGCGAACAGGAACGGCAGCGACATCGTCCGCGCTTCGGTGTGCACGACCAGCGCGCGCGGCCGCGTCACCGGCTTGTTCCTCGCGGTGATCAGCGGCGTGACCGTCGCACTGGTGCGCGTGCCCTTGGGCATGGGCGGCAGTATATCGCTCCACCCCGGTCAGTCTAGGGCTTCCCCCAGGTAGTGGACCTCAACGGTCGCGGCGAGCAGATCGACGGCGCCGATCCCGAGCCGAACGCGCGGCGCGGCGGCGGCCGGCAGGTCGGCGACGCGAACGTACAAGGGCAGCGCGTCGAACCGCACCAGATTGTCGCGCACGACGCTCGCCGTCGCCTCGCTCAGCCTTTCCTGCTCGAGCCAGCGCAGGCACCAGTAGTGCTCCATCCGGCTCTGGAATTCGGCGTACTGCGCGTAGGTTACCTCGAAGGCGCCGAGCACCGCGAAAAGCTCGGCATCGCCCTCGACATAGGGAAGCGCGTCGCCCGCGACAGCGGCGATCAGCTGCCGCTGGTTGACCAGGTCGCTGTAGCGCCGCAGCGGCGAGCTCGCCCACAGGTAGTGTGCGACGCCTAGGCCCTGATGCGGCTCAGGCTTGGTGCTCATCTTCACCTTTCCGGCCTGCTGCGTGCGATACAGTCCCGGCGCGTTCGCTTCGTGCAGGAGCTTGCCCCAGCTGCTGTTGACGTGAATCATCAGCTCGGCGATCAGCTTGTCCAGCGGCGATCCCCGCGGTCGCGGCACGATCGCGACCCGGCCGTCATCCGCGGCGTCCCAGTCGACCAGAAACGTGTAATCGAGTCGAGGCACGTCAGGTTTGCCGCGCGCCGCCTCGAGCTTTTCCGCCAGTCGCCACAGCGCACGCAGCTCATCGGTCCAGCGGGGATCGCCCGGCGACGCCGCGGCGACGAAGTCTTCGCCGACCGTGTCGAGCCTCAGATTGGCCGCAACCGGCACGAGCTCGAGGCGGGTGGCCTGCCTGAGCGGCGTGCCGTCGGGCGTCGTCTCGACGTACAGTGACAAGGCAGGGCGGGGCGCGCCGGCGGCGAGCGTAAAGCGCCCGATCGCCTCGTCGGGCAGCATCGTGATCTTGCGCCCCGGCATGTAGACGGTCGACAGCCTGTCGCGCGCGATGGCATCGAGGGCCGAGCCGCGCAGAATCGCGAGCGCGGGCGCCGCGATGTGGATACCGATCTCGACGTTGCCGTTGGCCAGGGCGCGGACCGAAAAAGCGTCGTCGATCTCGGTCGTCGTCGCATCGTCGATCGAGAACGCCTCCACACGAGCCAGCGGCAACGCGGGAGCGTCCGGTACCGTGCCGTAGTCGGGAAACGCGGTGCCGCGCGGAAATGCCTCCGACAGGAAGCGATTGAAATGATAGTCGTGCGTCGATGGAATCGCTCCGCAGGAAGCCAGCAATGCCAGCGCATTGGTGTGCGCTGTTTCGCACGCCGCCGCGACGGCGCGCGTGGCCATCGCCTGCTTGTCGGGCCGGTAGAGCAGCATCGGAAGGTGGTCGCGTATCGGCTGCGGCAGGCGACCGGCCAATAGCTCCGCGGCAAGCAATGCAACTTCTTCGGCTTCGCGGCGCTTGCGCTCGCCCGCGGCGAGCGCGGCCTTGAGCGCTTCGGGCGGCGCGGCCTTGTAGCGCCCCTTGCCCTTCTTGTAGAAATACATCGGCGAGCCGTGCAGGCAGAAGGCGAGCGATGCCGCTTCGCCGGCGCGCGGCACGCGCCCGAAATATTCGGTGGCCAGATCGACGAACGCAAACTCACCCCCGCCGCTCGCTTCCCACAGGAACGCCGGATCCATGTCCTCAGCCAGCGCCTGCGCCTCGGCCAGCAAGGCCCCGGGCGCGGGATCGGCAAATCGCAGCAGCACGTTGGCTGCCTTGATCTTCATCCGCTTGCCCGATGCCGTCTCGACCTGCAGCGACGTATCGTTGTCGGCGAGGACCGTGCCGGCCTTGAACGCGCCGTCGTCCTCGAAAAAAACATGCATGGGAAGCGGAGTTGCTGCGGGGGGAGGCGCGAATTATACCGTGACGCCGGTTCGGTTGCAGGACCGAGGGCTTTGCTGCACGATGGCGCCGAGCATTCCCACTCCGGAGTCAACCATGGAATTCCGCCGTCTTGGCGACAGCGGTCTCGAGGTATCGGTACTGTGCCTCGGCACGATGATGTTCGGCGATCGCACAGACGCCGCCGCCGCGCAGCGCATTATCGGCTCGGCCTTCGATGCCGGAGTCAATTTCATCGACACCGCCGACGTCTACGCCAAAGGCGCCTCGGAGACGATCGTCGGGCCTGCGATCGCCGCCAATCGGCGCCGCTGGATACTCGCCACCAAGGTCGGCAACGTGATGACCCAGGCGCCGCACGACGGCGGGCTTTCCAGGCGCTGGATCATGGACGCCTGCGAAGACAGCCTGAAGCGATTGGCCACCGACTACATCGACATCTATTACCTGCACAAGGACGATACCGACACGCCGCTGGTGGAGACGATCGAGGCGATCGGCGACTTGATCCGATCCGGGAAGATCCGCTATTTCGGCGTGTCCAACTATCGTGGCTGGCGTATCGCCGAAATCGTGGCCCTATGCGCCGATCTGGGCGTGCCGCAGCCGGTCGTCTGCCAGCCCTACTACAATGCGATGAACCGCATGCCCGAGGTCGAGATCCTGCCGGCCTGCGATTACTACGGCATAGGCGTCGTTCCCTATAGCCCGCTCGCACGCGGCGTGCTCACCGGCAAATACGCGCCCGGCGCCGCACCGCCGCCCGACTCCCGCGTCGCGCGCAAGGACCGGCGGATGATGGAGACCGAGTTCCGCGACGAATCGATCGCGATGGCGCAGACGATCAAGGCGCACGCGACGAGCAAGGGTCTGACCGCGACACAGTTCGCGCTCGCCTGGGTGCTCTCCAATCAAATCGTCAGCTCGGTCGTCTGCGGACCGCGCACGATCGAGCAATGGGACGATTACCTGAGCGCCGCCGGCAAGGCGCTCGATGGCGGCGACGAGGCGCTGGTCGATTCGCTGGTCACGCCCGGTCATCCGTCGACCCCCGGATACAACGATCCGCAGTATCCGTTCTACGGGCGGATCGTCGACTAGCCGGCCCCAATAGCGGCCGCTACTCGTTGGCCACGCCGTGTGGCACGTGGCCGGTCGCAACGTGCTTCGACGCTGACTCGACGTGCGTGCGCTGGTCGTCGAAGAAGATGTCGGCGCCGAACGCACGCAGGAATTCCCCCTTGTCGAGCCCGCCGAGGAACAACGCCTCGTCGATGCGGATGTTCCACGCCCGCAGCGTCCGGATCACTCGCTCGTGCGCCGGCGCGCTGCGCGCGGTGACCAGCGCGGTGCGGATCGGACTGGCATCGTCGGAAAAATCGCTCTGGATCCGGTGCAGGCCGGCAAGAAATTCCTTGAACGGACCGCCGGACAACGGCCGCAGTGCGGCGTCGGTCTCGCTCTTCGAGAACGCAGCCAGCCCGCTTTCCTGGTAGACGCGCTCGGCTTCGTCCGAAAAGAGCACCGCGTCGCCGTCGAACGCGATCCTGAGCTCGTCGGACTCGTTCTTGCCCACGGTCGACGGCACGATCGTCGCCGCCGCGTAACCGTCGTTGAGCACGCGCTTGACGTCCTCGGTGTCGGCGGAAAGAAACAGGTGCGCGCCGAACGCCGGCACATAGCGCGACGTTGGCTCTCCCTTGGTGAATGCCGCGCGCGTGATGTCGAGGCCGTAGTGCTTGATCGCATTGAACACGCGCAATCCGGTGTCGGCGCTGTTGCGCGACAGCAGGATGACCTCGACGTATTGCTTGTCGGCGCGATTCAGACGCAACAGCTTGTTGACCAGCACGAAGGCCGGCCCGGGCGCGAGCATCTGATCCTCGTGCTCGATCTGGTAGCGGTGATACGCATCGACGCCGGCCTCGGTGTAGACGCGATGGCTCTCGGTCAGGTCGAACAGCGCGCGCGACGAAATCGCGACGACCAGCTTGTCGGCGAGCGTGGGCTTGGGCACCGGCCTAGTATAGCGCCGCGTGCGACCGGCAAATGCGCGTCAGGCTGCCCTGCGCAGCCCTTTGTCGAGCTCGGCGAACACCGCGCGCACTTCGCCGACCGCCCAGTCGATCTGCGCGCGATCGATCACCAGCGGCGGCGCAAAGCGAACGACGGTGCCGTGCGTGTCCTTGGAGATGATGCCCCGCGCCAGCAGGCGATCGACGACCGCCCGCGCGTCGGTCCGGCGAGCGTCGACCTCGAGACCGATGAACAGGCCTTTGCCGCGCACGTCGCGGATCAATGAGCTCCGCACCGTTTTCAGCTGCGCGAGCAGATACGCGCCGAGCTCGGCCGAGCGCTCGATCAGCTTGTCGTCGAACAGCACCGCGATCGCCTCGAGCCCGACCGCGGCAGCGAGGGGATTGCCGCCGAAGGTGCTGCCGTGGTCGCCCGGCGAGAAGACCTGCATCACGTCCTCGGTTGCGACGAACGCCGATACCGGAAGAACGCCGCCGCCCAGCGCCTTGCCCAGGATCACGCCGTCGGGCACGACGCCGTCGTGCTCGCAGGCGAGAAACCTGCCGGTGCGTCCCATGCCGGTCTGGATCTCATCGCAGATCATCAGCACGCGGTGCTTGCGGCAGATGCGGGCGCACTCAGCAAGATAGCCGGCCGGCGGCACGATCATCCCCGCTTCGCCTTGCACGGGCTCGACCAGGAAGGCCGCCGTGTTCGGTGTGATCACTGCTTCGAGCGCGGCCGCATCGCCGAACGGGATCGCCTTGAATCCCGGGGCGAACGGCCCGAAGCCGTCGCGGTATTGCGTTTCCGACGAGAACCCGACGATCGTGATCGAGCGGCCGTGAAAGTTTCCGGCACAAACGATCACCTCCGCCTGGCCGTCGGGAATCCGCTTGACCTTGTATCCCCACTTGCGAACCGCTTTCAATGCGGTCTCGACGGCCTCGGCGCCGCCGTTCGCCGGCAGCGCGCGCGCAAGACCGGTCACCTCGGTCAGGCGCTTCAGGAAAAGCGGCAGCTTGTCGTTATGGAAGGCGCGCGAGGTCACCCCCAGCTGCTGTGCCTGCGCGACCAGTGCCGTGACGATGCGCGGGTGCGCATGCCCGTGACTGACGGCCGAATAGGCGCTCATCATGTCGAGGAAGCGCCGGCCGTGGATGTCCCACAGCCACGCACCTTCGCCGTGCGACACGACCACCGGCAGGGGATCGTAATTGCGCGCGCCAAAGGTTTTTTCGGCGTCGATATAAGTGGCGCTCGATTCGGCTGGTGCCGGCTTGCCGGCGTGCAGATTGCGGTTCTTCATGCTTTGACTCCTTGTCTGTCGACCAGAGGGTTGCTCGGTCGTCGCGGCCCGATTGCAACGCCCAGGCTCCTTTTGGGAGCGCGACGCGACCGGACTGTGGGGATGTCGACGCGCGGATCCGGCTCGTCGCCGGGTGGCGCGATCAGGAATGCAGCAGCAGGCGACTTCGCCAGGACATGGGCGTGATTTTACCCTCGAACATTGGGCAAGGCCCGCTGCACCGCACAAATCCGATGCGATCCGAGCACGAAGGGTCCGCCGGTGTCATTATCGGCGTAAAGTAGGTCCCATCTGTACGGTGTCGAACATATGGCGGAGAACATCATTCCGCTCGCCGGCCCGGATCCGGCGCCCAGGGAGGATCGTGTCGCTGAACCTATCTCCGCTAGAAAACGACTTCGGCTGCGCGATCGAGCGACAGGAGTTTGCGCTGCATTATCAGCCGAAGGTCGACTTGAAGAGCGGTGCGATCGCCGGCGTCGAAGCGCTGATCCGTTGGCATCATCCGCGGCACGGACTGTTGGAGTCGGGCAAATTCATTCAGGTCGCCGAAGCATGCGGTGCGATTCTGCCGATCGGACGCTGGGTATTGCGCGAAGTGTGCACGCAGGCCCGTGCCTGGCAGAACGCCGGACTGCCGCGGCTGCGCATCGGGATCAATGTTTCCGCCGCAGAATTGCAGGCCCGGGATTTCGTCGAAGACGTCCGCACAACTCTGACCGAAACCGGTATGGACCCGCGCTTCCTGGAGCTCGAGCTGACCGAAACCTCCCTGCTGGAAAATCCGCAGGCGAACGGACCGGTGTTGCGGGCACTGAAGGACACGGGCGCGCAGCTCGCGCTCGGCGACTTCGGCACCGGATACTCGAGCCTGGGCTGCCTGAAGCGCTTTCAGATCGATACGCTGAAGATCGATCAGTCGTTCGTGCGAGATCTCGCCAAGGACCGGGACAATGCCGGTATCGTCAGCGCGGTGATCGCGATCGGCAGGAGTCTGCAGAAGCGGGTCGTGGCCGAAGGCGTGGAGACGCGCGAGCAGCTCGCCTTCCTCCGGAAAGAGAACTGCCCTGCCGGACAGGGCTTTTTTTTCAGCCCGGCGGTGCCGGCAGCGGATCTGGTGGAGCTGCTGGGCGGCTGACGGCGTGTCGCATCAGCCGGCGGCCAGTCGCGCGAGCAGCTTGCCGTGTATGCCGCCGAACCCGCCGTTGCTCATCACCAGCAGATGGTCACCCGGCCTAGCATCGCGCGCGATCGCATCGATCAGCTGGTCGAGATCGCTCGCGACCCGGGCTCGATCGCCCAGCGGTGCCAGGACGGCTGCCGCGTCCCAGCCCAGGTTGGCCGCGTAGCAGTAGACACGGTCGGCTTGCTCGAGGCTTGCCGGCAGCCGCGCGTTCATCCTTCCCAGCTTCATCGTATTCGACCGCGGCTCGAGGATGGCGATGATGCGTTGGCTGCCGACGTCGCGCCGAAGCGCGGCCAGGGTTGCGGCGATCGCCGTCGGATGGTGCGCGAAATCGTCGTAGACGGTGACCCCGTTGATGCTGCCGCGCACTTCGAGGCGCCGGGCGATGCCGCGAAACGCCGCCAGCGCGGCGAGGCCTTGCGCGACGGGCACGCCGACGTGCCTGGCGGCCGCGATCGCCGACAGCGCATTGAGCTGATTGTGCCGCCCGAGCAGCGCGAACGGCGCGAGCACTCCTTGCGGGGCGCCGCCGAGCTTGATCGTGCCGTCGACGGCGATCGTCCAGTCGGCGCCGGTGTCGGCGACCGCCGCGAAGCCGAATCGCTCGACTTCACTCCAGCAGCCGCGCGCCAGCACGCGCTTTAAGCTGTCTTCGCCGCCGTTGACGATCAGCCGGCCGGCGTGCGGGATCGTCCGCACCAGATGATGGAATTGCGTCTCGATCGCGGCGAGATCGGGAAAAATGTCGGCGTGGTCGTACTCGAGATTGTTCAGTATCGCGGTGCGCGGGCGGTAGTGGACGAACTTCGAGCGCTTGTCGCAGAACGCGGTGTCGTATTCGTCGCCCTCGATCACGAAGAATGCGCTGTCCGAGAGGCGCGCCGAGACGCCGAGGTCGGGCGCGAGCCCGCCGATCAGGAAGCCCGGCTGCATACCAGCCCGGCCGAGTATCCAGGCGAGCATCGCGCTGGTCGTCGTCTTGCCGTGCGTTCCCGTCACCGCCAGCACCCACTTGTCCAGCAGCACGTTTTCCGCCAGCCATTGCGGCCCCGAGATGTAGCGGCGGTTCGAATCCAGTATCGCCTCGAGCAGCGGGTTGCCGCGCGAGATCGCGTTGCCGATGACGAATACGTCGGCGTCGGCTGCGACCGTGTCGAGCTGGGCCGCGTCGTAACCTTCGGTCAGCGCGATGCCGAGGCTCGCAAGCTGCGTGCTCATCGGCGGATAGACGTTGGCGTCGCAACCGGTGACCGTATGCCCGCTCTGGCGCGCGATCGCGGCGATCCCGCCCATGAATGTTCCGCAGATGCCGAGGATGTGCAGATGCATGCCTGTCGCTTTCAGTCGGACTTCATCGTCTTCAGCGCCAGCGCGCGCCCGTATGCGCTTTCGAGGCTGCGCGTATACCGGTCGGCATCGGCAAGACCCGAGCCGGGCAGCGCCGCCAGTATTTCCGCCGCGACCGCGTGCCGCCATGTGGGATCCAGCGCGAGCCGGACGGCGATCGCCACGTAATCGTC
>Ga0134121_10004435_pt1 | contig 11508 bp, 7 predicted proteins | sample KB301_FD_96463 | JGI IMG/M metagenome (GOLD analysis project Ga0134121, IMG submission 96463) | Terrestrial soil microbial communities without Nitrogen fertilizer from Kellogg Biological Station, Michigan, USA - KB3-0-1 | ecosystem: Environmental > Terrestrial > Soil > Unclassified ...
GCGTCCATCGTTTCGGTGCGACATCGTGACGATTTGGCCTACGACACCGTGCATCGCCGCTTGGCCGAACTTTTTCCCAATTATCGTTACGCCGCGTTGGTGACCCGCGAAAATGGCGGCGCGCGGCTACACCTTCAGGATTTCGTGAAGGATGGCCTGATCGAGGGTATGGCGGGTTTTCCGCTCGATCCGGCGCGCGTGCACGTGTATCTGTGCGGCAACCCCGGCATGATCGGCCCGCCGCGGTTTCTGGCCGGACGGCGCCAATATCCGGATGCAATGGGCATGGTCGAGCTATTGGAGGAGCGGGGTTTCAACGCGGACCTCGGCCATCCCCCGATCAACGTTCATTACGAGCGGTACTGGTAGCGTTAGCTCTTCCGTCTCCCGCTGTGGCCGGCACGGTCTCGGCCAGTGCGTCCACGAACTCCCGGTACACCGCGTCCTCCCGGCACACGAACAAAACCTTCTCGATGCTCTGGTCCGACTGCAGGAAATCGAGAACGGTTTTCACGGCCACCAAAGCCGCTTCTTCGGCGGGGAACCGGTAGGCTCCGCAGCTGATCGCCGGGAATGCGATCGACTTCATTCCGTGCATCGAGGCGATGCTCAGGGATTCCCGATAGCAGGAGGCCAGGAGCTGATGCTCCCGGCGAATGCCGCCCATCCAGTAGGGGCCCACGGTATGAATGACGATCTTGGCCGGGAGCGCGTAACCCTGGGTGAGCTTGGCCTTGCCCACCTCGCAGCCACCGAGGTTCCTGCACTCCTCGAGCAGCCGGGGCCCGGCCGCGGCATGGATCGCTCCGTCCACTCCGCCCCCGCCCTGCAGGCTGGTGTTGGCGGCGTTCACGATGGCATCCACGTTGACCTGGGTAATGTCGCCTTGAATGATTTCGAGCCGATCTTCCTGTTGCATGGGGATTACTCCGATTATTGATACCCGTTCTGGCCGGAGCTCAGCCTACCTTCAACATGCGGTCGAGGGCTACTCGGGCTTTCACCGCTATTTCTTCCGGCACGGTGACCTCGTATTGCTCTTTACGCAGAGATTCCAGCGTATCTTCCAGAGTAATTTCGTTCATGTGGGGACAACGCACGCTGCAAAGACGAAGCATCTCGCGTTGTGGATTGCGGGCAGCGATGTTGTCGCCCATGCTGCACTCCGTCAAAAGTAAATAACGTCCGCCCTCCATTTTTTCGACATAACGAATCATGGCCGTGGTGCTACCGGAAAAATCCGCCGCCGCCACAACGTCCGGACTGCATTCCGGATGGGCCAGGACGACGACATCGGGGAATTGCCGCCGGACGCTCTGGATGTCCTCGACCGTGAATTTCTCATGGACTTCACAGCGGCCACCCCACCCGATGATGGCGGACTCGACCTGCTTGGGGTCTTCGGACGCCCCGTGCCCGTTGGAGGGCGCGCCCTCCACGATCATCTCCATGCCCAGCTCGCGGGCGACGTTTCCCCCCAGGTATTCGTCGGGAAGAAAGATGACTTGCCGGTGTCCCAGCTCCCGCAGATGCTTGACCATGGCCTCGGCGTTGCTCGACGTGACGCAGTAATCCGATTCCGCCTTCACATCGGCGTAGGTGTTGACGTACGTCACCACCGGTACGCCGGGATGGCGCGCCTTGAGCCGGCGCACGTCTTCCGCAGTGATGCTGGCCGCGAGCGAACAACCGCCTTTGGGGCTGGGAAGCAGCACCTTGCGGGACGGGTTCAGGATCTTGGCCGTTTCGGCCATGAACCGGACGCCGCAAAACACGATGATACGGGCGTTCGTCTGGGCGGCCATCCGGCTCAAGTACAGCGAGTCGCCGGTCACGTCGGGCACGGAGTGGTAGAGCACCGGCTCCATGTAGTTATGCCCGAGAATGATGGCTTCTTTCTCGTGCTTGAGGCGATTGACCAGGACCGCGATTTCCGCCTTGCGCTTGAGCTCGAAATCGGGCACGACTCCGGAGAGCCGCTCCCGAAGCCGCGCGAGCATGCCGTCCATTGTGTCGGGGTAAGCGATGGTATCCGTCATATCCTGATTCTAACGCAAGTCTCCCTGGCCACCCCCCGCGCCGCCTCGGGCTCGGAGCTGGCTGGCTTTCTGGTAGGCACGTTCGGCCGCCTCGAATTGCGACAGGGACCGATAGCAATTGCCGAGCGTGGACCAATCTCCCGAGCGATCCGGCGCGATGGCGAGCGCCTTCTGCAACTCGACGATCGCTTCATCGTATCGGCCCAGATAGTAGAGGGCGTTGCCGAGGTCCGAACGCAACCAGGACGTCTCCGGCCGTTGCATCAATTCCTGCTCGATGCGGCGGACGACCGCCTCCATGCGCGTTCGTTCCAACGTTGGATTGTTCTGGAGCCGGGCGACCAGTCCCAGGCCGTACATGCTCCTCACGTTTCCGGGGGCAATGCGAAGCACGGCGTTGAAATCGCGCTCGGCGCGCGAAGCATCGCCCTGATTCAGCCAAAGAAATCCCCGTTGCCCCAAGGACACAATGTCCAACGAATCCCGGTCGATGGCATGCGTGAACTCCTGCAGCGCCTTGTCCCCCTCTCCGGCCAGCCTCCACGCTTCGCCGGCGCGCCGTGCATACACGGGATTGGGGTCGAGATGGAAGGCAAGGCTGAACAAACGAGGGGCATTCTCGTCCCCTGTTCGCGCGGCTTGATCGCCAAGATGGTGGGCAATTTGCGCCTGCACGACCGGACTCGGATTCGGTGACCCGGATCCGTAGGCCAGGACCCTGTGGGTGGAGGCCGTCGACGAGGCGAGCATCGCCACTAGGGGAATCACAAAGACGAGGGCGATGGTTAGGAGGCTCGGCCCCGCGCCGGGATGCGTGCTCTTGAACGCACGCCGTTTCCAGGCTTCCAGAACCAAAAACGCGAACGGGAACCCGAGCGCGGCAAAGAGATCCCAATCCAGCACCGGCCCCCCGAGAGGGGTGATGACGAGGCATCGGGCGATGAAAAACAGGAGTGCTGCCGCGCCGACGGGTGAACACAGAGCCTGCCCCAGGGCCGCCCGCCCCTTCGAGGACGACGCGAGAACCAGACCCAGCACGGACGCGGCACCGACGCTGAGCAGATAACTATTCACGATATCGATCGGATGCCACACCGAGAAAAATCCTGGACTCCAGGAGGGCGGATGGACCAGATAGCCCACCTGCCGGACAAAGAAATGAGCAGGCGGGATCCAGGCCAGAGAGCCTCGCCCCAATTCACTGGATCTGACCGCCACGGCGAGAGCAACGAGGATCACGCTCACCAGACCAAGAGTCGTTCTCGTCCGTCTGGAGAATCGATCGAGGATCATCCAGAGCGTCACGGGAAGAAACAGCACGCCCATGATGTGAGCGGCGATGACAAACGCCTGCGCCAAGAGCAGGCCGATCGTCTGCATCCTTCCGCGGGGGGCGAGAAGGACGGTCATGTAGACGCACATCGCAGCCACGATCACGGCATAGGCTTCCACATAGCCTTGAAACAATCCGATGTAGCCGCCCAGAAACGTCGCGACCAGAACGAGCCCCATGCCGCGATAGCGCGTCTTCCAGAGACGGAAAAGCAGCGCGGCCGTGATCACGCCGCACACGACGGAAATACCTTGAACCGCCTTGGCGAGAAGATCCGCATGATTCGCACCGGCGATGCGCCCCAAGCCACGAACGAGGAGGCTGTAGAGAGGGCTTCGGGGCGTTACCCAATCCTGGCTTCCGATTCGATTCGCCACCTCCATGGAGTCGCCGAAGAGGAGCGTCCGCGCGGGGAGGAAGATCCAAAGGAGGGCGAAGCCGGAGAGGGCGGCGATTGGGAGAAGAGAGGCTCCGAATCGAGAGTTGGACACCCCTGGCAACACAGGGAGCCGGTCATGGAACCAGAGGGCCGCCAATCCCAGAACGGCCGCGGCGATTCTCCACGGCAAAGGCCATAACGACCAGAAGTTGACCCCCCAAAACGCGTTCAGCTTCGCGGGTGCGGCGACGGCGAGCAGAATGCAAACCGAGCCGAGCACGGAAAGAAGGGAAAAGGACGCAGATACTTCGGTCGGGGTTTTGGAAGCTCGGCCCTTTGGCCTGGCCCGCGCCGGCATGGATCAGACGGGCTCTGGCCGTCCGCTCATTTCAGGCCATGTTGAGCCATGAACGCATCGGTCATCTGCTCGATCTTGGGATCACCTTGGGTGTATTTGGATAGCATGAATACTCGAAGATCCGTGAATAACGGATAGCCGGCGTCGGTTCGGGTCAGGGTGAACAGGGACACCTCGCGGGAGTGCGGACCGGGGAGAACCAGATATGCATCCCCGATCTTGAATTGTCCCTGAGGCCCCAACGGGTCGTGGCCGATCACGACCACATCGATTCCGGTCATTCCCTCAAGGATCTCTTCCGCGCGCTTTCTCTCGGCATGGATCAGCAACACGGTCAGATCCGGTTTTAGTTCGAGGCCCTGGAGCGTGGCCTGGATGGCCAAGCGGGCATCGCCCACGAACACGCTGTCGGTTCGATCCAGAGCACCCGGCGATTCGTAATAGAGGATGGGATCGATAACGGCCAGCGTGGCAATGCGGCGTCCCTTGCGTTCCACCCATCGCACCGCTTGCAGGCTCTCCGCCAATCCGGGACCGAAACGCACGTTCGCCCCCAAGAGAGGCAGCTTTTTGGCGGCACGCCTCAGGTAATCGGGCCCCATCGACAGATCAAGCTCACCGACCCCAATCGCGTCATAGGCCATCGCGCCCATGCCATTCAACAGAAACTCGGCGATTTCGGCGCGATGCGTATCCCCCAGCGCGGGCACGAAGTCGCCCCCGTCCGCGACGACTACTGGGTACTTGAGGTCTTGAATCTCGTGGAACACCCGGTTCCGGAGGGCCAGTCCGCCGATCAGCTTTTTGTGTCAGGTACAGGGGCGCAGCTGACCCTTGGCACAGGTGTTCACCGCCACTCCGATGTCCCATCGCCCCGTGGGAGCGGCAGTGGAATCGGTGGTGGCAGCTGGACTGCTCCCGGAAAATGCCAGAAAAGCCAGGACGAGGGCCGAGGCCAGAGGTGTCCATCGTGGGGTCGACATATGGCGGCAAATTGTACACCTCCGGGCCCTCGATCCAGCCCGGAAATGTCCGGCCGCTCAAGATCCCAAGCTCGTCAGCCGCTCGAAGCGAGGATCCGTACGCAGGCTCTGCCACTCCGGCTCGATCCGCGCCCGGGCTAGCACGAACGCGGGCCGTCCGGCCGCCGCGCTCTCCAGAAATTTAAGAGCGTCGTCCGTCTCCCCCCGCAACGCGTGAATGCCCGCCGCGTAGTAGCGGCTGAACGGCTCGTCGGCCCCCATGGCCAGGCGATCCATGAACGTTTCCAGTCCCGAGGCAAGCACGGTGTTTGCGCGGTCCTTGTTTCCCTGAGCCAGCAGAGCGAGTCCCCATCGCATCGAGAGCTCGACCCGAATGCGGGAGCGAAGCGCATGGTTGACTCGGTCCACGAAGGCAAGCTCGCTCACGAAGGCCTCGCTCGCTTCCGCGTACCGCTCTTGTAAGGACAGGAGATGACCCAAGCGCATGTACGCTCCCACGAGCTGCACGCCCTGTTGTCCGGAGACGAACGCCTCCTGCAGGTCGATCGCGCGGCGGGCGGCCGGCTCACCCTTGGTGAACTCCCGAAGAAGCGCGTAGCAGTGGGCGAGCTGCATCAGGTACCAACCGCCCTCGGGATTGCGCTCCAATGATTGGGTGAATAGTTCCGCGGCGGCCTTGAAATCGGCTTTGCCGAGGAAGTACGCACGAGCCATCCCGGCCAGGATGCGAAAGTCGTCGGGAGCCAACGCGCGGGCCTGCCGCAAACATTCCATGGCCTCCTCGACCCGGTTCATGGCCAAAAGGTTCACCCCCAGCTCGCGCCAGATCCGGGGAATGCGGGGTCGCGCCTCGAGCGCGCGCCGGAGAATGGATTCCGCCCGCTCGTGGTACTCGGGGGCGGCCAGGTACTCCCCCTTCTGTTCCCAGGCCGCGCCGAGCTCGATCTGCGCGCGAACGTAGTTGGGGTCGAGCGCCACCGCGCGTTCGAAAAACAAGATCGCCCGGTCCAGCGATTCATGGCTGTCGTCGCGAATGTTGAGGAGCCCCTTGGAGAAGGCTTCGTACGCGGCCACGATCTGCGTGTCGTCGCCCTCGCTCGCCGCCGCCACTGTGCGCCGCAGTCCCGACGCCAGCTCGTTCACCACGCGATCCTGAAGCTCGAAGATCGCGGCCAGGCGGCCGTCCATCTTGACCGCGCGAACGATGCGTCCCGATTCGGTTTCGATGACGCGCATGGTCACCCGCACCTGCTCGTCCTGCCGCTGAAATCCGCCGGCCAGGACCCAGCGCGCGCCGGTCATATGTCCGAGCTCGACTGCGTCTTCGAGCCCCAGCTCCTCCGTTTCGACATCGAGACGTTGCAGGCTTTCCCGCAGGCGATCTCGTCCCCAGACTTCCAATCCCTCGATATCTTGAAGCGCGGTGGTCACGGTCTCGGTGAGCCCGGTGCCGAGCCACTCGTCTTCCGCTCCTCGCGTGATGTTCGCGAACCCGGCCACCGCCACGGTCAACGTGCCCGTGCTCACAACCGGAGCGCGATAGCGTAGACGACCCAACTCGGAGCGAACCTCCCGCAAATCCTGCACGCGGGCTTGCGGGTCTTTGGCCAGCATGCGCGCGACCAAGCGCTCGATTTCGGGCCAGCGAACATCGGAAAAGCGAGGAGAAAGGGGCGGCGGATCGCGATGCAGGATGGCATCGGCCAGCTCCACGAACGAGTCTCCTGTCCACGGGCGCTTTCCGGCGAGAAGCTCGTAGAACACCACCCCGAGCGAGAAAATATCCGAGCGGGCGTCGAGCGATTTCCCGAGCGCTTGTTCGGGGGACATGTAGGGTGGGGTGCCTTCGAACGCGCCGGCCGGAAGCGTGTCACGGGTCCAGGTAAGCGCGTCGGCCGCCAACTTGAGCTCCATGCGGGCGAGACCAAAATCGAGCAATTTGATGCGCCCCTGCACGACCATGATATTGGAAGGCTTGAGGTCTCCATGAATGACGCCGTGACCATGGGCGGAGGCCAGCGCGTCGGCCATCTGCTCCATCAAGTCCAGGATGTGGTCGAGCGAGAGTGCGCCTTCGGCCGCGACGTCCGAGAGCGACCGGCCGGGCACGTATTCCATGGCCAGGAGATACACATGCCCTTCCGGCGTCTCCGACTCTTCGACGTCGTAAATGACGGCAATGTTGGGGTGGTTGAGCGCGGATGCGGCGCGAGCTTCGCGCAAGAGTCGCGACCGCTCCTCCCCATCCTTGCAATGGCGCAAAACTTTGAGCGCCACCGGCCGATGAAGCCGCAGATCTTCGGAGAGGAACACATCCCCCATTGCGCCTTGCCCCAGATGTTCCAGGATGCGGTAATGGGAAAGTGTGGTGCCGATCATCCAAGGATCCCGGTTATCCGGCGTGGGCTACGAACTCCACGAATCCGGTCATGAACTGGGTGAGGGACTTTCGCACCGTGTCGTCAATTAGCCGGCCCTCGGCGTCGAAGACTTGCCCGGCGTTGGCCACGTAGAGCTGCCTGCCGAACCAGGGCCGCGTGCCGAGCGTGCGCAGCACGGGCAGCCAGCCCACCTGGGACATGCGGGTGCCGCCGATTCCCGCGGAGGCGCCGATGATCGCGACCGGCCGCCCCCCGAAGATGCGAGGAATGTCTTTGGACGGACGGGTGAGCCAGTCGATGGCGTTCTTGAACACGCCGGGGATGGAGTGGTTGTACTCCGGGGTGACGAGCAGGAGTCCCTCTGCAGCCACGATGCGTTCCTTGAGCGCGAGGACGGTTTCGGGAATCCCTTCCGTCTCCACGTCGAAGTTGTAGAGCGGAATGCCGGCAATCGACGCGATCTCGAGATCGGATCCGGACGGAAGGACCTCCTGGGCCGCCCGGAGCAGCGAGGCATTGAACGATCCCTTCCGCAAACTACCGGCGATGCCGACCAGGTGAGCCATGAGAACTATCCCTTCTTCGAGTGTTTTAAAGACGCGCTCTTGGGAGGATGAGGCGGCACGCTCCCCAGTTCGCGAATGAAGAAATCGACGGTCCGCTTTTCCAGCATTTCAGTGATGACCGGATCAGTGACCATGTGCGTGAATCCAGACAGGGGCAGAAACTCGAAGGGCTTTCCCGCACGATAGAGCGCGTTGGCGAGCTGGATGCTGTGCGTGAAATAGACGTTGTCGTCGTCGGTGCCATGGATGATGAGCAAGGGGCGTGAAAGCTGTGGCGCGCTGGTGAGCACCGAGCTCTCCTCATAGGCTTCGGGGTGCGCGTCCGGCAAGCCGATGTAACGCTCGGTGTAGTGCGTGTCGTAGTCGAGCCAGTTCGAGACCGGCGCGCCCGCGACCCCCGCCTTGTAGACATCGGATCGCTTCATGACCGCCATGGCGGACATGTATCCGCCGTAGGACCAGCCGCAGATCCCCACCCGGTCCATATCCATCTCGCGGTACTTCTTCCCCAGCGCTTGCAGGCCCGCTACTTGATCCTCAAGTGGTACGTCCACGTAGCTCCCTCGCATGGCGCGTTCCCATGCGCGCCCGCGAGCCGGCGTACCGCGTCCGTCGATGCTCACCACCACGAATCCCTTATCCGCAAACCACTGGTCGAGGAGGTAGCGGTAGGAGGAGGCCAGCACGATTTGCACCCCCGGTCCTGCGTACACGTCCACCATGACTGGATAGCGTCGCTTCGGGTCGAACACGCGCGGCCGAATCACGGCAGCGTGAAAATCCAGGTTGTTTGATCGGACCGTGGTGAGCTCGACCCGGGGCAGGTACGGCGGCGGTTCCGCGACCGAAGGCAGCTCTCCCAGCACCGTGCCGTCGGCGCGCGTTACTGTTTGCCGCCGCTCGCCTTTCAGGCCGTCGAATGTGTGCACCCAGATCTGATGCTCTTTCGATACCACCGCTCCGTGAAGCCCCCGGTCTCGTGTCATCGCGAGCGGAGCGTCATCAGCATCCAGCGCTACGCGCCACAATTGCGTCTCGGTGGGATCGGCGCCCGCACGAACGAGAACCGTTCGTCGGGGCTCATCGACGTCGACGAATCCTCGGTAACCAAGGTCAGGGGGCGTTATGCGCCGAGTCAGCGCTCCGTTTGGCCCGTGCAGCTCGAGAGTCCATGCACCCTCTCCCTCGCTGGTCCACAGAAAACCGCTCCCGTCCTCGAGCCATACCGGCATTTCCTCGTCGATGTTGAGCCACGCGTCATCGTGTTCTTCCAGCAGCGTGCGGGTTTGTCCCGTCTTGGAGTCCACCGCGAGCAAGGCTTCATCTTGTTGTTCTCGCGTTTGAACGAGCAGCGTGAGCGGACCATTCTCCCAGACTACCCTGGCCAGGTAGGGATATCGCTCGCGATCCCAGCGCACTTCCGTCGCCTTCTTGCCGCTCACCGGAACTAAAAAGAGCCGTACGTCGGCGTTGGCCTTACCCGGCCGCGGGTAGGGCCAGCTTTGCGGTGGATCTTCGGGATGCGCGGGATCGGCGATGTGGAACGTCTCGACCTTGGAAACATCGGTGCGTTGGCACGCGATCGTCTTCCCGTCCGGCGACCACCAGAACCCGCTGAACCGGCTCATCTCTTCCTGGGCCACGAACTCCGCGTCTCCCCAGGACACGTTCGTCGTCTCGTGCTTGGTCAGACGCCGCGCCTTATCCGATGCGACCTCGACCACCCACAAGTCGCCGTCGCGGGTAAAGGCGACGCGCGTCGCGTCGAACGAAAAGTGCGGATCGAGAGCGCCCGTGGCGGATGTGAGCTCGCGCGCCGATCCGCCGGAGGGCTCGAAAACGAAGAGACGCCCGGAGAGCGGAACGAGCATGCGCCGGCCGTCCTGGGACAACTCGTAGCCGGCAATCCCGCGCGCGGCAAGCCGCATTCGCTCGCGCCGCGCGCGTTCGGCGACGCTCAGGTTTTCGCGCGTGCCAAGAAGAAGATCATTGGCGGTGAGAAGCTTCGTCTCCTGGGACGTTCGCGTATCGAAGCGATACAGATCCTGGACGAAGTCGCGAGGTCCCGATCGCAGGTAATACACCGCATCTCCCGACGGGGACAGCTTGATGGACGTGGGCCGGCCGAGTCGGAAGCGAAACGTGGCCGCGTACTGGTGGAGAAAGCTATCGGCCGGAGCGGGTTCCGCAAGGGCCGATTGGCCCACCGCCGCCAGCGCAAGCCAAACGAGGAGGGTGATCCGTGCGAACACGGAAGAACTGTATCAGCCGCGTTTACGTTCGGACAGAGTCGCGATGAGGCGACTCAGGTCCCCCGCGTCGACCGGTTTCAGCAGGTGTCCGTCGAAACCGCTTTCCTCGGCCTGGCGGCGGTCCTCGTCCTGGCCCCACCCCGTGATCGCGACCATGAGGATCTCGCGACCCCAGACCTCCTGACGGATGCGCCGGCAGGTTTCGTAACCGTTCATCTTGGGCATGGTGATGTCGAGCAGAATGATGTCCGGACCCCTGGCCTGGGCGGCGCGGAACGCCTGCTCGCCGTCGTAAACGGTGGTCACGTCGTTGCCCAGGATGCGAAGCAACATGGCCAAGCTTTCCGCTCCATCCCGGTTGTCATCCACGATCAGGATGCGCCGCTCGGTGAGCCGCGCCGGTTCGACGTTGGCCTCGACCGCCCCAGACCTCTCGATGGCGGCTTTGGCCGCGATCGGCAAGCAAACGATGAACTCGCTACCCTTATCGGAGCCATCACTCCGCGCCTCGATACTTCCATGGTGCAGGGACACGATCCCGCGTACGAGCGACAAGCCGATCCCCAGTCCCCCTTGCGCGCGGTCCAGGGAACGCGGTGATTGGGAGAAGATTTCGAAGATGCGAGGCAACATGTCCGGGGCAATGCCGATACCGCTGTCCTTGACCGAGATGCGCACGTGGTCGTCTTCGAGGACGGCGGTCAATGCAATGCGTCCATGGTCATCTGTGTATTTGGCTGCATTGTTGAGGAGATTTGAAAAGACCTGGGAGAGCCGGATCGGATCCCCTTCGAGCTGAATGGGTTCTCGGGGCAACGACACCGTGAGCTCATGGCCGGCCGCTTCGATCACGGGACGGCTCGTCTCCAACGCCGACTCGATCACGTCCAGGAGGAGGATGCGCTCCTGGCGAAGATCCAGTCGCCCCCGGGAAATGCGCGAGATGTCGAACAAGTCTTCCAGGATGCCGGCCAGGGCATCCACCTGGCGTTCGATCACGTCCCGGCTCCACTCCAAGTCCGCGTTCGGGAGACCGGCGAGCTTCAAGATCTGCACCGCGTTTCGGATGGGGGCCAGCGGATTTCGAAGCTCGTGAGAAAGCGTGGCCAGGAACTCGTCTTTCCGACGATCCGCTTCGTTCAAACGATCCACTGCCCCCCGGAGCGCCTCCTGCGCGCGGCGCAGCTCCTCATAGTGCCGTTCCCGGGTGATGTCGA
>Ga0134121_10004437_pt1 | contig 11503 bp, 8 predicted proteins | sample KB301_FD_96463 | JGI IMG/M metagenome (GOLD analysis project Ga0134121, IMG submission 96463) | Terrestrial soil microbial communities without Nitrogen fertilizer from Kellogg Biological Station, Michigan, USA - KB3-0-1 | ecosystem: Environmental > Terrestrial > Soil > Unclassified ...
CCGAGGGCGATGGCCAAGGGGATGGGGCGCCAGCGGGGAAGCAGCCCGGCGACACCCTGGCCCGAGGGAACCCCCGCGGGGTGAGAGCGGTGTACTGGGTGTGGCGGCGCGAGCTCGCGGTGATGCTGCGCGCGCCGATCATCTACCTGGTCGGCGGGCTGTTCCTCGTCGTCCAGGGCATCGCGTTCGCCGGGCTGGTCGGCGCGCTGTCGGATCCGCGGCGGCCGGCGCCGCTCGGCGCGCTGCTCGAGGGGCAGCTCGCGGGCACGTTGCTCACCTGGGTGCTCGAGCTGGTCGTGCTCACGCTGCTCGGGATGCGCGCGATCGCCGAGGACAAGCGCAGTGGCAGCTGGGAGGCGCTGCTCACCGCCGGGGTAGGCGAGGGCGCCGCGGTCGCCGGCAAGTGGCTCGCGGCGGTCGCGGTTTATGCGCTCGTGTGGCTGCCCACGCTGGCGTACCTGGCGCTCGTGGCGCTGTATCGCACGGATACCGGCGGCTGGGACCTCCCGGCGATCGCGGTCGGGTATGCCGGCGCGATCGCGATCGGTGCGGCGCTGCTCGCGTGGGCGATCGCGGCGAGCGCGGCCACCGCCTCGGCGCTCGCTGCCGGTGCGCTCGGCTTCGCGTGGCTCGTCGGGATCTTCCTCGCCGGTGAGCTTCCCGCGCTGTGGCCCGATCTGGCGACCGAGCATCCGGCGCTTGCGCTGGTGTTCGATACGATCTCGCTGCGCACGATCGCGACCGACTTCGCGCGCGGTCATGCCGGCGTGCGCTCGCTGGCGGTGCTCGTGGGCTTCACCGTCGTGGGGCTCGCGCTGGCGATCACGCTTGCCTGCGCCGGGCGCCGCCGCACCAGCGAGTTGCGCATCCGTACGCTCGGCACGATCGCGTGCGCGGTGATCGCGGCCTCGCTGTGCATCCTCGCCGCGCGACACCCCGGGGGGCTCGATCTCAGCGCGGCGCGCCGCAACTCGCTCGACGAGGAGACCCGCGCGGTGCTCGCGGAGCTGCCCGGCTCGGCCACCTTCACGATCGTCCAGCCGACGCTGGGCGCGCTCGATCCGGTCTACGACGAGGTCGCGCGCGTCGCCGGCCGGATGGCGGAGGCCGCGCCGGGCTTGACCGTGCGCCGCGCCGATCCGGCGAGCGCGCCGGGCGGCCTCGCTGCAATCGCTCGCGCCGCGGGACTGCAACCGGGCGATCTCGCATCGGGGGGCGCGATCGTCGTCGAGCTCGGCGGCAAGCAACGCGTCGTGGATCTCCTGGCGTTCGCGGCGATCGACCGCGGCCCCGACGGTGCGCCGATGGTCGAGCGGCTCGCGATCGAGCAAGCGCTCGCGGGCGCGCTCGCCGCGCTGTCGGCCAGCCGCCCGGTGACGATCTGCGCGACGCACGGCCACGGCGAACTGGCGCTCGCGGCGCAACCAGCAGGCCGTGACTGGTCGTCGGTCGCGCAGCGCTTGCGCGGCGAGGGCATGACGATCCAGGAGATCGATGTCATGCCGGCAGTGCCGGCGAGCTGTGTAGTCGTGATCGTGCCAGGCCCGACGTCGCCGATCAGCGCCGACGAAGCGCTCGCGATCCAGCGCTTCGTGCGCGGCGGCGGTGGCCTGGTCGTGGCCGGGGGTGGGCTGGTGAACGGCGTGTTGCCGGCGACCGGCCTCGAGGGCGTGCTCGCCGCCGAGGGCCTCGGGTTGCCCGCCGCGGTCGCCGTCGATCCCGCGCTCGGTGTTCGCGAGTTGCCAGGTGCGCTGTTCGTGATCGACGGCTACGCCGATCATCCGATCAACCGCGGGTTTGCCCGTGCGCGTCCGACCTTGTGGGCTCAGCCGCGCGCCGTCGTCGCGACCGGCGGTGCGAAGCCGCTGATCTCGGCCACCACCGCAAGCTGGGGAGAGCGCGACCTCGTCGTGCCGCCGGCCAAGGACCTCGATGACCTCGCGGGCCCCGTCGCGCTCGCCGCGCTCGGCAGCGCACACCGCGTGATCGCGATCGGCTCGGCGGAGCCGTTCACCTCGCAGATCCTGGCGGGTGGCGCCTCCGCGGCGGACCTGTGGCTCGCGCGTGCGATCCGGTTCGTGTCGGGAACGCCCGAGCCCACCATCGCGATCGCCAGTCGCGCACCCGACCAGGTTCGCCTCGTCATGACCGCAGGCCAGCGCCGTGCGGTGATCGCGCTGTCGGTCGGCGGGCTTCCGCTCGCGTGGGTGGTGCTCGGCGGCCTCGTCGTATGGTGGCGGCGGAGGCGCACCCGATGATCGCGTCGTGGCGCGCGCTCGCGGTCGCGGCGGCGCTCGCCGTGGTGCTCGTGATCGCCGTCGTGATCGATCCTGGGCGAACGCGAGGTACCGAGGATCGCGCGCTCGTTCCGGGCTTCGATCCGGGTCGCGTCACGGAGCTGGTCTGGGAGCGTGCCGGGCAGCCGGCGATCCACGTCGCGCGTGACGCGGATGGCTGGGAGACCCGCGCGCCGGCTCCCACAGTTCCGTCGGCAGTGGTCCACGTGCCGGTGGACCCGAGCGCGGTGGGCGAGGTGCTCGCGGCGCTGCGCGGCGCCCGCTGGCATCGCCGCGGCGATCCTCCCCCGATCCATGCGACCCTGACGGTTGTGGCGGGCGCCCAGCGCCACGTGCTCGGCATCGCGGCGCCGATCGCCGGCACCGAGCAAACCTGGCTCGTCGACGACGGCCGCGGCGTGGTGGTCGACAGCTGGGTGGCGCGCGCCCTCGATCGCGATCTGCTGGCGCTGCGGATCACGACGCCGCTGGCCGATATTCGCCGCGCCCAGACGATCAGCATCGAGGGCGAGTTCGAAGGCCAGCTCGGCGGGCACGTCGCGCTGCACATCGACGGTCATCCCCGGCGGCTGGATCTGGGGGGCAAGCTCGTGATCGCCGCGGACCTCGCCGATCAGCTCGAGCGTGTCCTCGGCGCGGTCACGATCGTCCGGATCCCGGACGGCCCGAGTGGCGCGCGGGGCCTCTCGATCTTCACCGGCGACGAGGATCTCGCGCGCAGCGCTCGCGCCGTCGTCCACCTCGTGCTCGGCGGCAGCTGCCCCGGAGCACCCGAGCTCATCGCGGTGTCTGGCACGGACGGCGATGGCTGCGTCGAGCGGGCAGCCGCCGAGGCGGTCGAGCATGCGGTCGGCCGCCTGCAGCAGCCGCCCGCCGCGATCGTGGAACGCCGCCTTGTTCCCTTCGAACCTACGCGCATCGTGCTCGCCGACGGCGTCGCGCTCGATATCACGGCGTTGCGCGCCGGTGAGCATCCGGCTGAGCCAGCTCATGTCGCCGAGTTACTCGCCGCGCTCGCCGCGCCGGCCGAGGTCGCCGCGCTGCCCGCCGCACCCGCCACCCAGCACCTCATCGTCACCGATCACACCGGCGCCGAGATCACGCTCGATCTGTTCGCCGGCCATGTGGTCGCTCGCCACGGCGAGTTGATCGCGCTTGCGCCCGCGCCCGGCGCCTGGAACCTGCTGGTGCGTCCGTCGCGCGAGCTACGCGATGTCACACCATGGCTCGAGGAGCCGACCACGATCACGACCGTGCGTATCGACGATGTGAGCTACCAGCGTGGCGCCATCATCGGCGACTGGACCCGTCGGCCTGGCGGCACGGGCGACGTTACTGCCGGCGTTAACCCTGCTGACACGAAGACTCTCGAGGCGCTTGTCGGGACGCTCGCCGCGCCGCGCTCGCTCGGCTTCGTCGACGATCAGCTGCCGGTCGTGCATCGCGTGGTCCTCGTGGTCGCACCGCCCACCGGCGCGCCATTCGAGCACACGCTCGCGCTCGGAGCACCGCGCGCGTCCGGCTGCCCGGCGCACGTGGATCGCGACTCCATCCTGTTGCCGGCGTCTGTCTGCGCGCAGGTTGCCGCGCTCGCGAAGTAACGCGAGATCGCGTTCGGCGAGGCGATGCCACGCAGCTGGCTACATGCCGGCCACGGCCCTGATCGCGTGCGCTTGATCGACCACGCCGCCGGCATCGACCAGCCCGTTCCACGCGGCGAGCGGCTGGACAGTCGAGACCAGGAGTTGCTTGACCGCGCTCGAGGTCAAGCTCGGGTTGATCAAGCGGGCCCGGCCTGGAATCTCCGGCGTTCTCGCATCGAGAGTCGATCCGGAACAACGAGAAGCTTGATATCGAAGGGTGACCTCATCTGCCCTCTGGTAGAGAGCGCTCCGCCCAGACTGTGACGATCTTTGTTGCTTTCGCGTGCGATTGCCGAGAATGAGTCATCCGGCGCGACGCGCCTCACGGTAGCCGACGTTGTAATCTTCAACGCCATGCGCGTACTGGCAGATCTACACCGGCACCTCGATGGCTCGCTCCGCGAATCGACGTTGCGAGAGCTCGCGGCCGCGGTCGGCGTCGAGGTCCCGAGCGATCTCCGGTTCACGCCGGGCATGGGCCTCGACGAGGCGCTGGCGTGCTTCCGCATCACCGTCGCGGCGCTCCAGAGCGCCGGTGCCCTGCGGCGGGTCGCCTCGGAGTGCTGCGAGGACGCGGCGCGCGCGCAGGTGACGACCCTCGAGCTTCGCTTCGCGCCGCAGTTGCACGGAGCGATCGAGCCCGCGATCGACGCGGTGCTCGACGGCCTCGGGGGGCGCGCGGGCCTGATCCTGTGCGCGCTCTACGGCGAGCCGCCGGCGCAGGTGGAGGCGCTCGTCCGCGCGGGCGCGCGCCGGAAGGGCGTGGTCGGCATCGATCTGGCGGGTGGCCCGGCATCCGCGCACACGTGGGCGCTCGGCGACTACGCGGCCGCGTTCCGGCTCGCCGCGGAGCTCGGCCTGGGCCGCACGGTGCATGCCGGCGAGGGGCGCCCGCCGTCCGAGATCCGGACGGCCATCCTGGAGCTCGGCGCGCAGCGGATCGGACACGGCACGACCCTGCTCGCTGATCCGGACGTGACCGAGCTCGTGCGCGAGCGGGGCATCGTGATCGAGGCGTGCCTGACCTCCAACCTGCACACCGGCGTGATCCGGCGCATTGCCGATCACCCGCTGCCGCGCTGGCTCGAGGCCGGCGTGCGTGCCTGCATCTGCACCGATAACACGCTGTTCTCGGACACCTCGTCGGAGGCGGAGCACGCCCACGCGCGCGCGATCCCCGGCATGACCGACGAGTTACTGGAGCGAGCGATTCACCATGGCCACGCCGCCGCATTCTCGCGGTGATGCTCCGTCGGAGGCGTACCGCGCGGGCAGCCGTGACCTGAACATCGTCGTACACATCGATCAGATCGAGGCTGGACCGGTCACGCGGGCTTCGACGGATTGATCGACAGGCTCAGCGAGACAGGCACCTTGTTGGTGAGGATGTCGAGCACCGGGCAGTGGGCATCCACCGCTGCGCGCAGCTTCTGGAGCTCGGCCTCGCTGGCGCTGGATTCGAGGCGCACCGTGCCGCGAATGTTCTGGTAGCCAGCTCGCACCGCGTCATCGACCGCGAAGAAGCCGCGCAGGTCGAGGTCCCCCGTGAGCTGGACCGACACCGAGTCGAGCGGGATCCCCATCGCCGTCGCATAGGCGCGATAGGTGATCTCCTGGCAGGTGCCCAGCGCGGCAAGAATCAGCTCGACCGGGGTGGGCGCCGAATCCGCCCCTCCCAGCGCAGGTGGCTCGTCAGCCGCGAGCTTGTGCTGCCGGATCGAGACCTCCGAACGGAATCCCTCGGTCAGGCGCGAGGTCGATTGGAACGTCGCCTTGGCCTTTTCTGGATTGGCGCTGAAAGCTGACTGGGTGTCGGTGATCAATTGTTTCAGTTGTGCGCTCATGGTTCCCCGGGGCGAGCTTCGTCTGTCTCGCGCGGCCTGGCAACGCCGATCGAGCTATGCGCGCGGCGGCCGGGTGATCTGGACGAGGCGCTCGGCGGCCAGCTCCGGATCGGGCGCGTCGAGCGGCTCGATCACGACGTCGAACGTGCCGTGGTCGAACGGCGCGCCGGGCGCGGCGGCGGCGGGCACGAGCCGCTCACGCAGGCCCTGCTTGGCGAAGCTCCGCGCGCGAAAATGGCAGTACGGGTTATTGCCGGGGCGGCCGAACACGCTGTGCGCGGTGAAGCTGCAGCCGGCCATGCAGGTCCTGGCGAACGGGCAGGTCCGGCAGAACCCCCATAGATCGTCGATCGTGCGGCGGCGCGCGAACGCGAGCTCGGGGGCGTGGTGCCAGATCGCATCGAGCGGGCGCTCGCGCAGGTTGCCGCCGACGTACGCGGCGGTCTGCAGCGATGGGCAGCCCTTGACGGCCCCGTCGGACTCGATGCCCATCACGAAGCGGCCGGCCTGGCAGCCCTGCCAGTGATCGCGATCGCTGGCCGCGACCGAGCGCAGCTTCTGCTCCTCGGGCCCGAAGTAGCCGAGGTTATTGCCCGGCGTGAGCGTGATGCCGTCGGCGCGCGCGCGCTGCTTGAGCGCGGCGACGCGTGGCACGACCTCGAGCAGATCCCACGGCTGGAGCAAGAGCTCGGGGCGATCCGCGGCGCGGCCGAGCGGCGCGGTGAGCTGGACTTGCCACGACGCGATGCCGCGGGCGCGGAGCTCGTCGTAGAGCGGCTCGAGGTCTTTGTGGTTGAGCCGGTTGAGGTTGATGTTCGACGCAGTCGGCAGCCCGGCGGCGCGCAGCCGATCGAGCGCGGTCATCGCGCCGCGCCAGCTGCCGCGCAGGTGGCGCATGCGATCGTGGGTCGGCTCGAGGCCGTCGACCGAGACCGAGGCGTAGGCCAGGCCCGCGCGGACGAGCTCCCCGGCGAGGTCTTCGGTGATGCCACGCCCGCCGGTGGTGAGCGCCGGCGCGATGCCGCGGGCACGCAGCGCGCGCACGATCTCGAGGAAGCCCTCGTGGAGGTAGGCCTCGCCGCCGATCAGCACGACCTCGCGTGTGCCCAGCGCTGCCAGCTGGTCCACCACCGCGAGCGCCTCGCCGGTGGCGAGTTCGTCGTCGCGCGCGACTCCGGCCCGCGAGCCGCAGTGCGTACACGCATGATCGCAGCGCAGCGTGAGCTCCCACACCACGTACGCTGGAAATGGCCGCTCCTCGACGACGTTCAGCCGGCGGCGATCGCGGCTGTCGGTCACGGCGACGGTGGAGGGGTCGCGTAGGTGCGGCCGTTGCCTGGCCCGGGTGGGGCCGCGGCCGCCGGATCGCGCAGGCCATCAACGCCGTCACAGTTCTGATCGATGCCGTCGCCGGCGGGATCGGGCGCGCCCGGATAGCGAGCCGGATCATGATCGTCGCAGTCGAGATCATTCGGCGGCGCCATGCCGCGGATCGCCTCCTCGCAGCGCGCTGCATCGAACGCGTGCGCGCACGTCCACGGCCCGAGCGCCCCATCGTGATCTTCGTCGAGCCGCTGCGCGCCGTTCGGGCCGTTCTTGCCGGATTCGTGACCGTACATGCCGGGGCCGCCGTAACACGCGGCCAGCAGGATCGTCCCGGCCGGCCCGAGCAAGATCGAGAGCCGGCGCGCGAGGCGCGACCGCCGCGGCTGCGCGAGCGGAGCGTCGCAGTGCAAGCAGGCACGGGCGGGTTGCGGAGTCAGGCCATCACATCGCGCGCACGTCAGCATCGCCATCTATCGTACAACGATCGCACGGGACCGGGGCGTGGCACCCGTCATGGATCCTGGCGCTGAGCCGGTGTACGACCAGAGCGATGCAACACAGGATGCTCGCGTGCCTTGCTCTCGTCGTCGCCGGCTGCGGGGGGACGTCCCACGATCCGCCTGACCATCCGGTCGATGCCGCCGAGTCCAAGCCTCTGTACCAGAGCTTCGTCCCGATGACGCGCTCGATGGGCCTGGCCGATGGTGACAAGCAGGTCTCGCTGACCGACGCGGTCGGTCTGATCGCCTGTGCACTGTCGACCAACCAGCAGAGCGGCCTCGGAACCGCCGGTCACCAGATCATCCTCAACTACAGCGCTGCGACCGGCATGCCGTGCCCCACGGGTACATTCGCGATCGACTCGATGTGTCCTGCCAATCTCGATCGCGAGCCCGGCGCCGCGGTTCGTCGTGGATGTGCGTACTTCCGTCAATGGGATGCCACGGCCCACCTGGTCGCCGTGCGGGCAGCCAGCACCGGCGCGATCCAGCTCTCGGGCAACGAGGCCGCGTGCACGATCAAGGTCGAGCTCAGCTTCGACGGCCAGGTGTTCTCCGACACGTTCACGCTGACCAACGGGTTGGCTGCGCAACCGTGGTGTTCGCCCTGACCGGTGCGCCGTGGCACCGCGCGTCTCCGTCGTGATCTTGTGTGACTAGGCTTTCGGCGGTGTGACCAGCGCAAACGCGGCGCCTTGCGGATCCATCAGCTGTACGATGCGCTGGCCACCGGGCACCTCCATCGGCCCGTTGAGTACGGTGACGCCCTTGGCCTTGGCGCGGGCGAGCGCCGCGTCGAGGTCGTCCATCGTCACGTAGTACATCCATGACGGCGGCACCTCACGCCCGTCGGGCGTCTTCATGTCCTTCGGCTTCGTCATCATGCCGCCGAGTTGCTTGCCGTTACGCCCCCACAGCAGGTACTTGCCCATCGCGCCCATATCGAACTCGCCGAGGCGCTCCCAGCCGGCGATCTGGCGATAGAACTCGAACGCCGCCTCGTGGTCGGTCGTGTACAGCTCGTGCCACGAGAACTCCCCGGTCTTCGTGACGTCATGCGACTGCATGGCACTCGACGGCGTGAACACCGCGATCACCGCGCCCTGCGGATCGGCGATCACGGCGAAGCGGCCAACCGTCGGGACGTCCTCCACCACGTACACCTTGCCGCCGAGTTGTTTCACCTTCTCGACGGTCTGGTCGACATTGGCGACCTCCACGTTCGCCTGCCAGTACGGCGGTGCGCCCATCTGCTTCGCTGGCTCGGGTAGCTGCGTCACGCCACCGAGCGGGCCCTGCGAGCCGACCCACATCGTGTAATTGCCCTCCTCCCACCGCTGAGTCTTCCAACCCACGACTTCTGTGTAGAACGCCATCGCGCTCTGGGGATCGGTCGTGAGCAGCTCGTACCAAACAAATCGCCCTGTGTTGTCACTCATGCGCGGAGCATTCCTGTCCCCTCACGGGTGAACAAGTCCGGAGTGCACAATAGATCGCGCAGTCATCGAGCGCTGACGCACATCATAGAGCTTTGGCCAGCTGTCATGAACGATGCTGCACGATGGGGCGCGTTCCCTCTCTCTCCGCCTTCGTGGTGACGGTGTCGGGTTGCAAGCACTCTTGTGCTCTGGCGATGGTCAGGCCTAAGGTCCATCTCCATGCGGGGTGGCAGTGAAGCGCGCCGATGGCCGATCACCACGTGTTCATCAGCCTGAATGGAGCGTTCTGATGGTCCCGCGCATGCCAAGACCAGGAGGCAGTACGCTCGTGCCGCAGTCCGGCAGCGCCCACGACTTGCCAGCCCCCGGCAAGCGCACGCTGACCGAGCAGCTCGCCCCGGTCGCGCCCGTCCAGCGCTCGCCGGCTCACCAGACCCACGGACCTCAGACGGCGACTTCTGGCGTGCACACCCCGAAGATCGCGCAGCCTGAGCTCGGCATCGACCAGACGGGGTTCATTGACAACTCCAAGGGCGCTCCCATCTACAACCGGCCGCCAGAAGCCGGAGGCGAGCTCGTACGCGATACGCCGTTGCCGCCCGCCGCCCGCGTCTTTGCGAGCGGGACGTATCCGAGGCTCAAGGACTGGTGGTACGTGACCGTGTTCGTCGAAGGGACGATGCTGCGAGGCTACGTCGAAGCGCACCGCATCAATGCCCATCTACCGGAACCCTTCGCCGAGCTCCGGCAGCTCGAGGGCGGCGAGACCCCCGAGGGACTGGCGAAGGAGAAGTACGGCAAGGAGGTGCGCGACGGCCACGACCTCCGCTACTACGAGAACGTCCTCCTGTACGTCAACCGCGGGCGCGACGGCATCGGCGGCACATACCAAGATCCGAACGTGCTGGGCGGCGGCGCGAACAATATCAAGCTGTACGCTGGGCACCGGATCTGGCTCGTGAGTCCCGACTACGCCAAGGCGCTCGAGGGCGTCGTGCCGTCGGGATCCTTGACGGGCGGTGCGGTCGCCAAGGTGAAGCGCTTTGGCGAACACCTCCGGGACATCCTGCAGAGCGTGACCGAGTCGCGGAACCACTTCGGCGAGGTGGCGGGCGAGTTCGCGGAGGCCATTCGCGACCACCTGTCCGCGATCGTCGGGATCACCGCCGGGTTCCTGACGCTCGAGGCCGGGTCAATGTTCTTGGCCGCAACGCCCACCGGCGTGGGCCAAGCCGCGGCGGCGGTGATCCAACTCGCGCTCTCGGCCTTCGGTGCTGCCGGTATGGTCGAGGCCGGGATCGAGGCGCTGAAGCACGGCGGCGCGTGGCTGACGACCGCCTGGACGGCGCACGGCAAGCCGGAGCTGATCACCGAGGCCAGCAAGGAGTTCCTGCGGATGCTGGTGGCCGTCGCGGTCGCGGCCCTCGGCTATCTCGGGGCCAAGGGCAACTACAAGAACGCGCTCAAGATCGCGAACAACATGCCGACCGGCTCCCTACCGGCGTTCGCGACCGCAGGCCATGCGCCGAGCGGCGAGGCCGGGGCCGGGGCCGGCGTTGCGATTGGCCCGAGCGTCGGTGGCCCTGCGGTCATCGGTGCCGCCGCGGTGGGGCTGAGCGACAAGGAGAAGGCCGCGCTCGGCGAAGGACCGGAAGTCGATGGCGTTCATGACAAGGACGTGGGCGAAGCCAGATCAAGCGAGCGACGCGACCGTCGCGCGGCCGATAGCCGCGAGAGCACAACGCATGAAACTGCTGGCGAGGCGAGACCCTCAACAGAGACGCGGACGGAGCTAGCCAAGCACATTCCGCCTCCGGGCAACGCCTTCATCGAATGGTTCGACAGCTTGGCGCTCGCCGATCTCGACAGGCTGCTCGCCGATAAGAGCGTGAAGGGAAGCGCGAGAGGTGCCCGGGACGTGATCGAAGACTGCATCCGTCATCCCGGGGACCAGCACGAGTGGCTGATGGTCGCCGAGGCCCGCCAGTTCAAGAAATGGGGCGTCTCGATGCGGACCATCCAGGAAGGCCGCACGTTCACGCTCGCGACGATCGGGAAGAGGTTCCGCCACGGCGGCGCGGGTTCGGGGACGATGCACCGTGCGTTGCGTGCCATGATACGTTCGTCGGGCAGCTATGAAGAGTTCCTAGGGAAGCTGAACCAATGGGCCGATCGCGAGTTCGTGGCGAGCCACAGCGCGCGGTGGCCGCACGATCCGCCCCTCGGGCGCTACAGTCTACCGGACAACCTCCAAGTGCGGAGCCGTTGATGACGTCACCGACGCTGATCCCGTGGACGGAATTGCTCTCCCGGCGCTGGAGCAACGTACGCGACGAGTACGGCCCGAACAGCCAAGCGGTGTCCAGCGCCTTCATGGCGCTGGACAAGGCACGATGGTTGGAGGAGGTCGGCACGCCCTGGCAAGAGCACGGCCCTCTGGATGGCGTCGCGATC
>Ga0134121_10004439_pt1 | contig 11500 bp, 11 predicted proteins | sample KB301_FD_96463 | JGI IMG/M metagenome (GOLD analysis project Ga0134121, IMG submission 96463) | Terrestrial soil microbial communities without Nitrogen fertilizer from Kellogg Biological Station, Michigan, USA - KB3-0-1 | ecosystem: Environmental > Terrestrial > Soil > Unclassified ...
CCTCGAACGTGTCGCACTTGTTCGGGTCGCCGGTCTCCATGCCGACCCGGAACCATTGGACGCGCTGGTCGGAAGAGCCGTGGGTCCAGGTCTCCGGGTTGACCGAGCGGCCGGCCTGCTGCTGGATGCGGTCGTCGCCGATCGCCGAGGCGGCGGTCAAGGCCTCTTCGACATCCCCCGGTTCGAGGACGACTCCCTCGCTCACATCCCGCCGCTGGGCCGCTTCGTGGCCCCAGACTCCGGCGAAACAGTCCGCCTGCAGCTCCATCCGCACCGACAGCGCATTCGCCTCCCGCGGGTTCTCCTCCTGGAGCTGGCGCACCTTCTGGTCGATCCCGGTCAGGTGCTGGATGTGATGTCCGAGCTCGTGCGCGAGCACGTAGGCTTGCGCGAAGTCGCCGGGAGCTCCGAAGCGATTCTTGAGCTCCTGGTAGAACCCGAGGTCGATGTAGGCCTTCTCATCCACGGGGCAGTAGAACGGTCCCATGGCGGCCTCGCCGATACCGCAGCCGGATTGCGTGGAGTCCGTGAACAGCACCAGCTTGGCCGGCTCATAGCCCTGGCCCGCGCCGGAGAGATCCTTCTGCCACACGTTCTGAACGTCGTTGAAAACCGCGGTCACGAAATCGCCCATCTGGTCATTCTCGGGCGAGACCGGGGCTTGTGACGTCACCGGAGCGCTGCTCCCGCCGCCGAGGAGGGCGAAGAAGTTGGTCTTGAAGATGAAGCTGAGAACCAGAAGCAGGAGAAAGCCGCCGATCCCCAGTCCCCGGATCGGAAGACCGAAGCCGCCGCCTCCACGCTGCCCCCGTCGATCCTCTACGTTTGCGCGACTGCCGCCTGGTGTCCAGCGCATGGGCAAACCCCCTTTCACACGCGTCGGATCATTCTAGCGAGGATCGTGCCTGAATGGAGCTTCGTCTAGAATCGAGCCAACACTGAGAAGGAGATTGACTTGAGCGACGAGCTCCCTCCCCCTCCGCCGCAGAATCCATCGACGCCGGACGACAAGTCGAAGAGCCAGGAGTCGCAAAAGCTGCCGATGAGCCGGGCGACCATCCCGCCGGGCATGCACGATCCGGAACAGCGGGCCGCCTGGGGCCTGCCGAGGAACGAGGACGACCGGGGTCCCTACATGGTCGAGATGAACCTCCTGTACCGCGGCGGCCTGGAGGAGGCGCGTAAAGAATTCGTCAGGTTCTTCAAGAGAATCCTCAAGCGGAAGGACGAGCCGCCGCTCCCGGTGTCGAAGACCTACTACCGGTGCGACATGAGCGTCAAGGAATGGCGCGCTCTCGTACGGGCCGACGAAAAGCGGCCCGACCGGCGCGACCGGCTGATCTACCGCATCTGGCCGGACTTTCCGGTCCAGGCGCTGATCTACCACTCGGTGTCGACCGTCAAGGCGGATGCGGCCCTGCGTTCCTACGAAGCGTCCGGGGCCGACATCGTCTGGGCCGTGGTCGACTCCGGAATCGATGGGGCGCACCTCCATTTTGGCGACCCCGGCAAGCCGGACCAGCACGCGCTCTTCCATCCGGACGTCAAGGAGCTCCACCGCGACTTCACCGGTGGCGGGACCCAGGAGGAACCGGGCGGCGCCTTGAAGGACGGCTACGGCCATGGCACCCATGTCGCCGGGATCATCGCCGGAGGGATGTCCAAGGACCTCGTCTGCGGCAAGGACTTCCGGGTCTACGAGACCGTGTTCTGCTCGGATCCCGTGGGAGCCCAGAAAACGGAGACGCTCGAGGAGCGCATGGTGCGCGACTCCACCCGACTGCGCGGCGTGGCGCCGCAGTGCCGGCTGATCAGCCTCAAGGTGCTCAACGACCAGGGCCAGGGCCGGTCGAGCGACGTCATGCGCGCCCTCGAATACGTCCGGGAGAAGCTCAACGGCGATCCCAAGATCCTGCGCGTCCACGGCATCAATCTCTCGATCGGCTACGAGTTCGACGCCGAGATGTTCGCCTGCGGCCAGAGCCCGCTCTGCGTCGAGGTCGACCGGCTGGTCAAGAGCGGCGTGGTCGTCGTAGTGGCGGCTGGCAACACCGGCTACGGGCGGGTCCAGGCCGACCAGCGGCAGACCAAGGTGGGGCTCTCCAACACGATCAACGACCCCGGCAACGCGGCGCTCGCGATCACCGTGGGAGCGACCCACCGCGACTCGCCGCACCTCTACGGGGTCTCCTACTTCTCCTCGAAAGGTCCGACCGGCGACGGGCGCCTGAAGCCCGATCTCGTCGCTCCCGGCGAGCGCATCACCTCGTGCGCAGCGGGGAAGAGGATGAAGTCGAAAGGGGGCGATGTGCCGGAAGGCGTGTCGGCCTATGTCGACGACAGCGGTACGAGCATGGCGGCGCCCCATGTCTCCGGAGCGATCGCCGCGTTCCTCTCGATCCGCCGCGAGTTCATCCAGCGTCCGGAAGAGGTCAAGCGGATCTTCCTCGAAAGCGCGACCTCCCTCGACCGCGAGCGCTATTTCGAAGGGCACGGCCTGCTCGACCTGATGCGGGCGATCCAGTCGGTCTAGAAACGAAACGGGTACCGGAGATCACTTACTGCCGAGCCATCGAGAGGAGGTCTCCATGTCCGATCCCCTGAGCATCCTGAGCCAGCCCCCCGAGCCCCCGGAGTCGCCCAATCCCTATGCTCCTCCCACGGCGCTGGACCTGGAGCCCGGAGCCGTCCAGGAGCCGGCGCTGCCCCTGGAGCCGGTGGGGTTCTGGCGCCGGGCCGGAGCCCGGATCCTCGACCTGGGCCTCCATATCGTCCTGGGGACGGTCGCCGGCGTCGTCGTCGGCATCACGACGGTCGTTCTCGCGACGATCCGAGGTGTTCCGTTCCCGACGCTCTGGGCCCAGGTCCAACCGGCGACCTGGATGGGCTTTCTCTCCGGCATGGTGGGCTCCGTGATCTACCAGGTCATCTTCGAAGGTTGGCACGGCAGCTCGCTGGGCAAACTCATCCTCGGTCTGGTCGTGCTCGGGGAGGACGGAGCACCCTGCATGCCGCTCCAGGCCTGGAAGCGCGAGCTCGCCTATTTCATCGATGCGCTCTTCTTCGGTCTGATCGCCGCCGGCCAGATGTCGAAATCGCCGCTCAAGCAGCGCCTCGGCGATGATTGGGCCGACACCGTCGTCGTCACCCGCCGATCGATGCCCCGCCGCAGCCGCCGCTCGGGTCTGAGCTTCCTCGGCGTCGGCTTCCTCGCCGCGGCCGCCGACGTGGGCATTCTCTCTCTACCTTATTTCTATCGGATGCTGACCGTGTGAGGACCCTCACTTTCCCTTCTCTTTCCGCGATATCATTTGACCAGACCGGGGAGATTTCCTAGACTCGGACCATGGCTGAGCCCGCCAGGATCAGGCCGCTTCGGGGGGCTGAAACGCCGCCCCGCAAGGCTCCGGAGGAGAGCCGCTGCTCCCTTCTGCGCTATGTCGAAGGTCCGGACGGCCGCCTCGAGCTGCGGGATACCCCTTTGACACCCGAGGATTTTCTCGACCCGCAGATCGGGGACATACTGGTGCAAGGGAGACCCCATGACCAGGTGGCACGCTACCTGACGGACCTGCTGGAACGCGGTGGCGCTTCCAGCTGCGGGGCCACCGCCTGGATGACAAGAGGCGCTATCAGCCCATAGAGCCGGATACCCAGGGCCGTCTCCTCTCCCGGGTCACCGGCCTTCTCTTCGGGGTCTCCGCGCCAGGCGACCGGATCGAGGTGTTCGTCGCGGCGACCGGAGAGCGTCTGTTGAGCTCGAAGGAAGAAGAGGAGAGGCGCAAGGCAGTGGAATCCGAGCTGGACCGCCTGCGCGACGAACTGAAACGGCTTCGTGGGAAGTGAAGCGTTACATTCGAGAGGTCGGATGTCGCATCCGAGGCCTCGGATGTTACAACCAAGAGATCAGACGTTACATTAGAGGAGTCGGATATCACGTCCGAGGCCTCGAATGTAGCATCCAAGGCCTCGGATGCTGCAAATGAGGCCTCGAATGTCACAGATGAGCGCTCGGATGCTGCATCTGAGGGGTCGGATGGCTCGTTGGAGGCCTCGGATGCTCCATCCGAGAGGTCGAATGAGACATCCGAGGCCTCGGATGACACGTTCGAGGCGAGGTTCGAGAGGAAGGAGGTGCCGCTGCTGTGGAGTAGACTGGTGATTTTCCAGGGAGGCCACCGATGACCCCACAGGAATCCAAGCCGGCCGGGTACTTCGCTGAGACGGCGATCGGGGCGGTGGTGCTGCTCTCCATCCAGTTCCTCTCCCTTCCTCTCCTGATCGGGGGCCTGGCCCTGATCGGGCTCGCCAAGCTCGTCTCCCGTTGGCGGACTAACGCCGCGTAGAGACTGGAGGCCGGAGCCCGGGTCTCACAGGATGCCGCGCGCTCGCAGTGCTGCGAGATCCATGAGGTCGCGCGAGAGGATCTGGCGATCCGCCCAGCGGTCCGAGTTCGCTAGGAGCTTTTCGGCATAGCAGTCGGGGATCGACAGGCAGTCAACGGGCGACCAGGCCGGCCGCTCGCCGGGATCGAGCTCGATGCGGGCCTCCCGGATCAGCTCGATCCGCAGGGCCGTTGACTCCAAGATCCCGGTGAAGCGGATCCCGTACTGGTCGATCCGCATCTCCCGGGGAAACTGAAGGCTCTCCAGACCCTCGGCGGTGAAGAGGGCGGGGTAACCATGCCGCGAAGCCTCGAACCGCAGGTCGGCATACCCCTGCGCGTCTGAGCAGAGGAAGTCGCTACCCCTGGACTCGCGATATTCACCGAGCTCCAGAACGATCCGGGTCCCGCCCCCGAAGAGGAAACGGCAGCACTGGAGCACATCGGCCCGAAGCAGTCCCAGGATTGACAGGCCGACCCGGTGCGCCTCACGCTCGAACATCGAGATGGCTCCCGTAGCGAGCCACCAACGTCCGGATGAATTCCCACTCCTCCTGGGAGGGATCCGCGGTGACGCCCAGGTATCGCCAGCCGGATTCGTACCGGCGCAGCATGTCGAGCGGGGCGAGGTCCCGCCAGAGACGGTCGAACCAGGAGATGCTCTCCAGGAACGGCAGCTCCTGCGGAATCGGGATCTCCACCTCGGGCTCGCCGGTCGTCCGCATGCCTCTATCGTACGATGGTCTTATTCCGGCGTCGCTCCTTTGATCTCCAGGACCACCTTCTGATCCGGGGCCGCGGGAACGTTGCCCGGCTCGCGCGGCTGCGGCACCTTCTCGGGGGACTTCGGCTTCTCCTCGGGAGCCCGACCGGAGGAGCGGATGGTGATGATCTTGTTGAGCATGTCGAACCAGAAGGGCGCCCCCAGCGAGACGGCGAAGATCGAGAGGATCCAGCCCCAGAAGTGGAACCGGACGACGTCGGTCGCAGCGACCTTGACCGCAGAGTCCTCGCAGCCCCAGGGGCTGATGCGGTACTGCTGCTGCCACTTCTCCAGCTCGGTCTTCGTCACGGACCCGGAGTGGCCCGGTGCAGCCTTCACCGGGCACGTCCAGCCGATCGGCAGGTTGAGGCCGGAGATTTTGGTCTCCAGACCCTGCAGCCGCTCGGCCGCTTTCGCGGGCGCGGCGGCGATGGCTTCCTGATCCTGGGGCGGCGGCTCGCCTTCCGATTTCGGCGGATTGGGGTTCTGCCGGGCGTAGACCTCCGCTTCGGCGACCAGGGCCTTGCGCAGGGTGTCGTTCGAGAAGAGCTCGTTGCCGATCAGGACGCTGTCCACGTTGACGGCGACCACGACGATGGCCGCCAGCAGCAGGTGGACGGTCTGGGTCCTCCGCTTGTACCAGCCGCTGACGCGGTCCATGGAGTTGTTGAACCAGATCTCCACGTTCTTGGTGAGCTCGTTCAGGTCCCCCTTGGACTCCCCGTAGAGGGCCAGGAGAGATTTCTTCAAGGTGCTCTCGTCGTTCTTGAGGTCGTCGATGAAACTCTTCACGGACGAGGAGAGCAGCCATTTCTTGGCGTCCACGGTCGATAGGGAGTCGGGGATGGCGGCGACCCACTGCGCCGCCTTGTCCTTCCAGGCGGCGGTGTCTGGATCGAGCTTGTCGATCCAATCTTTGAGATGCTTCTTCAAATCCTCCAGCGAGGCCTTGTCCGGAATCCGCTCGATCTCGACTTGCAGATCCCGCTGCGACCCCTGGATGCTCTCGATCAGGGCAATGGCGAAGGTCCGCGAAGGGATGTAGGAGGGCCATTGGGTCGATCGGCCCTGCAGCAGGCTCTTCATCCACGAGAGCGAGTACAGCTTTTCCGTCCACCCCTCCCGGCCCGGCTCACTCAGACTCTTCACCAGCGGGTGAGAGTAGAGCTCACCGACCCGGGTGTCCGAAGCGAGGAGGCTGCGGATGCCCTTCCAGAGATGAAGGGAGCGCCACCGGAGGATCCCAGACAGGAACTCGGTCGCGGCGGTCACCATCAAGCTGACGAGCAGATAGACGAAAACCAGACCGATGGCAGCGTCCAGGATGCCCGAGCCGAACATAGCTCACCTCCGAGGCTTGCAAAGATGACAAGACCCTACCACAGGAGACGGACGAGAGGCGGGATGTCCCTGCCGGGAGGGCCGTTTGAGATTTTTTGAGGTCGTTTGAGGCGGTCAGTGAGGACTTTAGAGACCGCTTCCCTTTACTCTTCCTTGTAGCGGGCGGAGGGCACTGAAGCTCGCCAATTTCTTTTCTGCTGTTGTGCAGCACCTGGAGGGAAGGCTTGACGGAGAAAGGCCCGGGGAGGCGACTTCCCGGGCCTTTTTCCATCTGAGGACCCCCGGCCCCTCTTCCGCAAGCGGGCGAGGGGCCGAGGGGAGGGCTCCCGAAATCTCGTGAACTCCCGAGATCTCGTGACGACGGACCGTCGTGAATCCTCGTAAGTCATTGATTCTTCGAGGGTGGCCTTCTGGCACGGTTCGTGGACTGTAGCGGGGTGGAGCATGAAGATGTTACGCCTCGAAACACAATCCGAAACCCCTCAGGAGATCACTTACGCCCTCGCCGGGCAGCTCACGCGGGAGCACCTGCCGGAGCTGAAGCGGCTGCTGTCGGCGGCGCGTGAGGGCGGCCGGCGGGTGGTCCTCGATCTGTCCGGCATCCTGCTGGTGGATCGGGAGCTGGTCCGCTGGCTGGCTTCCTGCCAGTGCCTGGAGGTCGAGCTGATCAACTGTCCCGCCTACGTCCTCTCATGGATGCGGTGCGAGGAAGAGGAGGAGGAGAGGAAGACGCAATGAGACATCTGCGAAGCGCCGCGTTGGTGGCGCTGTTTTCGATACTTTTGGGAGCGGGCGCGGCCCGCGCTCAGGACCAAAGCCAAAACCAGACCCAACCTGCGCTGCGGCTGTCGCTCGCCGATGCGATCCGCCGGGCGCTCGATGAAGGCACGGCGGCCCGCATTGCCACGGCGCGGATCGGGGAGGCCGAAGCGCAGGCCCTGGAGGCCCGCTCGGTCCTCCAGCCGCAGTTGAGCGGCGGCCTGCTGACCGCCAACGAGTCGCTGAACCTCCAGACCTTCGGCTTCCAGCCGGAGCCCGGCGAGCCGCCCGTGGTCGGACCGTTCAACGTGATCGACGCCCACCTGACGGTGGCCATGAACGTGATCGATCTGGCGGCGCGACGCCGCTTTGCCGCGGCGCAGGCCGGTGTGCGGGTGAGCCAGGAGGAGAGCCGCCGCACGGAGAACGAGGTCGCGGCGGCCGTGGCCTCGCTGTATGTCACCTTGGGTCGCGCGGCGTCGCGCATCGAGGAGATCGGCGCCAACGTCGATCTCTTCGAGCGGTTGCGGCAGCTCGCGATCGATCAGAAGCAGGCGGGCGTCGGTACGCGGCTGGACACCACCCGGGCCGACATCCAGCTCGCGCGCCAGCGCCAGAGCCTGCTCATCGCCACCAACCAGCGCGATCTGTCGCGCCTGGCTCTGCTCCGGGCGATCGGCGCCGATCTGGGGGCCGATGTGGAGCTGACCGACGACTGGAGCCGGCTGAACGAGCCGGTCCCGAGCCTCGACCAGGCGCTCGCCGCGGCCCGCCAGGGCCGGCCCGAGCTGACACTGCTCGGGGAGCGCCTGCGCGCCGCCGGGCTCGCCCTGGAGGCCGCTCGGGCGGAGAAGCTTCCGACGCTCGCGACCCAGGCGCAGGCGACGGAGAGCGGCAACCGGCTGAAGGACCTGGCCTGGAGCCGCTCGTTCACCGCGACGGTCAACGTGCCGCTCTTCACCGGCCGGCGGACCGAGGCCCGCATCGCCCAGGCCCGCTCGCAGCAGGAGCAGCTCGTCCTGCAGCAGCGCGACGCCGAACGGCAGGTCGAGCAGGAGGTCCGCCGGGCGCTGCTTCTCCTGGAGAACGCCAGAAGCCGCGTCGAGCTGGCCGAGCAGAACGTCCGGCTCGCCCAGGACGAGCTCGATCTGGCCAGCGACCGCTTCAAGGCGGGAGTGGCCTCGTCGATCGAGGTCGACAACGCCCAGACTTCGCTCGCCACCGCCCGCGACCTGCGCATCGACGCGCTGGCCGACGAGGCGCAGGCGCGTTTCGATCTGGCGCGGGCCACCGGCGAGATCCGTACGCTGATTCCGTCCACTGGTTCCACTGCCACGGCGCAGAACGCCCGGTTTTGAGGGAGAGAGAAATCATGAGTAGTCCGCTGAGAATCGAAAAGAAAGAAGAGACCGCGGCGCTGCCGGATCGTGCACCCCAGATGAAGCGGGGGAGGGTCCGCAGGGTCGTGATCTTCAGCATCCTGGGCCTGGTGGTGGTTGTCGGTGCAGTCCTCGGGTTCCGCACGTACGAATTCCATGTCCATCACGCCACCACGGACGACGCGCAGATCGATGGATCGATCGATCCGGTCCTGCCCCGCGTCTCCGGATACGTCCGCGAGGTGCTGGTGAAGGAGAACCAGCCGGTGAAGGCAGGTGACCTGCTGCTGCGCATCGATCCGGCCGATCTCCAGGCCAAGGTGGACCAGGAGCGGGCGGAGGTGGCCAACGCGGAAGCCGCCGTCGCGGTGGCGCAGGCCGCTGTCTCCAGCGCTCAGGCTTCCGTTGCGCACGCGCGGGCCGACGTGGCCGCGGCGCTGACCCGGCAGGGACAGGCCGGCGCCGACGTCGAGCGCTACAAGGCGCTGTGGGCCAAGGAGGAGATCTCGCAGCAGCAATATGACGCGGCCCGCGCGGCCTCCGACGCATCGCGCGCCGCGACCGCAGCCTCCCGTGCCACGGTCGAGTCCGCCGAGGCTGAGCTCCAGGCCGCCCAGCGCCAGATCGGAGCGGCCGAGGCCAAGGTGGCCCAGCACCAGGCCGCTCTGCAGGCGGTGCTGCTCCAGCTCTCCTACGCGACGGTCACCGCGCCGGTCTCCGGCGTGGTCTCGAAGAAAGACGTGGAGGTGGGGCAGCTCGTGCAGGCCGGCCAGCCGCTCCTGGCGATCGTGCAGGGGCACGACGCCTGGGTGGTGGCCAACTTCAAGGAGACCCAGCTCGCGCGGATGCGTCCGGGCCAGCCGGTCGAGATCGAGGTCGACGCCTACCCGGGCGTGACCTTCCATGGCCGCATCGAGTCGCTCGCCGCGGCCACCGGGGCCAAGTTCTCCCTGCTGCCGCCGGACAACGCGACCGGCAACTTCACCAAGGTCGTGCAGCGCGTGCCGGTGAAGATCGTATTCACCGATCCGCCGAATCCGCAGCGTCCCCTGCGCGTCGGCATGAACGTCTCGGTCGCGGTCGAGCTGGGATGACCCTATGCCACAGCAGGGCGCCAACAAGTGGATCATCACCCTGACGGTGATCCTGGCCTCGATGATCGAGCTGATCGATACGTCGATCGTCAACGTCGCTCTCCCCCAGATGATGGGGAACCTGGGAGCGACGCTCGACGAGATCGCCTGGGTGGTGACCGGCTACGTGGTGGCGAACGTGATCGTGATTCCGATGACGGGCTGGTTCGCCTCGATGTTCGGCCGGCGCAACTACTTCACCTTCTCCCTGATCCTGTTCACCATCGCCTCGTTCTTCTGCGGCCATGCGACGAGCTTGTGGGAGCTGGTGATCTTCCGCTTCATCCAGGGAGCGGGCGGCGGCGCCATGCTCTCGACCTCGCAGGCGATCCTGGTGGAAACCTTTCCGAAGGAGGACCTCGGCCTTGCCAACGCCCTTTTCGGTCTCGGTGTGGTGGTGGGGCCCACGGTCGGTCCCACCCTGGGCGGATGGATCACCGACAACTACTCGTGGCCGTGGATCTTCTACGTCAACCTGCCGATCGGCATCCTGGCGATCCTGATGGCGATGGCCTTCATCCCCGACGCCCGCGAATCGCGGAAGATCGAGTCGATCGACTGGACGGGGATCGGTCTGCTGATCCTGGGGATCGGGGCGTTGCAGGTCGTGCTGGAGCGCGGCGAGGCCGAGGACTGGTTCTCGGCCCGCTACATCATGGTGCTCTCCGCCGTCGCCGCCGCGGCCCTGACCGCGTTCGTGCTCTGGGAGCTGCGGGTGGACCATCCGGTGGTGGATCTGCGGGTCCTGAAGGACCGCTCGCTGGCCATGGGGACGATCTTCACCTTCATCATGGGATTCGGCCTCTACGCCTCGGTCTTCATCTTCCCGGTCTTTGCCCAGAACCTGCTCGGCTTCGACGCCATGCAGACCGGGCTCATCCTGCTGCCCGGCTCGCTCGCCACGGCGGCCATGATGCCGATCGTCGGCAAGCTGATGCAGAAGGGCGCGCCGCCGCAGCTCCTGAACGCCCTGGGATTCATCTCCTTCTTCGCCTTCACCTGGATGCTGTCCCACTCGACGCTCGACTCCAGCCGCGGGGACTTCTTCTGGCCGCTGATCCTGCGCGGCGCCGGTCTCGGCCTGCTGTTCGTACCGCTGACCACCGTGGCGCTGTCGGGCCTGAAGGGCAAGGACATCGCGCAGGGAGCGGGGCTGACCAACATGATGCGGCAGCTCGGCGGCTCCTTCGGCATCGCCCTGGTGGCGACCTACATCCAGGTCCACTCCTGGTCGCACCGCGTGGCGCTTCTGTCCCACGTGTCGATGTACGACGCGCCTGCGCGCGAGCGGCTGTCGGCGTTGACCCAAGGCTTCGTCGCCAAGGGAGCGAGCTTCTTCGAGGCGCAGCGGCAAGCCTACGCGGCCATCGAGGGGGCGGTGGTGCAGCAGAGCCTTCTGCTCACCTACATGGACGCTTTCCGCATGGTGGGGATCTTCTTCCTCTGCTGCATCCCGCTGCTGCTTCTCTTCAAGCGGCGGAGCGGGCGGGCGGCGGCGCCGGCGGCGATGCATTGAGCCTGCTGGGGTAGGATTCCCCGGCCATGTCCCTCCTCTGGCTGCCGGTCAACCTGCTCCAGATCGCGGTCGTCTCCGTCTGGAGCGCGGGGTGCATCGTGGTGGCGATCGTGGCGTCGAAGGTGGCGCGGAGCCCGCGGCCCGGGCTCTGGATGGCGCGCAGGGTCTGGGCTCCGGTCGTCCTGGCAGCCGCCGGGGTGGTGCGGCTGGAGGTCCGGGGTCGCG
>Ga0134121_10004440_pt1 | contig 11498 bp, 4 predicted proteins | sample KB301_FD_96463 | JGI IMG/M metagenome (GOLD analysis project Ga0134121, IMG submission 96463) | Terrestrial soil microbial communities without Nitrogen fertilizer from Kellogg Biological Station, Michigan, USA - KB3-0-1 | ecosystem: Environmental > Terrestrial > Soil > Unclassified ...
CAGGGTGCCTTCGCCCTCCTTGACGCTCTTGAGGCGGCCGAGGAGGTAGGCGAGCTGCGTCGTGTGGAACTTGTTGATCTCGCGGATTTTTTCCTTCTTCTTCGCGTCGTTGCCGTGGTGCGAGAGGTCGTGGTGGCCTTCGGGCACGCCGACGAACGCGTAGGGCTTGTTGCTGCCTTCGTTCGCGACCACGAACGTCACCACGCGGGTGAGGTCCGTCTGGAGCGCCAGGGCGAACAGGTCGCCCATCAGCTTGATGTGCTCCTCGTAGCTCGCGGGAATCCCGGCGGGGCGGACCACCCCGTCCGGCACCTTCACCTCGGGCATTTTCACCGCGCGCTCGAGCCGCACTTCGATGTCGCGGACCGAGGCGATGTACTCCTCGAGCTTCTGCTGGTCCTGGCGGCCGACCCGGCCGTTGAGGTCCTTGTAGTCCTCGCGGACGAGGTCGATCACGCTCTGGCGCTGCGCGCGGGTCTTCGCCCGCTCGGCCGCCGAGCCGCCGCCGAAGAGCCGGTCGAACACCAGCTTCGGATTCACTTCCTTGGGCAGCGGCTGCGTCGCCGATTTCCAGGACATCGTCGACGAGTAGACGCAGCTGTAGCCGGAGTCGCAGTTGCCCGCCATCGCGCCCGCTTCGCAGCCGATCTCGAGCGACGACAGGCGCGTCTGGTCGCCGATCGCGGAGGCCGCGACCTGGTCCACCGAGACGCCCGCGCGGATGTCGGTGCCGTCCGTCTTGCGGGGCTGGGAGCCGGTCAGGAACGCGCCGAGCGCGCGGGCATGGTCGCCGCCGCCGTCGCCGTGGGCGCGCGCCTTGTCGGCGGTCAGGCGCGTCAGGACGTTAAGGTCGCCGCGAAGGTCGGCCAGCGGCTGGAGGATCGAGGGAAGGGCGAACTCCGTCCCTTCGGCCGCCGGCGTCCAGTCGGCCATGTTCTTGCCGTTGGGCACGTAGATGAAGCCGAGACGCGTGGGGAACGCGGCGGGAGAGGACGCGGCGAAGGCCGGCAGCATGGCGTCGAGCCAGGGAACCGCGACGGCGGCCCCGAGGCCCCGAAGGATCGTGCGCCGGGACATCGGCTGGTGGATCATTCGCATCGCCCTCTCTAATCCTGTACGTTCTTGCCGCGCCTCAGGCGGAACGGATCGCTTTTTACAATCTCGACCACGACGGTCGAAAACTTGTACTTGTCCTTCACGACCGAGGCCAGCGCCTTGTCGATCGGCCGGTCGTCGTACGGCTCCATCCCGCGGCCGAGCGCGTAGATCATCATCTTCTCGATCACGCACCGGGCGAACTGGTCCTTCTTCGCCAGGATCGACTTCTTGAGGTCGGCCACCCCCTTGATCGTCGTCCCGTCGGGCAGGGTGCCGCCCGGATCGATCTCGAACGAGCCGTCCTTCGTCCGCCAGGCGCCGATCGCGTTGAAGTTCTCGAGCGCGAACCCGATCGCGTCCATCCGCGTGTGGCAGTTGGCGCACGACGGGTTGGCCCGGTGCTGCTCCATCCGCTGGCGCAGAGTGCCCGTCGCGACCGCCTTCGCGCCCTCCTCGAGCTCGGGCACGTTGGGGGGCGGCGGGGGAGGCGGCGTCCCCAGGATCTGCTCGAGGACCCAGCGGCCGCGCTTCACCGGCGACGTCCGCGTCGGGTTCGACGTCACCGTCAGGATCGACGCGTGGGTGAGCAGGCCGCCGCGGTCACCGCTCTGGAGCGAGACCCGGACGAACTTATCGCCGCGGATCGGCGTCCCGCCCGGCTTCGCCGCCTTGTCGCCGCGCTTGTTGCCGGCCGTGTCGGCGATGCCGTAATGCTGCGCGAGCCGCTCGTTCAGGAACGTGTAGTCGGCGTCGACGAACTCGAGGATCGACCGGTCCTCGCGGATCACGGTCTCGAGGAACATCTGCGTCTCCTGGAGCATCGCCTGGCGGAGCCGCTGGTTGAAGTCGGGGAAGATGCCGCCGTCGGGCGCGACGAAGGCGATCCGCTTGAGCTGCAGCCACTGCATCGCGAAGTTGTCGACGAGCGTCTTCGCCCGCGGATCCTTCAGCATGCGCCGCACCTGTGCCTCGAGGTTCGGCGTCAGCTCGTTCTTCGACGCGAGCCGCAGCAGCTCGTCGTCGGGCATCGTGCACCACAGGAAGTAGGAGAGGCGCGAGGCGAGCTGGTACTCGTTGACCGGATGGGCCGCCGGCGCTTCGGGGCGGTCGTCGAGCTCGACCCGGAAGAGGAACTTGGGCGAAACGAGGACGGCCTCGAGCGCCCGCTGGAGGCCCGCTTCCCACTTCTCGCCGCCGGCCTCGACCTTCTCCACGAGCTTGAGGAGCCGTCCGAGCTCGGCCTCGGTGATCGGACGGCGGAACGCGCGGTCGGCGAACGACTTCACGATTCCCCGGGCCTGCTCGGGCTTCGGCTTGCCGGCGACCATCGTCATCATCTCGCGCTGGAACGCGGGACGGGGATCGAGCGGGCCCGAGACGGCGAACCCTTCGATCAGGAGCTCGGCGACCGGCTCGCCGTCGGGCGCCTTGAGGAGCGCGACCGCGAGCCGCTCGACGCCGGGGAGCGACGAGATCTTCACCTCGAACTTCTTCGCGTCCTTCTCCTCGCTCGCCGGGACGTCGACGATCTCGAGGATGCGGAACGGCTTGAGGCCGGCCAGCGCCGAGCCGGACATCTTCGCGATCTCGCCGTCGGACGCCGCGTTCGGGACGTCCTTGCCGCACGCCAGCACCGCCACCTTCACCGGCTTGCCCTTCGCGTAGGCCCGGAAGCGGAAGACGTAGTCGCCGTCCTTCGCCAGGCGGTAGGAGTTGAAGAGCGGCCCGGTCGACGTGCCGTCGCCTTTTTCGGCGCGCAGCGGGCGGTACTTCGTCTGCGCGACCTTCGGGCCTGCAGGCTCGAGGTATTTCGCGCTGGTGTGCTTGTCCATGGGCTTGGGCGGCTCGACCGGGAAGATGCGCTGGACGATGGTCTCCGCGGCCGCGAGATACCGTTCCATGAGGACCGGCGAGAGGGTCAGCACGTCGCCGATGTTGTCGAAGCCGTGGCCGATGTCGTCGGAAGGGAAGTCCTCGGCGGGGTCGAAGTCCAGCCCGACGAGGTCGCGGATCGTGTTGCCGTACTCGGTGCGGTTGAGGCGGCGCACCGTCACGCGGCCGGGATTGACGGGCGCATTGGGGTCGATCCGGTTGAGCGCCGTCTCGACGAGCTTCACCAGCGCCTCGCGCTCCTTGGTGTCGAGCGCCGGCTTGGCCTCCTCGGGAGGCATCTCATGGGTCGTGAGCGCCTTGAGGACGCCCTTCCAGGTCTTCCGGTCGGCGCGGAGCGACGCCTCGGTGGTGAATCTGGCCAGGTTGAGGTCGGCCTTGGGCTTCGCGATGGCGCCGTGGCACTTGAAGCAGTATTTGGTGAGGAGGGGCTGGATGGCCCGGCCGTAGGTGTCCTCGGGGGCGGACTGGGGCTCCAGAATGCCGTTCCCCAGGAACAGCAGGAGCGCGGCCGGCGCAAGACTCGCCCTCAAAGATGTCTTCCTCACGTCTTGTTAACAGTACACCGCCCGCTCCCGGAATGTATATCGGATGCGGCAGCGAATGTAACGCCGTTCGGCTGATACGCAAAAGCGTACCCCGCACTACGCTTTTGCATACCGGCCGCGGTGGTTTCATGGGTGCATGAACACGATCGCCCTGCTGGCGTGCCTCCTGCTCCAGGACGCTCCGCCGATCCAGGTGCCGGACGGCTTCGTCGTCGAACTCGTGGCCGGTCCGCCCCTCGTCGAACGGCCGATCATGGCGTCGTTCGACGACCGCGGGCGGCTCTACGTGACCGATTCGGCAGGCGTCAACCTGAAGGGCAGCGAGCTGATCAAGGACCCGCCCCATCGGATCCGGCTGCTCGAGGACACCGACGGCGACGGGAAGTTCGACAAGAGCACCGTCTGGGCCGACAAGCTCGTCTTCCCGCAGGGGCTGCTGTGGCACCGCGGCGCGGTCTATTGCACCTCGCCGCCGTCGTTCTGGAAGCTCGAGGACACGGACGGCGACGGCGTCTGCGACAAGCGGACCGAGCTGATCACCGGGCTGGCGAACACCGGCGTCGCCGACGACGCCCACGGCGCCTGTCTCGGCCCCGACGGCCGTATCTATTTCCTGCCCGGCCGCATGGCCCACAACCTCAAGACGCCCGACGGCAAGTTCGCGAAGAAGGCCACCGGGCCCTGGCTGATGCGGTGCCGGCCGGACGGCAGCGACATGGAGATCGTCTGCGGCACGCAGGGGAATCCGGTCGAGGTCGACTGGCTTCCCGAAGGCGACTTCTTCGTGTCGGGCACGTTCTGGGCGCCCGATTCGTTCGGCGGCGGCCTGCGCGACGCGCTGATCCACGGCGTCGAGGGCGGCGAGTACGCGGTGCGCGACCGCATCTACAACGACCGCAAGCGGACCGGCGACTTCCTGCCGGTGATGGTCCCGATGATCGCGACCGCGCCGTCGGGCATGACGACCGTCAAGAGCGGCGCCCTGGGAGCGGACTTCACCGGCAACGTCCTCTGCACCTACTTCAACACCCATAAGGTCCAGCGCCACGTTGTCGAGCGGGACGGCGCGACGTTCCGCGCGAAGACGAGCGACCTGGTCTGGTCGGCGAACCCGGACTTCCATCCCACGGACGTCCTCGAGGATGCCGACGGCAGTCTCCTGGTCGTCGACACGGGCGGCTGGTTCCGGATCGGCTGCCCGACGTCGCAGATCGCCAAGCCGCAGGTGCTGGGCGGGATCTACCGGATCCGCCGCAGGGGAATGGAGAAGGTCGAGGACGCGCGAGGCCTGAAGGTGTCCTGGGACAAGCCGGTCGAGCGGCTCAAGGACCGTCGGTTCGTCGTGCGGGAGAAGGCAATCCAGGAAGCGGCGAGGCCGGGCAACGTGTCGGAGCTGCTGCGGGAGGGGTCGCTCGAGGCCCTCTGGACGCTGACCCGGATCGACGGCCCCGAGGCGCGCGACGCCGTGCGCCACTTCCTGACGAGCAAGGACGTGCGCCTCCGTCAGGCGGCGGCGACGTCGGCCGGACTCCACCGCGACGCGGCCGCGATGAACGACCTGCGCAAGCTGCTGCGGGACGATGCCCTCCAGGTGCGGCGCGAGGCCGCGGGGGCGATCGGCCGCATCGGCGACCGCGCCGCCGTCCCGACGCTGCTCGATTCGGTCCGGGCAGGCAGCGACCGGTATCTCGAGCACGCGCTGATCTTTGCGCTCATCCGGATCGCCGACCGCGAGGGCATGGTCGCCGCGCTCCACGACCCGAGCGCCGCGGTGCGCCGCGCCGCGCTGATCGCGCTCGACCAGATGGAGGGCGGGAACCTGACGCCCGACCTCGTCACGCCGCTGCTCGATCCGATCGACGCCGCGCTCCAGCAGACGGCGCTCAAGGTGATCACCTCGCGCTCCGGCTGGTCGAACGAGATCTTCGGCCTCGTGAAGCAGTGGATCGGGGAGAAGTCGCTGGACGAAGAACGGCAGGACCTGCTGAAGGGCGTGCTGGTCGCGTTCAGCCGCGACGCCGCCATGCAGGATCTCATGGCACGGACGCTGCGCGAGGAGAAGGCGTCGGATGCCGTCCGGCTGCTCGTCCTCGAGGCGATGGCGCGCGCGCTGCCCGAGAAATATCCGTCGACGTGGCTGGCCGAAGCGCGCTGGGCCCTGGAGGCGTCGGACGAGCGGATCGTCCGCCAGGCGGTCGCGGTGCTGCGGGCCGCGGGCTCGGCGGATTTCGACGACGCGATGGTCCGGATCGCGCGCGACGAGGTGCGGTCGGCGGAGCTTCGGGTCGAGACGCTCGGCGCGGCCGCGCCGCGGCTCGCGAAGATGGACGTGGCCCTCTTCCGGTTCCTGATCTCGTGCATGGACAAGGACCAGGCGCCGCTGCTTCGGCTCTCGGCCGCCGAGGCCGTAGGCAAGTCGCCGCTCGACAACGGCCAGCTCTCCCAGCTCGCCGCGCTGGTCGCCTCGGCCGGCCCGCTCGAAATGCCGCGCCTGATCGGCGTCTTCGAGCGATCGAAGGACGCGTCGGTGGGAAAGAAGCTGCTCGTCGCGGTCGAGAAGGCTCCAGGGTTCCAGAGCCTGACGGCAGAGACGCTGCGGAAGGTCGTGAAGGGCTATCCCGACGAGGTGCGCGCCCAGGCGGAACCGATCGCCAAGAAGCTCGAGGTCGACACGGCGCAGATGAAGGAGAAGCTCGACTCGCTCGCGTCGGCGCTCGAGAAGGGCGACGCGCGGGCGGGCCGCGAGATCTTCCTCGGCAAGAAGGCGGGCTGCACGGCGTGCCACACGGTGGCCGGGCAGGGGGCCAAGGTCGGGCCGGATCTTTCCAAGATCGGCTCGATCCGCGCGGGCCGCGACCTGCTCGAGGCGATCGTCTTCCCAAGCGCGACGTTCGCGCGGGGCTTCGAGCCGTTCCTGATCCGGACGAAGGACGGCGCGATCTACGACGGGCTGGTGTCGCGCGAGACGCCCGACGCGATCTACCTCTTCACGGCGGAGCGCCAGGAGAAGCGGATCGCGCGTGCCTCGGTGGACGTGATCCAGCAGAGCAAGGTGTCGATCATGCCCCAGGGTCTCGACAACCAGCTCACGCGCGACGACCTGCGCGACCTGATCGCCTTCCTCGCGTCGTTGAAGTAGCGCCCGTCAATCCCGCGAGTACACGAGCTTGCCGCCGACGATCGTGCCCAGCACTTTCGTGCGCAGGATCTCGTCGACGGGGCAGCTCAGGATGTCCCGGTCGATGATGATCAGATCCCCGAGCTTGCCGACCTCGAGGCTGCCCTTGTCGTTCTCCTCGTGGTGCAGATAGGCATTGTTGATCGTGTAGAGCCGGATCGCCTGCTCGCGCGTCAGGCTCTCCTCGGGATTCGGCGTCGCGCCGCCTTCGGTCTCCCGCGTCAGCGTGACCCACATCGCCAGCCACGGATTCCAGGGATTGGTCGCGTGGATCGAGTCGGTGCGGATCATGTGGTCGCTGCCGCCCCCGATCGTCGTGTACTGGAGCCAGGTCTTGTAGGGCTGGAACCAGCGCACCCGCTCCTTGCCGAGCGTGTGGACCATGAAGGTCCCGTCCTTGTACAGCCAGGCGGGCTGGACGTCGGCGACGACGCCGAGCCGCTTGCAGATCTCCAGGTTGCGCTGCGACGGGAAGTTGGCGTGGGTGATGCACCACCGCAGGTCGTGGATCGGGGTCTTCTTGTTCGTCGCGTCGTACGCGTCGAGCAGCACGTCCATGCCGCCTTCGCCGGCGCAGTGGGCCGTCATCTGCCACTTCCGCTTCGCCGCCTCCTCGAGCACGACCTTGAGCTGCTCGGGCTGGATGAAGAGCAGTCCTCGGTAGTCGTCTTCGACGACTTGATACGCCGGCCCCTTCGGCCACGGTTCGCGCATGTACGCGCTGCCGTTCAGCATCCCGCCGTCCAGGAACAGCTTGATCGGACCCACGCGGATCCAATCGTCGCCCACCCCGGTCGGGCCGAACCGGCCGTCCTTGCCCGGCATCGCCTCGAGCCGCCGGGCGATCTCCTCGCGCGAACCCGAGGGATCGAAGTCCGGAGAGATGGTGATCCGGGTCGTCAGCTTGCCCTGCTTCTGGATCGCGAGGAAGTAATCGAGGCCCTCGCGGGAGGTATCCCGATCCGCCACGCTGGTGATGCCGTACTGGTTGTAGAGAGCGAGGAGCTTCTGGACGCCTTCGATCTTTCCCTCGAGCGGATTGTCGGCGTCGACGGACGGCGGACGCTTCAGGAGCTTGACCGCGGGAGATCCCCGCAGCATCCCCGTCGGCTCGCCCGTGGCGGGATCCTTCACCACGATGCCCCCGGGCGGGTTGACCGTCGCCTTCGTGATGCCGGAAACCTCGAGCGCCCTCGTGTTGACGACGCCGGCGGGGCCGGCGTGATAGAACACCGGGTGCTTCGAATCGGCGGCGTCGAGCTCGGCCCGCGTGGGGAACCGCATTTCCTTGAGCCGCGTCGGGAAGGCATAGGGGACGGTGATCCATTCGTTTTCAGCAAGGCCCTTGGCTTTCGCCTTGATGTAGTCGAACGCGCTCTGGAGCGTCGTGAACTCGGGGATCGGGCCCGACATCTCGCTCGCCGACGCGCCGAGCAGGTGGACGTGGCTGTCGTACAGCCCGGGCAGGATCGGGCGGCCCTCGGCGTCGATGATGCGCGTCCTGCCCGGCTTGGCGAGCTTGAAGATCTCCTCATCGGGACCGAGCGCGAGGATGCGGCCGCCTTCGATCGCGATGGCCTCGAAGATCGCGAAGTCGCGGTCGACGGTGATGATCTTGGCGTGATGGACGATGAGGTCGGCGAATCCGGAGGACGCCGGCTGCGACGGCGACGACGAGCATCCGATCATCGACAGCAGCGCAACGGTCAGGAATCGCTTCATGGCTCTCTCCTTGTGAGGGTCCAAGTCTAATACGCTTTCCGCTGGATCCGAAATAATTCTGTGACATACTCCCGTCCGGCAGGAGTTGAAGGGGGAAGAGAGCACGTCGCCCGTCCTCCCTCTCCAGACCCTGCCCGAATCGAAGAGGGGGGAGAGATGGACCGGTCCCACATTCTCATTTCGGCGGTGGTCGTATCCCTGGCGGCCGGGACGAGCTTCGTCACCAGCACCTGGGTCGCGTCGCGGGCCTACCTACGACGCGGGGAACACCAGGAGTTCGTTTCGCGGACGCTGAGCGTCGCCGGCTCGGCGCGTAAGCCCATCGTGTCGGACCTCGCGCAGTGGTCGATCGTCGTCTCCGGCGAAGGAAAGACGATCGAGGAAGCGTTCCAGAAGCTGTCCGCGTCGGGCGACCGGGTCCGCGAGTTCCTGTCGCAGAAGGGCTTCGCGCCGGAGACGGTCTACTCGGGTCCGATCAACACCGTGACGCACTACCGTCGCGACGAGAAGGGGAACGAGACGCGCGACATCACGAGCTACCGGCTCGCGCGGACGTTCGAGATCCGCACTGCCGACGTCCGGAAAGTCGAGAAGGCGTCGGGCGAGGTGACGGAGATCCTCAAGACCGGCGCGCAGGTGTCGAGCCTCGCGCCCGAGTTCATCTACACGAAGCTTTCGGACCTGAAGCTCGTGATGATCGGCGAAGCGACGGCCAACGCGCGCGAACGGGCGGAGCGGATCGCGAAGGAGAGTGGCTGCGCGGTCACCACGGTGAAGGACGCCCGCGCCGGCGTCCTGCAGATCACGCGCCCGTGGTCCACGGAGACGACGGCGAGCGGCGCGAACGACACGTCGTCCGTCGAGAAAGACGTGACGGCCGTCGTCCACCTCTCGCTGTTGATCGAGCCGAGGTAGTCCTTTCGCCACGGAGCCCGAGGCTGCCTCCGCTGCGGGCGGGGTCGGCCGAGGGTTCCGCGCCGGCCATAAATCAAACGGTTGCGTTTATGGCTGATTCAGCCATAAACGCAACCGTTTGATTTATGGCTTGGGCTTATGGCTATGGCTTGCCGAGGTCCTTGAGCAGGTCGGCGGCGCGGCGGTCGTTCGGGTCGACCTCGAGCGCCTTGCGGCAGGAGGCCTTGGCCTCCTCGATGCGGTCGAGGCGCATGAGGCAGATCGCCAGCTGGACGTGCGGGGTCGAAAGGCCGGGCTGCAGTTCGATCGCCTCCTTCCAGACCTTGGCCGACTCCCCGTAGTTCTGGTCGATCTGGAGCGCGCGGGCGAGCCCGGAGACCGCATCGAAGGATTTCGGTTCCACCTCGCGGGCGGCGACGTAGCACCGCCGCGCCTCTTCGCCGCGACCCGCCCGGACATAGATCTGTCCCATCAGGAGCTGGGCGGGCACGAAGTTGGAGGAGATCCGCGGGACGCGTCGAAGGACTTCGATCGCGCCCTTCGGATCCCGTCTCTGAGCCTTGAACAGCATGTCTTCGGTGAGGAAATCGAGGAACCTTACGGTCCGCGGGTCGTTGGGAAGCGGCGACGGCACGCCCTCGAGCGTCGCCAGGGCCCGCTCGGGGTCGTCCTTATGGATTCTCACGGCCTCGGCCAGCAGGCGGCGCGTCTCGCGGCGCCGGCCGATCTCGTCGACGATCCGGTCCGGAATCCCGGTATAGAGCGACGGGACGGAGGTGCCGCGTCGGAGGCCGTCCATCCACTCCAGCACCTGCGGCCGCGTGTCGCGTCCCATCGACCGCGGAGCGGTGTATTCGATGAAACAGCGGTCGTCGGTGATGATCGGACCCGGACCCGCCGCCTCGCGGGCCCGGGCGGCGTCGGCGACCAGGTACGCGATCAGCCCGGCCGCGCCGTCCGCGTACTCCTGAAGGGCTTTCGTGGCCGACAGACTCGCGTCGAGCGCGGCGTAGTCGGTCCGGAGCGGCTCCCGGGTCCCGAGCAGAAGATAGTCGTGGCTGGGGAACACCTCCCACACGCTGCCGTGCGGGAACACGTCATAGAACGTCCGGAACACGTCGCGCAGGTTCTCGGGCGAGAGGTAATACGCGTGGACCCACTGGCAGAAGATCCCGCCGGGCGCGAGCCGCTTCGACGAGTCGGCGAAGAAATCACGCGTGAACAGGTTCGCCATCCCGCTCACCCACAGGTTGGAGGGCTGCGAAACGATGACGTCGTAGGGCTCGCGGCCGAAGAGGATCGCGTTGCGGCCGTCGCCGACGATCAGGTTGATCCTTTTGTCTGACAATAGGTCGCCGATCGCCTCCTTGAAATGAGCGGCGCCCTGGACGACCGCGGGGGAGAGCTCGACGCAGTCCAGCCGCTCCAGGGGATGCTTCGCCATCGCCGCGAGCGTGAGTCCGCCGCCGAGGCCGATGCAGAGCGCCCGCTTCGGCTGAGGATGGTGGGAGAGGGAGACGTCGCCGACGAACAGCATGTTCGCTCGGTCCGTCGGGCTCGTGGACGCGTCGGCCTTGCCGTTCACTTTCATCGTGAGGATGCCGTTTCGCTGACGGTGCAGCGTCACGAGGCCGTAGGAGTCCCAGTACTGTCCCAGAAGCTCCGTGTCGGCGTGCAGATACTCCCGGAGGTCCGTTTCCTTTGCATCGCGGACGTCGGCGGCCCCCGTGATGAACGGCCCGCTGGCCATGACCTTCGGATCCCACGCCGGAAGCGCGACCCAGGCAAGGACGGCCGCCGTCGCGGGAACGAGGGCGATCCAGCGCCGGCCGAGCAGGACGACCGCGAGCGCCAGATTGACCGTCGCCGCGATCTTGACCGTCGCGGCCAGGCCGACGACGGGGACCAGCGCGAACGATCCGGCCAGGGAGCCGACGATCGAGCCGAGCGTATTCGCGGTGTACACGGCGCCGACCGAGCGGCCCACGGAGCGGTCGGGCCCGGCGGCCCACCGGATCGCGATCGGGAACACCGCGCCCATGAACATCGCCGGCGCCAGAACGAACAGGCCGCTGAAGGTCGCCTGCGTGACGAGCATGGCGCCGTAGTCGTGGCGCATGGCGTCGGCGCGCGGCGCGATGCGCAGC
>Ga0134121_10004442_pt1 | contig 11497 bp, 11 predicted proteins | sample KB301_FD_96463 | JGI IMG/M metagenome (GOLD analysis project Ga0134121, IMG submission 96463) | Terrestrial soil microbial communities without Nitrogen fertilizer from Kellogg Biological Station, Michigan, USA - KB3-0-1 | ecosystem: Environmental > Terrestrial > Soil > Unclassified ...
GACGAGGACGATCGTGTGCCGCTCTTTGAGCGTGCCGAGGAAACCGATCATGCGCTGCGACTCCTCGACGCCCATGCCTGCCATCGGCTCATCGAGGAGCAGCAGCCGTGGCCGCGTGGCGAGCGCCATGGCAACCTCGAGCTGGCGCTGCTCGCCATGCGAGAGATTGGCCGCGAGCTCGCTTGCCCGACTGCCGAGGCCCACATCTTCCAGCACGCGGCGCGCTGGATCGAGCAGCGCTGGATCGCGCCGCGCGTCCCGCCAGAAACGGAAGCTGTGGCCGGCGTGGGCCTGGACGGCGAGCGCGACGTTGGCGAGCGCGCTGAACTCCGGGTAGATGCTCGTGATCTGGAACGAGCGGGCGAGGCCCTTGCGCGCGCGTCGCGGCGCGGAGAGGCCGGTCACATCCTCGCCGGCGAAGGTGATGCGGCCGCCGTCGGGGCGCAGGTTGCCTGCGAGCTGGCCGATGAAGGTCGTCTTGCCGGCGCCGTTCGGCCCGATGATCGCGTGCGTCTCGCCTTCGCGCACGTCGAAGTCGATGCCGTCGGTCGCGCGCAGCGCGCCGAAGCTCTTGGTCAGCTTTCTGACTTCAAGCATCGGGCTTGTAGAAGATCCCCGCCAGGCCGCGGCGGAAGAAGATGACGGAGAGGACGAGGAGCGGCCCGAGGATCACCTGCCAGTGCTGCGTCCAGCCCGACAGGAGATCCTCGAAGAAGAGCAGGGCGAAGGCGCCGAGCACCGGTCCCGCGGTGCTCGCCATGCCGCCGAGGATCACCATGAACATGATGTCGCCCGACTGCTGCCAGCTCATGAGCCCGGGCGTGATGTAGTTCGTGTGGTTGCCGTAGAGCGCTCCCGCCAGCCCGCACATGGCGCCGGCGATGACGAATGCGGTGAGGCGATAGTGGTACGGCGAGAAGCCGATGGCGCGCGAGCGTGCCTCGTTCGACTTGGTCGCGCGCAGCACCAGGCCGAAACGGGAATTGACGATGCGGTAGACGAGGAACACCGACAGCAGCATGAGCACCAGTGCCACGTAGTAGAACTGCACCGGGTCGTTCAGGTCGATGAACGGCAGCTCGCTGCGGCGCTTGAGGCGCATGCCGTCGTCGCCGCCGAATTCGGCGACCGAAATTCCCAGGTAGTACAGCATCTGGGTGAAGGCGAGCGTGATCATGATGAAGTAGATGCCGCTCGTGCGGATCGACACGGCGCCGATGGCGAGCGCGACCACTGCCGAAGCGACGATCGCCACCGCGAAATGCAGCCAGCCGTTGAAGAATCCGTAGAAGCCGAGGATGCCCACGGCATACGCGCCGATGCCGATGTAAGCGGCATGGCCGAACGAGACGAGGCCGCCGTAGCCCAGGATCAGGTTGAGGCTCACCGCGGCGATGGCGAGGATCATGATGCGCCGCGTGAGGTCGACGTAGAACGGCTGCCCGATGGCGAGCAGGAACGGCGGCAGGGCCACCAGCACCGTCGTGGCGAGGGCCCACAGGACGAGGCGGCTCTTCATCAGCTCAGCCGCCTCTCGCCGGGAAGAGGCCCTGCGGACGGAAGGCGAGCACCGCGGCCATCAGCAGGTAGACGAGGATCGAGGCGAGCGCGGGGCCCGCGTTCTCCGCCGCCGGGGCGGAAATCACGGTCGCCATCAGCGGCTTGAGGAACGCGCGGCCGAGCGTGTCGACGATGCCGACGATGATCGCGCCGGCGAGCGCGCCGCGGATCGAGCCGATGCCGCCGATGACGATCACCACGAACACCTGGATCAGCACGAGCTCGCCCATGCCGGGCTGCACGTTGTAGATCGGTCCGGAAAGGATGCCGGCCAGGCCGGCGAGCGCCGCGCCGAAGCCGAACACCACTGTGTAGAGCAGCCGGATGTTCACGCCGAGCGCGGCCACCATGGTGCGATTCGTCGCGCCGGCGCGGATCAGCATGCCCAGGCGCGTGCGGGTGACCACGTACCAGAGGAGCGCCGCGGTCAGCAGGCCGACGACGATGATCGCCATGCGGTAGCTCGGATAACGCGAGCCGGTGAAAAGGTCGATATGGCCGCGCAGCCACGCGGGCGGCGAGGCGAAGAGCGCCGCGCGCCCCCAGAGGATGGCGATCAGCTCGTTGAAGAAAAGGATGAGGCCAAAGGTCGCCAGCACCTGGTCGAGGTGGTCGCGCTCATAGAGCGCGCGCAGCACCACCACCTCGACGATCATGCCGACCACCAGCGCGCCGCCGATGCCGAGCGTCAGGCCGAGGGCATACGAGCCGGTCCAGCGCGAGGCGGCGAGCGCGAGGTAGGCGCCGACCATGTAGAGCGAGCCGTGCGCGAGGTTGACGACATTCATGATGCCGAGGACGAGCGTCAGTCCCGCCGCCATCAGGAAGAGCGTCACCCCCGACTGCAGGCCGTTCAGGAGCTGCTCGAAAATCAGTTGCCAGGTCATGAAAATAAAAAGGGCGCGAGTGACGCGCCCTTTTCGAGGAGCCTTTCAGCCCATTACTGCATCTTGCAGTCTTGGTAGTAGGAGTCCTTGTGCTTCTCGAAGATCGTCTTCTGGATGTGCATCTCGATGTCGCCCGAAGCCGTCTTCTCCGTCTTCAGCAGGTAGAAGTTCTGGATCGGGTGGTGGTTCACGTTGTAGGTGAACGGCCCGCGCAGCGACTTGAAGTTCGCCTTCTCCATCGCGGCGACCATGCCCTTGACGTCTTTCACGTTGCCATGGACCGCGCGCACGGCCGAATCGATCAGCATGATGCCGTCGTAGCTCTGCGCGCCGTAGAACACCGGCAGCTTGCCGTACTTCTTCTTGTAGTCGGAGACGAACTTCTCGTTGGCCGGGTTCTTCAGGTCCGGGCTCCAGTAGCGCGTCTCGTAGATGCCGACCGCCGCGTCCTTCACCGCCGGGATCGAGATCTCGTCGACCGTGTACACGGTATAGAGCGGGATCTGGTCGCGCAGGCCCGCCTGGTCGTACTGCTTGAGGAACTGGATGCCCATGCCGCCGGGATAGAACGCGAACACGGCCTTGGGGTTCTTCGCGCGCAGCTGGCTGATCTCGGCCTGGTAATCCTGCTGCCCCATCTTGGTGTAGACCTCCTCGGCGATGCGGCCCTTGTAGTAGCGCTTGAGGCCCGCGACCATGTCCTTGCCGGCCTGGTAGTTCGGCGCCATCACGTAGAGATCGTTGATGCCGGTGTCGGTGAGGAACTTGCCCATCGCCTCGGGCGTCTGGTCGTTGTTCCACGAGGTCGAGAAGTAGAGCTTGTTGCACTGCGAGCCGGCGAGGGGACTCGCGCCGGCGTTGGTGCCGACCATGATCTTGCCGGCGCCGGTGACCACCGGCACGACGGCCATCATGACGTTCGACCAGATGATGCCGGAGACGAAGTCCACGTTCTGCTTCTTCAGCATCTCTTCGGCCACCTGCACGCCGACCTCGGGCTTGAACTGGTCGTCGCCGTAGATGATCTCGACCGGCACGCCGCCGACCTTGCCGCCGAGGTGCTCGACCGCGAGGTCCACCGATTCCTTCATGAACTGGCCCATCACGCCCTGCGGGCCGGAGAACGTGCTGATGAAGCCGATCTTGATTTTCTGCTGCGCGGCCGCGGGACCGGCGAAGGCAAACGCCGCAACCACCGCGCCGGCAATCAGCGAACGGACAGATGTACGCATTGGGTTCCTCCTCCTATGGAGGACGATTCTAGCGTTTCCTGCGCAGTGCTAGGTCAGCTGTTTCGTCCTCTGCTGCCGAATGAATGGCAGCTCCACCACCTTGGCCCGAATGCGAGCGGTCGGCTCGTCGGAGAAGCCGCCCCAGACGACCTCGACCTCTGTATCCGGCTCGATGCGCCGGTCAAGGCGTGCGAGCGAGATCATGCGGCGCAGCGTCGGGCTGTAGGCATAACCCGATGCCCAGCCAAGCTCCTTGCGGTCCGCGAGCACCTTGAGGAAGAACACGCGGAACTGTCCGGTCGGCAGATCCGGCGGCGGCGCCGCCGCCGAGTCGCGAAATTGCGATGCGTAAAGCTGTGTCATGTCCTCGTTCGACCAGACGAGCCCCATCAGCTTTCGCCGCGGTCCGCCGGCATCGGCCTCGCGCGCGAGCGCGTCGCGGCCGTGGAAGGCTTTCTTCGCGAGGTTGATGGTGTGCGCCCAGCCGAGCTCCGCCGGCGAGCAGAGCTGCTCGGCGATCACCCAGTCGATCGCGGCGAACTCGTCCGCGGCCATCCAGTGGCTCATCATGCGCTTCAACTGCTCCGGCGAGCCGCGCGCCGGCAGGAAGTCGCGGATCACCGTGGCAATGCCGGTCTCGGTGTGGCCGATCATCTGCGCCTTGAAGCCGAGCTCGCGCAGGCCGAAGTCTTTTCCGACCTCGCGGATCCGGCGCCACAGCTCGTGAGCGCGGCCGCTCTCGGTGCGCATCATGAATTCGTAGCCCACTTCGCCCGTGACCCCCTGGCGCGCCACGATGGTTTCTATTCCCAGCACCTGCACTTTGCGGAAGCGTGAGAACCGCAGGTCGCGCCACTTCTCCCCCGTGAGCGCCTCCAGCACCTCGGTCGACTTCGGTCCCTGCAATGCATAGCAGGTGTAGTCGGGGGTGACGTCGTCGAGCTCGACCTTGATGCCGCTCTTGTCGCGCAGGAACTCGAGCCACTTCAAGCCGGCCGATTGCGTGAAGATGAACTCGTCCACGGCAAGCTTGAGGGTCAGGCCTTCGATGGCGACCTTGCCCGCCTCGTTGACCATCGGCGTGTACATGATCTGGCCGGCCTCCTGCTTCGAGAGGTCCTTGACCGTCGCGTAGTCCATGAACTTTGCTGCATCTTTGCCGCGGACGCGGGTCTTGTTGAGCCAGCTCCAGTCGCCCACTACCGCCGCCTGCCGCAGCGCCGGGGACTCTTTCCACCACCTCGTGTATTCGTAGGCGATGAGGTAGCCCGAGTTGATGTGGCCCCAGATCTGGCTCGCATTGGTCTCGGCTTGTGCGGGCGCAGCGGGCGAGCCGAAGAGAGGCCGCTCGACGAAGGCGAGCTTGCCAAGCTGCTGTGCCTTCTCGTACTGTTCGCGGAAGTCAGGCATCGCTAAATCCCAATGGAACCCAAGCGCAGCATTATCGATTACCTCGCCGGCCACGCGCGGCAAAACCCCCGCAACGTCGTCGTCCATTTCAAGGACAAGAAGGTCACCTTCGGCGAGCTCGAGGAGCGGAGCGCCCGAGCGCGCGGCGCGCTTGCCGCGCTCGGCGTAAAGCACGGCGACCGTGTCGCGCTCGTGATGAGCGATTGCCCGGAGATGATGATCGCCATGCTCGCGGTGATGGGCCTCGGCGCGATCGTCGTTCCTTGCAGCACGATGCTCAAGCCCGCCGAGATCCAGTACATGCTGGAAGATAGCGGCGCGAAGCTCGTCATCGCCACGCCGGAGCACCTCGACAACGTGAAGGCCGCCAAGGCGTCGCACATCGTGGTGGCGCCGGACGAATTCAACCAGCTCCTCGACAAAGCGCAGCCCACGCCGCTCGGCAAATTTGACCGCGATACGCCGTGCCTCATCCTCTACACCTCCGGCAGCACCGGCTCGCCCAAGGGCGCGGTGCACCTGCACGATCATCTGCCGGAGACGATCGAGCGCGTGCCGCGCAAGGTGTACGAGCTTGGGCCCGAAGATCGCCTCTTCTCCTCGTCGCGGCTCTTCTTCGCCTATGGCCTCGGCAACAGCTTCTCGTTTCCGATCGGCACGGGCTGCTCCGTCATCCTTTGCAGCGAGCGACCCACTCCGCAGGTGATCGCATCGGTCTTTGAAAAATACAAACCGACCGTGTTCTTCGCCGTGCCGGCGGTGTTCCGGGCGCTGGTCGAATACGCCCGCGCGGGCAACAAGCTCGAAACCGGCTCGATCAAGTTCGGCGTCTCGGCGGGCGAGGTGCTGCCGGTGGCCACCTGGAACGACTGGAAAGAAGTGACCGGCGTCGAGATCATCGAGACTATCGGCACCACCGAGCTCCTGCACGCGTTCATCCACAACTTCCGCGGGCGCAACAGGCCCGGCAGCTCCGGCATCCCGCTCGAGGGCTACCAGGTCAAGCTCGCGGACGAAAACGGCAAAGTGGTCGAGGGCGCCGGGCGCGGCCGGCTGCAGGTGAAGGGGCGCAGCGCGATTCCGTACTACCTGAACAAGCCGGAGAAGACGAAGGAACTGATCCAGGACGGCTGGGTCACGACCGGCGACATCTACCGGCGCGACGAGGAAGGCTTCTACTGGTTCGAGGGTCGCAGCGACGACCTCTTCAAGTGCTCGGGCATGTGGGTATCGCCCGGTGAAGTCGAGGAGGCGGTGATCACGCATCCTGCCGTGCTGGAAGCCGCGGTCGTCGCCGAGGCGGACGACAAGGGCGCGACCATCGCTGCCGCCTATGTCGCCCTGCGGCCGGGCAAGCAGGCGGGCGAGCAGCTTGCCAACGACATCAAGGAGCACGCCGCGAAGAACCTGCCGCGCTTCAAGCGCCCGCAGCGCATCCACTTCATGGACGCGCTGCCGCGCACCGCGACCGGCAAGGTGCAGCGCTTCAAGCTGCGGCAGATGTCGGCTGCGAAATAATTACGGACAACGTCCGGAATCAGGTTGTGGCCGGCGCGATCCAGGTCGGTTGTCGGAAGATCTCGGCGAGCGCGGCTTTGTCTTCCTCAGTCGGCAGACGCTCCGGCCCGTCGTAGTCCTGTCCCGCGAAGGGACCGTTCTTGCGGTTGAAGCGCGGGTCGGTGAGATAGAGCTTCGGCCCGTCGGCGGGTAGCAAGCCGTTGAGCAGGCCGAGGAGCTTGCGCGCTTCGTCCATGAAGGCATCGCGCAGCTTCTGGTTGACGCGCTCGGCGTCCTCGATGGTGTTGCCCCACGCGGCCTTCAAGCCCCAGTCGTAGTAGCGCTTCGCGCTCGTCGAGACCTCCGCGCCGAAGGCGTCGTAGCAGATGGCGAGCATCTGGTTGATGTAGCGCTGGTGCAGCTCGACCGGCACCTGGCTCGCTGCGCAGATGCGCTGCATGCCCTGGTAGCCGATCACGAGATGGAAGCCTTCTTCCTGCAGCATCGGCACCGCGCTGCGCGCGAAAGGGGCGAAGGCCGACTGGCCGAACATCGAGAGCTGATACTTGCCGACGCGGTCGCCCCAGTTGTGCCAGGAGAAGACGTTCAGCCAGTTGAGCTCGACGTTGAACATCTCGAGCAGCGCTTCCCCGCGGGTCGCGCGCCGCTCGAGTAGCTCGCGCGCCGCGGCGCGCCCCTCGTCGCCGAAGTGGGTGACGAGGAGATAGGCCATCTGCCAGCCATGGCGCGTCTCTTCGGTCATATGCCGCGCGAGGCGGTCGCGGTCGTGCTCGGTCGGCGCGCAGTCGAGGAGGGCGCGCGACTGCTCCACCGCGCGCACTTCGGAGTCGCCCTGCCAGACGATGAGCCGTAGCAGCGCTTCCTTGATCTTCGGATCGGGGATGTCGCGCACGCTTTCCCAGCGGCGCTCGCCGGCGTAGCGGCCGAAGCCGATCTCCGCCGGCACCTCGGCGAACTTCGCTGTCAGCTCGACGCGCGGGTCCGGATGCACGTCGAGCTCGCGGTGCCAGGCGCGCATCATGTCGACCCACTCGTCGAACGCGCTGCGCTGCGTGCCGGTGCTTAGCTCCATCGCCTCAAGGTACGGCCAGGGAACGCATCTTGCAACGCGTCTGCATCTTCCTTCGAGGCAGCCATGGACTTCCGCGACGACAGCACCATCTCCTTCCTCTGCGGCTTGGCGACCGGACTTGCGGTCGGCGCCGCCGCCATGTTCATCTTCGACCCCGCGCAGGGACGCCGGCGCCGCGCCATCGCGCGCGACAAGATCGTGCGCTACGGCAACGAAGCGAGCGACTATGCGGCCGGTGCCGCCAAGGACCTGCGCAACCGGACGTATGGCGTAGCTGCCGAGGCCCGCGGCGCGGTCAACGACGCGCTTGGGCAAAAGGCCGAGGAAACTAGGCTGCCTTAGCCCGCTGCTGTTCTTCCTTTATCAGGCGGTCGATGATCTGTCGCATCGCCACCCACGCCCTGTCCTGGCCGAGGTTCACGGGCGCAGGCGTGGGGCGCAGGTCCATGTTGACCTGCTGCGCCTTCACCATCGCCATGTCGTCCATGAAGATGGCGGTGATCTGCTTGGCGAGCCCGGGGCCGATCGAAGGGTCCTCGAGCCTGAAGTTGTACGCCTGGGCAAAGAAGTAATGCGCAGTCTTCTCGGTCTCGGGCGTGATGGCGTTCAGGTTCCACATGTTCACGCCCTGGCCGCGCTCGCCCTGGCGCACCGGCGTGCCGACGGCAGCGGAGCCGATGTCGAGCTTGACGAAGCAGGGCGGGCCGAAGTGCGTGACCTGCCAGCGGTCGACCTTCATGCCGTCGGGGAACCCGCCCATCTGCTTGTGGAAGGCCGCCGGTAGCTCGTTCATCAGGTAGCGCGACACCGTGACGCGGTCGCCTTCGCGCTTCACTTCGAATTCCGAGCGGGCGAAGGCGTCGGTGCCGAGGGTGCCCGGGTGCAGAAAGGGCAGGTGCGTGGTGTCAAGGAGGTTCTCGACCAGCAGGAGATAGTTCGCGTCGACGTGCAGGTAGTTGCCGCCGAAGCGCCACTTCGGATCGTCCATCCAGTGGAAGTCCTCGATCAGCGCCGGATCGGCCTTCGCCGGATCGCCCATCCAGAGCCAGATCCAGTGGTTCTTCTCCACGACCGGATAGGACTTCACTTTCGCCGACGGCGGGATGCGGTCCTGGCTCGGGATCTTCACGCACGCGCCCGACGGATCGAACTGCAGCCCGTGGTAGGGGCACTGCACGATGTCGCCGACGAGCTTGCCCATCGAGAGCTGCGCCTGGCGGTGGCAGCAGCGGTCTTCCAGCGCGACCGGTTTTCCCTCGACGGTGCGGTAAAGCACGATCGGCTCGTCGAGCATGACGCGCCGGAGCATGCTGCGGCCAATCTCGTGATCCCAGGCGGCGACATACCAGGCATTGCGTACGAACATGGGCTCCTCCGGGATTTAGTTTAGTACGATTCAAGAGTGCTCAGGCTTTCCGCAGTCAGCAAACGCTTCGGCGGGCGGACCGTCCTGAACCGGATCTCGCTCGAGGTGCGCGCCGGCGAGTACGTGGCGATCCTCGGCGAGTCGGGCATCGGCAAATCCACGCTGCTCAACGTGATCGCCGGCCTCGAGCCGGTCGATGACGGCGAGATCCATTTCAGCGACCAGGAGCTCACGCGCATGGATGACGATGCGCTCACACTCCTGCGCCGGAATCATTACGGCTTCGTCTTCCAGGCGTTCCACGTGCTGCCGCAGCTCTCCGTCGAGCAGAACGTGGGGCTGCCGCTCCTCCTGCGTGGCGCGGTCGATGCATCCCGCGTGCGGGCGATGATCAAGGCGGTCGGCCTCGCCGGCCGCGAGGCGAGCTCGCCACGCGAGCTCTCCGGCGGCGAGCTGCAACGCGTGGCGATCGCCCGCGCGCTCGTCGGCGCGCCGAAGCTCGTCCTCGCCGACGAGCCGACCGGCAACCTCGATCCGGAGAATGCTCGCCAGGTGCTCGAGCTTTTCCGGGCGCAGACCAAGGAGCATGGCGCGGCTGCCATGCTCGCCACGCACTCGGAGCAGGCCGCCGCGGCCTGCGACCGGCGCTATCGCCTCACGGCAGAGGGAATCCGCGTCGTTTCATAGGGGCTGGCATGGTCGTTGCTCCGACCGGGGCATGTCGCAAGCCAAGGTTCTGGTGGCGGATATTCCCGAGGCAGACGAGAAGATCCGCGACTGCCTGCCGGGACATGACCTACATTTCGTAAGGACCCTTGGGGCGGCGGTGCGCGAGCTGCGCCGCGACGGCTACCAGCTCATCGTCATCGACATGCATTTCGACGACTCGCGCATGTTCGAGCTCCTGCGCTACGTGCGCGGCCTGCCGCAGCACCAGGACGTGCCCGTGATCTGCGTGCAGTGCGAGGAAGTGATGCTGTCCGAGGCCGTGCTCAAGAACATGGAGGACGCGGTGAAGGCGCTCGGCGGCACCGCGTTCATCGACCTGCGCGACGGCTCGCATGTCTTCCGCAACCACTGCGACTTCCTGAACAAGGTGGCTGCGCAGGCGTCGCTGAACTAGGCGACGCGATGCAATAGCGGCTCGCCGGCGCCGAGCCGGCGGACGTTCTCCATCGCCGCGCCGACGCTGCGCTCGAGCGTCTGCTGGGTGAGCCAGGCGACATGCGGCGCGCACACGACATTGGGCAGCGCGAGCAGCGGATGATCCGCCCGCATCGGCTCCTCGGCGAACACGTCGAGGCCGGCGGCAGCCAGGTGCCCGTTCTTCAGCGCTTCCAGAAGGGCCGCCTCGTCCACCAGGCCGCCGCGGGCAGTGTTGACGAGGATCGAGCCGCGCTTCATGCGGCGCGGGTCGACCAACCTTTCGGTTTCATTGTTGAGCGGCAGATGCAGCGACACCATGTCGCTCGTGCCAAGCACGGTCGCGAAGTCGCCGGCCGATCGGGACCAGTACTGCACCTTGGCGCCCATCGCCTCGAGCATCGGCGCGAGGAGGCGCGGCACCGCGCCGTAGCCGAGCAGCCCAACCGTGCGCCCGCCGAGCTCGCCGAAGCTGTCCTGCAGCTTCCACGCGTCGAGCCAGCGCGCCGCGCGCACCGCGTCGCCAAGCTGCGGCAGCCGGCGCAGGCAGGCGAGCATGAGGAGGAGGGTCATCTCCGCCACTGCGCGGCTGTTGGTGCCCGGAAGGTTGCACACCGCGATGCCGCGGCGCCTTGCGGCGTCGACGTCGATCGTGTTCACGCCGCTGCCGATCTTCTGGATGAGCTTCAACTTCGGCGCGGCGGCGATCACTTCCGCGGTGACGGGCTTCAGCACGTGCCACAGCACTTCGATTTCGGGCAGCAACGCCCGGAACCCCGTCGCATCGCTCTCGGCGCACAGATGCACGCCGAGCGAGCGGACGCGAGCGGCGAGCGCCTCGCTGCCGTCGAAGTGGAAGACGACCTTCACCGCTTGAAGAGCCGGCGCGGGAAGGGGAGCGCCTTTGCGCCGAGTGTCTCCTCGATGCGCAGGCCCTCGTTCCACTTCGCCATGCGCTCGGAGCGCGAGAAGCCGCCGACCTTCAGCTGGCCTACGCCCCAGCCCACCGCGAGATGCACGATGGACACGTCCTCGGTCTCGCCGGAGCGCGCGGAGACGATGGCGCGGTAGCCGGCCGCCTTCGCCGCTTCCCAGCAGGCGAGGGTCTCGGTCAGCGTGCCGACCTGGTTGGGCTTGAGGAGCACGGCGTTGCACGCGCCGCTCGCGCTGCGCACGCGGTCGGCGGAGGTGACGAAGAAGTCGTCGCCGACGACCTGGACCCCGGGAGCGGCCTTGGTGAAGGCGCGCAGCGCGTAGGCGTGGTGCTCGGCGAAGGGGTCCTCGATCGACACGATCGGGTAGCGCTCGA
>Ga0134121_10004443_pt1 | contig 11496 bp, 12 predicted proteins | sample KB301_FD_96463 | JGI IMG/M metagenome (GOLD analysis project Ga0134121, IMG submission 96463) | Terrestrial soil microbial communities without Nitrogen fertilizer from Kellogg Biological Station, Michigan, USA - KB3-0-1 | ecosystem: Environmental > Terrestrial > Soil > Unclassified ...
ACGGCGACACCGTCGCGATCGGCGCAGAGGTGAAGAACGAGAAAGACGTGAAAAACGGCGACCGAGTATTGCGCTCCGAGCGTTATTTCGGAAAAGTCTATCGCGCCTTCACGCTCGGACAGCCGGTGGATGAAAGTTCCGCCGCCGCCAAGTACGCAGAAGGTGTACTGGAACTGACGCTGCCGAAGAAGGCCGCGGTACAGGCGAAGCGCATCACGATCCAGTAAATTGCAGGTCGGTCAGGCGTCAAAAAAGCGGCGGGGCGCAGGCCCCGCCGCTTTTTTTTGCCGTAGAATAGCCGGCGACCAACGGCATTCAGAACGACCATGGCCCTGACCGGCAACACCGCCGCCGAAAAAGCAAAAATCCTCGCCGAGGCGCTGCCCTATATCCGGCGCTTCCACGGCAAGACGATCGTCATCAAGTATGGCGGCAACGCGATGACGGACGACAAGCTGAAGAACGGCTTTGCGCACGACGTTGTGCTGTTGAAGCTCGTCGGCATTAACCCGGTGGTGGTGCACGGCGGCGGTCCGCAAATCGACGACCTGCTGAAGCAGCTCGGCAAGAAGGGAGAGTTTGTCCAGGGCATGCGGGTGACGGACGCCGAGACCATGGACGTCGTCGAGATGGTGCTCGGCGGGCAGGTCAACGCGGAGATCGTCAATCTCATCAACCAGCATGGCGGCCGCGCGGTCGGGCTGACGGGCAAGGATGGCGGGCTGATCAGGGCGAAGAAGATGCTGGTGCGCGGCGAGGGCGATTCCGACGCGATGATCGACATCGGCCAGGTGGGGGAAGTCGACACCATAGACCCCGAGATCGTGCACCACCTGCTCACCAATGATTTTATTCCCGTGATTGCGCCTCTCGGCGTGGGCAAGAAGGGCGAGACCTACAACATCAATGCCGACCTCGTGGCGGGCAAGGTGGCCGAGATACTGAAGGCCGAGAAGCTGATCGTGCTCACCAACACGCCGGGCGTGCTCGACAAAAACGGCAACCTCCTCACCGGTCTCTCCTCGAAGAAAGTCGACGAGCTGTTCGCCAACGGCACCATCTCCGGCGGCATGCTGCCCAAGATCAGCTCGGCGCTCGACGCGGTGAAAAACGGGGTCAATACCTGCCACATCATCGACGGCCGCGTTGAGCACGCGCTGCTCCTGGAAGTCCTCACCGACGAGGGCGTCGGCACGCTGATCCGGCGCCGCTAGACGTCATTCGCTCGGGTGCCGGGTTGAAGTTCGGCAAGTTCTGGATCTTCGACCTGGACAACACCCTCCATAACGCCGCGCCGCACATCTTCCCGCAGATCAACCAGGCGATGACGGGGTACCTGCAGACGCACCTCGCCCTCGACGAGGCCGCCGCGGTCGAATTGCGGCGCCATTACGTGAAACGCTACGGCGCGACGTTGCTCGGGCTCATGCGGCACCACGGAACCGATCCCGGGCATTTTCTCTGGCATACCCACCAGTTTCCGAAGCTGGACGGCATGCTGTTGCGGGAGCCGCAGTTGCGGGCGACGTTGACGCGCCTTCCCGGAAGGAAGTTCGTGTTCTCCAATTCGCCGGTTCATTACGCGCGCGCGGTGCTGAGGGCGCTCGCGGTCACGGATCTTTTCGACGGCGTGTTTACCATAGAGCACACGCGCTATCGCCCGAAACCGGACAGCTACGGATTCCTGCGCCTGTGCCGGGCCAACCGCCTGAGACCGCAACGCTGTATCATGGTGGAAGATTCCCTCGACAATCTGCGCACTGCCGGCCGGCTCGGCATGAAAACGGTGTGGGTGACCCGGGCGCAGCGGGCGCCGGGCTACGTGGACGTGAAGATCGCGAACCTGATGCAGTTGCCGCGCATGCTGGCGTATTTACAATAGGCAGGCTGGAAAACGAAGAAACCGAGATGACGGCGAAGACGGGCGACCGCAAGGACCAGATCCTGCAGACGCTGGCGCAAATGCTGGAGAATCCCGCGGGCGAGAAAGCGACGACGGCCGCTCTTGCCGCGCGCCTGGGCGTGTCTGAAGCCGCCCTCTACCGACATTTCAAGGGCAAGGCCGAGATGTTCGAGGGGCTGATCGAGTTCATTGAGCAGGCACTGTTCGGGCTCATCAACAAGATCGGCGGCGAGGAGAAAAGCGGCGTGCGCCAGCTCGAGGCAATGATCGCTGTGCTGCTCGCCTTCGCGCAGAAGAACCGCGGCATGACGCGCGTGCTGATCGGAGACGCGCTGGTGAACGAGGATGACCGGCTTCAGGCGCGCATCAATCAGCTTCACGACCGCCTGGAAGCCGCGCTCAAGCAGGCGCTGCGATTCGGCGTGAGCCAGAAGGAAATCGCGCAGGATGTGGACATCGCGGCCCATGCGAACCTGCTGATGAGTTTCGTCATCGGCCGCTGGCACCTGTTCGCGAAGAGCGGGTTCAAGCGCGATCCGGGGGAATTGTGGGCGAAGCAGTGGCGCTTGCTGATGGAAGGGGTCATCGCCTGAGGCAGTTGCGGCTTTCTATAGATTACGTATCGGGAGAAAACAATCATGGCCAATATCACGACACAGCAGCTAGCCGAGCTCATCATCGGCATGGCCCGCACTCAGCAGGCGATCGTGGACGCAATGGAAAGCCAGAAAGCGGGATTCAAGGGCAGCCATTTCGCCTCGGCGCTCGATAACGCGGCGAAAATTCGCGTCACCAACCGCCCGCTCACGTTGCAGGAGTTTCCAGCCCGCGCCCTTTTGCAGTGCATGGGGCGGGCCGGGCCCAACGTCGAGCAGCTTACGCGTGACCTTGAAGCACTGTTGTCCGGCCGGCCGCTCGTCGCTGCGGCGCCGGAAGCGGCGTCGGCTGCGCCCGCCGCCGATGCGGGATCGCTCGACATGACCACGCCGACCTAGGTTTTATATACAAGATTCCGGTGCTGAAGCGGGATTTCAGGCCCCGCACACGGCGCAGGCCGGATCCTTTCTGAGCTTGATGGTGCGCACCTGCATGGCGAGCGCATCGAGGAGCAGCAGCCTGCCGGCGAGCGTCTCGCCGGAACCGGTGATGAGTTTCAGCGCCTCCGCCGCCTGGATCGAGCCGACGATGCCGGTTAACGGCGCGAACACCCCCATTACCGCGCAGCGCACGTCCTCGGACTCCCCGCTTTCCGGAAACAGGCAGGCGTAGCACGGCGCGCCGGGCACGCGCAGATCGAACACCGCGACCTGGCCGTCGAAGCGCACCGCGGCCCCGGAAACCAGTGGTTTCTTTGCCAGAACGCACGCGCGGTTGACCGCGTGGCGCGTGGCAAAATTGTCGCTGCCATCAATGACGACGTCGGACTGCGCCGCGAGTGCTTCGAGGCGCTTGCCGTCAACGCGCTCCGGCAGGGCGGTGACGCGGACCTCGGGGTTGATGGCGGCCAGCGTGGCGCGCGCGGACTCGACTTTCTTCCTGCCGATCGACTCGGTGCGGTGCACGATCTGCCGCTGCAGGTTGGTGAGGTCCACGTCCTCGTTGTCGCACAGGGTAATGTTGCCCAGTCCCGCCGAAGCGAGGTAGAGCGCGAGCGGCGAGCCGAGCCCGCCCGCGCCAATCACCAGCGCCCGTGCGGCCAGCAGCTTCTCCTGTCCCTCGATGCCGATCTCGGGCAACAGGATGTGCCGGCTGTAGCGCAGCAGCTGCTCGTCGTTCATGGGGATAATTTAGCGTCAGGGAAAGGAAGTTGCAAAAGCAAACGCCCGGCGGATGCCGGGCGTTGCTGACAGCTGAATAACCGCTAGCGCCTCAATTAGCCCGGGTACCGCCGCGGCTCTTGAGGAAGGCGATGGCCTGGTTCAATTCATAGTCATTCTTCGAAACGACCTCGCCGGGATCGAGCTTGAGCAGCTTCTCGTCGAGATCCTTCGGGCGCGCGGCCGGCGTGAAGTTGTATTGCTTGGCCGCCACCGACGCTTTCACCTTTTCCTCTTCCTTGTCGCTCTCGGAGAGGTGCTTGGTCAAGTCGGACTCGCGCAGCTTCAGGCTCGCCGCGCGATCGCCCAGCCCGTCGTCGAGCGGGATGTCGGGCATGATGCCCCGCGCCTGGATCGAGCGGCCGTTGGGGGTGTAGTAGCGCGCCGTCGTGAGCTTGATCGCCGTGTTGTTGCCGAGCGGCAGTATGGTCTGCACCGAGCCCTTGCCGAAAGTCGGCTGTCCCATGATGACCGCGCGCTTGTGGTCCTGCAGCGCGCCCGCGACGATCTCGGAGGCGGAGGCCGAGCCTGCGTTCACCAGCACCACCATCGGCACCGTTTTCGACTCGGGCGGCAGCCGCTTCAGGAAATCCTCTTTCGCCCGGCCGCGCAGGTAATTCTCGGGGCTCGCGGAGAGCTTCATTTTCGAGTCTTCGGTGCGCCCGTCGGTGTATACGACCAGCGCGCCGGAGGGGAGGAACGCGGAGGATACCGCCACCGCGCCATTCAACAACCCGCCCGGATCGTTGCGCAGGTCGAGCACGATACCTCGCATCGGCCCGGTGTTTTCCTTGAAGTGCTTTTCGATCGAGCGCGCCAGCGTCTCCCCGGTATGCTCCTGGAACTGGCTCACGCGGAAATACGCGTAGCCCGGCTCGATCAGCGTCGACTTGACGCTTTGGATCTTGATGACGGCGCGGGTCAGCGTCACCACGATCGGCTTCGGGTCGCCCTTGCGCACCAGGGTGAGCGTGATCTGGGTGTTGACGCGCCCGCGCATGCGCTTTACCGCGTCGTTTAGTGTCATGCCCTTGACGGAAGTGTCGTCGAGCTTGACGATGAGATCGCCGGACTTCAGCCCCGCGCGCGCTGCCGGAGTATCGTCGATCGGTGCCACCACCTTGACGAACCCGTCTTCCATGCCGACCTCGATGCCGAGCCCACCGAACTCGCCTTGCGTCCCGACCTGCAGCTCCTTGAAGGCATCCTGGTCGAGGTAGGCGGAATGGGGATCGAGCCCGGTCAGCATTCCGTTGATCGCCTCGGTGATGAGCTTCTTGTCGTCCACCGCCTCGACGTAGTCGCTCTTGACGCGCCCGAACACCTCGGTGAATGCACGCAGTTCCTCGATCGGCAACGGCGAGACCGTCGTTGCCTTCTGTGCCACGGCCGAGTAATTGAGACTGACGGCGACGCCGATCAAGACGCCGACCGTCAATAATCCCAGTTGTTGAAGCTTGTTACGCATTGCCAACTCCTTGAGTTCCGCGGGCCGTGAGGCGTGAGTCGAAAAAGCCCGGTTAGCCGGGCCGCAAGTCCTTCTTGCAATTACGTTACGTTATACACCGATTACCGGATGTGGACCCAGTCCAACGGGTCCAGCGGCCGACCTTGGTGCCTGAGTTCAAAGTATAAACCCGAATCGGCGTTGCCGCCGCTCGCGCCCACTGCCGCGATGGACTCGCCGCCGCGGATCGGGTCGCCCACGCGCTTGTAGAGAGCCTCGTTGTTGCCGTAGAGGCTCATGTACGCGTCGCCGTGGTCGACGATGAGGAGGTTGCCGAAGCCGCGCAGCCAGTCGGCGAAAACCACGCGCCCGTCGGCTACCGCACGCACTTCCTCGCCCGCCCGGGCGGCGATGAACAGCCCTTTCCAGACTACGCCGCCATCTGCACGTGGACTGCCGAAACGGTTGGCAAGTTCCCCGCGCACCGGAAGATTGAGCTTGCCCTTAAGCTCCAGGAAGGGGCTGTCGCCGCTGGAAGCCTGCGGTACCCGGTCATTTCTCACACGCGGAGCGGGTTTCGCGCGCGCCACCAGCCTGGCTATGCTCTCGACCAGCCGCGCGAGCCGGTTCTCATCGCGCTTCATGGTGCCGATCTCGCGCCGCTGGCGCTGGATATCGCGCGAGATGCTGGCAAGTACTTTGTTGCGTGCGCGTTTCTCGCGCTCGAGCAGGCCGCGCTGGGCCTGGGTCTCGGCGGCGACCGCGGCAAGTTCTGCAGCCTTGCGCTGCGCTTCCAGCGAGAGCTCGCGCAATTTGGCGAGGCCCGCGCGCAGGTCGGCTATGAGCCCGGCGCGCGCGCGGGAAATATAGCCGAAATAATGCAGGCGGCGCGCGATCTCGTTGGGGTCTTCCCGGTTGAGCAGCAGCTTCAGCGGCGCCGTTTGCCCGCCGAGGTAATGCTGGTAGAGCAGCCGCGCAAGCAGCAATTGCTGCGCTTTCAGCGCATCTTCATTGCGCCGCGATTCCGCGCCGAGCGTTGCAAGTTCCTGGTTGATTTCCTTCGACTGGGCGCCAAGTTCGCGCAGCGCACGGTTCGCTTCGGAGATCCCGCGCTCCGATTCCCGCAGCGCGTCGGCCGCCTCGCTCTTCGATCCCTCGGCGTCGGCGAGCCGCTTCTGCAACGCCTCGATCCGGCCGCGCAGCTCGCGCAGTTCCTTTTCCTTCGCTCCGGCCCCGGCCGGTTCCGCGGCCGGGCTCGCCAGCAGCAGCAGGACAAGGAAGCCAAAGGCGCGGGCGCTCACGTGAATGTGATCAATGGCTTTCCGGTCATTTGCGGGGGCTGCGGCAGGCCCATCATTGCGAGCAGCGTCGGTGCGACATCCTGCAGCGCGCCGCGCTCCGCGGCCCGCGCTTTGCGACCGATATAGAGCAGCGGCACGAGGTTCAACGTGTGCGCGGTATGGGGCTGGTGCGTGGCGCTATCCATCATGGTCTCGGCATTGCCGTGGTCGGCCGTGATCAGCACCTCGCCGCCAATTTCCTGCATTGCGGTGACCGTGCGCCCAATGCATTCGTCGAGGACCTCGATGGCGCGGGTGGCGGCCGCAAGATTGCCGGTATGGCCGACCATGTCGCCGTTGGCGAAGTTGCAGATGATCGCCTGGTACTTGCGGCTGCGGATCGCTTCCACCAGCTTGTCGGTGACCTCGTGCGCGCTCATTTCCGGCTTGAGGTCGTAGGTGGCGACTCGCGGCGAGGCGACCATGACGCGGTCTTCGCCCGGGTACGGTTTCTCCACGCCGCCGTTGAAAAAGTAAGTCACGTGGGCGTACTTCTCGGTTTCGGCGATGCGCAACTGTTTCAGGCCCTTGGCGGAGATGTACTCGCCGAAGCCCCCGGAAACGCTTTGCGGCGGAAACGCCGCCGCGACGTGCGCGAAATCCTCTCCATAGCTCGCGAGCGTGCAGAAGCAGCCGAGTTTCGGCAGGTAGGAGCGACTGAAGCCGCTGAAAGCGGGATCGGTCAGCGCGCGCGTGAGTTGCCGCGCACGGTCGGCACGAAAATTCATGAACACGGCGGCATCCCCATCGCTCATGCGTGCGGGATCGCCGATCACGGTTGCCTTCACGAACTCGTCGGACTCGCCGCGGGCATACGCTCCTTTCAACCCTTCCACCGCGGTCGCGGCACGGTGCCCCGCTTTACCCTGCGTGACGAGGTCGTATGCGAGCTGCACGCGTTCCCAGTGATTGTCGCGGTCCATCGCGTAGTAGCGGCCGCAGATCGAGGCGATGCGCCCGGTTTTCAGTCCGGCGCATTTTTTCTCCAGCGCCGTGAGCGAGGCTTCAGCGCTCTTCGGCGGCGTGTCGCGGCCGTCGAGGAAGGCATGCACCAGTACATTCTTTACGCCCGCGCGCGCCGCCATCTCGATCATGGCGTGGATCTGCAATTCATGGCTGTGCACGCCGCCGGGTGAAAGGAGGCCCAGGATGTGCAGGGCGCGCCCGGTGCCGCGCGCGGCGTCCACCGCTTTCGAGAGCGCCGGGTTCCGGGAAAAATCGCCGGATTCGATTGCGTTTTCGATGCGGGTGTAATCCTGGAAGACGACGCGGCCGGAGCCGATATTCATGTGCCCAACTTCGGAGTTGCCCATCTGGTCCTTGGGCAAGCCGACCCATTTCTCCGACGCATCGATCGTCGTGTGCGGATAGGTCTGCCACAGGAAATTCCAGTGCGGCTTGCGCGCCTGGCAGATGGCGTTGTGCTCGCATTCCTCGCGGTGCCCGAAGCCGTCGAGTATGATCAGCAAAACCGGGGTTACTTTCATGATTTCATGGGCTTCCTGGCGTGGCGCCGCCTGCTGTGCATTCTAAACCATTTGCGCGCGCGAGCTTGCTGCTGATCGGGTTGGCGTGGACGTTGCCCTTCCTGCAGCCGTACCACCGGTTTCCGCTTACGGGGTTTTACAGCGAGTGGCTCGCGTTCGCACTTGGACTAGCCGCGGCGTTGCTGTTATTGCGCAAGGAACCTTCGCATTACGCAACGGTGCCGGTGATCGCAATCGCCCCTCTCGGGTTAATCCTGGTAATCGGTCTGCAGGTCGCGTTGGGGCGCGTGAATTATCCAGAGCAGGTCGTCACCGCGACGTGGTACCTCTTGTGGGCATCCATGTTGATGCTGCTCGCGCACGTCCTTCGGCGCGAACTCGGCTTGGTGGTGATTGCGCGGGCGCTTGCCTGGTCGCTGCTTGCCGGCGGAGCCCTCAGCGTGCTGATCGCGCTGCTTCAGCATTTTCAGATATCCACGCCTCTCGATGTGCTTATTGTTCAGAAAAAAGGGGAGCAGGGATACGGCAATCTCGGCCAGCCCAATCACTTTTCCACGTATGTGGCGCTGGCTCTTGCTTCAACGGTGTACTTGTACAGCTGCGGTCGCTTGCGTGGCGTGTTGGCGGCGATATGCGTCGCGTTGTTCCTCCTGGCGCTGGCGGTTTCAGGGTCACGCAGTCCATGGCTCTATCTAGGCGCGATCACAGTGCTTGCTGTGGCCTTGCGCCGTTTTCAGCGCGACGCCGACAGTCAAAGACTGGTTTCCATTTCGCTTTGGTTGCTCCCCGGCTTCGCTGCTGCGAACTGGCTGGTAGCGCTGCCGTTCACGGCGCCGCACGACAATCTGCTAGTGACTTCCGCACAACGCCTGTTTCAGCAGTCGAGCGGGAGCCAGACTCGACTGCAGCTGTGGGAAGAGGCATGGGGAATTTTCCTGGCCGGTCCGTTCCTGGGTGCGGGCTGGGGGCAATTTTCGTGGCACCACTTTCTCCACCAGGCAGCATCCGGCCCCGGCATAAATCCCGGGGTGTTCAACCACGCGCACAATTTCGTGATGCAACTAATGGCCGAAACTGGGGCCCTCGGTACATTGCTTGTCGTCGGCGCGGTGGTGCTCTGGTTTGCTGACCTTAAAACTGCGACGTTTGATCTCGAATGGTGGTGGCTCCTGGCGCTGCTCCTGGTAATCGGCATACACAGCATGCTCGAATACCCTTTGTGGTACTCCTATTTTCTCGGAGTGGTGGCGGTGCTGCTGGGGCTCGGCGCAGAGCGCACGTGGGCGTTACGCCGCGTGGGTGCAGTTCGTGTGGTAGTGGGACTCGGGATCATTGTGGGGTGGGTGAATCTCATCGCAGTGATATCCCCTTATCGGGATTTCGAGCGCCTGGTATTCACGCCCCAATCGCGTCAATTGCCGCCGGTGGGCGATAAAGTTTTCGGGGACGCCATTGTCGGTATCCACCGCGAGCCGCTGCTCACGCCGTATGTCGAACTCGCCCTGGCTTACGGTGTTACCGTTAGCGAAGAACGATTGCGCGAAAAGCTCGAGTTGACGACCCGCGCAATGCATTTCGCGCCGACCTCGGTTGTCGTGTATCGCCAAGCTTTGCTGCTTGCGCTTGCCGGCGAAAGCGCGGCAGCAACTCGTCAGCTCGAATGGGCCATGCGGGCGTATCCGGAAGATATCAAGGATGTCATTGCCGAGCTTGCTCCACTTGCGCGCCGCCGCCCGGACGCGTTCGCCCCTCTGCAGGATTTGGCGGCCGCCAAGCTGCTGAAGTGACGCCTCTGTTAGAATGAGCGACTTCGATATTGGCAAGAATACACGCCGCGCCGGCTATCGGTTTAGGCAGCGCACGAATCGGAAACGCAGCGTTGGAACAATTTTTCATCTTCCTGCAGAAAAGCCCGTTCAACATGGTGTTGTTCGGGTTGGCGCTGTCGTCGGGCGCGATGCTCGTCTGGCCGTTCGTCTCGCGGCCGTTCCGGCAGAGCCACGAAGTCGGCGCTTTTGACGCGGTGCAGTTGATCAACCGGCGCGATGCGGTGGTGCTCGACGTGCGCGACACCGGGGATTACGCCGCCGGGCACATCACCGGCGCCAGGCATATTTCCGAGTCGCAGCTTGCCGAGCGCATGAAGGAGCTCGAGAAATACAAGTTGCGACCGATCGTCGTCTGTTGCCGGACCGGAACGCGGGCGCCCATCGTGAGCGCCATGTTGCGCAAGCAGGGCTTCGCCGAGGCGTTTGCCTTGGGCGGCGGCATTGCTGCGTGGCAGCAGGCGAGCCTGCCGCTCGAGAAGAATTGAGAGTGGTCGAATGGCCAAGATAACGATGTACAGCACGGGCGTGTGCCCGTTCTGCCAGATGGCCGAGCGGTTGCTGCGCGCCAAGGGCGTCGCGGCGATCGAGAAGATTCGCGTCGACCTGGAGCCGGAGCGCCGGGTTGAAATGATGGAGAAAACCGGCCGCCGCACCGTTCCCCAGATCTACATCGGGGAGACGCACGTTGGCGGCTACGATGACCTGGCGGCTCTCGACCGCGCCGGCAGGCTCGACGAGCTGCTTGGCGCCGGCTGAGGCCGCCGCAATCTGAAAGTACACCGCGATGAGCGAACAGCAGCCGGTATTCAACATTGAAAAGATCTTTCTCAAGGACCTGTCGCTCGAGATCCCGGGCGCGCCGCAGATCTTCTCCGAGCGCGAGGCGCCAAAGATCGATATCAACCTGCATACCGAGACACGGGAAATCGAAGCGGGCCTCTACGAGGTGGTGCTGACCGCCACGGTGACTGCGAAGGTCAAGGAGGACAAAACCGCGTTCCTGGTCGAGGTCGCGCAGGCGGGGATTTTCCAGATCCGGAATATCCCGGGCCAGGAACTCGATGCAGTGCTGGGAATTACCTGCGGCAATATCCTGTTCCCGTACCTGCGCGAAAGCGTCTCGAGCGTGGTGGTGCGCGGCGGTTTCCCGCCGTTTTTCCTGAACCACCTGAGTTTCGAGGCGCTCTACCAGCAGCGTATGCAGGAGCAGGCCAGCGTATCGGCCGCACCCCAGGCATGATCCGCCGCGCGCTCTCATGCGCCGCTGCTGCCGCGCTGCTCGGTTGGGCCGGGGCCAGCCCGGCAGCTGATTACCGCTCGGTGGTGGAGATCGCGGCCGTGCTCTACGACGCGCCCTCGGTGAAATCGAAGAAGCTCTACGTTGTAAACCAGGGCTACCCGTTAGAGATCGTGGTGATGGTGGAAGGCTGGAGCAAGGTGCGCGATGCGAGCGGGGAACTGTCGTGGATCGAAAGCAGGCATCTTGCAGACAAGCGCACAGTATTGGTCAAGGCACCGCTTGCTCAAGTGCGCGAGACTGCGAACGACAACTCGCCGGTGGTGTTCCAGGCGCAGGAAAACGTGCTGCTCGACCTGGTGGAAGTGGCTGGCGGCTGGCTGCGGGTACGGCATCGTGACGGCCAGGCAGGCTTCATCAGGGTCACCCAGGTCTG
>Ga0134121_10004444_pt1 | contig 11496 bp, 10 predicted proteins | sample KB301_FD_96463 | JGI IMG/M metagenome (GOLD analysis project Ga0134121, IMG submission 96463) | Terrestrial soil microbial communities without Nitrogen fertilizer from Kellogg Biological Station, Michigan, USA - KB3-0-1 | ecosystem: Environmental > Terrestrial > Soil > Unclassified ...
AGAAGTCATTCGGCGACCCGAGCCACAAATATCCGGCGAGTGGCAAGTCATCGCTTGTCCTTCACCAATATTTGCTCATCGCCTTCGGGGAACCGGTGTCCTGGACGTTGCCCTTTTCTTGCCCTTTGACAGCAACAAAGACCAGCAAGCGGAAGCAAGGCGCGACACAAAGCGAAGGTCGAAATCGCCCGATTCGCTGAGTGATGGCGCATGATCTGGCAACGCCCAGCACACGGCTGCAAGGAACGGCTAGCGTTTCTTTTTCCGCCTGTTAACCGGAGGGTTGCTGGTTCGAGCCCAGCCTGAGGAGCCATTCTTTTCAACAACTTACAACGATCGTCGATGCGAACAATGTGCTCCCATTGAGCATCCGGTTCGAACCGGACTGTACTTGCTCTCTAAATGGATGAACGGCCGGGACTTGGAGTGTCCGAACCGTTCGTCGTGTGTTCGCATTCGATTAACTTCCGCACCTGTCGCTACTGAAAAGTCTATCCGGCGTGTCGCAGGCCGACTCGAGCCCAAGGCGGACGGCTGGCGATCGTAGAATCGTTTTGGAGCGAGCGTTGTCGGATCGTTGCAGCACCTGCAGTTGATGGCGGAGTGCGAGGACTTCGAGGTGTAGCGCGGCGCGCGATCGCACGACTCCACCGAGCATCGCCAGAACGGACATCAGCACGGACGTCATCGCGACCAGAGGCTACTGGTCTCGAGCTGCAAATTCAATGGTACCAACAAGGACGAGGTTTCAGAAGGCACAGGACGTCATTGTCGATTCGTCGGCGCCTTAAAAGGCGCGCGTTTCATCGGCCCCCAGCCGCCGTTGCCGGTGAGGGCCTGAATCGTGCCGACGCAGCCCCACCACGAATTAAACGAGCCAGCCAGCGAGAGAAATGATGTGGCCACGAATGTGGCGGCTAAGGCACGGTGCCCGACAGGCCGTTGACGAAACCAACAGGTCACTCGCCACAATCAACACGATGAGCGCCACAATCCCGCCAACACCGATGGCCCTCAGATAGCGCGCTCCTCTAAATGCCCTCAGCGGAGCGTGCGAGCGCTCGGCGGTGGACTTCACGGCTTTCAGGATCCCGTTGGGCTCCTCGTCAGGGCTAACAGACAGGCCTGTCACGGACGCACATCGAAGTAGAAGTCCGCGAAAACGGAGTCTAACGCCCTTCGCGCGGACAGCATGTGGATCGCCGTATAAGAGCCGGCCTACAGCGAACGCCCTATCGCGAGAACGCCGCCTCCTTGCCGGTCTCGAGCGCCTTTTTCGCGTCGAGCAGTCCGAACAACTGGATCAGCTCCGCCACTACGCCAGTCCATCCGGTTTGATGACTCGCTCCGAGCCCGGCGCCGTTGTCGCCATGGAAGTACTCGTAGAAGAGGACGTAATCGCGCCAGTGCGGATCGGACTGGAACGTTTCCGTGCCTCCGTACACCGGACGCTGACCCTGCGCGTCGCGCAGGAAGATGCGCGTGAGCCGGTCTGAAATCTCCTTGGCGACCTCGAACAGGTTCATGACGTGACCCGAGCCCGTCGGGCACTCGATCTTGAACGTGTCCCCGTAATACAGATAGAAGTTCAGGAGTGCCCGGATAAGCAGCACGTTCACCGGCATCCAGATTGGTCCGCGCCAGTTGGAGTTGCCGCCGAACATGCCGGTGTTCGATTCGGCCGGCAGGTAGTCCACGGTGTGCGGCTGCCCGTCCACGTGCAACACGTACGGGTGCTGGTCGTGGAACTTGGAGAGGGCGCGGATGCCGTAGGGGCTCAGGAACTCGTTCTCGTCGAGCATCTTCGTCAGGATCCGACGGAGCCGATCCGGGTTGACCAGAGCCAGAATCCCTCGCTCAGCTACGCCGAGATGCCCCTCGCCCGTGGGGTGCATCGTCGCCGACAGTTCTGGCATTCGGCGCAGTCGTTCCTGGATGGCTTTCATCGTCCTCGGGATACTTTCCCGCTGCCGCTTCTCGATCACCGTGGTGGCGCACAGGGGGAGAAGCCCCACCATCGAGCGTACCTTGAGCCGAGTCCCGTTGCCGTCAGGGAGTCGCAGCAGGTCGTAGTAGAAACCATCCTCCTCGTCCCACATGCCATCTGGCCCGGGCCGGTTCATCGCTGCGGCGATGTAGTAGAAATGCTCGGCGAACTTGAAAACCATCTCATCGTAGATGGGGTCGTGCGACGCCAGCTCCACCGCGAGCTCCAGCATGTTCTGGCTGAAGAGGGCCATCCACGCGGTGCCGTCCGCCTGTTCGAGGTGGCCACCGGTGGGAAGCGGGGCGCTGCGGTCGAAGACGCCGATATTATCGAGGCCGAGGAAGCCTCCTTCGAATACGTTCTTGCCGAGGCGGTCTTTCCGGTTGACCCACCACGTGAAGTTCAGTAGGAGCTTGTTAAAGGTCGACCTGAGGAAATCCAGATCCATTTCACCACGCAGGGCTTGCTCGGTGCGATGGAGGAACAGCGTCGCAAAAGCATGGACCGGCGGGTTCACGTCGCTGAAGTTCCACTCGTACGCGGGCATCTGCCCGTTCGGGTGTAGATAGGAGCCGCGCAGCATCAGGTGCATCTGGTCCTTGGCGAAATCGGGATCGACGATGGCGAGCGGGAGCGTGTGGAACGCGAGGTCCCAGGCCGCGTACCAGGGGTACTCCCATTTGTCGGGCATCGAGACGATGTCCTGGTTCAGCATGTGGTACCACTCCGAGTTCCTGGCGTTGCGATATCCGGAGTGGAGGGGGTTGGAGCTGTGCTCGTCCAGCCAGTTGTCGCCGTCGAAGAAGAAGAACTGTTTGCTCCACAGCATGCCGGCGATGGCCTGGCGCATCACGTTGGCCGCGTCTGCGCTCACCGATGGAGGCGTGACGGATTTGTAGAATTCGTCGGCTTCACGAAGCCTCTCGTCGAAGAGTTTGTCGAAGTGCTTGCCAAAGGGTGTGCCTTTCTGCTCCAAGAAACTACTGGAGAGCCGCAGGCGAATCACGGTGGTCTGCCCGGCGCCAACATTGACCTGGTAGTGCGCCGCGACCTTGGTTCCCTGCCTGCCGGGATTCACCGCCTCTTGTCGGCCTTGCACCACACAGTCATTGATCCCGTCCTTGACGTAGAGGCTCTCGTTCCGGGTGCCGAACAGCCGCGCGTGGTTGGTCTCGTTCTCGGTGAAGAGCAGCGGCACATTGCCTTCGCACGAAAGGATGAATGCGCCCAGCTGGGGATGCGCCGCGGCGACCGCACTGGCACCTGCCGACGCCTCGATCTGCTTGAGGTTTGGTTTCTCGGCGGCTCTATTCGATTCGGCAATCCACGTTGACCAATCGTTGCGGAACCACAGTGTCGGCAGGAGATGCAGGTCGGCCGCGTCCGGCCCCCGATTAACCGCGGTGATTCGCACCAGGATGTCCTCAGCCTCGCCCTTCGCGTACTCCACGAACACGTCGAAATAGCGGCGGTCATTGAAGACGCCGGTGTCGAGGAGCTCGTACTCCATCTCCTCGCGGGTGCGGCGGCCGTTCGTCTCCACAAGGTCGCGGTAGGGGAAGGCCGCCTGCGGGTACTTATAGAGGTACTTCATGTACGAATGAGTCGGCGTGCTGTCGAGGTAGAAGTAGTACTCCTTGACGTCCTCGCCGTGATTGCCTTGACTGTTGGTCAACCCGAAGAGCCGCTCTTTGAGGATCGCATCCTTCCCGTTCCAGAGGGCCAGGCTGAAGCAGAGGCGCTGCATGTCGTCAGAAATGCCTGCGATGCCGTCCTCGCCCCATCGATAGGCGCGCGAGCGGGCCTGATCGTGGGTGAAGAAATTCCAGGCGTCACCGTTCTCGCTGTAATCCTCGCGGACGGTTCCCCACTGTCGTTCGCTGAGGTACGGCCCCCACTTCTTCCATCCGGTGATCCCCGTGCGGGCGTCCTCGAGTCGGTGGTGTTCGCTGGTTGCCATAATCCTCGTTTCGTGACTTACACAGTCAGATGTCATGTCGGCGCCGTTCAGCGAATCTCGGCAGCCTCGCGTTTGTGGCTTCGCTCTTCGCCGCCGCGCGTCTCGTTTAGCGTCCGCGCGATCTCCTGGTGCTTGCGCTCGACATCTTGTCGCGCCGGAAGGCGTCGGCGGCGCGCCGTTTGGCGACAGCCATCAGGCAGGCTCCAGGATTGGTAGGCCGTTCGGACAGGCGACGATCAGCGCGTCCTGCGCCAGTTCCTCGGCAAGATCGACATTCCGCACGATGCGGGCCAGGGCCGGTTACATCAGAAGGTGTCCACGCGAATCGCATGCTGGTCACGCTCATCAGGCGTGTTGAGGCACCTTGGCAGTGGCAAGATTCTTCCAGAACCGCTTCAGGCTTTCGTCGGCACCGAACAGCGTACTGAACACCGTCGAATCCGCGAGCAGAATCTCCCCAGCGCGAGGTCCTTTTGGTGGCATCCACACGAACGAATTGAACTCGCGATTGCCGGCTTCGGTGAACGGATGCGGCTTCGACATGTCAATCGGCTGGGTCGCGAGAACTTTGACGGCGGAGGTGTCTTCTCCAGTCAGGGCGTAGTGCGGTAGATGCTTGTGAAAGCTGAAGTTTGACACGCCGTTCAACCAGCCCCGCGTATCCAAGTCACGATAGGCGGTCAACGGCGCAATGCGTGACGTGCCTGCGACCACGCCAGGACGAAGTCCATACCGGTTGTCGACCGGTACCCCAAGTCCTGCCATCAGTGAGCGCGTGTACTTGCCGAAGCGCTGTTGTCGCGGAACGAGAGCATCGCCGTGGTGCGCGTACTCCATCGCGCGGGCGCTGAGATCGGCAGAGATGCCCACATCGTGGTGCGGCCCAAGTACGAGACACGTTCCCTCACGAGTGAGCCAATCGCTGACAGCCTCGATTTCGTCGTTCGACGCCTCCTGTTCGGTGAGCAGGTGATCGAGTCCAAAGACGAAGAGCGTATCCGTGTCCGCCAGCACACGTTCGTCGAGCGGCAAGCGGTATCCCGCTTGATCGACGCGTTGGAAGACGGGGACGGTATGTCCCGTGACCTCGGCTACGAGTGCCTGGAACGGCATCCACGCTCGAAAGAACAATTCCAGTGCTCCGGCGATCCCCTGTTGAAACATTGTCGGATCGGACCATTCAGGGGTCTCCCAGAATGGCCATTCGACGCGCCGGACTTCCGTCATCGTCGAGAATCGATTGTCGAGATCTCGAATGTCGCGATTGGCCTCACCGGGAAAGCTCCAGCACACGTAGACGCTGACCCGCCGCCGTCCATCGGCGAATTTGCGCGGCTGATGGATTTGGTTGTACGAGCGCGGTGCCGTTTTCGCGTCGGTTGTCGGAACGTAGATCTTGGCTTCTGTCATGGCAGTCTCCGTGTGCCGCCGTTCAACCTAGAACGTCACCGCGCCTGCGATCTGCAGGGTGTACCCCTGAAACGTCGATCGATTCGAGAACTCTCTGAAGTACTTCAGACCCAAACTCACCTTTCGCGCCGGCAGGAACACGTTCGACGCGAAGCCCAGCGCATTAACCTGGTAGTGCGCGCTGCCTTGTGTGATGGTGACGGTCGGCCCGGTTTTGTCCGTGATCTGCCACTGGCCGTAGCCGATCATCCCCAGCTGCAGCTGCGCCTCGTCGTTGACCCGGACGGTTCGCGCGATGGAGTAGTCGATGTCGGCAGTCTGCCCAGGGTGAATAGCCGTGCCCTCCTGCACCGTGTGGAACTCGTACATGTGAAACGCGGAGAGCGTTGTCGTCTTGTCTCTGGTGAGAAACACCGTGACGCCAATCGACGGTGCATGGGTCCAGTACCCGGAGCCGACGTTGTCGGACGCGCCGGCGTTGAACCTGCCCGTCGGCGCGAGCACGCCATACGCCGTTCGGATAGCGAGTCGATCGGTTGTCCAGCCAAGGATGAACGGCTGAAAATAGAAGTCGGCGAACCCTCCGCCGGCACTCAGCTGCCCCGCCGTATCAGACGCGAGCGAGTTGTTCGACACCAGCAGTGTCGCCGCGGCCGAGAACCTCGCGCCGCCGAATAATGTGCCTCGACTGACCCATACGAACGTATTCAGGTCGATCATCACGGCATTGGTTCCCGTCGCCAGCACCTCACCGTCCGGTCCCTTCGACTGATCGCGAGCATTGAAGATGAACAGGTTCGAGTACGTGAGCCCTGAATCCGGCGTGACACCGGCGTTGGTCGCGCTCATGCCAGTCGGATACACGCCTCTGACCTGTGCTTCTGCGAGACGCGGCATCGAGAGGGTCCAGAGGATCATCATGACCGAAGGCCAGACACGACGACGCACATGGAAGCACCGCACCTGATCAGGCTCACCGTCCGACTGCAGTCGCAACCGCACGGATATCGCCGGGTTGGTGTCGCCTAGCCAGCACGCGAGCGAGCGGCATCAGCACGACGAACGAGACGATCATGACGACGGTGATCATCACGACCACCTTGGCATCGCTGAAGTTTTGGCCCGCGACGACGAGCGCGGCAGCCGTATTCCGTTGCGCCGTGCCGAGCGCGAGCACGCCTCGCGTGTCTGCACTGGGACCGCCGAGTACCCATCCGATTCCAAAACAGACGGCGACAAAGATCACGGCTGCCAGGATGCCAAACGAACCGAGAATGGTCACCATGCTGCCAAAGTGTCCCGCCGTGGTCAGTACCACGACGAAGATCATGCTGATGCTCGACACCGGCGCGACGAATGCCCTGACGCGGCCGGAAGTCGGGGGATGCCACGCCCTCAGCGCGAGCCCAATTGCCAGTGGAATCAGCATCAGCAGAATGAGCGATCGCGCGATGTTGGCCGGGTTCACCGATACGCCCTCGAGCACCAACGGGAGAACGATCGGCATGTATCCGACCGTGATGACCATGAGCCCGACCATCAGGCCGACCGCAAATGGCATGTCGGCCTTTGCCAGGTCGGCGAGCTTGAGAAGAAAGGGAGCACCGCCCGCGACCGCCACGAGCAGCAGTCCGACCCCCAGTGGCTCATCCAGGCCCAGTACTCTGGCGAGCCCGATCGCGGTAATGGGCGCCAGCACAAAATTCGCGAGGAGGGAAAGCGCGACGAGCCGACCGTTCCGCAACGGGGCAACAATCTGCGGCACCGTCAGTCCCAGGCCCACGGACAGTGTGCTCGATACGACGAACACCACGACCGAGGCATTCGCCCCCTTAATCAACAGCTCGGTCAATGCCATGGCGTTCGCGCTACGTCGCCCTCTGAAACATACGCGGTTGATTCGCGCGTCGGCTGGGTGCCGTCCGCTAGAAAACGGAGCGCACGAATCCCCGGCAGAAAGAAGTAGGCGCCACCCTTCACGCTCGTGAATGCCGGCAACCCCGTGATCTTTTTCTTGATCGGGCGTTTCGGGATCGTCATGTCGTAGGAGCCATCCTGCGTGCCGATGAAGGGATCCCGCTCGTTTCCGAGTTCGTGGAATCGCGGATCGTTGGCCCAGACGTTTTGCGCAAACTCGAATTGTCGGATCAAGCTGGCGCAGCCGACAAAGGCGGCGATGCCTCGTTCGACACCATCTTCCGGGGCGCCCTCCGGTAGCGGCGGCCCATAGGTCCCGCCCCGGCGAATGATGCGGCGACGATTCATGTTCACCGCCGTATCGCGCGGGTTCATGCGCCGAATATGGGCGCCGAGTGGGACCGCGTAGCCGTGCGGGTCCATCTTTCCGTAATCGAAGTTGTTGTTGCGCTGTGGGTCGGCCGCAAGCTGCGGGTCGTCCTGCGCGGGCGCGAGCACGAGCGGTGCACCGCTGCGCCATCGCCCCATCAGCTTCGCGGCGATCAGTTCCTGCTCCTCCGGGGTGGCGCCGTTCGCCCGCAGGAAATCGCGGAATGCGCCCACGTGCTCATCGAGGCGGCGATAGGCGAGAAAACTGCCGTTCCGCGACAGGATGTCAGGCTGTGGTAATGGGCCCGTGTCGCCGTTTTCATCCGGATACCCGAGAAAAAACTCGCCCGGCTTGAGCGGCGCACCTGTACCGGGAGTGGGCTCGACCCCCATGCCCTCGATCTCCGGCTGCGACATGCGATCGCGATATCCGAAATGATCGTGCGCGTAGTCGAGCGGGGGCGTGGCCTCGAGATCGAGCGTCGAGAGCGCTTCCACCGCGGGGAACTGTGCTGCGTACTGCTGGTGCTCCTGAACGCAGCGCGCTCGCTCAGTGACGTCACGCGCGAAGAGAATCACGATCGCGTGGAGGTCAGGGCTCGCAAGGCCGCCCACCCAGTGATCGGGATGATTGGCTCCGGTATCGCCAAGGATCGGGGCGCGCGCCGCCATCCCTTGACGAAACTCTTCGGGAAACGTAGCCAGACAGGCGTCCTCGACGCCAAGCGCACGCAGGCCGTTCCAGGTAAACGCGACGGTGACCCAGCGCGAATCGAGCGGGCCGCCGGATTGGACCGCGCGGCCGCGCCCGACACGGTCGATGATGCCCGACAGCCAGGACCGGGCCTGATCCGGCTGCCGGAAGCGGAGGAACCCGTACCGCGCGGCCAGTGCACGCGGCCGTGTCAAGAGGAAATGTTGAATGTCGTCCAGTTCCAGCATCGAGGAATCCACTCTTGCCTGGATGCATTCACTGCATATGGTCGAGCATGGACGAAAACGCCTGCTTCAGTGCAAGCGCCTTCTTGATTTCGGCGGCTGACACGTACGGATACTCGCCGTACTCGAGGAAGCTCGGACACTGGTGCTCGCGCACGAACTTGATGAACGCCGGTGCGTTCGTCTTCCAGTCCGTCGGAAACCCTTCGAGCTTCTCGAACACAGTATCGACACCGGTCGCTTTGAAGAGCTGAATGGCGTCTTCTGTGTACTTGTCAAAATCGGTATCGAAGATGCCTTGGTACATGAAGTACGTCTCCGGACCGATATCGAAGAGCACCCAACGCAGGTAATGGAGCTGTAACGGTGCGAGCGCGTGGGGACTCGCGGCAATCGTGTCTTCAATGCGCTTGCCGTAGGCGCGGATCTCACCTTCGGTGCCTGGCTTGATCTTCGCGATGATGGTGAACCCGTGGCACGCGGGCGTTCGCGGATACGTCGCACCGTACCGCCCCTGCTCGAGTGTGAAATAACCCTCTTTCGGAATTGCCGTCGCCGCTGGCTTGGTCCAATCGTTCACCGTGGATGCGTTCGACATAGGTTCCTCGTGATTTGAGTTCTACTGTTGCGTCCAGCCGATGATCACCGACCACGCCGATGGACGGTCCTCAAGCATCGGCCGGTCCCACGCGCGTGCGGCACCGAAGTCACCACCTAACGTCGGGAAAGGAACAGTTGAATCGCAGGAAGCATGCCGGCGAGTTTTCGGCGCCGAAAGCACGGAACTGCGAGCAATCTTCGATGATCACGAGCCTCCGAGGCGGTTGATGTTGCTCTCATCTCCGGCATTCCGGAGGTGCACCCAGGGAACTGGAGTTCGGGGATCATGAGCGCCCGGCCATGTGAGGACTCGGGAAGCCGGTCTCTTTCTCGGAAGAATCGATTCCGGATCTGCGGTCCCCGGTGAGGAATTCGAGGCGACCAGGAACGAACGGTTCAAATGGATAGCGACGGCGACAAACGATCGACTGGATGCTGCTTGCGCACGTTAAACCGCCTCAGCTCGTTGCATGACGAAAAGCCTCGACGATCTGAACGTACGCCAGACCTTGCTCGAGCGAGCGCGCGCCTCAACCGTATCCCGATTGTCGTCGCCATCGCCACAATACTCAGGCGATGGCAGCCGCCGTGCGCCAGTCGCCGCTGTTCGTCGTGGGAATTGGCGCCTCAGCGGGAGGCCTCGAGCCGTTGGGCGACCTGCTTGGCGCCGTTTCCGCGACTGGCATGGCTTTCCGATCAGGGACGTCATCGCGGGCAGAGCCTGCTCGTCTCGGTCCGCAAATCCAACGGCATCCACACGTACGAGGTTTTCATTAGGCACAGGTGTCGACCATCATTCGCGGCGGATGCGGGCGGCGCTGCGCCGATCCCTATCCGCCGCGCTCGCGATAGAGGACGCTCATACCATCGGCGGCCGACGTCACACGACGGCGTAGTCTCCCAGCCACACCGTTCCCGACACGCTCGGCTCGAACAGCCGGGTCCGAATCGCGACGTAGTCGTGGTCGGCGAAGAACGCGTCCCGCTTCTGCTTGGATGGAAACCGAATCGTGAAGAGCCTGTTGAAGGCGCCCGGCGCCGGCGCGCGCAGCACCTCGGTCGTGCGCACGTCGACAACGAAGCGCCCGCCGTAGGCCTGGAGCAGCGGTGTCATCTCGGCGCGGTACCTCGCGTAGCCGGCCTCGTCCACCACGTGCACGCCGACAAGAATTTCGTTGGCTGTCTCCATGACCACCTCCTCGGCAACCTATGCCCACCGGCCGGCGTGGGCACCGCCGTCGACATGGAGCACCTCGCCAGACACGAACGTTGCGGCCTCGAGATAGAGCACAGCGTCTGCGATTTCCGAAGGCGTACCGATGCGGTGCGCGGGGCTCAGCCCTTGGAGGAAACCGTGGTTTTCCTTGGGGTGCATCGGCGTATCGATGAACCCGGCGGCAATCGTGTTCATCCGGATACCCTGGGCCGCGTACTCGATGGCGATCGAGCGCGTCGCCGCTTCGATTCCGCCCTTGAGGAGGATCGGTAGCGCGCTCGGCACCCCAGCGATGGGCTGGGCGGAGAGGGACGTGCCGATGTTGACGATGTGACCGACCTGTCCAGCGGTCATGGCACGAAGCGCGTGCTGGGTCATGTGGAAGAACCCGGCCAGGTTGGTCGCAACGAGCGTCGCGTAGTCGCCGCTGGTGTAGTCGGTGAACGGCTTGGCGATGAAGGCCCCGGCGTTGTTGACCAGCAGGTCGAGCGCGCCGAAGGTCGTGCGCGCGGCGTCGACTGCGCGCGTGGCGGTTGATTCCTCACCGACGTCGCCGTCGACTGCGAGGAATCGCGATGTGTCGGCGAGCGGCTGTCGCCCGGATGCCGTCCGCGACACGACAACGATGCGGTAGTCGTGCGTCAATAGGGTTTGGGCGATTTGCAGGCCGATACCGCTCGAGGCGCCGGTGATAACGGCAACTTTGGCTCTCATCTCTCGTGCTCCTTTGAGCTCATGGGCGAATGTGCCCACTCGAACCCCTAGGTCGCGAGCGAGATGTTCGTTACACAGAGGCGGTTGCCGCGACCGTACGAGAGGCCTTCGCGATCGCTTGCGGCCGGCTGGCCATGATGGCGAGCCACTCGTCGCCCGACTCGGCCTTATTTGTCGAAGACGACATCACTCCACCTCCGGCAGATCGCGATCGTCGGCGAAATCGCAGTTGCGCACGTGCGCGCGGGCGCGGTGGAGGAGCACACGAAGGTAGCCCTCGGAGATCCCGAGTGTCTCGGCGACCTGCTCGCGGGGCTGTTCGTCCAGGATGCTGAGGAGCACGACCTGCCGTTGGAGGTGTGCCATGCGCAGGATGCACCCCCG
>Ga0134121_10004446_pt1 | contig 11495 bp, 8 predicted proteins | sample KB301_FD_96463 | JGI IMG/M metagenome (GOLD analysis project Ga0134121, IMG submission 96463) | Terrestrial soil microbial communities without Nitrogen fertilizer from Kellogg Biological Station, Michigan, USA - KB3-0-1 | ecosystem: Environmental > Terrestrial > Soil > Unclassified ...
CTGCTCGAAAAGGCAAAGCAAGGCGGCATTGATATTTACTTCGAAGGCGATTCCATTACGCGGCGCTGGGGCGCGACGGACTATCCGGATTTTCTCGCCCACTGGAAGCAGAATTTTTTTGGCTGGAATGCGGCAGATTTCGGATGGGGCGCCGATACGATCCAAAACATTCTGTGGCGCCTCAACAATGGTGAACTCGATGGCGTGAATCCGAAGGTCATCGTTCTGCTGGCCGGCACCAACAACGTCGGCAGGACCGTTCCCGCCGGCGGCGCAGCTGGAGCAGATGCCATGGTTGCGGACATCAGCCGCGGCCTCAAGGCTGTCCTCGACATCCTGGCGAAGAAAGCACCCAACGCCACGATCATCGCAACCGCCATTTTCCCTCGCAACGACAACATTGCGGTTATGCCGATAATCAACAAGATCAATGCCAACCTTGCGCGAATGGCGGACGGCAGGAAAGTCCGCTATCTGAACGTCAACGACAAGCTGGCGGACAAGGACGGCAAACTGTTCGCCGGCATGATGAACGCAGATAATCTTCATCCCGCAATCCAGGGGTATCAGGTTTGGGCCGACGCCCTGAAACCGATCTTTACGGAGTTGCTGGGCCCGCCATCAAAAACCGATCACGCTCCGGCTCCCACCGGCGATCCAAGCGCTCGTCCCGCGACCGTCGTTACCCCCAAGTAAATGTGCAATGATGCGGGTTGCACGAATGTACATGTACATTCGTGGCCATGCCAAATCGGTATTTCCTGGCTGGTCCAAGCCCGCCGCTCCCACGCAATAACGATGGGCGTTATCTTGTGAGATGCGAATAGCCGGGAAGCGTCAGCAGCCTCGTGTCTTCGACTGGGCCGCCGATTGTGAAGTGATACAGGCTCTGGAACTGGCTTCCTTCGAGACCCAGCACGCTGTGAAACGCGTCATCGAAATAACAGCCAATCCCGGTGCCTCGAACGCCGGCGGCCTCGGCTTCCAGATACAGCGCCTGGCCCAACAGTCCGGATTCCCAGAACAATCTTCGATACCACCAGCCGCCCATCGTTCGAATACTGTCTTCAAATTCCGCCAGCATGCCGAGGCTGAATGCGCCGGCGCCCGCGATCTTCTGATGGCAACTCACCACCTGCGCCTTCTGCCGAAAATCGCCATCGACAAGTTTGAACAGCCGCAGTTGCTCCGGACATCCATGCGGGCGCTCGAACACAAACGAAGGATTGAGCGCCTTCCGCAGTTGCTCGTGCACCGCTTCACTGCGCTCGAAAACATAGAGCCCTGGAAACAATCCTTCGACGCGATGAACGAAGATCGCGCAATGGATGCGAGGCGGCCATGGCCAGGCATCCCAAGGAGGGACTCCCGGTCGCGGCAGAAGCCGGTCGAGCATGGTGTAGAACGTTTCCGCGGAAATTGATGTGACTTCATCGAGCGCCACGGCACTGCGGCGTTGCTTGATGATACTGGCAGCGCTCGTGTGTGACTCGGCGCGCGCCAACAGCGGCGGAGCAGATTCCGCGGTGATGCGTCCAACCGGGTTCCCTTCCTCGAGCCACGCCGCCTTCGCAACGTCATCGATTGCCGGCCAGTCCAGATGAGCGGAGCTCAGTGCATTCGCCTGTCCTCTCCAATCACCGGCGTTGAGAGAATCACGCAGCACTGCGATGTCGATCTCCAGCGTTGGACGCGGACCCACAAGCAGGAGCGCTCCGGGATGTTCACGATCCGGGTTCGCTACGCGCTGAAAACTTTCCGGATGTGAAAGGCCCAGCAGGTCGGATATCGCCGGATCGGAAACGTTCGCCAGAAGTGTTGCCGTCCATCCGAGCGCAGCACACGCATATCGGACAGCCGCGATGGCGTGGCCCATATCATGCTGACAATACCGGAAGGCACGTTCGCCGTACTTCCAGGCTTCCCGCCAATGGATCGAGGTGAGTCCGATAAGAATAGAGGACTCCGACAGCAGCGATCTATTCAATACGGCCCGCCGTTCGAGTTGATGTTCCCGGCACGCATAGTGAAAGACACCGGCGGTTTCCAATCCCGCCATTGGCGGAAGGATCGCATAGCCCTCGGTGGGATGCAGGTTTCCACTCGATGGGTTGCAACGCAAGGCCCAGCGCGTTTCCTGATATTGCTTCCAGGCCGAAAGTCCAAGAGACAACTCGAACAGCAGACCAATGCTGTTGAGATCCAGCAAGAAGGATGGAGTCCCGTCCGGAATATACAAGTCCCTGTAAGTTGTTCGGAGCTTGTCTGCGGCCAGCGGCAGGTCGATTTTCTCCGCGCCGGCATACGTTCGAAATGGATCGGGTTGAGTTGCCCAGTCGAGGTATCCCGCGGATGCGGCGAATCGGTGCAGATGATGTTTGGTTCGGGAATGATAGGCGAGCACAGCGTCGTTCAAGAATACAGTCTACCGGTCCGACGCGGGCGCGGTCTATGACCGCGCCCTTAAAACCTATTTCGTGTAGCTGAATCCATGCTTGCGCGTGATGTATCCGAATCCCAGAAAGGCAACTCCGAGCGTCAAGACGCTCCATGGCTCCGGCGTCGTCACGATAGGAGGGACTCCTCCTGTAGCTCCGACGACGCCCGTCGCTCCATTGCCGTTGGCGATGTCCGCCGCGAAATAAGCGCTCCCGTTCGATCGCACCAAATTGCCTACCGAACTGAAACCGCCGACCCTGCTGACAACGAAGCTGAAGGAATCCAACCCGCATCCGCCGCCATTGGTGCACGTCGAATCGACCGCATAATCGAACGAGCCGAAGGGCGAGTTACCTCCGCCTCCAAGGGAGTCATAGTAACGGACGTCGCTGAAACTGGACATCGTCACCGCACCACCCAAATTCCCGTTGAAGGTGAATGCATGATGACCGCCAGTGTCGATGACGTTGAAACCATTACCGTCTGCCAGGTCGATTGTAATCTTGATGGTGCTGCCGACAAGGTCCAGCTGAACGGTTCCGTAGTTCGGGGAGCCGAAAGCGCCGACATCGGTGCTATTAAAGTTGGCAACGAGAGAGTCCGCCCGGGCGATGTTGGGAGTAAGGAGCAGAACGAGCGACAAACACACTGCGAGAGAAAAATACTTCTTCATAAAACACCATCCTTAGCTGTTATTACTGGCTTGTTGATCCTTCGCCAAGCTGCCCCTACAAGGAGCAAGTACCATACCACACCCTGAAGGGAGGGAACCGGATCCCGTGGGAACGCGCATCGGTATGCTCATGAGTCACATATCAACCGCTATTCAAATCGCCCTGGCTGGATTTGCATATCGACGATTCCAGAAACTTCACGAGAATTGTAAGAAATTCCTGAGTTCAATCGTGGCCTGGGGTTGGACCGCTGCAGAACCCGTTTCAATTGGGTAGTTAGAGAGTCATGACCACCGTCATCGCATGTTGTAAGGGAAACCGACGGTTGGGGTCATTTTGCCAGGCGGGATTCTGGCCGATTGTCTTATGCGTCTGATACCTCTCTTCCCCGGAATCTTCCTTCTTGTTCCGAGTTTTCCCTTGCGTTTTCGTAGGCCCGCGCTTTCAATAGCAAACTTGTCGCCGGTAGCCTGACGCGACTGGCTCTAGGAGGAGAAATCGATGGACAAATCTAATTGGCGACGCGCATTTGCCGTTGCCGTCTCGTTCTCATTCATTTATGTGCTTTTTGTGGCTCCCGCCTCGGCGCAGAGCTTCAACACCGATGCCCGTATCATCGGAATGGGAGGATCGGATCAGTCGAATGATTCGACGAATATGGCGGAGGAAGCGAAAGGATATAAGTCCATCGTCCTTCCGTTCGGATTGATCCAGCTCTGGCAGCACCGGGATGCATTCCGGGCGGACGATCAAACGAAGTTCAATCCGCTTCTGGCGATCGAGGATATAGCCAACCCGTTGCACTACACCTTCGGCCGCAAATCGGAAACCGAAGGCCAACGGCTTGTCCGGGACATCGTCAATGGCAATCTCCACAAGAATCTAAATGACTACAGGGGGTTTGTTCCAAAGTCGCCGCTGGTATCCCGGGGACTCTTCTCTCCTGATTTTGGCAAAACCATTCGTTTTATGAAGGTGGGAAAGCTTTATCAGGGAATATTTATCGGCGCCGGTCCCTATTTGACGGCCGGCACGGCCCTCGCTATCGATCAAGCGCTCCTCGATGCCTGGAGTGGAGCATCGGCCGGAGTTCCCCCAAACAGCGTATTGCATTTTGACGATACGACCAGTGCCCAGATGGCGCTTTCGGTTACCGGCGGTTATCGCGCGCGATTTGCCTCTCCGCAGGCGCTGAAGACCAAAAATGGAACCGATCGCGATGGGATTTACGTGGCTGTGAACTATCACTATCTTCGCGGCTTCCACTACGATGACGACGTCATCAACGTGCGGTTCGATACGGATTCAACGGGTCAGATTAGCCCACCACCAGTGAATACGAAACCCGCTGTGGTGAACCGGCTGTTCTCCGATTCCGGCAGAGGCCGCGCTGTCGATATCGGAACCAACATTGTTACCGGACCCTGGGATTTCAACTTCGGCGCCGAAGGCATCGGCAATCAGATTGTGTGGAAGGATCTGGAGCAGGAGAGGCATGAAATTACCGCACTGACCGACAATCTCGATTTCACCACAACCAAGTTGCCACCGCCTGGAGGGGAAAAGAAAGTCACGCTTCCGGTTCGGTATTCCGGTGGCGCAACTTTCCGCGCGAAGAAGTTTACCGTGCGGGGGCAGCTTGTGCGGGGAATCAATGTGGCGCCGGGCCTCAACGGACTCGAGTATCACTTTGGCGGTGAGTATCATCTCGGAATCGTCGATGTCCGTGGCGGCGGCCGTTACTCCAATAAGATTTTCAATCCGATGGGCGGGGCCGGCGTGAATATTACCAGGCACTTTGGAGTCGATGGAGCGGTGTTCAGTACATCCGCGAATGCGCAGAGGGATCACCGCACCGCAGTGGCCGTATCGCTCCGGTTTCAGAAATAGGCGGCGCGCAAACTGTAGGCGCGGTCTATGACCGCGCACAATTTCTCGTTCCGCAGTACTTTTACCCCCCGGATCGCGCGCGGTCATAGACCGCGCCTACAGGAAGACGGGGCATTCCAGTTCCGTATTTTCACGGCCTCGCCTGGAAATTCTCTGGTCGAACAAACCCGTTAAGGTTACCCTTTTGGACTCGTCCGGTATCGACGGAGGCACTATTTCAACCAAGGACTCTGCATTGATCTTCGAATCCATCTGGCAGGAACTCGAAGCCGAATACGGCCGTGAGAATCTGAGATTCCCGAAGGAAATCATTCTCCTGGGTGGGGCGCCCGGCGCAGGCAAGGGTACCAACACCGCGTTCATCAGTAAGGCGCGCGGCCTCACGTGTCCGCCCGTCGTCATCAGTTCGCTGCTCGATTCGCCAGAAGCTCAGGCACTCAAGGACGCGGGGATCATGGTCGGCGATCGCGAAGTGGTGAACCTGCTGCTGCGTGAACTTCTGGACAGGAAATATCATGCCGGAGTCATTATCGATGGATTCCCGCGCACCAACGTACAGGTCGAGTGCCTCAAACAGCTTGTTGATAAAATGCACGCTTTGCGGCGCGAGTTCTTCAGCACGCCACTGAGCATCTATTTCCGACACCCCACCATCCACATCATGGTGCTCTTCGTCGATGAGAAGGAATCGATCGCACGCCAACTCAAACGCGGACGCGAAACGCGTGCGCACAACGAAGAAGTGATGCGCACCGGAATCAGTACCCTGTGGGAGGACCGGCCCACCGATCACGATGAGGCTCTTGCGCGGCGGCGGTATCACGCCTTCAAAGAACAAACCTGGGAAGCGCTGGAATCGCTGAAGGAGATCTTCCACTATCACTTCATCAATGCCCAGGGCCCGATCGAAAGCGTCGAACAGAACATCCTGAAGGAATTGCAGTACCAGAGTACGCTCGAGCTGGACCCGCGCACGGTCGACCGCCTGCGCGGAGTGCCCGTGGCCAGCGCGATCATCATTCATGCGCGTCAGGAGATGGTGAATCGCCTGGACAGCTATGAGCTGGAGAGTCCCGAGTTATTTGCGAAGGTGACTCAGTTTATTGAAAGCAAAATCATCCCGATCGTGCTCCGCCATGCCATATCCGGTGTTGCGCTGATCAATACGGAAAATGCCGTGCTGGACGACCCCATGGCGCTGGCGATGCTCATCGATGTGTTTTCCGAACGCGGGTATCATGCGGCGGTCGACATCCATCGAGTCGACGTGCCCGAACGGTTCGATATGAAGACCGGTGAGATATTATGCCGCGTGAAGAAAGTCTATCGAATCCAGATTCGGTTCCAGGGATCTGAAATCCGAAGAGGCTAGGCCGGTGAAGGCACTCGTCAAATCGCACGCTCAACCCGGACTGTGGCTCGAAGACATTCCGGAGCCCACCATCGGTATCAACGACGTCCTTATCCGCGTGCTGCGCACGGGCATTTGCGGATCCGACATTCACATCTACGACTGGAACGAATGGGCCCGGCAGACCATTCCCGTCCCGATGGCCATCGGACACGAATTCGTCGGCGAGGTCGTCGAAGCCGGTTCCAACGTCAACGACTTTCATCGCGGAGAGCTCGTCTCCGGTGAAGGTCACGTCGTGTGCGGACGCTGCCGCAACTGCCTGGCCGGCCGCCGTCATCTCTGCGCGAACACTTCGGGAGTCGGCGTCAACCGTCCAGGATGTTTCGCGGAATTCATCTCGCTGCCGATGACCAACGTCTGGCGTCACGATCCGGGAGTGAATCGCGACGCCGCTGCGATATTCGATCCGTTCGGAAATGCCGTTCATACCGCGCTGACGTTTGAAGTTCTTGGCGAGGACGTGCTGATTACCGGCGCCGGCCCGATCGGAATCATGGCCGCGGCAGTTGCGCGTCATGCCGGCGCCCGATACGTGGTCATCACCGACGTCAATGAATACCGGCTGGAGCTCGCGCGCAAGGTCCATGTGAATCTAGCCGTAAACGTGACGAAATCCTCGATCAAGGAAGCCCAGGCCGCACTCGGCATGAAGGAGGGATTCGATGTCGGGCTCGAGATGTCGGGCAACGAGACGGCATTTCGTGACATGCTGCACAACATGGCACACGGCGGCCGCATCGCAATGCTGGGTATTCCTTCCGGCGAAATGGCCATCAACTGGCGCGAAGTCATTTTCAACATGCTGACGATTCGCGGTATCTATGGCCGCCAAATGTACGAGTCCTGGTACAAGATGACCGTTCTGCTGCAGTCCGGACTCGATATCCAGCCCGTCATCACACATCGATTCGGATATCGCGACTTCGAAGAAGGATTCCAGATCATGCGGTCCGGCAACAGCGGCAAGGTGATTCTCAACTGGGAGGAACTTCGATAGTGCTCGGCGCGTACAGGCAATTTGTCGACTCGCAGCTGGAAGACATCCGCCTGGCTGGACTCTGGAAACCCGAACGCATATTGGACACGCCGCAGCGGCCGGAGGCGCGCATTTACGGCGGCTCCCAGGTACTCGTTCTCTGCGCGAATAACTATCTGGGCCTGGCGGACCATCCTCAGGTGATTTCGGCGGCGCGGACGGCATTGCATCGATGGGGCTACGGCATGGCGTCGGTGCGATTCATCTGCGGCACTCAGGAACAGCACAAGGAACTCGAAAGCGATCTCAGCAGCTTTCTGGGAACTGAAGACACCATTCTCTATTCCTCATGCTTTGACGCCAATGGCGGATTGTTCGAAACGCTGCTCGGTGAAACAGACGCCGTGATATCGGACGAACTAAACCATGCATCAATCATCGATGGGATTCGGCTGTCGAAGGCGCAGCGGTTTCGCTACAAGAACCGCGACATGGCCGATCTTGAAGCACAGCTGGCCGCCGCAAAAGACTATCGATTCCGATTGATTGCAACCGATGGCGTGTTTTCCATGGACGGGACTCTGGCGCCATTGCAGCAGATCTGCGATCTGGCCGAAAAGACGAACTCCATGGTGATGGTGGATGATTCCCACGCAGTTGGATTCATGGGACCTCACGGAAAAGGAACCCACGAGCATGCGGGTGTGATGAATCGAGTCGACATTCTCACCGGTACTCTGGGCAAGGCGCTTGGCGGAGCCAGCGGCGGTTACGTTGCGGGCCCAAAGCCGGTAGTCGATCTGCTGCGGCAGCGCTCGAGACCGTACCTGTTTTCGAATTCCCTGCCGCCGGCCGTTGTCGCGGCTTCCATTGAATCTCTGAAGATTCTGAAAACATCCAACGAATTGCCAAAGAAACTGCATGCCAACACTGCTTTCTTTCGCAAACGGATGACTGAACTCGGCCTCGACATACTGCCCGGTGAACATCCGATCGTACCTGTCATGATCGGGGATGCCGTACGCGCGGCACGCATTGCAGAATATCTGCTGGAACGCGGAATCTATGTCGTTGGATTTTCGTATCCCGTGGTGCCGATTGGGAAAGCGCGGATCCGGACGCAAGTCTCGGCGGCACATACCACCGAACAACTTGCCGGGGCGGCCGCCTTGTTCCGGGAAGCTATGGAGCACGTCCAATGAAACGTTTATCGATTTTCGCCATTCTGCTCGTATGGATGACCCAGTCTCACAGCGCGGCTGCGCTCCGTTCGTTTGATGTTCGAATGTACGGCGCTTTGGGTGACGGAAAAACAAAAGATACTGCCTCATTTCAGAAGGCATTGGACGCTGCCTCCGCCGCAGGGGGTGGCGACGTTCTGGTTCCGTCCGGGGATTACTTCATTGGCAGCATTGAACTGAAATCCAATACCACGCTACGCCTCGCGAAGGGCGCGCACCTGATCGGAAGTCCGGACATGAACGACTATCCGATCGCCAAAGTCCGTTGGGAAGGACGCTGGGTGGACGGCCATCGCGGACTGGTGTATGCCAAGAATGCGAAACACATCGGCATTGTCGGCCCGGGAAAAATCTCCGGTACTCCTACATTAAGGGGCCGTCAGACGCCTCGTGAGCCCGCATTGATTGAACCGATAGACTCCACGGATATTCTTCTCGATGGCTTTTCCGCCGAACAGCGGCTGATGTGGGCCATTCATCCGACGTATTCCGACAACATTCAGATTCGCAACCTCTACATCCGCACGACGGGCGGCAATGGCGATGGAATCGATATCGACTCGTGCAAACACGTCCGGATCGAAGACTGCGATATCGATACGGGAGACGACGCCATCGCCATCAAGTCCGGCCGCGGAATGGAAGGATTGCGAGCGGGCCGGCTCACCGAAGACGTTTTGATTTCTCACTGCACGCTGGGCGACAGCATCTTTGCTGCGATCGGTATCGGCAGCGAAACCTCCGGCGGCATCCGGAACATCAGGATCGAACACGTCAAGGTGACGCATGCGAAGACCTACGCGTTCTACATCAAGAGCCGTGTCGGACGCGGCGCATTCATCGAAGATATCTCCGTAAACGATATGGAAGTCGGGCCGGATGCTGAAGGGTTTCTCCGCATCAGCCTTCTCACCAGCGGCCTTCAGGATCCCGAACCGGTTGCCGGAGAAGCCGGTATTCCAACCACGAGGAACTTCAGTTTCTCGAACATCAAGGTAAACGGTGGAACTCTGGTCGATGCGGTTGCCGTGTCGCCGGAGAAACCGATTCAGGGGTTTTCATTGACCAACGTCATCGGCACCGTGAAGAAAGGCATCGCGCTGGCCAACATCGCGAATGCGAAGGTGCGCGACATTCACGTGACCGGCTACACCGGGAATCTTTTCACCACCACCAATGTGACGGGAGTCGGATTAACAGAACCAAAGTAGATTTGTAACCGTTATTTGACCCCTTCAGGAGAGGGATTCCTCTCCCGAAGGGAGGGGGTGCCGCGACAGCCAGCAGGCTGGCGCGGCGGGTGAGGGGTAAGATACCTCAATGAATCTTCTCTCGGAATTCGATGTCGCCGACATGCTCGCGCAGGCTTTCCCCTCCTCCGACTATCGTGGCAGGAAGCTCCTGCTCATCGTTCCGGACAACACGCGGACGGCGCCGCTGGGTCTGATATTCCGTACGCTCTTTCAGCAAATCGGCAGCGTGACGAAGGCATTCGATGTCCTCATTGCCCTTGGCACGCATCAACCGCTCGGCGACGCTGCGATTCGGCAGCGGCTGGAAATCACCGAAGCCGAACGCAGCGGCACATATCGTAACGTGCGTTTTTTTAATCATGAGTGGAACAACCCGGCCGCACTGCGGCGCATCGGCGTAATTCCCGCAGCGGAGATCCACGAACTCTCCGGCGGACTGTTCTCGATGGATGTGCCGGTGGAGATCAACAAGCTCGTCTTCGACTACGACCAGGTGCTCATCGCAGGCCCCGTCTTTCCTCACGAAGTCGTCGGCTTCTCCGGTGGAAACAAGTATCTCTTCCCAGGCATCTCCGGACCTGAACTTCTGAATTTCTTCCACTGGCTGGGCGCAGTGATCACGACACCAAGGATTATCGGCAGCAAGTGGACGCCGGTGCGCCGGGTCATCGATCGCGCAGGCGCCATGCTGGAGGTTGAGAAGCGATGCATGGCAATGGTTGTCGATCCGGACAAGTTGCTTGCAGGCCTGTTTATCGGGTCGCCGGAAGACGCATGGGACCGGGCCAGCGAATTGTCCCGGCAGCTTCACATTATTTGTAAGGAGCGTCCGTACCACACCATCCTCTCGTGCGTTCCGCCGATGTATAACGAGATCTGGACGGCCGGCAAAGCCATGTACAAACTGGAGCCGGTGCTGGCCGATGGCGGTGAGTTGATCGTCTACGCACCGCACGTGCGCGAAGTGTGCGTGACCCATCGCGACGCCATCATGGCGATCGGCTACCATTGCCGTGACTATTTTCTCAAACAATGGGACCGCTTCAAGCAATACCCATGGGGAGTCCTCGCGCATTCCGCGCACGTTCATGGACTGGGCACGTACGAGAACGGTCTCGAGACCCGCCGCGCCCGTGTGACGCTTGCGACCGCGATACCTCCGGACGTCTGCCGGCAGATCAACCTCGGATTCCGCGATCCGAAAACAATCCGTCCGGAAGATTTTGCCAACCGTGAAAACGAAGGTGTGCTGATGGTGCCGCGGGCGGGGGAGATTCTGCATCAGCTCCGGAATCCTCCGGATTGGGCGCGGTGATTCGAACTGTAGGCGCGGTCTATGACCGCGCACGATTTCTAATTCCGAAACCTTCCTTATTCCGGATCGCGCGCGGTCATAGACCGCGCCTACAGGCAGAACAGCAAACCTCAAATGCAGTTCTCGCCCCCGATTCCCTCCCGAATCGTTTATGCTGTCCCGCAGTAAAAACGAATGCAAGTCTCCGCAACATTGGGACAGCGATCAGCACCTGGGGCGTGGGACACGTGCTGGCTATCATGATGGGACGTGTGTTGCGGGTGCAGGAAAAGTTCGCTTGACGAATATCGCTC
>Ga0134121_10004450_pt1 | contig 11491 bp, 7 predicted proteins | sample KB301_FD_96463 | JGI IMG/M metagenome (GOLD analysis project Ga0134121, IMG submission 96463) | Terrestrial soil microbial communities without Nitrogen fertilizer from Kellogg Biological Station, Michigan, USA - KB3-0-1 | ecosystem: Environmental > Terrestrial > Soil > Unclassified ...
CGCTGATCGGCGGCGTCGAGCGGGCCGGGTACGAGGAGACCGGCCTGACGTGCCTGTCGACCGCGGACTTCTCGAGCATCACGCCGCTGGTCAAGCAGCTCGCCGGGGAGCTGCGCAAGCGCGGGGTCTCGATGTCGGTGGCGTCGTTGCGCGCGTACGGGCTCAACGAGGATCTGCTCGACGAGCTCGCGCTGACGCGGATCAGCGGGCTCACGTTCGCGCCGGAGGCCGGCACGCAGCGGATGCGCGACGTGGTCAACAAGAACGTGACCGAGGCCCACATCGAGGAGAGCTCCCGGCGGGTGTACTCGCGCGGCTGGCACCGCCTGAAGCTCTACTTCATGATCGGGCTGCCGACCGAGGAAGACGACGACGTGCGCGGCATCGTCGAGACCGGCTGGCGCATGCTGCACATCGGCCGCGGGCTCATCGGCCACCGCGCCGAGATCACGGTCAGCGTCAGCTCGCACGTGCCCAAGCCGCACACGCCGCTGCAGTGGTGCGCGCAGGACCCGGAGCCGGAGATCCGCCGCAAGCAAGGCCTTCTGCGCCAGGCGGCGGGCGCCGGCAACGGGCGCGGCGGGCGGGGCGGGCGCGACAACGGCCTCAAGCTCAAGCACCACAACAGCGGCGTCTCGTTCATCGAGGGCGTGCTGGCGCGCGGTGACCGCCGGCTCGCCGATGTGATCGAGGCCGTGTGGCGCGCGGGCGCGCGGTTCGATGGCTGGGAAGAGGTGTTCGACCTCGAGCGCTGGACCACCGCGCTCGCCGCGCACGGCGTCGACGTGGCGGCGTACCTCGGCACGCGCCCGGTGACGGCGCGGCTGCCGTGGGACCACATCGACGTCGGCCTCGAAGATGGCTTCTTGCTCGGCGAGTACCGGAAGGCGCTCAAGGGCAGGGCGAGTCCACCGTGCGGCAAGGTCGCCGGCATGCTGATCCACCACACCAACCTCGCCGATGCCGAGCCCGATCGCCGGAAGCTGGTCTGCTACGACTGCGGCGTCGCATGCGATCTGTCGAAGATGCGCGATGACCGGCTGGTCGCGCTGCGTGCGCTCGGCGCCGAGCGAGCCGTGCCGCGGGCCGGCGAGGTCCCTGTGGACGCGGCGCTGCCCGCGCTCGTCGATGTCTCGGAGCGCGGCGGCGGCAGCCCGGCAGAGTCCGACGACGGCGGCCGTGCCACGGCTCGCACCCGTGACCGGGAGACCGAGCGGGCCGAGCGTGTTCGGCTCAATGGTCATCATGGCGCGGGTGCGCCGTACTCGACGTATCGCATCCGGTTCGCGAAGGTCGGTCGCGCCGCGTTCCTGGGCCACCTCGATCTGGTGCGCCTGCTCGCGCGCAGTTTCCGACGCGCCGATCTGCCGCTCGCCATGACGCGCGGGTTCTCGCCGAAGCCGCGGGTCAGCTTCGGCCCGGCGCTCGGGCTCGGCGTGCCGTCGCTCGGCGAGCTCATGGATTGCGATCTCGAGCACGTCGTGCCGGGGCTGCGCTCGTGGGAGATCGGCGACGCGGCGCGCACCGAGCTTTCCGCCGACGAGGTGCGCGATCGGCTCGCCGGCGTATGTCCGCCGGGCATCGAGATCCAGTCGTGCACGATCGTCCGGCTTGCCGGGCATCCCGCCGCGCCCGTCGCGCCGGCTCGGCCCGATCCGGGGCTCGGCAAGCTGATCGACGCGGTCGACATCTTGATCCAGCCCGCGCCCGACGGCATGGCCTACGATGCCACGCGGCTCGAGCGGATCGCCGCAGCGCTGCTCGCCAGGTCCGAGGCGAAGATCGCGCGTGGCGACAAGCTGGTGGACGTGCGCGGGCTCGTGCTCGAGTTCGACGTGATCGCCGGCGACGCCGCGCAGAAGCTATGCGCCGCGCTCGACTGGGCGAACGGCCCGCTCTTACGTGCGCGCGTGCGTGCGACCGCGGAGGGATCCGCCAAGCCCGCGGAGGTCGCCAAGGCGCTCGGCGTGTGGGGCCCCGACGACGTGCGCGCTCAACACGCGCTCGTCGCCCGGCTCGGCGTGGTGGCGGACACAACGCGCGTGGTGGCGGCGGCTTCCGTGGTCGCGCCTCCTGCCATGCAGGCGGCGGACTGACGCGACCCTGTAGAGTCCACTCGACCTCTCGACCGGGTCACTTCTTCTGTCCACCGCGGCGTTCGCCACCCTCCCTGACTTCGAAGTGCCCGTCGGGATGCAAGTGAATCACCATGGGCGTCATGCGCTTGGAGATGAAGTCATCAAGCCGTCCACCAGTGTGGGCGGTGAGTAACATCCGCGCCATCTCCTCGGCGCTCAGCCTGTTACCGCGGATCATGATCACGACTGCGCCTGTGGAGATCCAAGCACTGCGTTCCGCTGGCCGGCGCTGGATGGCGACGTCGCGTGTGACGATGATCCAGCCCTTCGCCGCGACCTCGGGAATCCATGCTTCATCCTCGGCATCCTGCGCGAAGTGGTCGCGATGGCGTTCACATCGCAGGTCGCCGTCCCGCAGGCGGCACTGGAGCTCGAGCCCGTCGAGGTTGGCGTCAAGGTAGTAGGTGCGCGGCTCAGGCGGCCTTTGCGGCATCCAGGCCCCATCGCAACACGCCCTCGATGATCTCCGTGCTCATGTCGTAGTCGGCGCTCAGGGTCGCGACGGCCTCACCGGCTCGGATGCGATCGATGATGACCTCGATCTTGACGCTGCTGCCTGCCACGGTCGGCTGGCCGAATGCACGGCGTGGATCGAGCGCGATGATCTTGGGCTCGTTGACCTCACGACGCCACGGATACAGCCGCGACGGACGATGCTGTCGATCGAGCTCGATGCGTTTGAGGCTGGCCTCGACCACGGGACGAAACGCGGTCTGCCCCCCCTGCGATGCATCTACCAGTGCGCCCATCTTCTCGATGAAGATTCCGCGGCCATCGCTGCGGAACACCGTTGTGAGCAGCGGTCGCTCGCCGCCGATATACTGGAGCGCGGAGCGCACCCGCGTCAGCGGTAGCTCGAATCGCCGCGTGAGCGACGCCAGCACGTATGCTTCGACGAAGTTATTGAAGCTGAGCAGGCCGGTCTCTCGATCGGCTTTGATCAGCGGGCGCATCACGCGTACTTCGCCGCGTACCTGGTACTTCTTACCGCGGACCCACGCGTGCAACGTGGAGCTGGGGACGCCGAGATAGACCGCAGCCTCGCCCAGGCGATACACGGGAAGCTCTCCCGGATCTTGCCCGCCATAGAGGCTGAGAACCTTGCTCATTCCAGCTACTTCGTACCATGAGACCTAGCCGGACTGCATGCCATGCAGGTGTGGGGGATCTGTTCTGAAGGCCCAGCGTGGCTGGTGCTGGCCACTCGACTGGCCAGAGGCCGGAGTCCCACCAGGCTGCCCTGTTCTGTGCGCAGTCCTGGGGCCGTGTGTCCGGGGCGCGGCAGTTGCCCACGGTAAGTTGCTGGAACACGGTTGCGAATGGCCGCGCGGTCGCTGGCGTGCCGGCTGCAACTGCCCAGGCGCCGTGAGGGTCATCATTCGAAATGTCGTTCTGTCGATCCTGGCAACCTGCGCCGCGGGCGCCGCGGCATGCAGCTCTGCCGGCAAGACCAGTGGGGGCGATGACACAGGCCCCGACGCCGCGTTCGCCGAGGAGACCGGCAGCTCCGCGGCGTGCGTGACGGTCGATGACACCGCTCCGGTCGTCGTGGGCAGCGCGACCTCCGCCGAGGAGTATGGCCTGGTGCTGACCGCGCAAGCGGCGAGCGCGACGACGTGGTCGACGGCCGGCAACGAGGCGCTCGTCCTGGAGGTGAGCGGGAGCAGCGGACGGCTGATCGGCCACCTCGTGCTGCATCAGGGCGCCGCGGCGTTCGACTACGGCATGCATGCCGGCGCCCTCGCGGCGGGCGAGCCGATCGCCGTGAAGGTGTCGACGCTATCGGCCGCCAGCGCGGTGCGCCGGGCGTGCGTCTCGGCGGTGCTGACCCCGGCGTCGGCGATGGGCGCGGCGGGTGAAGGGCTGACCAACGCGCCGATCTTTCGCTGGCCGGTGCAGAAGCGGTTCAACGATCTGCCGATGGTGCTCGGATGGTCCAAGGCCCGGAGGGCGTACCAGACGGTGTTCACCAACGAAGACGGCGGTACCGTCGAGCAATGCGGCGGCGGCGCGAGCGGGATCCAGGCCGAGATCGCCCGGTGGAGCCGCGCGGCGGACATCGAGGGCTCCTACACGTACGGCGGCACCCCCCAGTGGGAGCGCTGCACCGGCATGGTCCCGGTCACCACGACGCCGGTGCGCACTGAAGCCAGTCATCCGATTCTCTATTACGGCGACGGACATAACCGGCTGTTCGAGAACCGGGGCGGCTATGGCCAGACCTGTGGCTCGGGCGCGCCGGAGAAGCCGAACGGCGACCTCGCGGGCTGGAACACCAGTAACCCGAGCAACGCGCTCGCCGACGACGCCGGCCGGGTCATCATCATCCGGCCGCTGCCGGTCGACCTGGACGCGCTCGGCTACGCCTTGTTCGGCGGCCGCCGCGAGGCGCTGATTGACCACTACGCGCCATGGCTCTATCGCATCACCTCGCTCGAGCTTCAGCGCGAGGGCAAGATCGACAATAGCAAGTCGCTCACGATGTCACGCTATCTATACGCCGATGTTCGGGTCGATGACGTCGGCGGCTCGGGCGATCCGTACTGCGCGCTGCGCGTCACCGGCGGCTTCCGGCTGCGCGTGGTCACCCCGAGCGGCACCGAGATCAGCAGCTCGCAGATCACCGCCGACTACGCCGGCAACGGCAACCACGACTGGAAGCGCGTCGCGATCCCGCTCCCGGCGGGCACCACGGTCGCCGACGTCGCCAAGTTTCGGTTCGACGCCTACGACAACGACGGCATCTACCTGACCGCGATCGGCGATGCCTTCATCCCTCAGGCTTCCGGCGCCAATGGCGCCACGCTCGCCTACGTGCGACGCGGCGAACGCGCGCTCAGCTCCTACGTCGACGACGACAGCAGCGGCTGTTCGGGCGGCACCAACTCCGACGGCCCCGGCGGCACACCGTACACCTGCACCGGCAGCCTCGTCGACGTCGCGAAGTAGCGCAGCGGATCGTGATCACCTCCGCGAGAAGTTCACGCCAGGAGCTCTTCCACCGAGGTAACCAAGAGCGCGCGATCGAGCCAGCGATCGAGCGTTGGGAGATCCGTGCATTCGTTGATCTGGTGCCGCTGATCCTCGGACACCGACAACCCACGCTGGGTCAAGATCTTCAAGAGCGCTTTGGCTTCGCCCTCCGCTGCACCCTTGCTGTAGGAACGGCGCTGCGACTCACTGAAGTATTTTGGTGCCTCGGGCATCATCCTGAAGATCTCCTTGGCGGCTTCGCTCAGGGCGTTCTCGATCAGCCCCAAGTATAGCAACCGCTGCTCCTTGTCATGCAGGTCCATGGCGGCCTTGGCGACGGCCAGCGCGATCTTGGCAGCGGTGGTGGGATCACCGTGTCCATGGGCCGTGACCGACAGCCCAGCCAGCGGCAGATCGCGAGCGGCCTCGTTGGCGTCTGTGACCTTCGGGATTCGCTCCGGGCCGATGACGTGTGGCTGGAACACTGAACCGTAGCCGAGGTCGATCGGTTGGCTGGCCCAGTGCGCGACGAGCGGGTCCGGGGCAACGACCACCACGATGAAGGGACATTCGTGGCGCGCGCGACCGCCGGTCGCGTAGTGCGGCCACGTGTAGCGCTTACGCTCACGCTTTTCGAGCTGGGCCTCGACAATGGCGCCGAGCATCGGTGTTTCTCCCACGACGATGACAACGGCCGCATCGGCGTGAAATTCGGCGGGTACGGTTTCGTTGAGTGTTGATTCAGAGAGCTGTGCCTTGGCGGAAGGCGGAACCCCGATGTTGAGGAACTGCGCCAACAGCTGCGGAACAAAGTCGGGTCGTTTGCGGACCAGCTCGAGCAAACCTTCATGAAGAAATGACACAGCCATGGCAACCCCGCAGCATACGAACGTGGCACTTGAGGCTTGGTCGGTGTGTAGCACTCAAGAGATCGGGAGTACAGGAAACCCGATCAGGATTATGCAGCGGGGTGCTTCGCGAGCGGTATGCGTATGCGTTACATCACGGCTGGAGAGTAGCATCAATGACTGTTTGAGGCAGAGGCTCGGATTGCGCGAAGCATTGGGCGCTGGAGATATGCCGATGCTCGATTCATTCGCCTATAACCTCATGTGCGCCTGAGATCGGCTGTGCGCAATTCGCGCCGGTCCGCGTACAATCCCGGCGAGGATTGGCCAGGCGCTCAGGTGAGGTGACCGCTGGATGTATTGCGCTCACGGCCCGATCGGGGGACCGTAGAACATGCGGAACGGACGGGGCTGGCCGAGGAAGCCGATGTCGAGCAGGTAGCCGCTACCCTCGGCGAACGTGCACGCGCCCGAGAACTGTGGCGTGGTGATGGTGCGGACCGGGACGGCATGGCCGCCGGCATCGCGGCGCACCGCGCCGGTCACCGGGTTGTCGATCGGATAGATCGCGCAGCCCCGGTAGGTGCCGTCCGGCAAGCTCGAGGTCGCGCTGACGTATTCCTTGCCGCCGGCGACGAACAGATCCGGCGCGTTGATCGAGCCGCCGGGGACCAGACAATCGGAGTCCGCCGGTGTGAGCAGCGTAGCGACCGCGTGCCACGACGCGGCGTGGTCGCTCGAGCGCACCAGGATGACGCGGATCCGCGGCGTCGCGCCGTCGAGGTAGACGCAGCCCATCGCAAGCTCGAGCGTCCCGGGCAGCCACAGCGCGCCGGGCTCGGTGAGCGCGAGGCAGTCCTGGTCGCCGGGCAGCGTGTTGATGTTGGTGACGATGCCGGTCGACGAGTACGTGCTCGCCGATTGCCAGCCGATCAGCTTGGCGGGCGCGGTCCACGGGCCGGCAGGCGAGGGGGCGGTCTGCAGCGCGATCGTGCCGAGCTGGTAGTGCAGCTGGTTGGTCGGCGAGACGAGGTAGCGGTGCGCGAACAGCTTCCAGCGCCGGCCCGGCACCGGGTCGTCGGCGTCGAATACCAGCGATGGAACCTCGCTGATCAGAAAGCCGGTGCACGATCCGCCGGGGCAGTCGATCGGGTCGCTCGAGGGGATGATCGCAAGCTCGGGCTGGTTGGCCTCCGCGACGAACGTCCAGCTCGCGCCGTGGTTGTTCGACACCGCGAGCCGCGTGCGGATCGAGTGCTGATCAGGCACCGCGGAGTAGGCCATCGCGCCGCCGGTGGCGTCCACGGGATAGACCACCGATGGGTCGAAGCTGCCGAGCGCGGCGCCAGGGTCAAAGAAGATGGCGGGCTCGCGCGCGGTCGCCGGATCGATGATCGTGGGGGCAGGGCATGTCGTGGCGAGCTCGGACGTGGCGCCGGTCGCCTCGGCCTCCGGGTCGACATCAAGGGCTCCGGGTGCACCGGTACAGGCAGCTACGACAGCGAGGAGAACAAGCCGCATCGCCTGCATGGCAGCAAGGCACGTGCCACGCCAACTCCGCGATCGTGGCTCGGTTCGCGCGACATCTTGTGGAGATTCTCCACGCGTGGTCCGACGCTCCTCGACGCGAATCCACGTCGCCGCTGACGTGGCCTCGTCGCGGCGACGGCGCGTGATATGAACCGGCCGTGACCATCAGCCTGTCGGTCAACCTCAACAAGATCGCGTTGCTTCGCAACTCGCGGGGCGCCGCCAATCCGTCGCCGCTGGTGGCGGGGCGAACCTGCCTCGACAACGGCGCCTACGGCCTGACGCTGCACTGGCGCGCCGACAACCGGCACACCCGGGTCGACGACGTGCGGGCGCTGCGCGCGCTGTGCGAGCAGCGAGGCGCCGAGTTCAACCTCGAGGGTGATGATCGTGAAGAGCTGGTCGCGCTCGCGCTCGAGCTGTCGGTCACGCAGTTCACACTCGTGCCGGTCAAGCCCGGCGAGGTCACGAGCGATCACGGCTGGGACCTGCCGCGCCAGCACGCCACCGTCGCGCCGATCATCGAGCGGCTCAAGGCCAAACGCATCCGCACCGCGGTGTTCGTCGACCCGAGCCCGGAGATGATGCCGGCGGTCGCGGCCACCGGCGTCGATCGCATCGAGATCTACACCGAGCCGTATGCCTCGTCGTGGGGCACCCCGCGGCTCAAGGACGAGATCGATCGCGTCAAGCGCACGGCGTCCGCCGCGGTTGCCGCCGGCATGAAGGTCAACGCCGGCCACGATCTCAACCTGCGCAACACGCCGCTGCTTGCCCGCACGGTGCCCGACATCATCGAGGCCTCGATCGGCCATGCGCTGATCGCCGACGCGCTCTACCTCGGCCTCGCCGAGACCGTGCAGCGCTACGTCCGCGCGTGCCGCGGCGAGGCGGTCGATGCGCCGATCACGCACTGACGCTGACCCGGGCGGCGTGACCATGGTGCGAGCGTCTGCGAACGCGGTCGCGACGGTCGCCGGGCTGGCGCTCGCGGCGTGCGGGGCCACACCGGCGGGCCCGGCGGCGCCGAGCTGCCCCACCCATAGCGTGGTGCTCGCCAGCCAGGCCGACATCGCGCGGCTCGCGCACTGCACCACCACGTCCGGCGTCACGATCCGCTCGGGCGCGTCGCTCGATACCTCGGTGCTCCATGCGCTCGCGACGATCACCGGCGATCTGGAGATCGGTCCGACGGTCGGCATCGAGGAGATCGCGCTCGGCGAGCTGCGCGCCGTCGAGGGCGCGATCCACGTGGCCAGCAACGGCCTCCTGCAGGGCCTCTACCTGCCACACCTCGAGCGCGCGGGCCGGATCGAGATCGATGGCAACGTCGCGATCACGACGATCTCGCTGCCGCGGCTTCAGGCGGTGCGCGGCGCGCTGCGGATCACCGACAACGCGAGCCTCGAGTTGCTCGATCTCACCGCGCTGGCGGCGGTCGACCAGGAGCTGGTGCTCACCGGCGATCCGGAGCTGGCGCTGGTCGAGGCCACGCAACTGCAACGCGCGGCTAGCGTCCGGCTCGACGTGCCGAAGCTACCGCCCGACGTCACCGAGCGGCTGCGTGCGGCTGCCGGGGCACCCTGATGCCGTCGGGTGAGCGCGGGGCTCATGAGCCGCCAGCGGGGCGGGTCGATCGGCACATTGGCGCTATCATGCTGCCATGGTTCGCGACATTCTCGAGCTTGGTAGCTCGCTGGGCTTTCTCGATGAGCTTTCCGAGGAGTTTCAGCGTCAGCCCGACGCCATCGACCCGAGCTGGCAAGCGCTCCTGAGCGAAGCCGGCCAGGGCGCCACGGCACGGAGCGCGACCAACGGTGATACCCGTGGAGTTGCCGCGAGCTCGGGGCGAGGCAACGGCCATGCGGCGAGCGGCCAGGCGGCGGCGAGCGGGCCGTCAGCCAGCAGCCAGGCGACGAACGGCCATACGGCCGCAGCGACGGCCACAGCGGCCACGCCAGCTACCGCGCCCGCGCCGGCGGCGCCGCCGACGACGATCGAGCCGCGTGAGCCGAGGTCCGCGCGCCCCGGGGTGATCACGCTGTCGCCGATCGCGGCACAGAGCATCCCGACGGTGTGGCCGCTGGTCAACGCGTATCGCAGCCGCGGCCACTTCAACGCGAAGCTCGATCCGCTCGGGCTGCTCGAGACCGCCCGGATCGTCGAGCTCGATCCAGCGACCTGGGGGTTCACCGCGCAAGACTTCGCGCGCGTGATCGAGCCGACTGGCATCCATGGCCTGCCGCGCGCGACGCTCGGCGAGATCCTCGCGCACGTCCGGCAGGTCTATGCGAACACCGTGGGCCTCGAGTTCATGCACATCACGTCGCCGGCGCGCCGGTCGTGGCTCGCCGAGCGCATGGAGACCCAGCTGCTGATGCCGCTGCCCGCCGACGTGCGGATCCGGATCCTGGGGCTCCTGATCAACGCCGAGCAGTTCGAGCGGTTCTGCCATACCAAGTACCCCGGCACGAAGCGGTTCTCGCTCGAGGGCAGCGAGAGCCTGATCCCGGTGCTCGACGCGGTGCTGACCCACACCGCGCGGCTGGGCGCGATCGAGTGCGTGCTCGGGCTTGCGCACCGCGGCCGGCTCACCACGATCGAGCAGATCCTGCGCAGGCCCGGCCGCGATCTCTTTGCGCAGTTCGAGGATGTCGAGCCCGAGAAGGCGATGGGCGGCGGCGACGTCAAGTATCACCTCGGGTTCTCGACCGATCGCACCGACGCCAACGGCCAGTCGATGCACGTGTCGCTCGCGTTCAACCCGAGCCACCTCGAGGCGGTCGATCCGGTGGTGATCGGCCGGGTGCGCGCCAAGCAGATCCGCCACGGCGACTTCGAGCACCGCCGCGTGGTCGGCGTGCTGGTCCACGGCGACGCCGCGTTCGCCGGGCAGGGCCTGGTGCCGGAGACCCTGCAGCTGTCGGGGTTGCCGGGCTACCGCACCGGCGGCACGATCCACGTGATCGTCAATAACCAGGTCGGGTTCACCGCCTCGCCGGCCGAGCAGCGCTCGACGCCGTACTGCACCGACGTGGCCAAGATGCTCGAGTGTCCGATCTGGCACGTCAACGGCGAGGATCTCGACGGGCTGGCCCGCGTCATCGAGATCGCGTGCGAGTACCGCGCGCAGTTCGCCTCCGATGTCGTGATCGACATGTACTGCTACCGCAAGTACGGCCACAACGAGAACGACGAGCCGAGCTTCACGCAGCCGCAGATGTACGAGCGGATCAAGCAGAAGGCGTCGCCGGTCGAGGTCTATGCCAGGCACCTGGTGGAGCAGGGCGTGGTGTCGTCCGACGAGGTGATCGCGATGACCCAGCGGCGGGTCGCCGAGCTCGAGGCCGAGCTCGAGGCGGCCAAGGCCGCCAAGCAGCGACCCGATGGGCCGTCGATGACCGCGATGTGGCGCGGCTATCGCGGCGGCATCACGACCGAGCCCGAAAACGCCGATACCAAGGTGCCGCGCGGCGTGCTCGAGCACATCGCCCAGGCGATGAGCGAGGTCCCGCCCGGCTTCACGCCGCACCCCAAGATCGAGCGCTTGCTCGAGCAGCGCGCGCAGATGGGCAAGGGCGAGCGGCCGATCGACTGGGGCATGGCGGAGCTGCTCGCGTACGGATCGCTGCTGCAGCAGGGCGTCAACGTGCGGATGAGCGGGCAGGATTGCTCGCGCGGCACGTTCAGCCACCGCCACGCGAGCATCACCGACATCAAGACCGGGCGTGAGCACCTGGTGCTCGGCCAGCTGCACCATGATCAGGGGCTGTGCCGGGTATACGACAGCCCGCTGTCCGAGGCCGGCGTGCTCGGCTTCGAGTTCGGCTATTCGCTCGATTATCCCGACGCGCTGGTGCTGTGGGAGGCGCAGTTCGGCGACTTCGCGAACGGCGCGCAGGTGATCATCGACCAGTTCATCACCTCGTCCGAGGACAAGTGGAAGCGGCTGTCCGGGATCGTGCTGCTGCTGCCGCACGGCTACGAGGGGCAGGGCCCCGA
>Ga0134121_10004452_pt1 | contig 11490 bp, 8 predicted proteins | sample KB301_FD_96463 | JGI IMG/M metagenome (GOLD analysis project Ga0134121, IMG submission 96463) | Terrestrial soil microbial communities without Nitrogen fertilizer from Kellogg Biological Station, Michigan, USA - KB3-0-1 | ecosystem: Environmental > Terrestrial > Soil > Unclassified ...
ATGCGAACGGGATGACCGCGACGACCGGCATGGGCGCGACCGATCTGGCCGTGAGCCCGGACCGCGGCTACCTCTACTCGCTGTCGGGTAATCCGCGTACGATCACTGCCTTCGAGATCCACGCGGACGGCGGCCTGACCGGGATGGTGCCGCTGCCGGGCGTGTCGGCGACGGCGGTCGGCCTCGCGGCGCGGTGAGGTGGCGCTGCCGGGTATCCGGCTCATAGCAGCAACGACGATCCAGACCGGCGCGCGAGGACAGCTCGTGCGCCGGTTGGCGTTTTCGGCTGCCGCAAGCCTACCCGGGTTCGCGGGCGATCCGCGACGGAGACAGCTGCGTGGGGGCGCTTCCGGCGGAGTATAGTGCGAGGGTATCGCCAGCGCTGAGCCGGCCCCAAGCAACAAGAGGTACCCGTGCCGGAATTTGGACCTTACGAGACGCCGCAAGCGCTGTTGCGCGATCAGCTGTGGCGCTGCTGGCTCGCCGTCGAGTACCAGATCCGGCATCGCTGGGCGATGGGCGCGTTGCCGCGCACCGAGGACGACGGCGCCGCGGCGGCGTGGGCGCCGGAGAACGTGGCGGGCGTGTTTCGCTCGGCGCTGAGCGAGTATCGCGGCGAGCCGCTCGTCAACGGTAACGACGCCGGGGCCTCGGTGCTGCGCGACGCCTACCGCCATCACTCGATGCTGATGGACGCGCGGATCGCCGCCACGGTGGCCGCCAACATCCGGCTGCCGTACCTCGATCTGTGCGTTCGGTTCGGGCTCAGCTACGCGCAGCGGCTGACGCTCAGCTTCGCGCTGATGCCCGAGGTGGATCCGAAACTCCTCATCGCGTACCGCTACCTGAGCAGCGATCCGACGTGCCGCAGCCTCGACGCGCGCCTGCTCGCCATGCTGGTCTACGATACGTCGGAGAGCCGCGCCGACATGTCTCGCGATCTGGCGCCGACCTCGCCGCTCCTCCTGTATCGCCTGATCGAGCTCGACGAAACCGCGGGCACATACGACTCGGTGCTGTTTCGCCGGCTGCGCCCGGCGGCGCGGCTGGTCCAGCTGCTCGCGGGCGATAGCAGCAAGCTCGATCCGCAGCTGTCGGATGTCGCCGAGCTGCGCGGCGGCGAGGCCCTGGCGCTGTTTCCCGAGGCGATGATCGCGCGGGCCGCGGCGGCGTTGGCGTCGCCGGAAGCGCTGCTCGTGTTGCAAGGCGTGCGTGGCGCGGGCAAGCGCCTGCTCCTGCAGGTGGCTGCCGCGCGGGTCGGGCGCAAGCTCCTGCTCATCCAGGGCAGCGTGCTGGCCGCGATGTCGCCCGTGCAGGTGCGGCCCGTGCTGCGCAGCATCCTGCGCGAGTGCCGGCTGCTCGATGCGATCCCGGTGATCCCGGATCTCGACGATGTCATTGCGCGCGAGGGCGATCGCAGCGACGTGCCGGCGTTCGTGACCCAGCTGGCCGCCGAGCATCAGGGCGCGATGGCCGTCACGCTGGGCCGCGACCGGATGCCCCGGCTCGATTTTCGGCCGCTCGTGCAGTTCACGCTGGAGGTGCCGTCGCTGAGCGAGCGCGCCACGTTGTGGCAGCGCCACGTGCCGGACCTGGCGGAGAGCGATGCCGAGGCACTGGCCTCGCGGTTCGCGGCCCCCGGCGGTGTGATCGCCCTCGCAGCACGCGCGGCCCGGGCCGAGCGAAGCGCGGTGGATGGACCACCCGATCTCCTGGCGCTCGATGTCGCGGTGCGCAATCAGCTTCACGATCGGCTGGTTCGCCTGGGGCGTAAGCTGGACTCCCATTTCGAGTTCGCCGACCTGGTGGTCGACGACGAGACCCGGGCCGCGCTGCAGGAGATCGTAGGAGCCCTGAAAGAACGGCGAAAGGTTCGTGAACGCTGGGGATTTCGCGGTGCCGCCGGGGTCTCCGTCCTGTTCTCGGGAGACCCGGGCGTGGGCAAGTCGATGAGCGCGACGGTGATCGCCCGGCGGCTGGGCCTGGCGATCTACGAGATCGATCTGTCGCGGGTGGTCTCCAAGTGGCTAGGCGAGACCGAGAAGAACCTGAGCGAGGTGTTCGACGCGGCCGAGCCCGGTCACGTGGTTTTGCTGTTCAACGAGGCAGATTCCTTGTTTGGGAAGCGTACGACGGAAGTTAAATCTTCCAACGATCGATACGCGAACATGGAAACGAACTATCTGCTGCAGCGCCTGGAGCGGTTCGGCGGTCTCGCCATCCTGACGACCAATCTGGGCGGAGCCGTGGATCCGGCGTTTCGTCGGCGGTTTGCGTACGACGTCCAGTTCACGTTCCCTGATCCCGAGATGCGCGCGGAGCTGTGGCGTCGCGCGATTCCCAAGACCGCCGAGGTGGCGAAGATCGACTACGAGGAGCTGGGCGAGCGGTTCGAGCTTTCAGGTGGCTTCATCAAGGTGGCGGCAGAGCGTTCTGCGTTCCAGGCGGCGGCGATGGGTGAATCCATGTCGATGAATGGCCTGGTCGAGACTGTCAACCGGATGTACCGCGAACGAGGAAAGCTAACCGCCGTCGGCAGGTTGGAGTAAGCCCATGCAAGAACACGATCAGCACCGCACCTCGCATCATGACGATGCCATCGCCATGGCGCCGGCCCACGAGCAGCAACCCGCGGTGGAGCACCAGCCCACCGCTCAGGCGCACCCCCCGGCGGCCAGTTTTGCCCAGCTGACCGGGCAGCCTGCCGTGGCCGAGGCGGCCCCCAAGGCCGCGGAACAGCCGCTCGCGAACGTCGATGCGATGATCGAGCAGCTGTCGCACGGCATGGTGGCCAAGGAGCTCGACGCCGCCGACGAGCACTTCCTCCAGGTCAACGGCTATCGGGCGATGCCGATCATCCGGGGCGTCCACGAGTTCGTGATGCGAACCTTCATGCCGACCCAGGGCGGCAAGCCGCCGATCGTGGCGTTCCGCGGAACGGTGCCCTCGAAGGCCCAGACGGTGATCGCCGATCTCGATCCGACCGGCATCGGCATGTACCAGTTCAACCCCAACCGCGCGCTGATCGATGGCCAGATGGCGGCGGCGGCCACGGCGGGGCCGATCGTGTCGACCGGCCACAGCCTCGGCGGCGCGCTCGCGCAGATCGCGGCAGCGACGTTCCCGGATCGGTGCGGCCGCATCGTCACGTTCCAGGCCCCGGGCGTCTCCAAGGAGCTGGCGAAGAAGCTCGAGACCTACAACGCCGAGCATCCCGATCACGCGATCGAGTCATCGCACCATCGCGTGAAGGGCGATCTCGTCCCGATGGGTGGCGAGGCGCTCACCCCCGGCGTGATCCACAACCACGAGATGACCGGCGGCAGCGCGCTGTCGCGCAACCCGCTGTCCAAGCACGTGTCGATGCCGCTCGCCGAGGAAGAGATCGCCCAGGGCCACGACGTGCCGATCCACAACGACGCGCACGGGAGCGTCGCGACCGGCGACGTCAGCACCGAGAAGGACAACGCCGAGAAGTCACAGGTCATCGAGCACGTGCGCGCCGGGCTGGGCCACCTGATCTACGGCGTCGGTGGCGCGATCCACAAGGTCACGCACTAGCGCGCGATCGCCGGCGCCACAAGAGCGCCAGCACCACGACGCTCATCGCAATCGGCGAGCCGGGCGTGCTCTGCGCGCCACAGCAGCCGCTGCGCCGTGCGCTCGGTTTGCTGGGCACCGGCGCGGGTTTGCCCTCGGCGGACACCCCGTTCGGCTCCTCCGGATCGGCGGTCACCGTGCAGCCATTGTCGAGCGTGACGATCACCGGCGTTGCCGGCAGCGCATCACCGGGCGCGACGGTCACGACGCATTCATCGCCATCGGGGATGGCCGACACGCTTGTCTTGCCGCCGGTTTCCGGTGCGTCGAGCACGACATGGGTAACCAGCTTGCCCCTCGGCCCGCGGTACGCGAACTTGCTGTTCGGCTTGTTCGGCCACACCACGACCGCATCCCGCGTGCCCTGGACGCGCACGCCGGTCCAGCCGTCGCCGGAGATCTTGGTGCTCGTCGCGGTGGTCTTCGTGCCGGTCGCCTCGATCACGTGGATCGCGCGTGGCTCGGGGCCGGCGAGCTCGACGCGATAGTCGGTCACGGGGAACCGCGCGGCATCGCAATTGCCACGCGAGACGTCGTCCTGAAAGCAATCCTTGTGCTTGGTCCGGCCGACCGCTGGCGCATGGGGGCCGCGGATCGTGAGCCGCGCATCCTTGATCGTCACCGTACCGGTGCCGGCCTTGTCGATCGAGAGCTCGGCCGGGACGCGGAACCGCAGGTACATCTTGCGATCGGGAGCGCCGGTGGTCGCGCGATCGAGCACGATCAGCGACGCGTCGTGGCCATCGGCGCTCGGCAAGAGCACCAGATCGCGGAGCGCTTCGGCCACATCGGACTTGCGCTCCTGGAACCGGAAGGCGTCGGCGTAGTCGCAGCGCGCGGCGACCACGCCGCCCTTGGTCTTGGTGGCCCATCGCCAGGCGACGTTGTCGCCCCATGCGCCCTGGCTCGGCTTGTAGTTCTCGGGCAGGTGCCTCGACATCACGGTCGGTGCGTTGCCGGTCAAGGTCGACAGCGACCCGTACGGCGATGGATCGACGATCAGATCCGCGGCGCCGCGCGACAGCACGAAGTTGCCGGCGCTGGGGCTGTGGTGATCCGTGTTGGTGGTCCGCGCGCACGACGCCACGAACCAGATCGCTTGCGCGTCCCAGGTGGTGCGCGTGAACAGCGTCGCGGTCGCCGCCGCCTGGTACCAGGTGGGCCACGATGCGCGCGGCACGAGCTCATGCGGATCCCCGATCATCGCGAGCATGTCGTAGAGCACATAAGTCGTTTCGTGCAGCTTGAGGCGCGCGAGCTCGCCCTTGGCTCGCGCTTTGTCATCGGGATTCGCGTCGCCGAGCGCGATCGCGTCGAGCGTGAGGGCCGACGCCGACATATATGCGTGTTCGTCGTCGAAATCACCGCCCGCCCACATCTGCTCGCTCGGCGAAAGCGCGTGCACGTGGCGGCGCAGGAGGCTCGCCAGCCATGCCGGCACCCCGGCGGTCGGGAGCCCGTGCGCCTTGGCGATCCGTGTGGCGAGCGCGTATTCGGCGACCGACAGCGGCCCGTACTGCCAGCCTTCGAACCAGTCGCCGCCATCGAGCACGCCTCCGCTCGACAGCGCGGCGGCCATGTCCTTGCCCCACATCTCGTCGGCGACGAACTTCCACAGCTTCGGCCCCGACTCCTCGGCGGCCTCGCCGCCCTGGGCGATCGCGACGAGCGTCGCCGCGAGCAGGTAGCCGGCCTGGTAGTTGCTGCCCGGATCGTGGGGGTGATAGCCGTGGTCCTCGAACCAGGCCAGCCACGCGGCCCAGCGCTGGCGCGCGCGCGCGCGGAGTTGTGGACTCATCCCCGGTTGGTCGTGCAGCCAGTCATAGGCGAGCGCGGTGTAGGGAGCAAGGTTACGGATCGGGTAACCGCTGTCGCGGCTCGCCGCCTTGTCGCCGCCCTTGCCGTCGCCGATCGTGTCGAGATCGTCGAGCAGGGCGGTGAAGTACTTGAGCGACGAAGTGACGTACTCGGGCTTCTCCGTTGCCACCCACGCGACCAGGCACGCCTGCAGCATCTTCGCCCACTCGTACCCCATGTAGAGCGCCCCGTCGTGCGCGTGGGGTTTGCTGCCATCCTCGTTGCACAGCGCGATCGCATCGTTCACCGGGCCGTGCCGGCTCTTGGCCTCGGACTTCCAGGCCGCGCGGAGCTGTTCGTCGAGCAGCATCCGGGGGTGCGGTCCAGACGGTTCGGGGGGCGCCGCCGAAGCGACGCTGGTGACGAGGAGCAGGGCTACCGCGAAGCGCACGGGGTGAGGGTACCTGCTCGAGACTCGGGGTGCGACCTTGCGGGTCAGAGCATTTCGGAGTGGTCGCCGACGGAACACGCGCGCTGGCGTGGCGCCATCAGACAATTCTGCAGACAATCCTGCGGGAAGATTCCGGTGGCGTTGCTTGTGTCGCTCCCAGCGTTCGCGCGACCATGGAGAAAGGCGCGTCAAACATATGCTCTATAACCTGCATCTGCTCCGGGTGATCGCGGCGCTCGGCGTCGTCTACTTTCACACCACCTCCGAGGCGGGGCTCAAGCTCGACTGGGACGTGGGCAGCCGCGGCGTCGACGTGTTCTTCGTGATCAGCGGCTTCATCATCGCCTACATCGGCACGGGCAAGCCGGAGCAGTTCTTCCGGCGCCGGCTGATCCGCGTGGTGCCGTTCTACTGGGCCGCGACGCTGGTCGTGTTCGCGGTCGTGGTGGTTGCGCCCAACGTATTCCGCACCACGACCTCGAGCGTCCCCCACCTCGTGAGCTCGCTCCTGTTCATCCCGCACGAGCTCAAGGGCGAGATGCTGCCGACCCTCCTGCTCGGCTGGTCGCTCAACTTCGAGATGTACTTCTACGTGGTGTTCGCGCTGGCGCTGCGGATCTCGCCCAGGTGGTCACCGGTGATCTGCGTCGGCTGGATCGTCGCGTTCGTCCTGGCGATCCACACGTTTGCGAGCAACAACGACATCATGAACTTCTACGCGCGGCCGATCGTGCTCGAGTTCTGCTACGGCATCGGCGTGTTCTACCTGTTCAGCTGGTGCAGCGCCCGCAAGGACAGCCTGGCGCGAATCCCCGGGCTCAAGTGGCTCTTGCTCATCATCTTGATCGGCAGCCTGATCGCGCTCAACGTGTTCGAGGAGTACTACCGCGACCGGATCCCGCGTCACCTGATCGCCGGGATTCCGTCGTTCTTCATCGTGGCCAGCGCGCTGTTGCTCGAGCGCCTCTACGGCCTCGCGACCAAGAACAAGCTGATCTACCTGCTCGGTGAGTCGTCGTACATCATCTATCTCGTACACCCCTACATCATCTTCACCGTGCTGCGCGTGTTCGCGAAGAATGCCGGCGCGATGCCGGCGCCGATGATCGCCGTGCTGATCGCGGGGCTACTCGCGCTGACCTCGGCGATCGCGATCGCGATCCACACCTGGTTCGAGAAGCCGGTGATGGCGTTTCTGCGCGCGCGGCTGACCTAGCGCCGCGCGAGCCCACGATGTGCTGGCGGTTCCGCAGCGATAGCGATGGGCAGCTTTTCGCGAGTGCGGTAGGCTTCCTATCGATGCCTATGGTTGAGAAGGCGAAGGAAAACTTCGAGGCAGTCGACCGGCTGCTCGACACGAAAGACGGTGAGGTTGAGCCCCTTGCGAATGCAGCAGCCTCGAGGGCCTACTACGCTGCGTATCAAGCTGTCGTCGATTGCGTCGTGCGGACGGGCCGTCAGATTCCTGCCGGCGCGATGCACTACAGACACGATACGCTGCCCGATCATGCGTTTCACTTCCAGATCTTGACGGATGAGCTTCGAGAGAACCTGGTCTGGTTGCGAGACCTTCGGGTCAAGGCGGACTATTTACACGACCAAGTCGAGTATGACGAAGCGTCCGCTGCTTCTGACCGGGCGAAGAAAATCATTCAAGCCGTGCTAACGTCGGAGGAAACCCAGCAATGACAACGCGCGAAGACTTGCTGCCGAGCATCAGCGCTGTGTTTGAAGGTCGTCCAGTTCGCTGGGCTGGGCCGCATGCGCTGGGTGACTATGATGGTCGCGATTGCACGCTCGAAGTATTCAACGCCGATGTGCGCGAGCAGCTAGCGTTGTTGACGCGCTTCCGGCCGTTGCGACCGGAAGTAGAAGCTGTCGCAGGTGGACCGGTGATCGTGATCTTTCATACAACGAAAGAGACCGCACGGCTCTACGCAGACGTGATCGCGAAGCACGTCGAACAGCGGTTGCGGGTGCTGGCGTGAAGAGTCAGTGAGAGCAGCCGGTCTCGAACTGGCACCGCATGTAAGACGCTGTAATCACTGGGAAGTCAGTCGTCGACGTCGGCCGGCTTCTTCTCGTAGCGCTTGCGGACGTTGTGATCGAGGACCGCCTTGCGTAGCCGGATCGATTGCGGGGTCACCTCGACAAGCTCGTCGTCGTTGATGAACTCGAGCGCGTACTCGAGCGTGAGCTGGCGCGGCGGTGCGAGCACGAGCTTTTCGTCGGCCGCGGTGGTCCGGATGTTGGTGAGCTTCTTGGCCTTGCTCGGGTTCACCACGAGATCGTTGTCGCGCTGGTGGATGCCGACGATCATGCCGGAGTAGACGTGGACGTTCGGCCCGATGAACATCTGGCCGCGCTCCTGGAGATAGAACAGGCCGTAGGCGTTCGACATGCCCTCCTCGTTCGCGATCAGGACGCCGTTCTGGCGCGTCCGGATGTCGGCGCCCTGCGGGCCGTACTCGGCGAATTGCGTGTACAAAACGCCGGTGCCGCGAGTGTCGGTCAAGAACTGCGAGCGGTAGCCGATGAGGCCCCGCGCGGGGATCCGGTACTCGAGGCGGACGCGGCCGGGCGCCGATGGCCGCATCTCGCGCATCACGCCGAGCCGGCGGTTGAGCTCGGAGACCACCGGGCCGGTGTACGCCTCGTCGAGGTCGATCACGGCGTCTTCGTACGGCTCGGTGACCTTGCCGTGCTCGTCGTACTGCAAGATGACCTGGGGCTGCGACACGCAGACCTCGTAGCCCTCGCGCCGCATCGTCTCGATCAAGACCGAGAGGTGGAGCTCGCCGCGGCCCGAGACCTTGAACACGCCGGCCTCCGAGGTCTCCTCGACGCGTAGCGCGACGTTGCTCTTGAGCTCGCGCTCGAGGCGCTCGCGCAGGTTGCGCGAGGTGACGTACTTGCCCTCCCGGCCGGCGAACGGCCCGTCGTTGACCTGGAAGTTCATCGTGATCGTCGGCGCGTCGATCTTGAGCAGCGGCAGGATCGTCGGCTCGGCGATCGAGGTGATGGTCTCGCCGACGTTCAAGTTCTGCATGCCGGTGAACGCGACGATGTCGCCGGCCAGCGCCTCGGCGAGTTCGAACCGCTTGAGGCCCTGGAAGCCGAGCACCTTCTGGACCCGGAACTCTTCCTTCTTGCCGTCGCGGTGGGCGAGCAGCACCCGATCGCCCACCTTGGCGCGCCCGGCGCGCATGCGGCCGATCGCCATGTAGCCGAGGTAGTCGTCGTAGTCGAGCGTCGCGACCTGCATGAGCAGCGGCGCGTTGATGTCGCCGCTCGCGGGCGGTACCTTCTCCACGATCAGATCGAGCATCGGCCCCAGATCCTTGGGCGTATCGCCGAGCTCGCGGATCGCGTAGCCCTGGCGGCCGGATGCGTAGATCACGGGGAAGTCGAGCTGCGCATCGCTCGCGCCGAGCGACATGAACAGCTCGAACACCTGGTCCATCACGTCGTGCGGGTCGACGCCGGGCCGGTCGATCTTGTTGACGACGACGATCGGCGACAGGCCCATCTCGAACGCCTTTTGCGTCACGAACCGGGTCTGCGGCATTGCGCCCTCGTAGGCATCGACCAGCAGCAGCACGCTGTCGACCATGCCGAGCACGCGCTCGACCTCGCCGCCGAAGTCGGCGTGGCCCGGGGTATCGACGATGTTGATCCGCGTGCCCTTCCAGGTCACCGCGGTGCACTTCGAGAGGATCGTGATGCCGCGCTCGCGCTCGAGATCGTTGGAGTCCATCGCACGCTCGGCGACGACCTCGCCGGTGCGGAACGTGCCGGCCTGCTTGAGCAGCCCGTCGACGAGCGTGGTCTTGCCGTGGTCGACGTGGGCGATGATGGCCACGTTTCGGATGCCTGGAGCGGACATGGCTACTTTCTGGCCGCCTGCACGCGAGACAGTCGATGGCACGCGGCAAGTGCACGGACTTCGGGGATGAGCTCGGGCGCGGTGATGAGCACGCCCAGCGCGACATCATTCGTGCCGGTGACGACGGCGTCCCCGATCTTGATCGCGGCGCTCGTCGGCTCGGCACGGCGCAGGACCTCGCCGCGGGCATTGGAAATGGCGCCGTCGCTGGTCACGAGCAAGATCGCGACGCCGTGCGGATCGAACACCTCGACGCCGGCCTCCGGCGTGTCGTGAAACCGGACGATCGCCGCGCCATCTTTGCGCAGCATGGTGCCGGGCGTGTCGTCGCGGCCGGCGTCGTCGCCGGACCACCGGCTGTTGCCAACCTGGGTGACCAGCGGCTCGGTGCCGATCAGGAGCTCGCTGCCATCGATGTCGGCGCGGCACGGGTGGCCGGTAACGATGCGCGCGATGGTCGCACCTCCGGAACGCGCTTCGATCACCGGTCGCGGCGGCCGAGGTGGGTCAGGTTCGGACTTCCCCTGGCAGCCGGCGATGAGCGCCAAGGCAAGGACACGACGGAGTGACACGGACGGCGGTTCATAACAGGATGAAGCTGGGTCGGCAACCCGCTGAACTGATCGGATCGGGGTTTTTACCCGCCGGAATTACACAGATTCGCGATCGGCCCCGGGCCGTGATACGCCCGCTGAGCATGGCGCAGGGTCGTCTCGCGCTCGTCATCGCCCTTGCCATCCTGCAGGGGTGTGGCTCCAAACCAGCCGCGCCCCCGCCCAAGAAGGATGCCGGGCTCGTCGACGCGGAAACCGCGCTCGAACTCCCCGGCATGCCGCTCGGACTTCCGGAGCTCGCGGCCTACAGCTGGCGCAAGCGCGGCGGTCAGCCGGCGTTCCGGCTTGCCCGCAAGGCCGAGGCCGACGGCGACTGGTCGACCGTCGTCACGACGTGTAAACAAGCGCTGGCGGCCGATCCGGGGCACCTCGAAGCCGCCTGGCTGCTCGCCGTCGGGCTCGCCAAGCTCGGCAAGACGGATCAGGTGCTTGCGCCGCTTGCGCGCGCCGAAGCCGGCGATTTTGCCCGGTGGGGCCAGGCCTCCCTCGAGCTCCCCGCGCTGCAGGCGTTTCTCGCCACGCCGGTCGGGGGCGCGTGGCGCCGGCGGGTCGAGCAAGATCGCCAGCTCTACGTCGCGGCGGTTGCACACTCGGTGATCGTCAGCGCGGACCGCGATCTCTATGCCTTCGAGGTCGAGACCGGCCGTTGGGTGCGGCTCATCCGCTCGTCGGTCAACGTCATCGGCGCGATCGCGATCCCGGCGGCAGGCAAGATCGCCTACGTCTCGCGCCCCAAGCTGGTGGGGAAGCGCGAGTTCGGGATCGGCATGATCGATCTCCTGCACGGCAAGAGCTCGGGCGCGGTCGGGCTCGGAACGTCGGGGCCGATCACGGTCGCGTACAGCGCGAAGCCGCCGGCCGGGTTCTGGATCGGCACCGGCGCGCCGCGCGCGATGGTGTGGCGCCAGTTCGACGACGAGTATCGGCTGCATCCGCTGCCGGCGAAGACGCCGCGGCCGAGCGGACCATGGCTCGACGTCACCGCCAAGGGCGTGGTGCACCTGCACGCGCTGCCGCCGAACGTGACCGCCGACTGGGACGACCAGTCGCTCGCGAGCGCGATCCGGATCGGCACGTCCAACCGCGTGGTGTCGGTGCCGAGCCCGGGCCTGATCGACGGCAACACCGCGGCGTGGTCGCCC
>Ga0134121_10004453_pt1 | contig 11489 bp, 9 predicted proteins | sample KB301_FD_96463 | JGI IMG/M metagenome (GOLD analysis project Ga0134121, IMG submission 96463) | Terrestrial soil microbial communities without Nitrogen fertilizer from Kellogg Biological Station, Michigan, USA - KB3-0-1 | ecosystem: Environmental > Terrestrial > Soil > Unclassified ...
CGCGAAGTCATGGTGCAGAGCTGGTATCAGGGCGGCGTGTCGGTGTTCGACTGGACGGACATCAGCCACCCCAAGGAAATCGCGTACTTTGATCGCGGGCCGCTGTCGGGTGACCGCATGGTGAGCGGCGGTACGTGGTCGGCGTACTGGTACAACGGTGTGATCGTGAGCTCCGAGATTGCACGCGGCCTCGACATCTTCGAGCTGCTGCCCAGCGGATTGATCTCGAAGAACGAGCTCGACGCGGCGAAGACCGTGCACTACGAGGAGCTCAACGTGCAGGACCAGCCGAAGATGGTGTGGCCGCCGAGCTTCGCGCTGTCGCGTGCATATCTCGATCAGCTCGCGCGTTCAGGCGGTCTGCCGCCGGCGCGGATCACCGTGGTGCGCGACGCCCTTGATAAGGCGGAGAAAATGTCGGCGAGCGCGCGGAAGGACGATCTGAGCAAACTCGCGACCGCGCTGCACGGTGAGATGAGCGGCTCGAAGGACTCCGCGAAGGTGCATCTGCTCGCGCTGTCGATCGGGGATCTGGCGAAATAGGGCGAAAGGGCTGGAGGGAATGACAGGCGCCGCGCGGAGCGATCCGCGCGGCGCTTTTTTTCCGTGCTGCCCGGTATTTGGCCCTCGGGCGATCTCCCTCGCGCGCACGGTTGATCGGAGCTAGCTCCGTGACGTGACGGACCTCAATCGCGCGCCGCGCAGCGGTGCACTCTGGCTCGTTGCGCTGGCGTTTCTGCGGAAAGGAAGTTCCATCTGGTCGCAATTCACGCGATACGAGTAGGGCGGTCGATCGCGGAATACAGCGATCAGGTTCAGCGGGCAATTCTCCAAGCGACGAGGTACGGCACGTCGTCCGCGTTCTTGACAAACCCGAACAGCCGGCCGTTTCCAATCGAGAGCGGATATTGGACCAGCAAGCCTGTCGGCGCGGGAATCTCCGCGAGGGGCCTTCCGTCCGCGGCGAAAACATCGAAGCGTTTGCCGGTTGCGACGTCGCGCTCGACCCAGAGTCGGTTTTCGTCGTCCACATATAGCGCGTGAAACCACGGGTACTGTCGCGGAATTCGCGCGACGACCTCGGCCCGCTCATCTTTCGCCGCGCTGTCGCGGCGCGCCGCCGGGATCGGCGTCTGCGGACCACGTAGCGTCGCGCTCGCGAGCACAAAGGCGCACTTCCCATTTTCGCGACGCACGATCTCTCCGGAACCGGCGGCTCTCGCCGACCATTCAAATCCATCCCAGTCGCGCACAAACGCCGGCTTCTGCTCAGCGAAGGGAACGTTCACCCATCCAACGATCGGCCCCGACGGAACAGGAGCGGCTCCGCTCGCGTTCTTCTCGATGATCGCGCCCCGCCCACCGGACACCACCATGACATGTTCGCGAGTGTTGAACGCAATCGGCGGCACAGCAGTGCACATCGACACCGAGTCGACCTTCGTGAAATCCGCGGACCAGCGCTCCGTGACGAGCGTCGAATCGAAGATCGGACCCGTAGCGTCGAATCCCGGCGGCGCACCGGGTACCGGTTTCGGTGCGCGCGCTCGAATGCTGACCGATGAGAGCAGCCGTCCCGCGCGATCAAATGATGCATCCCACGTCAGGTCGTATGCAAAGACGGGACCTCGCTGGGCGCTGATCGTGCGAAGGAAGTCTCCATTCGGCCCGAACACGACGAACCTGCCATTGCGGTAGTCGTTCACCACCATCCGGCCGTCGCGTGAGACAGCAAAGGTCCACGCACGCTCCATCTCACCGGGTCCAGAACCCCGTCGGCCAACCGATCGCACGACTGTGCCCATCGAGTCGAGGATGTGAATTCTCGAGTTGTTGGGATCCAACACCACGACGCGTCCACCGGGCGCGACAGCAATGTCGCCGACTCGAGAATTGATGTTGTCGAACGCGTACGCGCCCTCGACCGCGCCTCCCTTGCGCCAGACTTCTACCAGACGCCATTGCGGGGCCGACTGCGCGCCCAAAAGTATTGGCGCGGCCAGCAAAGCGAGAATCCGGATCACGAGAAGTTGCATTGCTCTCCAATCGGAAAGGCGTGAGGTGCGTTCAATACGCAACGCCCGTGCCGTCTGTGTCACAGATCTTTGCGCGGCGGATCGATGACGTTGGCGGTCTTTCGGTGACGTACCCGCCGAGCATAGGTTGTAAGGTGTCGGCTGTCTCTTTTTCGGACCTGCCGATGCCCGTGACAATCAAGCTCTCGAACCTCTTTAACGAACGCCTCGGCGATGAGATCGCCAATGAGATCGTGAACTGGTTCAATACTGTTGATTCGTCATATCGCTCGGAGCTTCGCGAGGCGACTGAGTCGCACTTCGTGCGGTTCGACGCGCGGCTGGAGCAACGAACCGCCGAGTTGCGCGCTGAGATGGCCGGACTCGAAGCGCGCCTCGGCGCGCGCATCGATCAGCTGGATAGGCAACTGAACGCGCGCATCGATCAGCTGGATACGCAACTGAACGCGCGCATCGACCAGCTCGCTGGCAGCACGACCTCGCGCTCCGACCAGCTCGAAGCCCGCATGAACGCACGCTTCGCTGAACTGGATGCGAAACTGAACGCGGGACTGGAGCGTGCGGAAGCGAACCGGACCACCATGGAGTCACGGATCATGGCCCAGTTCGCAGCGCAGCAGGCCAGTCTCCTCAGGTGGTCCTTCGCCTTCTGGGCGACGACGCTCACGACACTGCTACTACTTCGAAAGTAGCACCGGTTGCGCGCGCTCCAGCCCTCTAGCCCTCTAGCCCTCTAGCCCTCTAGCCCTCTAGCCCTCTAGCCCTCTAGCCCTCTAGCCCTCTAGCCCTCTAGCCCTATCTACACTGCGGCATCGTCGGATCCGGCCCCGCAATCGCCGGCCGGTCCTTCCGCGTCGCGATCGCCATCATGATGTCGTGAATGAAGCGCCCCACGCGCGCCGCGTGATCGTAGTCGATGTACTGCGGCTCGTCCGTCGGTTGGTGGTAGTCCTGCGCGTAGCCAAGTGAGAAGTAGGTGACCGGCACGTCGTGGTGCACATAGTTCACCTGGTCGCTTCGGCAAAAACGGTTGAGCGGATTCGCCGCAACTTCCCACGACTTGTCGATCGCCATCACTTCCGTCCGGTTCGCGTTCACGGAATCGATGATATCCCCGAATTCGCGTGACAACCGCCGCGCGCCGAGCATCTGGATCGACGCCGGACCACCGAACTTCACCTGCTCCGTCCGGCCCTTCCCCACCATGTCCATGTTGTGCGCCGCGACGACCTGCGTGAGCGGTACCGTCGGGTGATCCGTGAACCACTTGGAGCCCTGCAGCCCGGACTCTTCGCCCTCGTGGGAAACAAAAATGATCGAGCGCTTCGGTTTCTCCGTCACGAACTTCTCAGCGATCTCCAGCATGACGACCGTGCCCGAGCCGTCGTCGTCAGCGCCGTTCATGATCGAATCGCGGCGCGGCGGACGGATACTGCGCGCCCGCGTGATGAGTGAGTCGATGAGGTGCTGCTGAAACTCCGTAGGACGGCACACCGGATCGTTGGCGCCCTGGCGCCGCGTGATCGTGTTCACCGCGCGCAACGAATCGTGATCGACACCCGTCGCGTTCGTGCCGACGTGATCGTTGTGCGCGCCGACGAGCACGTATTCCGCCGCGAGCGCGGGATCAGAGCCCGGCAGAATCGCGATCACGTTGCGCGCCGGCGTCTTCGACATGCGCCACTCGTAGCTCCACGAACCGCTCACCGGCTGGCCGGTTGCGCCGATCGTGAGTTGATCGACGGGCTTGCCGAAGATCTGCTGCGCCGCGGCCGCCGAGATCGTCGCTCCGGCGGGCGTGGAACCGGCCGCCGACGTGTTGATCGCGGGCTGCATTCCCATGCGCCCGGCGAAAACGCCGTTCACCGTCGCGGCCGGCGCCTGCTCGAGGCCGATAACCAGTACTGCCGCTGCACCCGCCGACTGTGCCCGGGCATCCTGCGTACCACCCCCGGCGCCGCCCGCACCACCTCGTCCGCCCCCGCGACCGCCCGCGCCACGTCCTCCGCCACCACCACCGCCGGCGCCACCGCGCGCCGCAGCGGCGCGCGCCGTGCTGTCACGCTGCGCGGCCTCGACCGCTGCAGCGGCGGCAGCACCGAACTTGTCCGGCACCGAATCGCAGCGCGGCACGGATGCGCCCCCGCGGCCGCCACGACCGCCTCCCGCGCCGCGACCGTTTCCGATTTCCACTGCGGAATCCGACGTAGCGGCGATGAACACCGCGACCTTGCCGCGAAACACCGATGGATCGAGAAAAACCGAGTCTCCCCAGCGTCCGGCGAATACGGTTTGCAGATTCGAGAAATCGCCCTTGGCGTTCAGGCCATTCGCGGCAGTGGGCGCAGTCGGGATCCAGTCGGATTTGGCATGGAGGATCGTTGCACCGACCTTGAGCTGCGACATCGCGCTGTCGAATCCTGTGGGTCCGTACGGCAGGTTCTGAAAGTACGTGCCGTTATCACCTGCGGGTTTGAGGCCGAGGCGCTTGAACTCGCGCGCGATGTATTCCGTGCCCTTGTAGTTGCCGGGCTCGCCGATCCGGCGCCCCGACATGGAATCGTCCGAGAACTGATACAGGCGCGTTCGGAGGTCGTTGGCCGTGATTTCCGGCGTGGTCGGTCTCGGCGCCCAGGTCTTCGGGCCTTCGTCGGGCCAGACAACGCCGCCCGCCGCCGGCTTGGCCGGCGGCGCCTGCTTCGCCTGCGCGGGGAGAGCCGGCGCGAGCACCGCGCCGAGCAGAATTGTGGTGACGACACGGGACACTGTGTGGCTCCTCGGGTTGTGCATCTTTACTATAGTTGAGACGCCTCGCCCCAAAGATAGAGGCTGCCTCGTTCTGGAGTGACCTGGAGTAAACATGGCATCGACGCGACGCGACTTTCTGCACCGTTCGGCGGCCGTAGCGGCTGCGGCCGCACTGAGTCCAATACCCGCTTCCGCGCTCGAATCCGCGCCCGACGCCAGCAACGCACCGCCGCCCGGAAACGCTGTCATCCGGGCATTCGAAGAAAAGCTGATGCGTGCGAAACCGGTCCCACTCACCAGCGTGCGCGTGACCGGAGGCCCCCTCAAGCACGCGCAGGAAATGGACGCGAAATACCTGCTCGAGCTCGAGGTCGACAGGCTGATGGCGCTGCCGCGGAAGGCCGCGGGCCTCGCGCCCAAGGCGGAACCGTACGGCGGCGATCGCGGGCCCGGTTGGGACGGACCAAACCGCAATCTCACCGGACACATCGCGGGCCACTACCTGTCGGCCGTCAGCATCATGTACAGCGCGACCGGCGACGTGCAGTTCAAGGATCGCGCGACGAAAGTCGTCAGCGAAATGAAGGAAGTGCAGGACAAGCGCGGCGACGGCTACCTCGGCGCCATCGCGACCGACAGAAACCAGAACACGGGCGCGCCGTCGCGCGATGGACACGAAGTGTTCGCCGAGATTTCCAAGGGCACCATCCGGTCCGGCGCGTTCGACCTGAACGGCATGTGGTCGCCGTGGTACACGCTGCACAAGACGTTCGCGGGCCTGCGCGACGCGTATCGCCACACCGGCAACAAGATGGCGCTCGATGTCGAGCTCAAGTTCGCAGGGTGGGCGGCGAGCATCATCGATCCCATGAGCGACGCGCAGATCGCGCGCATGCTCAACACCGAGCACGGCGGCATGAACGAGGTGCTCGCCGATCTCTATGCGGATACCGGTGACCGGAAGTGGCTCGATCTCTCATATCGTTTCGAGCACCACGCATTCACAGACGAGCTCAAGCGCTCACGCGACAACCTGAGCGGGAAACACGGAAACTGTCAGATCCCGAAGCTCATGGGATCGGCGGCGCGCTACGGCTACACGGCAGACGCCGGCGACCTGCTCGCGGCGACGTTCTTCTGGGATCGCGTGGCGCAGCACCACAGCTACGCGACCGGCGGTCACGGGCTCGATGAGTACTTCGGCGATCCCGACAAGCTGAGCACGCGTGTGAACGGCCGCACGTGCGAATCGTGCAACGAGTACAACATGGTGAAGCTCACGCGCCGGCTGTTCTCGTTCCGGCCAGACGGGCTTTACAGCGATTACCACGAGCGCGCGCTCTTCAATCACATTCTCGCGTCGATGGATCCCGAGGATGGACGCACGTCGTACATGGTTCCCGTCGGGCGCGGCGTGCAGCAGGAGTATCAGGTCATGCTGCAGAGCTTCACGTGTTGCGTGGGCACGGGAATGGAAAGTCATGCGTTGCACGGCGACGGCATCTACTTCGAAAGCGAAAACACGGCGTGGGTGACGTTGTTCGTGCCGTCGACGGCGAAACTCGCCAACGGCCTCGGCCTGGCGCAGGAGACCGACTTCCCGGACGGTGACAACGCGAAGATCACGGTCACGGCGGCGCCGGCAAAGGACGTCACGCTGATGGTGCGGCGCCCGGCGTGGGCCGGCGACGGATTCCGGATCAGCGTGAACGGTGCGAATGTCGACGTCCCGCCGCTCGCGAGTCTCCGTGGGGGCGGCGCGGGAGGACGGGGCAACGGTATCGACAGCATCTATCCGCAGCCGAGCTCCTTCGTGGAGATCAAACGCACGTGGAAGTCCGGCGACGTCGTCACGCTCGCGCTCCCGAAGGCCGTGCATCTCGAGCCGACGCCGGACAACAAATCGGTGACGGCAATCATGTGGGGCCCGCTCGTGCTCGCGGGTGATCACGGGCCGGGCGGCGGACGGGGGCGCGGGAACGCAGGCGCGCCCGCGATTCCTGCGCTCGTTGCGGGAGACCGGCCGGTCACCGATTGGGTCGTGGCGAACGGTTCTCGTCCAGGTGATTTCAAGGCGAGCGGCGTCGCACGCGTTGTCGGCGAGTCCTCGACCGGAGATTTGCCGCTCGCGCCGTTCTGGCGCACGCAGCGGAAGATTTACAGCACGTACTTCGACGTACTCACGCCGCAGGAGTTCGACGCCCGCGCGTCGGAGGCGACCGCCGAGAAGGCACGGCGCGCGCGCATCGAAGCGGCGACGATTGCGTTCATCCAGCCGGGCGATCCCGCGGCGGAGCGCGACTACACGTATCAGAGCGATCCCGCGGAACGCCCGGTCACACGGACGAATGGCCGCGGCAGCCGCCAGGGATCAGGGTGGTTCTCGTACAACATTCCCGTCGACGGCGAGAACGAAGGCAGTCTCGTGCTGACGTTCCTGAACGAGGCCGGCGCGGATCCGGTGAACGGCAACTTCGAGATTCTCGTCGACGGTACGAGCGTCGGGCGCTTTCAGCGAAACGCGACCGCGCAGGGATTCTTCGACACGATCTTCCCGATCCCGTCGAGTCTGACGAAGTGGAAAGCGCGGGTCACGGTGAAGTTTCAGGCCCCGGCGAATGGACGGATTGCCCCGATCTTCGGCGTGCGGACGATTCGAGGAAACGGAAGCTAGGAAAGGTCCCAGAACTCCCCTGTCAGCCCGTGTCGCGCGAAGAGCGCGTTCGCTTCTGCAGGCGTCCGTTTGTGCCAGGGCTGCGCGAGGTAGTTGCCGTACCAGCTGCTCGCGAAATTCCACAGCGCCGCGACGGACATCGTCGCGCCGCGAGGCAAAGCGTGTCGCTCGCACCAGCGTTCGACGTCAGCGTCGGAGCGAAACGGCTGAAACGTCGAACACGCGAACACAACGTTGTCCCACCACCGCGCGGGCGGCGTCGAGAGGTGAAAGATGTCGGCGCTCTCCTCCGCCCCCAGACCGCGGCGAACCGCGTATTGCACGGTCTCCGATTCCCCGCCGTAGCGCGTTGTGATGACGGCATCGGAGTCGACCGCGGCCGCGATCCCAAACGCGCAGTACAGGCAGTTGGCCCAATAGCCATGCCGGGGCGTCTCAACCCAGCATGAGCCTGGCGCGAGTGCAAACGGGTGCACGACCCATGGCACCGCTGTCCCGGGATGCAGCAGGAGCGAGTGCGTCGCATGCAGCCGGCGCAGGTGGTTTTCGAGCGTTGGGAGGTCACAGCCCACGCGTGTCGCGAGGGCGTCGTTTGACGGTGCGTAGCCAAGCTCGGCGATCGCGCGGGTCAGCGCGCCACGCACCTCGAGGTCGTCCGCAGACAGCGCGATTGTCATTCCTACATTCTGGTGTGCGAACGCCCGGAACGCGACCGCTTGAAACACGGGCCATGGTGCGCGCGTTGTTTGGGCAAGCGCCGCCCCCTCCACCGCCGACATGACCCCATCGTCCGACCGCAAGGCTCCGCCCTTTGGCAACTGGCTATGGGTCGCGGCAGGTGTCGCACTCGTGCTCAGCCTCACGTCGTGGGGCGAGTACGTGCTGTACCCGTTCAAGCTCTTCACGACCTGGATCCACGAAACGAGCCACGCGATCACGGCATTGCTCGTGGGTGGCTCCGTCGATTCGATCACGATTGCGCGCAATACGAGCGGCCTGACGAGGAGCCTCCTGCCGCCGAGCCGTATCGCGCAGGGTTTGGTGTCCTCCGCCGGCTACATGGGCGCCGCAATTGCCGGTTGCCTTCTCATCGCCTCCACTCGCGTTTCGAAACGCACGCGCCCGATCCTGATCGTGCTGGGCGCGCTCATGCTGCTCACCGCGGCGATCTGGATCAGAAACGGGTTCGGCTTCGGCGTGGTGCTCGCGTGGGGCATCGCGCTCGTGCTCCTCGCGCGCTACGCGAGCTCGGACGTCGCACGTTTCGTTGTGAGTTTTCTCGCAGTGCAGGTCGCGCTGAATGCGGTGTACGACATCCGCATTCTGTTTCTCATTCAGGGTGCGCCGACCGACGCGGCGTCGATGGCGTCGCTCTTTCTGCTCCCGGCGTGGTTCTGGGCGGGCCTCTGGATGCTGCTCAGCCTCGGACTCCTGGCAGTGACCCTGCGGAAGACAGCAGTGCGCTGACCGTCACGCGTCTCCGACGCCGAACACGCCGCCTGGATCGATCGCCTCGGCAATCGTCTGCATCGCGGCGCGAACCCGCTCGAACTCGCCGGGCTTGAGCAGCGCGGCGTAACGCCCCTCGATTTCCTCGACGAGCACGAAGACGCGCGCGAGCATTTTCGTTCCCTTCGCCGTGAAGCGGACGAGCGTGACCCGGGCATCCTCCTTCGAGCCGGCGAGTCGCACGAAGCCCGAACGCTCGATCGCGCGCAGCAATTGGCCCGCGGCCTGCCGAGTAACGCCGGCGCGCGCGGCCAGCACGCTCACGGGCGTGCCCGCAACGTCGAGGTTGGACAGCATGGAGGGAAACGCAGGTTGAAAGTCCGGGAACTCCTCGTGCATGCGTTCGACGATTTCGCGATGGTAGATGCGGGAGATTCGCATCAACGGCCGGTAGAGGCGGCTGTTGCGATACGCGCGAAGCGTGGCAGGGGTCGAGCGGACGGTCGGCATGGCCAGAATGTAGGAAAGGTCCTTGACAAATAATAGGAAAGCTTATTTCCTATTGGACCGCTACCGGAGCCGGCCATGAGCACTGCCACGACCCTCGCAGAGAGCAATTGCGCTCTCGGACGCCGATTCTTCGCCGAACAGGACCGCTTGCGCGGCGGCCCCGCGCCGGAGCTGTGTGCGCCGGGGTACGAGGCCACGATTGGCGGCATGACCACGGATCGCGCCGGCCACGAAGGGTTCGCCACGGGGTTTTACGCCGCGTTCCCCACCGTCCGCCACCGGATCGAAGAAGTCTTCGCGACGGATGACCGCGTCGCCGTGCGGTTCACGCTCGCTGCACCTCACCAGGGTTCGTTCTTCGGCATCCCCGCGACCAATCGCGATGTGAGCATCTCCGCAAACGTCATCCTCGACGTTGCAGATGGCAAAGTGACGAGATTGCGAGCGCTGTTCGATGAGGCGGGGCTGCTGCGGCAGATCGGGGTGCTGCAGGGCTGACGAGACCCGCGTCCCTCAGCGGAACAGGTGCGCGAGCTCGAGCTCGAGCCCGGGAACGACGCCTTGGCCGGTGAGCGTTCCGCCGGCAGCAATCGCCTCTTCGCTTCCATCCGCGCCGTACACGCGCGCTGAACGCGAGTGCGGATCGATCTGCCAGACAAGCACGGTCCCTGCAGCAATCCAGTCGTCGACCTTCTCGCGAATCTCGCGACGTGTGTCCCCTGGCGACGTCACCTCAACAGCCAGATCCGGAGCGAGGGTGAAATACGCCACGGGCAGCGGACGAGGAACGCGATCAGTGCGAATGAACGCCACGTCCGGCGCACGAACAGTATCCGGACGGGTGAATAACCTGAAGCCGGTTTCAGCGGCGAGCACGATTCCCAGCGCGTTGGCATCGACGTACACGCTCATCGCGGTGAGCACCCGCGCCGCGACACTGCCGTGCTCGCCTCCCGCGGGCTCACGCACGACCAACGCGCCCCGTACCAATTCAGTACGCTTGTTCGGCAGGTTGAGGTAAAACAGCTCGTCGGCCGTGATCAGCGCGCTCGGCATACGCGAGTATATACGAATTTCCGTTCCATGGAAGTACAAGAAACCTGGGCGTCAGCGAGCCGTCAGTCCCTCGGCCTGGTGTCCGCGCTGTTGTCCGTTGCTCGGAATCAGTGTGATTCAGCAAGCGCCGGTTCGAGCGCGGCGAGCGCATCGGGGAGATCGAGCCGGCCGTAACCGAGCCTGAACCTGTCCGCCTCGACCGGCGCGATGTCGCTGTGAAACAGGCTCGCCGGCAGGAGCAGCACGCCGTGCTGCTCGACCGCGCGCCGGCAGAACTCTTCGACGCCGTCCGCGCCGAGGTAGCGCGGAAACATCACGCACCCACCCTCGGGCTCGTACCATTCGAGCCGATCCGCGTGGGCGGCGAAAAACGCGCGCACGCTTGCGCGATTCTCGACCGTGATCGCGCGATTGCGCGCCAGCAAACGGTCGCGGGTCCGTATGGCGATCGTCGCAAGCACCTCGCTCGGCGCCGAACCGCAAATGGACAGGTAATGCTTGACGCGCTCCATCCGGCCGAGCACCGCGTGATCGCGGCATGCGATCCATCCAATGCGAAGGCCGGGCAGCCCGAGCGCCTTCGACGTCACGCCGAGCGAGAGCGCACGGTCGTAGAGATCCACGGCGTGCGGCAGCGTTCGCGCCGGATCTGCCTCGATCCCGCGGTACACTTCGTCGCTGAACAGCCAGAGCCCGCGTCTCGCCGCGAGCTCAACGATCTCGTCGAACACTCCCCGCGTCGCAACGGCTCCCGTCGGATTATTCGGGAAGTTGACCGCGATGAGCCGCGTGTTCGGGCGAATTGCCGCCGCGATGTCGTCCGGCGAGACTGACCAGTTGTCCGCGGCGCGAAGCGGGACACCGGTGACGTCGCAGATGGTTGCCGGGATCGTCTCTGCAGATTGATACGCCGGCACCGTGACGACCGCGTGGTCGCCCGCGCCAAGCAGCGCGTGCATCGCGCAGAAGATTCCTTCCTGCGCTCCGGTGAAGCACAGCACGTCATCCGGCTCGGC